>Ga0233424_10001927_pt1 | contig 16192 bp, 9 predicted proteins | sample Watercolumn_Towu_FD_181011 | JGI IMG/M metagenome (GOLD analysis project Ga0233424, IMG submission 181011) | Freshwater microbial communities from Lake Towuti, South Sulawesi, Indonesia - Watercolumn_Towuti2014_125_MG | ecosystem: Environmental > Aquatic > Freshwater > Lake | place: Indonesia...
ACCGCAATATCTCCACGGGGGAATATGATGAGGCGGCGATTTGGGCGATATTGCAAATCTACTGGTCGGCTGTGCGTGATGTGTTTCCCGAAGCTTGGGGCAAGCCGTCGACCGAAAGTCGGTTGATGCACGGGATCGGGATTCGTGCGATGGGCAAATTGATGGACCGAATCATGTCTTCCGTGGACCTGCGCCACAAGGATGCTGAAAGACTAGTGCGGCATGAACTACAATCGGTCGCTGCATCATGTCGATGGACTGATGGCGAGTGGGAGCAACTTGGGGGGATCGCTTGGAACGAATTGCAGAACCTTCACAAACATCTCTCGATGCTCTCCAACTTTCTCATCCGCGCCTATCTCGAGCGACAAACCGGAGCATGAAGTTTTTCTTTCCAGACGCACACGATTTGGTAGACCCGTCATTCAACTTCACGACGGAGCGCCGGATATTTGCTGGGAGTCGGCAGCAGGCTCAACTTTATGCCCACGAGGTTCTTGAGAAACCGCCCTACGATGGAATGCTGCTCTCAAAGGCGATGGTTGACCCGCATTTTGCTTCCAAAAGCGTGCGCTACTCCTTCGCGCAGGTGCAACGCCTGAAACGCGTGGGAGCGCGGGAATTTCTCCGCCTCGACAGGCCTGGCCTGAAGCGTCCATTGGAGACGATGGGTGACTGCGGGTCATTCTCCTACGCCAACGAGGCTGAACCGCCCTACGGGGTTGATGCCGTCATTCAGTTTTATTTGGACTGCCAATTCGACCATGGTATCTCTCTCGATCACGTCGTTCTCGGGTTCAGCGGCCCGGGAGTAACGCACGAAGACCGATTACCCGAATGGCAGCGGCGTTTCCAAATCACACTCGACAAGGCGGAGGAGTTTTTGAAACGGCATCGACAGGATCGCTTGCCCTTCGGTCCAATCGGTGCAGCCCAAGGCTGGAGCGCTGAATCCTACCAAGACGCGGTGAATAGTCTCCAAAAGATGGGCTATGACTACATCGCGCTTGGAGGAATGGTGCCGCTTAAAACACCTGAAATTCTCGCCAGCCTTGAAGCGGTCCGAGAGGTGCGCAAGCCGTCGACAAAATTGCACCTCCTTGGCATCTCGCGACTAGAAAACCTAGACGCGTTTGAGGGTGCCGGCGTCTACAGTTTCGACAGCACGTCCCCACTAAAGAGGGCCTTCATGGATGACCGCGACAACTACCACACGCTTGAGCGGACTTACACCGCCGTGCGGATACCCCAAGTGGACGGTAATGCCCAACTGAAGAAACTGATCTTGGCAGGCGAAGTCGATTTCGGGGTCACCCGGAAACTCGAACTGGCGTGCTTCGAAGGCGCGCTTGAATTCGACAAAGGTAAGCTGGGCATTGAGAGTCTTCTCGAACGGTTGCGCGAGTATGAGTCGGTGTGGCACGGAAAAAAGGACGACTCGGTCCGTTACCGGGAAACCTTAGAGGACAGGCCTTGGAAAAAGTGTCGCTGTGCCGTCTGCCAAACACTGGGAATCCACGTGGTGCTGTTTCGTGGAGCCGAACGAAATCGCAGGCGGGGATTTCATAATCTTCATGTTCTCCGGCAACGACTAGACCAGCTTCCGACTAAAGAGAAAGGCAAGACATGACAAAAGGTGAAACAATTGAAGTGCCGGCCATCGCGATCCGGCAAAGCGAAAAGCGCGAGCTTTACGCGTTCGCCGTGGATGGGAAACGTCTCCATGACTTTGCGCAAGTGTCGCGACTCGGTCGCGACGAAAGCGAGAAGATCGCCGGCTATCAACGCCCCGAAGTCGTCGCGCACATTGCCGAGATTCGGAACTACCTAGAGTCCGAGGAACCGATGCTGCCAAACGCGATTGTCGTGGCGTTTAACTCGCGCGTGGAGTTCAAGCCATTGAAGGGGACACGCAGCGACAAGGGACCGGCACATGGGCATCTGGTTATCCCGACCGATGCAGACACCAGTGGCACCAAGGCTGGCTGGATCGTTGACGGGCAGCAGCGAGTCGCCGCGATACGCGACGCTCGACTGGATGAGTTTCCGTTATTTGTTACCGGATTCATTACGGACAGCGTGGCGGAGCAGCGCGAACAATTCATCCTTGTCAACTCGACCAAACCGCTACCCAAAGGATTGATTTACGAACTGCTTCCAGCAACGGATGTGCAACTCGCCAGCCACCTGCAGCGGAGACGCTTCCCGGCCTATCTGCTTGACCGATTGAACTACGACTCCAGGTCGCCTTTGCACCTTGCGATTCAGACCCCAACAAATCCGTTCTTGGACCTGAAAGTCCGCAGTCGGAGAGGCTTTCAGACAATCCCTCAATCCAAACCGGAAAAGGGGACTATTACCGATCCAAAAGCAGGCGAAGCCAAGCTTCAGGGCTTCATTAAGGACAACTCCATCCTCCGAATGCTTGAAAACAGTCTGCACGACGGAGCCTTGTATCGATGCCGACTGCAGGCAGACGGCGAGGCGGACACCGAGCGGATGCTCGAACTGCTCTTCAATTTTTGGGAAGCAGTAGCCCGCGCATTCAAGGATGCCTGGGGCCAACCGCCAACCCGCTCGCGACTCACGCACGGCGTCGGGATTGTTTCGATGGGATACCTGATGGATGCAATCGCCGACCGGTATCGAGCGAAGGGCATCCCGACAGTTGAGCAGTTCGAGGCGGACCTTGAACCGCTTAAGCCTCTAAGTTCATGGACGGATGGCTACTGGAATTTTGGCTCCGGGAATCAGCGCAAGTGGAATGAGGTGCAGAACACAACTAAAGACATTCAACTGGTCGCAAACTACTTGCTGGTCCAATATAAACGGCTTGTCTGGTCTAAATAGCGTTATCTGGCAGTTACCCATCTCTCTAGCGTTCGGACAATGCTTGACGAGCCAGTTCCCTGAACGTAGCAAAAGCGCTGGCGGTCGAAGCCGTCAAAAGCGCGGAAGACGGCGTGGGTGGAGGCGAGCCAGACAAAGAGCACCACGTCGGCCGTGCTGGCTTGGGTCGTCTGTGCGCCGGCGGACGTAGCGGTCACCACAGTCACCTTCGCGCCGCTGCGCGTCTTAATCTCTTCTGCGGCCTGCTTGGCCTGCTGCTCGCGTAAGCAGACAATGGCCACGTGCTGCAACCCAGTAGCGGTCAGCGGGTCGGCCGCCTTTTCTTCCGGAGGCTCGGGAGGCAGGTATTGAGCAATCGTCGCCTCATCAAATCCCAACCGCACCCCCACGCGACGCCATAGCTCGCGGTCGGCGATAGGCAGCACGTCGGCCGCGCGCTTGATGACGTCGGCGGCCTCAATCCACAGGTTCACCGCGGGCTTCGGGTCGGGCAGTTCGCGCTCCATGAGTTCGATGGCGTCGAGTGCAAAGTAAAGCTGGCTCGGAGCGGGCTTCGCCTTCCACCATTCTTCGAGCGTCTGGCAGACTTCGGCCACATTGGCGTTGAGTTGAAGCAACGCGCTGGCAAGCTCCAGCAAAACGTGCCCATGCTCTCGCCCAGCCGAATTGCCTCGATGCAGCAGGCACCAGAGCCGGAGCAAGCTGAGGTAGAAGCTGGCAAGATCGGAACGCGGGAAGCCGGACTCGCGAACGTATCGTTCCAAGATCTCCGCAACGGCGGGCAAGATCAGACCGCGCTCGCGCGACCGCAGGGCATCGTCCAACGCGAACTCATCAAGGCAGCTGCACAGCGCCTCGATGCGGCCAGCAGAGAAATCTTGCGCGTCTTCGGCCCGCTGCTCCTGGAGAAAGGCCTCGGCGGCCTCTTTACGACCGGCTTTGACCGCGCCAAACCAATCGATCCAAGTAATGAGCGGCGGAGGGGTTGGCGCTTCAGGCTCGGCGGGAACGACCGTCGTCGGCACCTCAGGTGCAGGCGGCTGAGGCGTTGGGGCGGCGGGAACGGGAATGGCCGACCCGCCACACGCTTCATCAATCCAGGCGCGGACGCGCGGCGGAAGCGGCTGGGCCAAGAGGTGGGGCAAATCCGGGTGGTTGCGAATGCGGTCGAACTCGCCGAAGCGATGCCACATCCGGATGCGCATGAACTGCGTGTTCACGGCCGTCTCGAGCTGGAACAAGTCGAGTTGACCGATGATCTCCTCCGCTCCCGCGCGGTCGCCTACGAGCAGCGCTGAAGCAAAGCGCGCCCGCAGTTCATACAGTGATGGGCGAGGCGGCTGGGCACGCGCGGGGCGGATGTTCTCCAGGCTGCGGAACAGCTGGAGCTTTGACAGGATGCGATCGAAACTCGGCCGAGGGCAGCGCCAGCGGTAATAGCCATCCGGCGAAGCGGCGAGAATCTTGGCGGCGAGGCCGCTCTTAACGGTGCCGGGCCGGACGTAACCATCGCCTGAAGCAGTTCCTCCAAAACTGGGAATTGCCCAAGCGCCGAGGGCGGCCACAGCGTGGCGGAGCGAATCTGAATTCGGGGCGACGGTGCACCACACGACGTCGCCCGTGGGCGGGAAAAACGGCAGCGAGGCCGAGCGCCCGCTGCAGAGCGCAAAGAGTTCGCCGTGCAAGGGATGGTCCTGGTCCACCTCAAGTTCGGCCCCGGCCAGAGAGACGCTCAAAGCAGGCCGGTGCGTCGCCCAATTCTGGGCGAAGTCAGCAATCAGCGATGCAAAGGGGCCAGCGTTCATGCGGTGCGGGGAATCTCCGAGGCGGCCAAAGTCTCCCAAAGGCGGCTGAACTCCAAAGTCGCAGCGGCAATCTTCTGCTGGCCCGCGGGCGTCTCCGGCGTGTGCGCGGTGATCTTTTCGTCACGCCGGTAGACGCCGCTGTAAGTGAAGTTCATAGAGCCTTCCAAATAGAAGGCCGAACAGAGCAGGCCCTTCTCATGGTAGAGATCGGAGGCGTAGCGGCCGGATACGTTGGGAACGTTCTCGCGCACCGTTACGCGCAAGAATGCGTTGGCATACTCGCCAGGGACGCCGATGATCCGAACCGGCATCCGGGCGGAAAGCTCGATGAGGGCCTGGCTGAACAGGACGCTCGGCTGCTCGCCGAACTCGGGGCGGGAACGGAAGAGCGGCTGGAACTGGCCGAACGCGTTATCGAACACAGGAAAATCCGTGAGGTAAGGCGAGCAGACATAGAGCGGACCCGCATCCGACTCGAGCAGCAGGCGGGATGACAAAAGCGAGGCGAGCAGGTCGCGGACCTGCAGGCTCCCGGCACGAGACCATATGTCGCGGCTAGCCATTCACAAAATCAGGGATGTGCAGCACGACCGCAGTGCGGTCGGCGCTCTGTTCAATCCGAGCCACGGAAACCGACACCTGAAGCGACTCCAACTCGAGCTCGGCCACGGCCAGCGCAGGCAATGCTTGAGCGAGCATGACCCGGCGGACCGGAGACGCCACCAAGCGGACGCGTCCGTTTTCACGCAGGACCTGACGGGCGGTCTCGATCCAGCCGTCGGGATCGGCGTCGAGCAAGACCTCTGGAATCTCGATGCCGACCCAAGCGCGGGCGAGCGCGCGCGAGGGAAGCCCGAGGTCGTAATAGCGACCGCGCTGGTTCAGACATTCGGGGCAGCTGTCTGGACAAGACTCAAACAAGAGCTGCTGGAGTTGGGCGAACATCTGCGGCTCCGTAGGCGGCTCGCCGCCGATGCTTTCAAAATAGCTCCCCAGAAACGGCCCAATCTTGGGATGCTGAGCATAGGTGTAAGCAAAAGCGCGCGCCGGAATGGAGATTCCCAACTGATTGGAACGGCGCTGCCACGCGCGATTAAGACGATGAATCAGGCGGTCGCTGGCGCCGCTGCTGCCCGGACGGAGCAGCTTGTTAACGACTGAAACAACGACGGGGCGAGCTGCGGAGAATCCCTGCGCCTGCAAGGCGGCGCGCAACTGTTCAGAAGCTTCTTGAAGTGCGGTAAAGCCGGCGGCCAGGCGGACCTGGTCAAAAGCCGCATACACCAGAGACGTGGGCTGGCAGGCTTCGCGAGCCGCCGCCAGGAGATTGGCGGCAGACCGCTCACGTTCGCAGAAATTCAGGGCGAACTCCAAACCATCCAAGAAGCGGCGGGGTTGGCGCTGCATCTCGCGCACGATTGTTTCGATCTGGCCGACGCCTCCCGAGGAAGATTCGGTGATTGAAAGATCAAACCCGCCATCAGGCCGGAGCAAGACGTCCGGCACGAGATCGTCCTCGCTGACCTGAGGCGCCAGGCTGACCATCGCGGACCGCAAAGCCTGAGCCAAGGTGGCGGCATAACGCTGGCGGACCCACGCCGAGAAATCTTCATCCAGCGGAGACCAAAGCACGCTTTCGAGCGCAGCCAGCGCATCACGAATTGCAGGGACGCTCCAAGCGTCGACCAATGTCTTGCGAAGCTTGGCCTCCTCTTCTGCGCCGCTCACGCTAACGCCGCGCATCTGAAAGATCACATCAAGCACACGGACCGCTGACTGAGGCCTAACGCCGGCGAGATGGGTCTGGGCTTCCGAAAGGCCGCACTTCCTGGCCATAGCGGTGGCGGCGAGCATCGCGAGCGACATATCGCTCAACCACTCGGCTTGGAAAGAATTCACCAGCCCGCGCAGGACTGGAGACTGGGAGACACGGAACTTGAAGTAGTCAGCACGGAAGCGATCCAAGACCGCGCCAGCGAGAGCCGGGCGGCTGTTCAGGTGCTCCGCACTTAAAACAAAGCGGACGCCATCTGCCCGCAGCCTGAAACCAACGGCCTGGCGTTCCACAGAACCTCCATCACCAGCGCGCTGCAGACGCAGGCTGCCGGAAACAGCCTGCCGGCTGCGCCGCATCTCGAAGTGGCTCTCCTCGGAATAGCGCACAATCTCAACCCACGCCGAATTGGAATGGAGATATGCGCAGGCATCGCTGAACACATGCGACCACGGCGCGACGGCGCGGACAGGAAGCAACTCGCCTTCGCCTTGGACGCGGGCCACCGTCTGCCAAACCCACTGGGCGTTGCTGGTATCGCTCACTTGATTTGGGCGATGCACCAGGCTGGCGGCATCGGGCTGAAAGACCGAAACCTCCGCGACGGCCTCGAGAAAGGTGTGCCGCGAGAACACTTCTTCAATCGAGGCTGTGTTTGGCCCGGCCTGCAGGACGGCTGACCGCTCGATCCAATAACCAGGCTCCCCTTGAGCGGTTGCGAAACGTTTCGAGACGCGGCCGGGGCAAGCTTCGAAGAGAAGCCGGGAAATTGCCAAGCTCTCCGGCTGACGCTGAATGGCGCCATGCGGCTGCAGCTCGACGACGGCCTCGCCTACTTCCAGCTCCGCAAAGGTCGCCTTGGGAATAAACTGCGGCAGCGGGCGACCGGCGCCCTTGTCCTCCACAGCAGCCGGCACCGGCGGATACGCATAAGCCCAATTTGCCTCTAGCTTTCGCAGTAGCGTGGGAACCACCTGCATCAACAAAGGCCGCGGCTCGTGCCAAAGGAGGTTGTTCAGAAGGCCCTTGGCCACATCCTCACTGAGGCCGCTGGAGAAACGGAAGAACTGCTGCAAGTCGCGCTCAAACTGTTTCCAATAGTTGCCCTGGTCGAGGAGCCCGCGAAGCAAATCACGAGCGGCGGCCTGGGCCGACCGGTCAGGAGAGAAATTAGAAGGCCCTTGCAGGTAACGGAAAGCGGAGGCGCTTCCAGGGATGCGGCGGCCAAGCCAATCAATCAGAAAATGGGACAGCTGCACGCGGAGGACGTAAGGATTCAAGGTCGGCAGGACCAGGGAATCCACCTCGGGCTGAAAAAGCTGCTCCGCCTAGTGGAACGCCCAGCGGTCGGCGCCGTAATCGGAAAGGACAACCACTGTCCACGGGCGAGAGCCGCGCGTGCGGCCCGCGCGACCCTTGCGCTGGATGAAGGACGACATCGAGGTCGGGCGCTTATGGTGAAGCATCGCCCCCACTTCCGGATCATCAAAGCCAACCTCAAGCGAGCTGGTGGCGATGATCAAATCTGAATTGGCGTCGGCGCCGGGATCCTGAGAGCTGCAGCGGGTCACCGTGAGAGAATTATCGAGATTATGGCCGATAAGCCGGGGCAACTCCCAGACCTGACCTTCGTCAAAGCGGCGGCGCTTAATGGGCTCCGGCACAGCAGCCGTCGGCGGCTGACGCAACGAGGCGAGGCGCCGTGTTTCAGCATCGGACATATCGCTGAACCACCGGTTGACGGAATCGAGATTGTCGCTGAAGCCGAAGACCTTCTTGCGGTAGAACTCTTCCGGCCGAATGGGGGCGGCGGCGCCGCTAGCGCCTTGAGTGCGGGGCGTGAGCAAACGCGAGAGAAGCATGCCGGCCTGGATGGAAGTGCCGAGCAAGGAAGCACCGGCCGCGGGGTCGCCTTTCACCGCGAGGCTGTATTCGCCGCCTTCGGCCTCCAGCTCGCCAGCGTCGCCCAAGCCGGGGCGCGGGCGAAACTCTTCCACGTTGGCGGGCGCCAAACTGGCAACACGGGCCAGATGGTGCGGCGCGTCCCGCAGGGTGGCGGACAGGCCGACCACGTGCAGCGATTTGAGTCGCGCCCAATGACGCCAGCGTCGCAACACCCAGGCAACCTGAGCGCCGGAAAGCCCTTCGTGGGCGTGGACTTCATCAAGCAACAGCAGGCGCGGCGACTGCTCGGGCGAGCGGCGCATCCCGAAGGCAGCCTCCCAGCGGGGATTACACATCTCCCGATTCAGCATCTCCAAGGAGATGAACAGAACATCCGGAGGATTGGCCTGCAGATCCTCGCGAGTGATAGCGAGCACGCCGTCAGGCACGTCTGGCACGTCTGGCTGCGCGGCGCCTTCGCGATACAAACATGTGCGCCCGACCTGGCGATCTGCGTCACGCCATACCAAGTCGCTGCGGCCGCCGTCGGACGGAGACTTGAGATAGGGGATGACGGCGCCAGCTCCCCGGCGGCTCCAGTGGTAATACTTTGGATTGGGATCATCGAACCATTGGGCATAGGGCGTATCGCCGAGCAACGCGCCGAAGCGGATCGGCCGCAATCCATTCGCGGCTAAAACCGGGCGCAGCTTCTCGGCCTCGGATATGGCTTCCCGGAGTTGGTCGGCGAGGAGCACATTGCGCGGATAGATGGCGATGATCTTGGTAAAGGGTGCGCTTCCAAGTGCAGGCGCGAGGCGCAAGAACGCGGGAACGTAGAAGGCTTTGGTCTTTCCGGAGCCGGTGCCCGCGCAGACGACGGAACCGTTGAACCCAGAGCTGCCATAGCTCTTAAGAATGTGCTCGAAGGCTCGGACCTGAAACCCCGAGAAGCTGTAATGCCCCCCCTCCTTCTTCGCCGCGAGAGCGAAGAAGCATTGGCGCATTAGGTCAGCATGGGCTGGCGGGCAAAGCGGCTGCAACCGCGCCCACACGGAGGAAGCATCTTGGTCGCGGCGAGGGTAGAGGCGCGGCGATATCTTGAGCTTTATGTCGGAAACGAGCCGAGGACCTGTGGCCCAGTCATCCGTCTTGAACATCTGGCGGAGGCTGGCGAGCAGGCGCACGCCTTCTGCGAAACGGGTGCGATAGGAAGCTTCCGCGTTCGGAACCTGATAGACGAGGCAGCGCTGGCGCATCTGCAGGAGCAATGATTCGATAGTGTGCCCTTGACCGGAGAGCACTGCCCAGCGGCTCTGAAGTTCAGGCGGCGCTTCGGAGGCAAAGGCTTCTTCGATTTCAGGAATCGTCCAACGGACATTGTAGAAGCCCCAGGAGAGCAGACGTTCCTCGCGTTTTTCGAGGAAGGTCAGGAACTCGCTGACAAAAGCCTGGATGGGCATGAGTCAAGAAATGCGGATACGGAATACTTTCTGCAATTTGTGCTTCTTAACCGCCTTTGAAACTTCTTCGTTCTGCAGCAGATCGAGGCCGGCGCCGTCTTGGGCTGCGGTAGCCTGAAGGAACTTTCCGAATGGCGTATTGAGGTCGAGCTTGGCCACGGCCTCATCGAGAGTCCGAAGCGTGCTTTCGACGGCGTCGGCATCCTTTTTCTTCTCAGGTAATTTTCCTTTCCAATCCTCCCGAAGCGAGCGGATCGCACTTTTTATGATAATCGCCTGCGCCTTGACCGCTTTGGCCTCATCGTCGTCGAGATTTGAGAGGACGTTGACTAGAGATTCCCACTTGTCCGCTTTACCCTGGATCTGACCATCCCAGGTCGTCTGACATCTGTTCAAGGCATCGGTGGCATTTTCAGTCAACCGGGTGAATGCATTGTCGATGTCTTGTCCACTAATCGCTGCGTGGTCAGCTTTCAGTTTGACAGCGAGAGTCTTTGCCGCCCTCGCTGCTTGGTTGAGTTTCTTTCCGGCCTCCTGGTAGCCCGGTGCAGGGAGAACAGAGTCGGCCAAGGGAATGGCGGGCGACACCTTCTGCAGCTTTCCTTTGGCATCGTTGGCCTTTCGGAGGAACTCAGCGTAGGCGGCCTCTTTATCTCTACCCCCTCGAATGCCTGGCAAAGCTTTCAACCGTTTCTTCAAATCGGCTATCGTTTTCATTCCTTGTCGGATTCTCCTTTCTCCCCAGATTGGGAAAGCTTCGCAATCTCCTCAAGGACGGCGAGCAACTTCGCGCGACTGCCGCCTTCTCCTCCAGATGGTTTCTCCTCATCGCTCAGGTGAGAATCGAGCAACTCTAGGTGCTTTTTGATAACTCGAAGAGCATCGCGGCACTCCGCTAGCTTGCTTGGATTGAAAGTCGCCACCTCGGCAAGAGTGGATGAACTCTTAAGCGTCTCGCCCGCTGACACGGTCGCAGACCAAGAGGTGCATACTGTTGAGTCCTGGATCAACCCTTTCTGCCACAGGGTCTCAAACGGTTGGTCCGGAAAAGGTAGAACTCCAGGGGCGGCGGCGGTGCCACGCTGCAAATCGATCAGGGAATTGAGTGCTTCGAGAGATTTCACCAAGCGCTGAGAGCGGTCCTCTCCTTTGAAACCAGCGGTGGTTACAAACGAATCAACCTCTTTGACCGCTTCGCTGATAGCAATCTGCTCCTTCTTGACTCGCGCCGGAACGCTTTCGAACGCTCCTCGTCGCAAGTCCTTTACCGCGCTAAAGCGAGAACTCCAGAAGCCGGTCTCAACCTCTTGAGGCGGAGGGGTGAACTTCAATTCCTTTTCAAACTCGTCGAGTGCGGTCAAGAGCGGCAGTGGGTTGATAAAATCTTTTGGAACGAAAACGCCTTGACCGGCGCCGACCTCTTGAATCAGAAAATCGCTCAGGCTTTTGTGCCTCAGTTCCAAGTCTTTGATGATGTCCTGCAACTCTGTCGAAAGGACTGTTGGTCGGGTAGATTCAGACCAGACAGGTTGAAACAACGAGGCAATCCGCTCAGCAGGAACTTGGGCAAGCGGCTTGCGATCACGGAGAAACGCAGCCAGCGCCAGAGCTTGCACGGCGGAGCGCAGGCTCTCGCGGGCAATTGTAGCTTGCGGCGGGTGAACGCTTTGGACTACGCGTAACCGGTTTTTACGCAACCAACGGGACACGTTACGCTTATGCGCCTCTCCGTGAGGGAAATCCCAAGCTTTCGAAGGAGTGCGAGAAAGCGTTAGAAGTCCTTGCAGCAGGCCGAGTGTTTCATCATCTCGCGGAAAATCAAAAAAGTGAGTGGTTCCTCCCGGTCGCATGCTCTGCCCTTCAATGCGTGGAAACCGACTTCCAGGAAGATCGATCAGGCGCTTCTTCTCCGCTATTGGCACGCCATTGTGATCTTCCCAAATGATGCATCTGCTAAGGAATGCTCCGAGCAACTCTCGAAACCTGTTGTCCTCATTCAGTTCCTCTCCACCGCGCCACTTGTCGAGGAGGCCAAGAAGGCGGTTCAACTCCTGGTCTGCCGGAGGCGGTTGTGGCGGCAAGACTCTTGGGGGAGGCGTCGCCCCACCCGGGGTGACTCGTGGCGGAGGTTGTGCCGCAACTTGATCCGAAAACTCGGGGAAGCCGAGTGGCTTCAGCAATCGTTTGAGTGCGGCAGCCAAGGCCTCCGCGGTCGTGGCGTTAACCCAGAACTGTGCCAGGAAGCGCAGGCGGTTCTTGCGGTCTTCACTCCAACTGGGACTGTTGCAGTAACGGGGCAGGAATCCCGCGCTCCAGAAAGGGATTTGTGGGGCGTTAACAGCGAAAAGCTGCGGACGAGGAAATTCCTGGGCTGAAAATGATTGGAAGGATTTATCGAGGATTGGGAGAATGATGCGATCAAGCAACCCCCGCTGAGATTTGTACCTCGCGTCGGCAATGTGTTCGAGCATGGCCTTAGGAGCGCGGGGAGAGAACGGGAACATTCCGACAGTCACGCCTTGGCCAAATTCTACGCTCCCAAACGCGGTGTGGCATTCGACTTTTTGGGGGCAATCGCCGCAGCGGCTTTGTCGCACATCGCCGTCGAAGCGAGTCGAAGCGATGTCGTGGATTTCAGCGTCAGTGGACCGGATGGCGTTCAAATAGCGTGCGGTAAATCGCGCCACGCGGTCGGGGTCGGCAGCCCATTGCTCCACTGTATGACCGCCTACGTCATAAATGTGAGTGGCCCTATCCTGGACATTTTTTAGCAACCGATCCCAGCCAAAGTCCGCGATACCAAGGACGGCGATCAGACGACATAAACCATCTCCCGAGCGTGGTTCGACAGCGTTGATGATGTCCTGATCCAATCCCCCGCTACTTGCCGAAACGTCCTCAATGAAGACGACCAATTCGCGACTGGGACCGAGTTGACGTCGAATCTTCTCGAAAATTCCGAAAAGATCACTTCCCTGCAATCCCGTGAGGCCCCGAATTCCGTCTTGAAGCGCGGTGTTGAGAGCAGCAGCAACCTCTTCTCGGGTGTCAGGTTCTTCTCGTAAATCGTCCACAAATTCCAAAACTTCTGGAGCGACTTGCTGAGGCGTGAACGCGTTGGAGGGCACGTCAAACTCGCTCGGTTGAAAGGAGGGAAATTGCTCGCGCTCATCCACGGTGCTCGAATCGGTAAGGCGTCTGATAACCTGATCGATCACAGCGCCTTCACGTTTCATCCAATTACCGAGGCCTTTAGAATTGAGTGCCTGCCCCAAGTTTCGTAGTTTGCGTGACAATGGGGTTCGCCCATGCCGATCTGTCCAGTGAACCTCTACCTCTAACGCCAATGCGGACAAAAGCATGGTGCGAGCGGTTTGCCTAGACAAACGTTCGATTGCCCCCTGGACGCTGGATATGTGCGGAGCGAATTCTGTCCCCAACTGGCGCACGATCTGTTCCAACGCGTTTTTCAGACTGCCGTTCCCACGGGTGACCAGAACGACGCGGTGTTTATCCAAATCCACCTGGCTTTCACGCGCGGCGTAATTAAAACGCTCATACAGCCAACGAATCAAATGCGACTTGCCTGTCCCAGGTTCGCCCCGCACAAAGGCCTGAATCTTTTCGTGTGGGTTTGAGAAGATGTCGTTGAAGATTTCCTCTTCAGTCACGGTCCGGTCGGCCGATTTAGCGTCCTTGATTTGCCGAAAAGGGGAGTGAGCGGCGAGGAATCGATCCGCAGATGCCGCGTTCATCTGCGCCGTAAGGGAAATGACTTTGTCGACTTGCTCCCGACTCCAGCAGGGCATTCCGATTTGTGAAGGGAAAAACGGCATGAGAGCTAGGGTTGTGAGAATTCGATGGTGGCGAGGCGAGCACTGCGAAAATCCCGGTCTCGAGGTGGTTCGGCCTCCGCAATGCTCCAACCCGGGCTGTCAGCTGGGCAATCGAGTCGAATTGATCCATCTTGATGAAGCTCGATTAAGGCGTGGCTCAAACCCAAAGTGCATTGCTTTTGGGAGGCGTTCCATTCCAGATTGGCTAGAAGAAAGATTTTACCCCCATCTAGCTCTGGGCAAGCAACCGCTAGTTTGTTCATGAAACCGTCGGCATCCAACTGCTGGTGGCGACCGAAAATGGCCGGCAACGCACGCAACAGCCGATCATATGGGTTCGCTTGAAACTGACCTTCGGAATCGAACCATCCCAAACCGACGTAACTGAACCAGCGATGCAGACCAGTCAATTTAGTAGCGTTGAAAGGGTTTTCTTGCGGTTCATTCGCGAAAACCTCTGAGTTGAATTGGTCCGCCCATTGCTGATTGTTTTGAGAGCGGCGCTGGTAGACCTGTTGTCCAAGTCCGAGGTAATATGCGTAGAATAGCGAAAAATACTTTTCAACCTCGGCGTTCGACAAGACCCGCCGATCGAATGCTTGGAGAATGGCTGCACGCGTGTTGTCTTTGGATTTTCGGCGATCCGAGCTAAGAGAGATCTTACCGTCGGATTCATCCGCCAAGCCCAACTCCAAGGCTGCTTTGACAGTAACAGCGGCGGGACTGCCGTTACCCACATCCGTGCTCAACGGTTCGGGTTGCAAAAGGCGGTAGACTTCCCTGCGCGCTAATCCGTGAGGATAGGCGCGCAGCGTCTCGATCAAAATCTCGAGGCGTATGGGAGTTACAGGGTTGTCGGTAAACATGGCAGTGAATCCTCAAGTGGGGCAGAGATCCAGGCGTCAAAGGGCCAGCGGCTTAGTGCCTCGTTCACGGCGACGTCCCGGCCGTTATTAGCGTGAACTCCGGAAAACAAATGCACGGAGGGAAAGTGGCGACCCAGAGCAACGGCGTTTTCGTCCACGCTTCCGAAGTGGAGAAATGCCAACGGGAGGCTGGCGACGGTGCTTATTCGTGAATCTGGTCCAATCCGATCAAGGCGGTGGAGTTCTGCCGAGTTGACAGGGAATGCCTCGCGGAAGCACTGCAGCAGTGGTTCAAAGTGGTCAACCGCGCAGGAAAACTGGCGGATGGATTTGCTCGTCACGGAACGAGAGATCGCGTCGACGAAACGAGCACGGCTATCCGCTCCCGAGTAGGAAGGCAGGCCTTCCACCCACACCGAGGATTTCTGAAGCGCTACGGGCCCAGACTCCGGAAAAGCGAGCGGTTCGCAGTCCAATGGGGTGCGCTGCTCGCGGCGACAGCGTGGACAACCCGGACAGGTGCGCTGGTCGCTGGCGATGCCATAAAGCCTCGCAATCACGCGGGCGGAGCAAGAACGACAGGTCAACAACTCGTCCAATTTTGCAAGCCCACCGTGAAAATGCGCTTTCTCTTCGTCGCGTTGAACTTCAATCAGCGCTGCGAGATTGGGCGTGGTGGGAACGAAATCGAGCTTTACGATCGCCCACTCTTCTGGTTCGTCGCCTTGCGAAGGGGCGGGGCGAAATTCAAGGTCGAGAAACGTCAACTTCTGAGCGCGCTCCAACTGCAACAGGAGGCGCTTATTCCAGCGAATGTTTTCGCGGTAGGTCCGAGTGCCGAGCAACGCTGTTTGCCGCGAACCGAGCGGAAGGGCATATACAAGATGATCACGATGCTCGGCGCGCTGAAACATGGCGGTCCAGCGTTGTTGAATCGTATCCGGGGTCAAAAGCTTTACGGTGATACTCTCGGCTACACGGCGATCTCTTGGCGATGTGAGCAACAAGCTGACAGATGACCAACCGTCCCGACCGCCACGCCCGACCTCCTGATAGTAGCGATCGAGATTCTCCGGATAGCAGGCATGCACTACGGCGCGGACGTCCAATTTGTCTACACCTACACCAAAGGCAGAGGTGGCGACGATCAAGTCCAATTCGTGATTCTTCCAGCGTCGCAGAATATCTCGCCTTTCTGTTCGCCCCGTGTCGCCGTGGAAGGTGTCCAGACGGGAGAAACCCTCGGTTCGGAACAGGGCAGCGAACGACTCTGCATCCGCCTTTTCGGTGACATACAGGATGGCGGGACGGGGGAGGTGCCAAATTGCTTGGAGAACGGCCTGGTCGCGGTCGGTCTCGTTCGAGAACTGGTGCGAGTAATAACGGATCTCGGGGCGCAGGCGCTGGCACACGAACTCGCGTGACTTGTCTTCCTCAGAAAACATTTTCCCAAGCACCTCGCGGCAGCGCTCCGTCACCGTCGCAGAGAATAAAAAGGTGCGTAGCTTGCCCCCTGAATCCGCCAACCATGTGCGCCGGGCGGCAGCGAGAATTTGGAACTCCACACGAAACTGGGCCCCCCAGGTCTCGATTAGATGGGCCTCGTCTACTACCAAGTTCTCAAGCCGACCTGATTTAGAAAACTCGTTAAGTATTGGGCGCAATCGACCGGAGACACAGGCCTCCGGCGACGTATAGAGCAGTCGGGTTATTT
>Ga0233424_10001928_pt1 | contig 16189 bp, 17 predicted proteins | sample Watercolumn_Towu_FD_181011 | JGI IMG/M metagenome (GOLD analysis project Ga0233424, IMG submission 181011) | Freshwater microbial communities from Lake Towuti, South Sulawesi, Indonesia - Watercolumn_Towuti2014_125_MG | ecosystem: Environmental > Aquatic > Freshwater > Lake | place: Indonesia...
TGTATCGGCAACGGAGGTCTGGCACGAAGTAGCCATTATCCAGAACTGACCCGTTTAAGAGGTCCAGAACTGACCCGTTTAAGAGGTCCAGAACTGACCCGTTTAAGAGGTCCATTATCAAGAACTGACCCCTTTACGTTTCGTGCCGCCTTGTTTACGTGTTTACGCGCCGCTTCCTCGGTCATCCTATTGTCAAGTCTCCCTTCGGGAGAGCAAAGAAAATGTTCAAACTCCAGCGCGGCGGAGGTGTACATCCGCGCTCCGAGGATTCAGGGGCGTCCACCGACAAATCTTGGGATGCACCCAGAACACTCTGAAGCTACTTGGTCATTGCAGGTCTGGGACGAGGTTTGTGCAAAGCCAGAATGTCTGTCTGGTGTCGATAACCGGATTTGTCGCGGTGGAAACCCTTGTCGTTGAAAGCCGGGCTGTTCAAGCGATCCGAGGCCTTGCCCGTTTGGATTTCATCCGTCAAATCCGCCACGCTTTGAAGAACGCGCGTGGGCTGATAAACGTAGTCGCCGATTTCTTCAAGCCGCGTCGAACCGCTCAAAACCAAGAAGGCTTGCATTCCTGCTTCGACGGCGCCGCGGATATCCGTCTCCATCGTGTCGCCGATCATCACCACGTGGTCGAGCTCGAGCAGCGCGGACTCGGCCAGCTTGCGCCGGGCTCGGTGAAACATGTAGCCGTTGGGTTTGCCCAGGTAATACGCCCGCCGACCGGTGCTCGCCTCGAGAAACGCCGCGGTGGCGCCGGCGCCAGGGCGGGTGCGGTCGTTGGAGACCGGGCACCAGTTGTCCGGATTCGTCGCGAGCAAACGCGCGCCGCGTTCGATGCACTCATGGGCCTTGCTCAACTTTTCCATCGTGGGTCCGCCTTCACCCACGACCACATAACTGGGCTGGATGGCGTCGTTGGCGATCTTGCGTTCGTGCAGCGCGGCGAGCAATCCGCCTTCGCCGATCACGAATACCGTGCAGCCTTCGTGAGTTTCGCTCAGAAAGTCCGCGGTGTTCAGCGCGGAGGTATAGAAGTGACGCGAGGTCAATCCGCCAATGCCGAGATGTTTGAGCCGCACGGCGAGGTCCTCCGGCGTAGGGGCGGAGTTGTTGGTCAAGAAAAGGAACGGCGTGCCGGTCGCGTTGAGCGTTCGCACAAATTCCGATGCGCCCGGGATCAAATGATTCTCCCGGTAGATGACTCCGTCCATATCGATCAAATAGCCAGTCTTCATGTCATGCAAAAATTTCACGCGCGAATTCAGTCCACTGGGTCGCCTCGCGCTGCCGGGTTTGGGCAGTCTGGGACATCCTGAGCAGAAGCCCTGCCGTGCGAATCTCTTGTTCAAACCGATGCGAGTTTTGGCGCGAATGATTTCGATCACTTCGCGAAATAGTCAACGTGGTCAAGAAGCGCCAGCGTGCTGAAGGTTTTCAGCCAGCGGTCCCATTCCGCCATCGACAGCCCGGCTTAGCACAAAAACCACGATACGCCACTGGCTTTGATTGACCAGTTACAGTCTTGCAAAATCTCGCCAGCAACTCCTTTCGTCAGGCTGTGCGGCCCGTTAGCAGCCCGTTGAAAAGCCCTCGCTTTGGGAGGAGACGAGGTCACGAGTCTCATTTTACGGACTATTTAGAGGAGAGTTTGAGACTCCTGACGTCGTCTCCTACTGAAGGCGCGCTCCAGCGCGCTGGACAAGGCCCGGGCGAACCGGCGGCTTTCTTAACAGAGTCCCGCTTCGATTTCGTTTCCCTGACAGTTGTGCGTTTTGGCGGCTAGTTCGTTCGGGCTGCTTCTTATGACTCCGGGCGCAACCGACCGGCGGCGAGGCAACGCGGTCCATCATTCAATGGCAAAAACAAAACAAACGAACAGTTCAAAACCCGCCACCGGCAGACAGCGCGTCGTAATCGAGAATGTGAAGCACGAGATCGACGGCGGCCGGTTTCCCATCAAACGCACAATGGGGGACAAAGTGATTGTGGAGGCGGACGTGTTTGTGGATGGACACGATGCCCTCTCGTGCGTCTTGCTTTATCGGCACGAGAAGGCAGCCCAGTGGTCGGAAGTCCCGATGGAATTTCTGGTGAACGACCGGTGGCGAGCCGAATTCAAAGTCGCTGAGCTGGGCCGATACTGCTACTGCATCCAAGGCTGGGTGGACCACTTCAAGTCATGGCAGCGGGACTTGCGCAAACGTGTGGGGGCCCAGCAAGACATTTCCACGGACCTGCTGATTGGCGCGAAATTGGTCAGGCAGGCAGTCGTTCGCGCGTCGGGCCACGATGCTCACCGATTGAAAGAACTGGCTGAAAGCCTGAAAAACCGCCGTGACTTTTCGAGCGCGACACATTTGGCCATGGTAGATGACCTCGCGCCGCTGGTGATTCAGTATTCGGAACGGCGCTTCGCAACACGCTACGATCAGGATCTCGGAGTGACGGTGGAGCCGGTCAAGGCACGCTTCAGCGCAGGGTATGAAATGTTTCCACGGTCGTGTTCAGCCACGCCTGGCCAGCACGGGATCTTCAAGGATTGCGAAGCTCGCTTGCCGTACGTGGCAGCGATGGGCTTCGACGTGCTCTATTTTCCGCCGATTCATCCGATCGGGCGCACTTTTCGCAAAGGCAAAAACAATCCATTAACGGCGGGCCCGGACGATCTTGGCAGTCCGTGGGCGATTGGCGCCGAAGAAGGGGGCCACAAGTCTATTCATCCGCAGCTTGGACCTACCTGACGGAATTGACCCAGGCTGAAGTGCGCGATCATTTTCGGCCGAACTTCTGGCCGAACACCCCGGACATTTTGACGGAGCACATGCAGAGCGGCGAGCGGCCGATCTTCAGTTCGCGGTTGATCCTCGCGGCGACGTTGAGCGCAAACTACGGGATTTATGGCCCGGCGTGTCTTTAGTGTGTTTGGTGGGGCCAACTGCTTTTTCTAGGGTCAATAGTATCGTGCTCGACGCTCCCAAGAAATGGACCCTCACGAAGGACGGCGGGACGCTCTTCGTTCAGCCGGGCAGTGAAAGCGCAGCCGCGGTCTGAAGACTGATTGAAGGAAGAGGCAGCGGGGCCAGCGCGGGATCGCGAAATCTGGCGCGGCGGCTTGAGGCTCCCGCCCCGTCGGCGTGAAGCTCAAATGACAGCCGCGATCACCTCTTTTTGCGGATCGGACTGGAAGTTTCTCTGTTGGGCGGCCTCCGCGGCCGCCAAACAGAGAAACTTCACATGGGGGGCTCGAAAGGGCTTTCTTCTTGTCCGAGCACTTCTGGACGGTTAGGCTCTGGTCCGTGCTGAAAAAGCAAATTCCTATCGGTAAAATCTTCCAGTGCCGCCGCCAATTCCACCGGAATGTTAAGAGGATCCATCGGTGCCCGCACGTCGCGCGAGATGCCGATCAGCCCAATGATCTTTCCCGCCGTGTCCCGGAGCGGCAGCTTGGTGGTCAGACACCACACGGGTTTCCGCGGCAAATACCATTGCTGTTCGAGATGGTCGATGAGCGGTTCGCCGGTGTGCAATACCTGAGCGTCTTGCTCGGCAGGCAGTCGGCCAAAATCGCCGGGGCAGATGTCGCAGGGACGCCGGCCCAGCACCTGTGACTTGTGGCGGTAGCCGTGCCGTTTGATCAGGGACGTGTTCACCGCCACCGTCCTGCGTTGTGCTTCACGAAGAAGGCCAGGTCGGAAGCGTGGTCGAAAAGTTCTGCCAATAACCCAACCGCCACCGACAGGTCGCCGACCTGCAGCCTGGCACTCACGGCTCTCATTGTGCCGACTTTCACACTATTACGTGAAGATGAGCCAAGACAAGTCGGGAGGCAAAGCTAGTGATGTGTCTCACAAATGGCTGGTGTTATGCCGCAGGGGATTTTCGCCTACCGCAAGGCGCGAGCGACGCGCATACCCCTGGCGGGTCTGGAAGGAGCGAGCAACGAAGCGGGAGGCGAAAAGACCTGCGGCCCCAAGGGTTGCGCCGAAAATGGCCTGGGGCTTCGTTACTCCTCGGTCACAGAGCCCGGCGGCTATGCTCCCTCGTCGCGCCTCGCTCCAGGCCATTTTGGGCGCAACATAACACCAGCCATTTGTGAGACACATCACTAGACTGGATCAGACTTACAGACCACTGTAGTCACCGGCCTTGCCGTTGACCGTTTGAGGCCGCTGGAAAACACACGACATGCTCGTCAGTATATTCAATGACGTCATCGGCCCCGTGATGCGGGGACCGTCGAGTTCACATTGCGCCGCCGCGCTACGCATCGGGCGGATGGCGCGCGACCTCATGGGCAGTCCGTTCAACGATGTGCTGGTCGAGTTTGACCGCAACGGCTCGCTGCCCACTACGCACGACAGCCAAGGCTCGGACATGGGATTGGCCGGCGGGCTGATGGGCTGGGAGGCCGACGACGAGCGACTGCCCAGTTCGATGCCATTCCTGCGGAACTCAGGGGTGCATGTTCGCATCGAGACCGTGGACGCAGGCGATCCGCATCCGAACACCTACCGTCTCACGTTGAGCCGGGGGGAGGAGCGTCACTTCGTGCGCGCGATCTCCACCGGCGGCGGCATGGTGGAAGTGCTCGACGTGGATGGCTTCACGGTTTCCATGTTCGGCGATTGCTTTGAAACGCTGCTGTGGGTGCGCAGCCATGGCTCGGAGCTGGCGCAGGAACTGGCGACCCGGGTGTCTGCCAATGCCATCCTGGTGCATGAAGCCGCGGGCGAACAATTGGTGGAGGTGAAGGCGGGCGAGTTTGTGAATGAGCAGACGATCGCCAGGCTGAGCGGGGCTTTCGTGATTCGCGCCGTCAAACGGTTGTCACCGACGCTGCCGGTCCTCTCGCGTAAGGAGACGCGCGTGCCTTTCGCAAGCTGCGCGGAAATGCTGGCCCACGACGCAGGCCGGAACCTGCCGTTGTGGAAGCTGGCTGCGGAATATGAAATGGCGCGCGGCAATCTGACGGAAGCGGAAGTCATTGCGAAGATGGTGGACATCGTGCGCATCCTGCGGCGGTCCATCGCCCAAGGCATTGCGGGCACACGTTACGACGATCGTGTCCTGGGCCACCAGTGCGGTCAGTTCAACGACCGGATGAAAGCCGGCCGGCTGCTGGACGGCGGGGCCTTGAACCGCATCATCCTTTACGTCACTGCGCTCATGGAGGTGAAGAGTTCCATGGGAGTCATCGTGGCCGCCCCAACGGCGGGGGCGTGCGCAGCCCTGCCTGGAGCGGTCATTGCCATGGCCGAAGCGATGGGGCTCGGGGAACAGGAAATGGCGAAGGCGATGCTGGCCAGCGGCGTCATCGGCATGTTCATCGCCACGCGCTGGACGTTCGCGGCGGAAGTGGGCGGGTGTCAGGCGGAGGGCGGCTCGGCGGCGTGCATGGCGGCGGCAGCACTGGTGGACATGGCGGGAGGCACGCTGGTCCAGTCCGTGGCGGCGGCTTCAATGGCCTTTCAGAGCATGCTGGGTTTGATTTGCGACCCCATTGCCAACCGTGTCGAAGCGCCGTGTCTGGGCAAGAACGTCATGGCCGCGAGCAACGCTCTGGCCTGCGCGAACATGGCGCTGGCGGGTTACGCCCAAGTCATTCCACTGGACGAAGTCATCGAGACGGCGCAACGCGTCGCCGGGCAGATGCCGCGCGAATTGCGCTGTACGGCGCTGGGCGGGCTTTCGATCACGCCGACGTCAAAGGCCATTGAACAACAGTTGGCCGCAAGGAAAGCCGCGGCGTGCGGGACCCAGTGCCATTGCCACTGACCAGGAAAGCCATGAACCTCAAATCCATCCCATGTGAACCAGATAGAAAGGCGCTCTAACATGAATGACTCCTCCCTGCCCAATCGCCGTCAGTTTTTGCGCACCACCAGCCAGGCGGCCACGGCGCTGGCCGCGGCTTCGACGTTTCCCTCCGCGATCCTCGCCGCTGAATCACCGGCCAAAACCATCGGTGTCGGCTGCATTGGGGTGGGAACCCGCGGCGGCGACCTGCTCGAGGCTGTGGCCCATGCCCCGAATGTTAAAGTAACCGCGATTTGCGACGTTTACGGGCCGCACCGGCAAAAAGGGCTGGAGCGCTGTCTCAATCCACAGGCGAAAACGTATGTGGATTACCGCGAGCTGCTGACCGACAAGAGTGTGGACGCTGTGGTCATAGCCACGCCGGATCAATGGCACTGCCAGATTGTGCTCGACGCGGTAGAGGCGGGCAAAGACATCTACTGCGAGAAGGGTTTTTCCCGCACGTTGCCGGAGGCGAAGCAAATGCGCGACGCGCTCAAGAAGAGCAAAGTCGTGTTCCAGCTTGGCCACCAAGCGCGGTAAGCGACGTGCGCGTTGCAGGCGAAGGACCTCATCACCCAGGGCATCCTCGGCCCCATCACTCTGGTTAGTTCGTGGATTTGGATCTGGACATAGTTCTTCAGTTCTCTTGCGCACCGCGTGTCGTGTAACAGGCAAAGGTGGGTTCGTTGGGTACAGGATCAAGATCCCCGCCTCGCCGAAAGAAGCGAGCGGCGGACATAACAAGGAGCAAAAGCGTGTCAACGGCACAGATGGCTTTCTCACCCTATCAGTTCGGTGAAGTGTCGCTGTAGTGCAAAATCCGAACCGAATGGCGCTCCCGGACGTGAAGCGTTCAGGTTTTTGGCGTGACAGCCTTACGGTCGGCTCTCGCGTTGAATGCGATGGAGATCCGTTCGTCAGCTCCCATGTACGGATGGACAAAGTGATAAAGGAACCCCGGGAAGATAATCATTGTTCCGGATTCCGGCCGGATTGAAAACTTCTGGCCGTAAGGCTCGCCCGGGACGTAAACCATCTCCGTGAAGGGCCTGGGGTCCAGCAAATCGATATTCCCGCTGTAAGGATGTTCCGGGGTGGGCGCATCCCCGGATTGGACATAATACACTCCGGACCACGCGCTGGCTGGGTGGTTGTGCAGGCTGTGGTAATTTCCGCGCCGACTGATGTTCCCCCACCCGTAAATGTACAGACCACCGCTAAATGCGCGGCTCAAACCTCCGGCCCGCATTTGCTCAAACGTGGTTGCGATCATGTGTTGCACTCCCTGGATGATCCATCCTCGCAACGTGGCCACGGCCGGGTCCGGCCAGTCGAGCACGTCATGGCGCGAATGCCACCCTCCAACATTAGCATGTTGGGTGTTTGGCTCGGCCCTTTCTTTCGCGAGCAGCAGCAAGCGCAACACCTGATTTACGCCCTCTGCATCCGGCATCCGGAAACGACCAATCAGTGTCGGAAACGCAGGGGTAACTTGTTTCTCCATACAGGCGGATAGTTTAATGTTCTGCGAATAGCGGCGGTTTTACTATCGGATGCCCCGAATGCAAAGCAGCTTTTGCAACCCGGGCGCGGCACGATTCCGCGGCAATTCCGGCGACGCTTTGGCCAGATCATTGCGGTGTCGGAGAACCGATGGTCCAACCGTTCCGATGGAAACGCGTAACCGCATCATCCCGCCACGCGCTTCTCTCCAAATCCGGCGATTGATCCTGCGGACTGAGTTCTGGTAGCGTGGCGCAGTGCTTAATGAACGCGGCTCAGATTTCGCGACTTGTTCTCCAGGAGCACGGCGCGAGAGAGCGAATTGCAATTAGAACCGCAACCCGGCCAGAGTCTCTGTGAATCAGCCGTCTGAACTCGCTTCGTCCCCCGAACTTTTCCCGTTGAACGCCAACCCGGCCGCGGACAGCGTCCAGGTGGTGCCCCTTTCGGAGGCGGACTACGCGGCAGCGAGCTTTCTTGACCGGCGCATGATGACACCGGCGCGACTGGCCAGTGTCCGGAATCTCCCTTGGGCCACCGTGTCCGCAGCCGCTATGCCGCTCCGAGAGCACGCGCACTGGATCTTCCACATCTCGCACGTTGGCTCCACGCTGCTATCGCGCCTGCTGGGAGAACACCCATCCCTTTTTTGCCTGCGAGAACCGGCGATCCTTCGGACCTTGGCGGAAGTTCTTCTAGCGATCGATCACCCGAAGTGCGTGTGGAATCGTGCCACGTTCGCGGAACGCCTTCCTGTGTTCCTGAAACTCTTTTCACGCACGTTTCGGGCGGAACAGACGGCGGTGATCAAGGCCACGAGCTTTGTCAGCGAGATGGCGGAAGGCTTGTTGTCTCGAGATCGCACTGCACGAGCCGTGCTGATGTACGTAACGCCGGTGACGTTCCTGCGCTCGCTCCTCGACGGAGCGATGAGCGATATCGAAGACCAGGCCGAGAAACGACTGTATCGCTTACACCAACGACTGCGGGTCGTGGAGTGGCGACTCGGCTCGCTTTCCCCCGGGGAACGGGTTGCCATGAGCTGGCTGGCGGAGATGATGGCTCTTCAGGCGGCGGCCACCCGAGTCCCCTCCGGAGTTTTCTGGTTGGACTTCGACCGGTTCCTCGCCAACACGCGCGCGGAGTTTCATTCGGTTCTCCAGCACTTTGGGGTCAGTGCCAATCCGACGGAGGTAGAGGAGATCCTGGGACGCCCGATTCTACGGCAGTACTCAAAAAAGCCACCCCATCCGTTTGACGCGGCGACCCGGCAGCAGCTCCTGGCTCAGGCGGAGTCGCGACATGGCACGGAGGTGCGAAAGGGGCTGCATTGGTTGGAAACGGCGGCGAAGAAATACCCGAAGATCGCAGCTCTGGTGCAAGCACGTGATCAAGGATGAACAGCTCCAGAATGGGATGGCCTCCTCCGAGCGATGACAGATTCATGGCGAAATTGATTCGAAAGAATCAGGAGTGTCGCGGAATTGTAAAATCATTGTCAGGCGGCCCTGTTTCGCTTGCAAACAAACGGAGATGTCCTTCAAGTTCTGCCCGTTAACTGTTATCCGTTACAAATTACGAAATCCAAGATTCAGATAATCAACTTATGAAAGGCAAGACACAAAGAATTACCAAGCAGCGACGTGCTCTGCAGCAGCGTGCTCTGCAGCGGCGTGCTCTGATTAGGAGAGCGTTAATGACGGCGTGCGTCGGCACACTCGTGGGGACGGCACACGGACAAGCAATTTTTCGCGAAGACTTCGAGGGATTGACCCTTGGGCCGAGCGTTGAGGAGGCCAATGCTCGCGGCCAGGTATGGACGCATACGCCGCCGGCAGGCTGGACGCAGGATGACTCCAAGATGCCCGGGGTGGGCAATCCGGCGCTGGACGGCATTACCGAGTGGGTCGGCTGGAGCTTCACCGACAAGGAATGGTGGTGGCGTTATGTGGACAACCAGCAGCGTGACCGTTTTGTTTACGGCCAGGGCACGGTGATGGTTGCGGACAACGACGAATGGGATGATTCGGTTCACGCCAGCGGCTTCTGGGATGCCAGTATCACCACCAAGCAGATCGACGTGAGCAGCGCGGCCGCCAACTCCCTGGTGTTGGTTTATGATTCGTCCTGGCGGCCGGAGAGATTGGACGACGGTAATGATGATCCGCGGATTGGCTTTCCGTTAGACCCCGCCGGTTACCCGGATTCAGGGGGCAAGTACAACGACCAGACCGGGTATGTTACCGCGGCGTTTGATGGAGGGGCCCCCAAAGAGATCCAGCGCTGGACTTCGATCGCGGACGCCCCGACCTTTCACGATCATTTCCCCAACGAAGTCGTGATCATTCCTTTGAACAATCCGGCGGGAGCCAAGAACCTCCGGTTGAAGTTCGGCTCGGAAAAGGCCGCCAATGACTGGTGGTGGGCGGTGGACAACATCGCGGTTGGAACGCCTCCATTTGCCACGGCCGTGACCAACAGCGGGGTGAGCTTCTCGATGAAGATTGTCCAGACCGGAGGCAAATCGGTTAATCAAAGCAAGCCGATCTCTCTGGAACTGGACGGACAATCGGTTACTCCGGTCGTGACAACGGATGACGCGGGTTTTCTGTTGCTCAGTTATACCCAGACGCAAGTGTTCACGCCGGGTTCACGCCATAGCTTGAAGGCGAAGTACACCAGCAATGAAGGCAAAGCGCTGGAAGACACGATCAACTTTGTGGCTTCGCGTTACATCGACATGCTTCCCTCTCCAGTGAACCTGTTCGCGACGATCACGGAGAAGGAATGGATGACGGTCAATGAGAGCAAGGGAGTGAAGTTCAGCCTGGATGGCAAGGATATCACGCCGGTGACCTTGGCCGTCAACGACGGTTCGGTGACCGCGCGCGCCAGTCTGAACACTCCCTTGAGTGCGAAAACCAGCCACACCCTGGTGGTGAGCTACACGACGGATGCCGGGCAGGTCTTGACCGAAACGGTGCCATTCGTAGTCCCGGATTACCCGACTCTGCCTGCCAGCATGGGAACGGCGCTGGGGACTGGCGCTCAGGCGGGGATGAAGTGGCGGACCCACCGATGGAACTCGGAGTCGGGCAGGTCGTCTCCTCTGCCGACCATTGCCGAAGCGGAGGCTCTGCTCAAAGGCACTTACGGAGCGAGTATTCACGACACGATGGGCCAGGGCGCCGATGGCTATTTCCCGATCGACTTTGTCAACTTCGACGAAGCGGCCCTGGATGCGGGCCATTTCAAGAGCGCGGCGGCGGCGCCCCTGAACGTGCCGGATCAGTTGTTTCCTGGAATTCCCGAAGCGGCGGATCGTATCGCTGGCGAAGCGCTGGCCTTCGTGGAGTTTCCGAAAGCGGGGGTCTATACGATGGTAGTCAATCACGATGACGGCTTCCAGCTCACGGCCGGCACCAAAAACAATCCCACGCAGATTCTGGTGGGCAAATTCGATGGGACCGGTGGGCAGCGGGATGGCACGATGGCGGTGAAGATCGACCAGCCGGGTGTGTATTTCTTCCGCATGCTGTGGTATGAGGGCAACGGCAGCTCACGGGTGGAGTGGTTCACGGTGAATCCCGACGGCAGCCGCGCTTTGGTCGGTGGCACGCAGCCCGGATCGCTCAAGGCCTATCGCGTCCGCACCGTCCCCGAACCCAGCACCCCGTCAGGACCAGGAAGCATCACGTTCAGTTACACGAACGGCAAGCTGGTCCTTACTTATGGCGGCACGCTCCAGTCTTCGGGCAAAGTGACCGGACCGTTCCAGCCTGTTGCGGGTGCTGCCAGCCCTTACTCTGTCACGCCGTCGGGAGCGCAGCAGTTCTACATTTCCAAGCAACAATAGGCCAGATTGATGGGACAGGGAGGCCGAACTTCGGTTCGGCCTCCTTTTGCTTCAGCTCCGCGGCTACGAGGTGCCCCAGACATAGTTTGATGGAAAGAATGCTCGTCATCGCGCTGCTCCCGTGGTTCGGAGGCTTGAGCTTTGGACAAGAAGGCGGGGCGGCTCCAGATCCTCGATTGCCTTCTCTGGTGCCTTCTCCTCCTTACGTGTCTTCGGAAGCCTGCAGGACATGCCATCAAAAGGAGCACGCAAGCTGGCACCGCTCTTTTCACCGCAGCATGACGCAGATCGCGAAGCCGGAAACGGTCGCGGGCGCGTTCGATGGCACGACTGTGATATCGGACGATCTCGCCTACACCGTTTACACGGACGGTAAAGAGCTGATGGCCGAGATGCCCGATCCGGATGTCATGATGTATATGGTTCAAGGGGGCCGGAAAATTCCCCTGGAAAAGATCCCGCGCGCCAAGCGGCCCGTCGTGATGACCACCGGCTCGCATCACTACCAAACCTACTGGGTCGCCAGCGAACGCTATCAGGGTTTGCTGCAAACCTTGCCTCTGGTCTATCTGATCAAGGATAAACGCTGGGTGCCGCGCGAGGAGGCCTTTATCCGCGGGCCCGCCGACCGTGGGCGAATGGTCACCCAGTGGAATCATCATTGCATTCGTTGTCACAGCACCGCGGGCAACCCCGGGCTCGATGAAAAAGGCATGCTGAAAAGCCGCGTCGCGGAGTTGGGAATTGCGTGCGAGGCGTGCCACGGACCCGGTCAAGCGCACGTGCTCCGGCAGCAAGCGCTCGCTAAAGATCCGAAGCCAAAAGGTTCTGAAGATCCGGACACCACGGTTGTGAACCCGGCCCGCCTGGATCACCGCCGATCCAGCATGGTTTGCGGGCAGTGCCATGGTCTCTATGTCACGCGCGACGAATACGCCATGCGTTTCGCGCGAGAAGGCGTTCTCTTCCGGCCGGGGGAGGACCTCAACAAGACCCGGTATTACATGCAGCATCCGCATTCTAATCCGACGCCCGCCAGTCGCGCGGATTTGCAGCGCAATCCGAAATTCTACAGCGACCGTTGGTGGGGGGACGGTACAATTTTGGGTGCTGGGCGGGAATACACGGGGTTAATGGCATCGGCTTGTTACAAGAAGGGGGAAATCTCATGTGTTTCCTGTCATTCCATGCATCGCAGCGATCCGGATGATCAGTTGAAACAGGGAGCGGACACGGCACAGGCTTGCGTGGGGTGCCATCATGAGCCGAAGTTCAATGCCGCGATTAGCACTCACACTTTTCATTCAGCCAATTCGGAGGGAAGTAATTGTCTCAACTGCCACATGCCCTATACGAGCTACGCGTTGTTGAAGGCCATTCGGTCCCATCAAATCTCTTCTCCGAAAGTCGAAGCAAGCGCGCGCTTTGGCACTCCAAACGCCTGCAACCTTTGTCACTTGGACAAAACGCTCGCCTGGGCACAACGGAATTTGGTCAAGCAATACGGGCACAAGCAGATTGAATTGACCGTCGAGCAGCGCGATGTCGCGGCGTCTATCCTGTGGCTGCTCAAAGGAAACGCGGCCCAGCGTGTGATCGCGGCCTGGCATACCGGCTGGGAGCCGGCCCAGCGGGCCTCGGGAAATGACTGGCTCGCTCCATTTAGTGCTCGGTTGCTGGGAGACCCGTATGGCGTAATTCGCTATGTCGCCGCCCGCTCGCTCAAGAGCCTCCCCGGATTCAGTGATTTTTCCTACGATTTTCTCGGCAAGTCGAATTACCTAAGCGCGTGTGTCGCCAAGGCGACTCAGGTGTGGGAGAGCCGTCCAGCTCCCGAAAAACGCGGAGACGCTCTTTTACTTGATGCCGAGGGGCGCGTGGAAGTCTCGAAATTAGAGCAGTTTCTTCGAGACAGGGACGAGCAGAGCATCACGATTCAAGAATAGCCAAACGCGCGGGGCAGGTGATGCTCGGCATCTCAGGCTTTCACGAGGCGATGGGATCGATCGGGTTCCTGTTGATTAACTGCCCGAAATACATCACCCCGCGCTACACTGCCGCCGAAGTTGAGGAAGCGGTAGCGCCGTTGCGCGGCCGCATCGCCGAACTTGAACGCCAACCCGACGCGGTGCTCCTGCGCGACATGCGCCGCTTCATGGGCGAGTTTGAAAGACTGGTTCGGTGAGTCTACAATGACCAACGCGCCATGACGAAGATCTTCCGACCGAACATCGGCAAAGCCGGCCGCATCATCCGCGGCATCATCGGGCTGCTGCTGATTGGCGCTGCTATCGCGGCGTGGACATGGCATTGGCTGGCGGGAGTGGGTTTGGCTGGGGGCGGAGTGTTCTGCCTGTTCGAAGCCATGCAAGGCTGGTGCGTTGCCCGCGCCTGCGGTGTGAGGACGCGCTGGTGAATGGAACATGAGGCTACGGGAATTTCAATCCGAACTCTGGCTGCCTCTGCCTCCGGCGGAGTTGTTTCCGTTCTTCGCCGACGCCGCGAACCTCGACGCCATTACGCCGCAGTGGCTGCATTTCCAAATCGTTACGCCACCGCCCATCGTCATGCGCGAAGGGACGCTGATTGACTACCGACTGCGCGTGCGCGGCGTGCCGTTCCGCTGGAGGACACTCATCAAGGACTGGCAGCCAGCGCATCGGTTCGTGGACGAGCAGCTTCGCGGGCCATATCGCCAGTGGATTCACACGCACACCTTCGAACCGCGCGACGGCGGCACTCTGGCGCGCGATGTTGTGCAATACGCCGTCCCGTTCGACTTCATCGCGCATCCGCTTTTCGTCCGCCGCGACATCGAAACGATTTTTGCCTTTCGTCAGGAGGCGCTGCGCCAGCGCTTTGGCGGCACGGTTATGTGAGCAGATGCCGCGTGATGACTGACACCGCCGGATGCGTGATGCGCCGTTCGGCGGTGACCGCATAGAATCGCACGCGGCAATTCGTCGCCTGGCCGAGACTGCGGAATTGATAGCGCGACACGGCCTCCCGCAACGCCACCGTCGGCACGGCGATGAAGCCGCGGCCCTCGGCGGCCATGACCTTCATCAGCGCCAGGTCGTCGAACTCGGCCACGACGTTCGGGCGCACGTCCTGCGCGCGAAACCACGCCTCGAGCGAGCGGCGCAACGCGGTGCTTTCCGCCGGCAGCAGCGCCGGGGCGGCGTTGAGCGACCGGGGAAACCCCCGCTTCAACTTCACCGCGAGCTTCGCTTCCGCGCAGAGGCTGACGCTGCACTCGCCCAGCGCGTGACTGAACACCTTGAAGTTCGCGCTGCTCGGCGCGGGTTCGTCGGACAGCACCACGTCGAGCCGGTGCGCGGCCAACTGCGCGAGCAGGTCCTCCATCTTCCCCTCGCGGCACACGACGTGGACGGCCTGCGGCAGCGCAAAGACAGGCTTCAGGATTTCGTTCGTCACGAGCTTCGGGAATGAATCCGCCACGCCCACGTTCAGCCGCAGCGTGCGCGCGCCGGGCCGTTGTTTCACCGAATTCATCAGTTCGCAGCCCAAGGCGAAGATCTCCTCCGCGTAGTTGAACACCAGTTGTCCGGTGTCGGTGAGCCGGTTGTTGCGGCCTTCGCGGCGAAACAATTTTTCGCCCAGCGCATTCTCCAGTTCGCGGATCTGCTCGGAGATGGACGGCTGCGAGACGTGCAGCTTCGCGGCGGCGTGCGCGAGGCCGCCTTCCTTCGCCACGACGTAGAAGTATCGCAAGTGATGATAATTCAGCCATTCCATGCGCCGACAGTTTGCTTCGGATTAACCGAAGCGTCCATTCGGAAAGGCATATTGGTCGGCCCGCGCGCGACCTTCTATTGTTGACCCGTCAGCGCCGCCGGAGTGAACGGCTCGCCAGACCGACTCCGGCGGCGGGACGCGAAAACGCAAAACGAAAATCACATTATGATCTGGATACTATTTATCGGCACGATGGCGCTCTCGCTCTGGGCGGCGTGGCGCGTCAAGTCCGTTTATGCCCGCTACAACCAGGGCAGCGTCCGCTCCGGCGTGACCGGCGCGGAGGTCGCGGCGGAAATCCTCCGGCGCAAAGGCATCCGCGACGTGGAAATCACCGTGGGCGAAGGGATGCTGGGCGACCATTATGATCCGTTGCACAAACGTCTCGTGCTCTCGCCGGACAACTTCCACGGGCGCACACCGGCGGCGCTCGGCGTCGCGGCGCACGAGTGCGGTCACGCCATTCAACACGCGCTCGCCTACAAACCGTTGCACTGGCGCATGGCGGCGGTGGGCATCACCACCTACGCGAACTACGTGGTCATGTTCCTGCCGTTGCTCGGCCTGTTCACCGGAATCATCCAGCCGCTCACCGGCGCGCTCATCATGGCCGTGGCGTGGGGTGTGATCATGCTGTTCAACCTCGTCACGCTGCCGGTGGAGTTCGACGCGTCACGCCGCGCCAAGGCGGTTTTGGCCGACTTCGGATTCATCGCGCCCGGAGCTGAGGCCGTCGGCGTGAGGAAAGTGCTCGACGCGGCGGCGCTGACCTACGTGGCGGCGTTCATTACTTCGCTTGCGTATTTCCTCTGGCATTTGTTGCCACTCCTGTTGGGCGGCAACCGTTCGCGGGAATAAACTGAAACCATCAACACCAACAAACACATGACAACGACCATGCGACTCAACGTGCAACACCTGAACATCCGCCCGCTCGACATGATGAAAGCTTGGGTGGAACAACAACTCCGCGCGTTGGGCGTTCTCCGGGCCATTGACGAGGCCAACGTCCGGCTCGTGCGCTTGAAAGACGCCAGTCCCGCGTATCAAGTCCACGTGCATCTCGTCACGCCCGACCCGGATGTCTTTGCCGCGACCTGCGACCACACGTTGCGCGCCGCTTTCACGAAGGCCATCGCGCAACTGCGCGAACAGATCACCAGCCGCGCGAGCAAGCGGTTGCAACGGCTCAGGAGCAATGTCAAAGCCCGCCGCGGCGGATAATTGAATTGCTCCCTCTCCGCCGCGAAGCGGGGGAGAGGGTTGGGGT
>Ga0233424_10001929_pt1 | contig 16187 bp, 17 predicted proteins | sample Watercolumn_Towu_FD_181011 | JGI IMG/M metagenome (GOLD analysis project Ga0233424, IMG submission 181011) | Freshwater microbial communities from Lake Towuti, South Sulawesi, Indonesia - Watercolumn_Towuti2014_125_MG | ecosystem: Environmental > Aquatic > Freshwater > Lake | place: Indonesia...
TGGAAGCACGTTTTTTAACATCAATGTCTCGGCGACGACGGCGTCGAGACATTGATGTTGTAAAACGTGCTTCCCTGCGTCAGCAGCACTTTCGTACCGCTGATATTCACGGCCTTTCCGTCCGTGTTGCCGGCGGCATTGTACGTGCCGACAGAAACCGGCGCGGAGGGCGTCGTGATATCCACGACGCGCAGTTCCGCCGAATTCGCGGACGTGGCGAGATAGGCGTAGGAGCCGGAAACCACGACGTCATTCACGTCCGCGCCGACTTCCAATGAGCCAACGAGCGTCGGAGAGGTCGGGGTGGAAACGTTATATATCCAGAACTCCGCGCCGCCAGAGTTTGAAGCAGTGCCAACATACATCGTCGTGCCGACCACATAGACCGACAGCGCATAGGTGTTGCCGGTCAGGTTGATCTCAGCTTTTTTCTCCGGACAGGACCAATCCGCCGCCGCGAGCGTCTTGAGAATCAGGAATTCGGCATCGTTGTCCTGGCTTGCCACGTACAGCCGGGTGCCGTCCCACCAAAAGCCGTTGTAGCTGAACCCGGACACTTTTTGATTGACGGCAAGCACGGGCGCTGTCGGCGAACTCGCGTCCACGATTTGGATCGTGCGCTGATTGGCCGTCGCAGTACCCACGAACGCGGTCGTGCCGTCCATGACAACCGTGTTCGCGCCGTTGCCAAGGTCGACGGATCCGGACACGCTCGGTGAAGTGGGGGTCGAAATGTTAATGACGAAGAATTCCGCGTCGCTTACGTTGTTGCTCGTGACCATGTAGGCGTATGATCCGCCGATGACGATGTCGCTTCCCGTCGTCGCGGGAGCCAGATTGAGCGTGGCCGAAACGGTCGGCGACGCGTCCACCGAAATATCCACGACCTTGAATTCCCCGGAGGTGTTGTCGGTCACGGCATAGGCGTACGAGCCGGACATGGTAACGCCCGAAGCGCGCGCGCCGAGATCCACGGAACCCATGACGGAGGGCGAGGACGGCGTGCTGATGTTGATCGTGAAAAATTCCGCCCCGCCGGCATTGTTGTCGCGCACGACGTACGCGCGCGAGCCGGAGGCGACAATATCAAGTGCGTCTTCGGTCCCGCTCATGTTGAGCGTGGCGACGATCGAGGGCGACGTCGGCGTCGTGATGTTGATCACGGAAAGCTCTCCAGTGTTCGCGCTCGTTGCCAGATAGGCATACTGGCCGACGATGGCGATGGCGTTGACGTCCGCGCCGATCTCGACCGTGGTCGAGATGACGGGATTCGCGGGATCGGATTTATTGATCACGACGAATTCGCCGGTTGACGGATTGTTTTTGGTAACCATGAACGCGTAATTGCCGGAAATCGCGACGTCGTTGCCCGGAGCGGAACCGCTATTGTCGACCGCGCCCTCAACTTTCGCGCACGCCCAAATGCCGGCGGCCTGTTGCAGGGCCACGGCGCCGTCGGAATCGACGGCTGTGCTCGTCGTCGTGCTTGAAAACGTCCCGTCGCTGAAATCAGCGGTCGTGTCTTCAAAAAACCGCGCGTGATCCCAATTCATGAAATAGTCGGTCCAAGTCAGGGTTTTCACCTGATCCTCGAACGTCCAGGACACGGTCATCGTGACCTTGCGGGTCTGGATGTCGTTCGTTCCCGAACCTGAAATGCTGCCGCTGCTGCGGTTCACGGCCGACACCTGCACCGTACGCGTGAAAATGCCGCTCGTGTCCGAGGCGCCTGAAAACGCCCAGGTTCCGCCGGATTCTGAAAGGCCGTAGGTTCCGGGACGCAGGCGGTTGTAGGCGTCGCGGCCGATCGAATTAGTGGCCTCCCAGGCCTGTCGCATGGATGCGAGAGCCCGCGTACGCTGGCCTGCGATCGTCACGCCGCGAAACGACCCGGAAACCATCAAGAGAATCGAAAACCCGGCGATCGCGAAAATCCCGATCGAGATGACGACCTCGACCAGACTTTCGCCACGTTGTTTAATCCTCCCCATAGGCTTATTGGAAGTCCACGCGCCCGACTTCATTCACGTTCACGGTCCAAAATTCGCCGGAACCCGGCCAGGTGATCGTCACGTCCCCCGTGTCGGTCGTTGTTCCTTCGATTTTCACGAACGTGATGTCCGCGTCCGGAACGGTGTAGGTTAGCGTCAGCGAACTCGGGAGATCGTGGACCTCGTCATAATTCGTGTCGCGACTCGCGTAGGTCGATCCCCGATACAACGTGAAGGATCCGCCGGAACCGGACACCAAATGCACGCTCCACACGTCATCGGCTTCTCCGGACATGGACTTCTGCTGGGCAAGCCGCAGAACCTGGGCCAGGTCGTTGGCGAGCGCGTCCATCTGATACGTATTCAAAAAATTCCAGAAACTCGGAACCGCCGCCAGAAACAAGGCCGTGACAATGCCGACCGTGATGAGCATCTCGAGCAGTGTCAGGCCGTCTCTGCGCATAGCCGCGTTATTCGATGGAGCCGATGAAGTTGTAGATCGGTGTCAGGATCGAGAGCGCGACGGAAGCGACGATGATGCCGATGCTGATGAGCAGAACCGGCTCGATGATCGTCGAAAGGTTCTTGAGCGTGATGTCTAATTCCGTTTCGTAAAACTCCGCCAGATACGCGAGCACGTCTTCGAGCTTGCCAGTCTGCTCCCCGATCATAATCATGCGTGTCGCAAACGCAGGAAAAAGCGCGGACTCCGCAAGGACCGACGAAAGCGGCTCGCCGGTTTCCACGCGCGACACTGCCTCCAGAAGCACCTGACGGTACCGCATATTCCCAAGCACGTTGGCCGTAATCCCGACCGCGACCGTGATCGGAATGCCGGACTTGAGCAAAGACGCGAGCACCATGGCAAACCGCGCAAGATTAAGCGGGCGCGAAATCTTTTTGACGACCGGCAGATGCAGATACAGCGTGTGCGTGAGTGGCGACACGACCGGTTGTCTGGCGAGCCACACCAGCGCAACCACGGCAATGACGCCGCCGATCGTCGCAATGAGGCCGTAATCGGCCATGAAGTTCGAGACCGCGATCAGGGCGCGCGTGTACCAGGGCAGTTCGAACTCGAACGCGCGAAAGAGACCCGTAAGGCGCGGCAGAACGAACAGCGAGATGATCGCGCCCAGCCCGCCGGTCAGCGCCAGCACGAGTGCCGGATACAGCAAGGCGCTCTGCGCTTTTTGTTTGAGCTCGTAGTCTTTCCCGTAGCGCAAAGAAAGCTGCTCGAGATTTTCAACGAGACTTCCGGACTCTTCACCGGCCCGAATCATGTTCACGTAATACCCGTTGAAGATGCGCTGATACTCGGCGAGGGCATCCCCGAGGCGCATGCCGGATTCGACGTCGCCGCGAACTTTGGAAAGCACCTGGTGCAGCTTCCCTTTCGACTGCGATTCCAAAACCTGCAACGCCTCATCAAGCGGGATGCCGGCGCGCAGCATGATGCCGAGGTGCTTGGTGAGCACCACCTTTTGCAGAGGCGACACCACGCCAAAATACAGCTCGTGCACGCGTTCAACCTCCGCGAGCGACGTCACAGTCAGTTTTTTTTCCTTCAGACGCTTCACGGCGGCCGGACGGTTCGTCGCTTCGATTTCGCCGCGCGATTTTTTTCCGTCTTTGGTTGTCGCGGTGTAAAGAAATTTCATACTAGGAGGCTTTGGCGACGCGCAAGACTTCTTCGACGGTCGTGACACCCTCAACGACCTTGCGCAATCCGTCGTCGAACATCGTCGTCATTCCTTCGGCAACCGCCTTTTGCGCAATGACTCCCGCGTCCGCTCTCCGGACGACGAGTTCGCGGATCGCCGGCGTGACTTCAAGCACCTCGAAGATGCCGATGCGCCCCGCAAAGCCCGTGTTGTTGCACGCGCCACAGCCTTTGCCGTGGAAGAGACGCGCGCCGGATCTCTTGCCGAAATACTTCTTATAAAGACCTTCCGGAAACAGCGACTTCACTTTGGAAAGGTCCGTCTCGGAACTGGTGATGCAATGCGGGCAGATGCGCCGCACCAGGCGTTGGGCGATGATCACGTTCACGGAGGACGCGACCAAAAACGGCTCAACTTCCATATCGAGCAAGCGCGGGATCGCGGTCGCTGCGTCGTTGGTGTGCAGGGTCGACAGCACGAGGTGGCCGGTCATGGCGGCATTCACGGCAATGCCCGCCGTTTCCGCGTCACGAATTTCCCCGACCATCACAATGTCCGGATCCTGGCGCACGATGGAGCGCAGACCGGCCGCGAACGTGAGGTTCGTGCGCGAATTGACCTGAATCTGATTGACACCCTCGATGTCGTATTCGATCGGATCTTCGATCGTCTGGATGTTCACCTCGCGGCGGTTGAGGATTTTCAGGACCGCATACATTGATGTCGTCTTGCCGCAGCCGGTCGGGCCGGTCGCAAGCAGCATGCCGTAGGGCTTGGCAGCCGCGGCGCGCACGCGCTTGAGGTCGCCCGGGCTGAACCCGAGGGTCTCCAGCGTGAACGTGCGGCCCTTTTCCGACAGGATGCGCATCACGATCTTCTCGCCCTCGATGACCGGCATGACCGAGACGCGCACGTCGACCATCTCGTTGTCGATGCGCATGCGGAACTTGCCGTCCTGTGCGGCGAAATGTTCGTCGGTCCGGAGGTTCGAAAGAATCTTGATGCGTGCCGTGATGACATCGTGAAGCGAACGCGCAAACTTGAACACGTCGTGCAAAATTCCGTCGACGCGGTAGCGCACCAAACTCTGGCGCTCCTGCGGCTCGATGTGCACGTCCGAGGAACCGTTGTTGTAGCCGTACTGCATGATGAGGTCGACGATCTGCACGACCAGCTCTTCTCCCGTGCCGCCCCGATCCGTCGTGTCACTCTGGCGCAGATCCTCGAACTGTTTGGCGAGACCTTGCACGCGGCTGACCAAATCCTGCGTATAACTCCTCATCGCGTCGTCGAGCATACCCCAGGTCGTGTAACCCGCGTCGACCGGATACCCGGTTTTCTTCTCGAGAAAACTCACGAGCTCAAGATTCTGCGGATCCACGGTCGCGGCTTGGAGGCGTTCACCCGCCCAACCATAACCCAGCACACCTTGCTTTTTTACGACGATATCCGGCACGACCTGTACGGCTTTGGCGTCGAGTTTCACGCGCGACAAATTCACAAAACGAACGCCGTACGCGTCCGCCATCAACTTCCCCGCCTGCTCGTCCGAATAAAAACCGAGATCAACGAGGGCCGTCTCCATGGGACGGCCGGAACTGTTTGCCACCTCGCGCACCCGGGCGAAATCCTCTTCGCTTAAGAGCCCTGATTCGACGAGGATCTGGTGATAGGTCGCCTCGCTCAGTGCCATATCCGTTTACTTTTCCACGGCCGCGACGTGCTCCTTGATCTTGGTTACCATTTCCGAAAGCGAGTAATCCGCCTTGACCAAATATTCCCTCACGCCCAGCTTCTCGATCTGGTCGATGTCCTCCTGCTGGCCGAGGTTTGAAAGCACGACGACTGGAAGTTTCATGAACACTGCCTTCTTCCGGAGATTTCCGAGCACCTCAAAGCCGCTCATTTTCGGCAGAATCAAGTCCAGCAGGAGCAGTTCGGGTTTGACGCGGTCAGCGTCGGCAAGAGCCGCTTCCCCGTCGGTTGCGACGGTCACTTTCATGCCTTCGTCCCGCAAGCGCTGGCTCAGCACTTTATAGAGAAACGGATCGTCCTCGACGAGCAGGATGTTCGGTTGTTTTTTGGATACAGCCACAGCTATTTGAGAAGGTTAGAAACGGTTTCAAAAAGAATGTCCGGGGAGATGTTCGTTTTGACGAGATACTTCTCGGCTCCCAAATGCAGGCCTTGGCGCTGTTCGAAATCCTGATCAAGGCTCGAGAGGATAATGACAGGAATCTTTTTCGTTTTGGGATTGCCGCGTAGTTCGGACAGGACCTCGAACCCGTCTTTCTTCGGGAGCAGGACGTCTAGCACGATCAGACTTGGCATTTCATGGATCGCTTTCTCGATGCCGGTGACGCCGTTGTCCGCGGTGACCACCTCGAAATCGTGAGCCTCGAGCCACATGCGGTACATGTCGTTGAGCGCTTTTTCGTCCTCAACGACGAGAATCTTCGCGCCCTTCTTTGTTTTTGTCGCTTTCTTGCCCGGCATATCTATTCAAGATGTGGATAGTGTATCAGAAAACGGCCGGAAGGGAGAAGTAAAACGTGCTGCCGCGTTTGGGCTGGCTGTGGAACCAGATGCTGCCGCCGCACTGTGTGACGATCGCCCGTGCGATCGTGAGCGCGATCCCTTTTCCGTCCACCCAGAGTTCCTTGGCAGCTTCACCGCGAAAAAACGGTTGAAACGCGTGCTCCTGCTCCTTAGCCGGAATGCCCATGCCCGTGTCGCGCACCGCAACCACAATGCTCGTGGAAGGCACATTCGTCAGGTGGAGACTCTGCAGGACGTTCTCCGGCGTATCGAGTGTTAGCAAATGGGTCGTGACGGTCACTTTGCCGCCGACCTTCGAATACCGGATGGCATTATCGAGCAGGATGTGCAGAACCTGTTCGATACGAGCGCGATCGCAGAGGATGGACGGCAGCTTGCCTGTCGGATGTTTCCACACGAGCGATACGCTACTGCGTCGAGCTGGAACGGCAACCACGCCCGCTACTTCGTCGATGATCGAAACGAGATCATTGGGCTGAGAACGCATGTGCAGACGTTCGCCGCGCAGCACGACCAGCGTATCCTGCAGTTCATCGGCAAGATGGAGCAGGCGCAGCGCCGAGTACTCGGTCTTGTCCAGAAGTTCGCGCTCGGATTCGCTCAACTCGCCCACCTCTTCGTTTTTCAGCATCTCAATGTTCCAGCGAATCGCGTTGAGCGGCGTGCGAAGCGTGTGCGCGACCTGATACATGAAGTTGCGCAGCGTAAGGCTGGCATCTTCGCGCTGACGCTCGACCGAAGACATCTGCTCCACACACTGCCGCAAATCGTCCTGGTGTGCCTGCACAAACCGCTCGAAGGCTTGGGCGAACGCGCGTGTTTCGGTGCTCGACGCTTCGTGGCCGAGCCAGTCCGGGGCGCCCTTCTTCATGACGGCCGCGGTGTCGAGGTGCTGGAAGGCGTTCGTGAGCCTTCGCAGATCGCGCGTAACGTAGTTGCCGATGTGCCAACCGCTCGTGATCAGCAGCAAAAGAATAAGAAGCAGAGAAAACACCGCCGTCTGCCACGAGCCGCTGATCATGAACGTCACCAAAACCAGCGCGCACACGGCAAAACCGAACAGCACGAATGTGATTACGATGCGGTTGCGAATGCTGGGTAATCGCGGTGCGGCCATAGTCCTCCTGAACTTCGCTATGGTAGCATGCGCGCAATCGCTATGGAAGAAGGTTTTCTCCTCATAGACAAGCCAAAAGGCCCGACTTCACATGACGTCGTGGCGGCCGTGCGTCGCGCAAGCGGCGTTGCGCGCGTCGGGCACGCCGGCACGCTCGATCCGTTCGCGACCGGATTGCTCGTGGTCGGCGTCGGACGCGGGGCGACGCGCGAGTTCCCGAAGTTCGTGGGACTGGATAAAGATTACGAGGCAGAATTCGTGTTGGGAGCAGGCTCGGACACGGACGATGGAACGGGTCGTGTTGAGATCGACGCGAACTTCCGCGCACCGGACGCACAGACGTTGCGCGCAGCGATCGAGAAGCTCACAGGCGAAATCGAACAGATGCCGCCGGCGTATTCGGCCGTGAAAGTCGGCGGACGCAAGTCCTATGAAGCCGCACGAAAGGGCGAGGCTCTGGACCTCAAACCCCGCCGCGTGACTATTTCCCGCTTCGATCTTCTGAGCATTCAACCACTCAATCACTCAGGCGCTCTTTCCCTGCGCGTCTTCATTTCCTGCTCATCCGGAACGTACATCCGGGCCCTTGCCCGCGACCTCGGTCGACTCCTCAATACCGCCGGCCATGTCGCAGAGCTGCGCCGCACGCGCATCGGTCCGATCTCGATCGACCAGGCCGTGAAGCTTGAACAAATCACGTCGTCAAACTGGCAAACCCTGTTGCTTGCCAAGGAGGACATTTCTCTGTAGAGTGGCTCGCGGATACCCTTAACCTTTCACTGGGTGTTTCCGGGACTGTTGCTGTGAGCGTAAACCTTCGACTTCTTCGAACTTCCCTTAAACGAACGGAAAAAAATCTTCTCCGTCGCGTTTAATTTTACGCAAAATACAGCGATGGCCTTCTCGGAAACCCCTTCTGAGAAGAATTATGTTCCAAGTCATTATCGGCTTGGCCATCGGCGCGGGACTCGGTGCCGCGATCGGTTACCTCATCCGCAAGTCCATGGCAACCAAGTCCATGAACAACGCGGAGGCCAAGGCGGAAAAACTACTCTCGGAGGCGAGAGCGCAGCAACAGGAAGCATTGAACGACGCGAGGAACCAGGCACAAAAAATTCTCCTCGAAGCCGAGGGGAAATCTTTGAAGTTGATCGAGGACGGCAAACGCGACGAAGCGATGCGCCGCCAGGAGCTTCAGGAAACTCAGCGTCGCCTGGAAAAACGCGAGTCCATGTTCGACCAGAAGCTCCTCGAGGTCGAGGATAAAAAAACCAAGCTTGAAGCACAGACGAAACAGGCTGAAGAGCTCCAAGCGAGCCTCAAGGCTTTGCGTGAAGAACAGGCCGTGAAGCTGCAGGAAGTCGCCGGACTTTCCAAGGAACAGGCAACAGAACGACTTTTGAAGCAGGTCGAAGAAGACAACCGCGAGGCGCTCATGTCGCGCATCCGCAAAATGGAACAGATCGACGAAGAAGAGATCGAACGCCAGAGCCGCAAGCTCCTGTCGCTCGCGATCACGCGTTTCGCGTCCTCGCAGGTCGTCGACACCACGACCTCGAGCGTCGACCTCCCCTCGGACGAAATGAAGGGGCGCATCATCGGCAAGGAAGGCCGCAACATCAAGGCGATCGAGATGCAGACGGGCGTGGAAATCATCGTCGATGACACGCCGGGAGCGATCACAATCTCCGGCTTCTCCCCCATCCGCCGTCAGGTCGCCAAGCGCGCGCTTGAAATGCTCATCAAGGACGGCCGCATCCATCCGGCCCGCATCGAAGAAGCCGTGAACGAGGCGAAGAAGGACCTGTCGACCGAGATCCGCAAAGCCGGCGAGGAAGCGCTCTACACTCTGGGCATCCCGGTCTCCTCGATCGACCCGAAACTGATCTCGATTCTCGGCCGCCTCAAGTTCCGCACAAGCTACGGCCAGAACGTGCTCCAGCACTCGATCGAAGTCGCGCAGATTTCGGTCATGATGGCGGAAGAACTTGGCGCGGACGTGTTCGTGTGCAAAAAGGGCGGTCTCTTCCACGACATCGGCAAGGCCGTGGACCATGACATGCAGGGCGCGCATCCGGAGATCGGCTACAACATCATGAAAAAGTTCGGCTTCCCCGAGGAGATGTGCTACCAGTCGATCGCGCACCACGAAGACAAGCCCCGCACGGTCGAGGGCGCGATCGTGAAAGCCGCGGACGCGATTTCAGGCGCGCGACCGGGAGCCCGCAAGCAGTCGCTCGAGCAGTTCATTCAGCGCATGGAACAACTTGAACACACGGCCGTCAGTTTTGAGGGCGTTGAAAAAGCCTACGCGATCCAGGCCGGACGCGAGGTGCGCGTGTTCGTCACCCCGCAAAAGATCGACGACCTGACCGCCTTCAAACTCGCCCGCGACATCGCGACCAAAATCGAAGCCGAACTGTCCTATCCTGGCGAAGTAAAGGTGACAGTCATCCGCGAGACGCGTGCCATTGAGTACGCCCGCTAATTCTGCTATTCTTAGGGAAATATCAACACCCTATGAATAAAGCAGAACTCGCGGCGAAGATCTCCGAAAAGCTCAGTCTTCCTAAAAAGACGGGCGAAGACATGATCGCGGCTTTTGAAGACATCGTGACCGACGCGCTCAAAGCCGGCGGCGAAGTCACAATCGCCGGATTCGGAACGTTTTCGGCCAAGGTCCGAGCAGGACGCATGGGCGTGAATCCGCAAAAGCCGACCGAGAAGATCCAGATCCCGTCTGTGACCGTGCCGAAATTCAAAGCGGGCAAGGCGCTTAAAGACGCGCTCAAAGGCAAAGCGTAAAAGACGCGTATGCGAGGAGAGGGGCGCGGGGTCGAGATGTCGCATGAAGCGACGACGGCCATGCGCGAACAAATCATGCGCCTCATGCAGGAGGAGTCCGCGGTGCGCGTGAAGCGTTCCAGTGGAGCGTGGCAGGAGGACGGCCGGGTGGAACGCATCATCAAAGGCGATGCGGTTTATGTCAGCTGGCCAGATGAAGAAAATGAAGGTGTGCGCAAGGGGAAGGTTGTCGCAATCGACGACCTTCTTTCGTGGCAAAAAAGCGACGACGATGACACGCAGCCGATGATCCGACCCGAGGCGATCGCCCGCCGTGAGGGCAAAATGAAACATCAGGAAACCAAAGAGGGTTATCCGAAACTTTCCTTCGCCGAATATCGCCGAATGTATGAAACGGACATTCGTGAATTCGGCGCGAAATCCGCCGCCACGTTCGACTTCCAAGGATACGTAAGCCTGCCGAAAGAATACGGCGGCCCGAAGGACGTGTTCCGAGATGTGCTCGCGACGAATGGAATACTGAAAGACGACGAACAGCCTGGAATCCACATTGGCACGGACGGGGTAAAATCAGATCGCATTGACGGGAAAGACATGAACGGCCCGGGAGAGGTTCGGGAGTATATAGTCTATATCACGATTCCCGGATCATTACAGAAAAGGCTGGGCATCGTTTGTCGAAATGATTCCTGTCATTCCATCGAACAGTTCCGAAAAAAAATGGCCTTACGAAGAAGAAAACAAAGAGATGATTGAGGACGCCCATCGTAGTGAAGGTTGGATTGTTTTGGAGCTCGCCTTTGATCCGAAAAACGACCCTCTCGCCCGCGAGAAGGTTAAAACGCTGCACAACGCCCTCGTGCAGTTCGTCGAAGAAGGCAAGCCGCTGAATCACCTCAAACAATTTGCGAGCGCGGTTGAACGTCACCTGGAACCACTGACAAAACTCGACCCGAAACAAAAACGTCTAACCTGATCCGACTATGCGATTCACCGTTTACGATCCGCTCATTCTCCTTCTCATCCTCCTTGGCATCGTCGTGCTCGTGGCACCCTGGCTCATCCGCGTCTACAACATGCTGGTGCGTGGCCGCAACCGCGTACAAGAAGGCTGGGCGAACATCGAGGTGCAGTTGAATCGCCGCCACGAGCTGATTCCAAACATCGTGAACACCGTGAAGGGCTACGCCAAGCACGAGGATGCCACCTTCACACAAGTGACGGAAGCGCGGTCGCGCGCCTTGGGCGCCAAAACGCCCCAGGATCTCGCATCCGCCGAACGTTCGCTCATGCGGAGCCTCAGCGGACTCTACGCGGTCGCGGAAAACTATCCCGAGCTCAAAGCCTCCGGCAATTTCACGCAGCTCCAGGGCCAGCTCGTCGACACCGAAGACCAGATCCAGGAAGCCAGGACGTTTTACAACGGCCTGGTTGCCAGGTTCAACACGGCGGTCGAGAGCTTCCCGACAAATCTGGTTGCAAATGTACTCGGATTCAAAAAATTCGACTTCTACGACGCGCCGGAGGAAGCCGGACAGGCATCATCAGTACAATTCTGAAATCAAAAACCGCCGAGCTGGCGGTTTTTGGTTTAAAGTTTTCGCAGAGTGTCGAAGATTGGCTGGAAATATTCCTCCTCGTAGAGAAAGACGGACACAATGATCGTGGAACCGTCACTCGCGGTGAACAGGTAGTGCGTTTTGTCGACGCCGACCGCGGTCGTGCTCACGATTTTCGTGAGCGGGATGGCATTGATCGTCACATCCTCCGTCGACTTGACGCTGATCGATGCGTCTGAGGCTGTCAGTGCGGTTGTAAACGCGTCGGTCGTGAGGTCCTTCGCGTCGTAAAAATAGGCGAGGTTCACCGGCTTCTCTTCGCGCACGGTGTCGCGGACCGACGCGAAGAAATCCACGTCGAGTCCCAGATACACCGAGGGGCGCAGGCTGTCCTCGCGCACATGGACTTCGACGCTCGTCGGATAGGCGAAGGAAAAACCGTACTGCGCATTCTTGTACGTATTGTCCGTCACGACCGTCTCGCCGGTCGGAGACTGACCGGCGCCGACGCATCCCATGCCGAGCACGGGGACGAGCAGCAGAGCGATAAACAGGCGTTTCATAGCGTTAATACGATCGGGCGAATAAGACGCGGCCGCGGGACGGCCGACCCGAAAGGACACATTTCCCCTTTTCCGCAGTTTCGTCAAATGGGATGCAGCGGATCGTGGCCATGGTTTCTTCTTTAATTATTGCTTCAACGTCTCCCTCGCCACTCCAGTGCGCCAGGACGAACTTCCCATCTTCGATCGCGGCCTTAAACGCGTCCCACGTTTCGACACGAACCGTGTTCTGCTGCCGATACGCCAGGGCACGTTCAAAGAGCGAGCGCTGAATGTCTTCAAGCAGTGCCGCGACGGAAGTCGGCATGGACTCAAGCGCGATCGCGTCTTTTTTGTCCGCATCGCGGCGTGCGACCAGACCCGTACCCGCGGCCAAGTCCTTGGGCCCAAGCTCGATCCGGACCGGCACGCCTTTTTTCTCCCACGAAAAAATCTTTTCGCCGGGGCGCAGTTCCCGCTCGTCCGTTTTGACGCGCATGCCGGCATCGGTCAGCCGTTGCGCGAGCTTGCGAGCCTGTGCCACGACCTCGTCTTTCTGCTCGGGTTTGAACCAGAGCGGCAGAACGACGACCTGGATCGGCGCGATCTTGGGCGGCAGAACCAACCCTTTATCGTCACTGTGCGTCATGATGAGACCGCCGATCATGCGGGTCGAAACGCCCCAGCTCGTCTGCCAGCCGTACTGCTCGGTGTTCCCTTCGTCCGTGAACTTCACGCCGAACGCCTTGGCAAAATTCTGCCCGAGAAAATGCGAGGTGCCGAACTGAAGCGCCTTGCCGTCCTGCATCATGGCTTCGATGCAGTACGTCGTCACCGCACCCGCGAACCGTTCGCTGTCTGTCTTCATGCCGGCAACGACCGGGGCCGCGAGATACTCCTGCGCGAAGCGCTTGTAGACGTCGAGCATGGCGTGCGCGAACGCATCGGCCTCCTGAGCATTGGCGTGCACCGTGTGACCTTCCTGCCACAAAAATTCCGTCGTGCGCAAAAACAATCGAGTGCGCATCTCCCACCGCACCACGTTTGCCCATTGGTTAATGAGAAGCGGCAAATCACGGTACGAATGGATCCAGTCTTTGAACACTTCGTACATGATCGTTTCGGACGTCGGACGCACAATCAGTTCCTCCTCGAGTTTCGCCTCGGGGTCCGCGATGAGTTTGCCGGAATTGTTCGGGTCGGCCTTCAGGCGGTGGTGCGTCACGATCGCGCATTCCTTGGCAAACCCTTCTGCATGACCTTCTTCCTTTTCCAGAAAACTTTTCGGCACGAACAGCGGGAAATACGCGTTCTCGACCCCTTTTTCCTTGAACGCCGCGTCGAGGATTTTCTGCATCATCTCCCAAATGGCATAGCCGTACGGCTTGATGACCATGCAGCCTTTGACCGGCGAATGCTGGGCGAGTTCCGCGGCGTCAATCACGTCCAAATACCACTGGCTGTAGTCCTCATTGCGCGGCGTCAGTTTTTTGGAGTCCATAACGAGCGAATCGTAGCAAAAACGGACTTTCCAGACAACCGCTACACGTGATGCTGGTGGTTTCGGTGCGGATGGGACTCGACGGCCAGGGCACGGGTTGAAAGCCAGAAGAAAAACACGATGAGCACAATCGTCGTGACCGGCGGCACCCAGGAGACGATTTCGATCCCGAGCGCTTCGGAGGTCATGATGGTTCCAAGCAAACAAATGGAATACATCGCACCGTTTTTGAGATAGCGGTATTTCTTGACCGTCTCAATGCCCTTGATCGTAAAACCACGGACGATAAAGGCACCAATGCCGTTGCCGAAGAGAATCAGCGGCACCGAAAGCGTAAAGGCGAATGCCCCGAGCACACCGTCGATCGAGAAGGTTGTGTCAATCACCTCGAGATAGATGATCTTGCTTAGATCCGAGAGCCCGGAACCCGCGACCAATTCCTTTTCTTTCTCTTCCGCGTTCTGCTTGAACCCGTTCGTGATAAAAAACGCGGTTGAACCGATCACGGCCCCGAGCGCGACCATGGGCCGATCCCCGACCGTGACCCAAACGATCGTCGTCAACAGCACGGCGACAGTCGCGTAAAACCAGAACGACAGCTTGCGATGAATGAAGGACTCCACGAAAAACGCGTATTCCTTCTTCTCAATGAACAGCCAGTGAAAAAACAGGTAAATCAAATACACGCCGCCGCCCGCAAGCAGGATCGGCTTCTGGGCTTCGATGATCTCGTGGACGTGCGGATCCGAGCTGAACGTGGCAGTGAACGCGCCGACGATCCCAAGCTCTGGATTGGAAACGTACACGATCAAGAGCGGCATGAGGCCGCGAATGATGAACACGGCAAACAAGATGCCGTAGGTCAAAAACCACTTGCGCGCGCGGGGCGACATCGTTGAGAGCACGTCCGCATTCACGACCGCATTGTCGATCGAGGAAATAATCTCGAACACGACGAGGCCGACGATGATGACAAAAGATGAAGCCAGGTCCATAATCCCGGACAGAATAACACAAAACCGCCGTCACAGAAACGGCGGGTTCGTGGTGCATCGGGTGGGACTCGAACCCACGACCAAGGGATTAAGAGTCCCCTGCTCTACCAGCTGAGCTACCGATGCATGTGCGACGGAATGATGCCAAATTCATTGACGAACGTCAAGATTTCAGCTATCATCTGCGGACAACGCCTGCGCCTGTAGCTCAACGGATAGAGTGCCGGTCTTCGGAACCGGTGATGGGGGTTCGATTCCCTCCAGGCGCACCAAAAATCCCCCCGCAACGGCGAGGGGATTTTTGTTTGCTAGCTTACCGGGTCAGGCTGATCGATTGGCTGAGTTCTGCGTTCGGGGCGTCGATCGTGATGCGGTTTGAAGCATCCATGTCGATCGTGTAGCCCGTGTCGTAGTCCGTTTCGGACGTCCAGTGAGCGCCCGTTGCCGACGGATCGAACGGCATCGACGAAAGGTACTCAGTCACGAGACAAGGGGCAATATCGTAGTTGCCCACACCGTCGGCCATGTTCGTCGCGGTCGACGGGACCGCGCCGGCGGACGCGCAGGTGAACACGCCGTTGTTCTCGGCCATGTTGGCGCTGATCGCGTTCATCATCGTGTTGATGTGCGAATAGCGGGTCGAGTTGCGGGCGATCGCGAACTGGCGCGCCGGGTTAAGCGCAGCGATCACGATACCGATGAGGATGGCGATCAACGCCATCACGATGAGGAGTTCAAGCAAGGTGAACCCCTTCTGTCTTTGGGTCTTCATAAGACAGGTTGTGGAAAAATAAGACTAAGGCTGAAAGCAGTATACCATGTTCTTCCATGTCAAATCACGCTATACTGTGCATGAATCTATGGGTAAGGTAAAGGCGGAACCGAAGAAGGACGTGAAGACCCACGAGGAGTTCGATGCGGTTTTGGAACGGACGATCGGAGAATCCCGCAACATCTCGGCTCTCAAAGATATACGAAAGCTCGAATCCGCCAGTATTCGAGAGCTTGTCGACGGCATCGTGCGCTATGCCTACCTCTCCGGTGCCTCGGACGTTCACATTGATCCTTCGGAAGAAGCGGTCGTGGTCCGTCTGCGCATCGACGGCATTCTGCACGACGTTTTGGCCCTTCCCAGACGCATTCAGTCGACCGTGATCACCCGTGTGAAGGTTCTGGCCGAGCTGCGCACGGACGAGCACCAGGCTCCGCAGGACGGACGCTTCCGATTAGTGTTCGACAACCTGCCCGTCGATCTGCGCGTGTCGATCATCCCGACGTTCTACGGCGAAAACATCGTCATGCGCCTCTTGGTCGGTCACGCGCGCGCCTTGGAGCTCGAGGAACTTGGCATGACGGAACGCGACCTCGAAACCGTGAGGCGCAACATGAAGAAATCCTACGGGATGATTCTCGCGACCGGCCCGACCGGTTCGGGAAAGACGACGTCGCTGTAT
>Ga0233424_10001930_pt1 | contig 16174 bp, 9 predicted proteins | sample Watercolumn_Towu_FD_181011 | JGI IMG/M metagenome (GOLD analysis project Ga0233424, IMG submission 181011) | Freshwater microbial communities from Lake Towuti, South Sulawesi, Indonesia - Watercolumn_Towuti2014_125_MG | ecosystem: Environmental > Aquatic > Freshwater > Lake | place: Indonesia...
GCCCGTTGTGAGCGGCGGTGGCGACGAACCCGTCAAAGCGACCTGGTCGGCACGCAACGTGAAGGATCGGTTTGTCACGAAGAGCACGCTGACGGTCGGCTTCGACGAGCGACGCGGCACGTACACCTACGAGATCGACAGCGAACTCGAGGTGCTCCCCGGCGAGCCGTTCCATTTCCGCTACGGGTTCGATTTCGAGCATCACACGCCGCTCGATCCGTTCGGCTGGCAGTATCTGATCGCGAGAAAAAAGAACGGCGAACTCTATCACCGACCGGTTTATCCGATTGACCCGGGGCCGCAGAACGATCTCGAAACGTACCACGGTCAGCGGGTCTGGTATGGCCGACATGCTGATACGGTTTCAGTCGTGCCGGCGGTCGAATACGACATCAAAGCCGACTGGCACACCGACCCGAAGGATCCGGCGAAGCTGCTGTCTCGCAAGTTGAACACGGCTGTCTGTGCGGCGTTCTACGACACGGGAGTCAGCTTCGGACAGGAGACCGCCGCTCCGGGCACGAAGCTGCGTGTGAAGTACCGTTACACCGGCGTGCCGACGGACGAAGCCGAGTCGCTGTTCAAGCAATCGAAGATCTACGACTCACCGACGCTTGACCCGAACCACCATTACATCTTCGCCGACGAATGGCCGAAGCTGACGTTCGGCAAGTTCGAGCCGATGAGCAAGGCGTGGATCCTCGGCCGCACTCCGTTCATGACGGCCCACAACGTGCGGCCGACGTATGAACTGGAAAAGAACTGCGGCGCGGGGAGCGGCTTTGCAATGAAGCTCGGCCCGGCCTCGTTCGGCAAGGCGAATCTGCCGATCGAACCCGGACCCGCCGCGCCGAATGGCCAGCCGACGCGCATTTTGCCGAAGGGACGCTGGGTTGTGACCGCACTCGTCAAGTCGAACAACGTGCAAGGCCCCGGCGGTCGACTGGAACTCGAAGCGACTCAGGCCAAGACCAACAAAGTGTTGGCGACGGCGAAGCATTTTGTCGGCAATGGCACGTTCGATTGGAAGCCGACGGGTTTCGTGTTCGACCTTCCCGAAGAGGCCGCAGCCCTGACGATCGCGCTGGGCAACGCCGGCACCGGCGAGACGTTGTTCACCGATGTCGATTTCAAGCGACTGGCGGACGGAGCGCCGATCCCGGCCGGCATCGCGGCGAAGCCGAACGAGCAACCGGCGAGTTACGTCTCTGCTCCGCAGGGCGCCATCGCCGAGTACCGCATGCTCGAAGGAAAAGGCAACTTCGTTTTCAACTACGCCACCGCTGCGGGCCCGCCGGCGAACGAATCGAGTTTCCCTCCGCTGGGACATCTCGACCTGGCGAACCTCGACTGGGTGCAGGATGACGGCCGCCCCGCGTTGCGCTTCGCGGACAACACCACGAACCGCAAAGATTATTGCCGCGATAGCGGTCTGAGTCGCCATTACCTCCAGTCTCCTTACTGGGCCGGCAAAGACACCTTGCCCATTGCGCTGACCGGTCATCATGGCGGCGGCACGCCGATGAAAGGGGTGACGCTCGCTGCCTGGATCAAGCCCGCTGCCGAGATGGGGAAGGCTGAACACGGTGGCAAAGGAGACGTCATCGGCTTCGGCGCTCGGCGTTTTGTCCTTGGCCTGCATGGGCAGAAAGCCCCATACAAGTTGGCCGCACGGATCAACGTGAACGACGTGATCGAGGCGCCGACGAACGTCGAAGCCGACCGCTGGGTCCATGTCGCGATGACCGCCGAGCCCCAGGACGGCCAATGGCACATCCGCGTCTACCAGGACGGCAAGCAAGTCGGCGAAGGACAGACGAAGAAGTTCCCATCCAATTCACTGGTCGTCCCGTCGCTGATCCTCGGCGCGGAGATATTCTACTTTCACGATGCATATTATCGTGGCCTGATCGGCCACACGCTGATCTATGAGCGAGCGTTGTCGCAGGATGAAGTCGCCAAAATGGCGCGGTGAAAGAGACGAACAGGCGAGATGGAGCGTTGAGCAAACTTCGACGATTGACCCGCGTCGCACCAAGGAGTGTGTCATGGTACGGACCCCTTTTTCTACTTTTCTGGCTCGGAACCAAAACAGATTCCGGAGTCGCCCCGAAACCTGCTTTCACAGTATTTCCATGAAACTGATATTGCCGCTCCTCACGCTTGCGCTGTTCACGGCGAATTCCGGCCTCCGCGCCGCCGATCCGCCGCAATGGGAAACCGCCACCACGCTGCAACTCGACGGCCTCGACATCTCCCTCTCAAAGCCCCGGCTCGTGACGCGCGGTTCCGGCTACCTCTGGTTTCCCACCATGACTCGGCTCTCCGGTGGCGAGCTGTTCGCCAACTTTTCTACCAACCGCGATGAGATCGTCGCGAACCGGACCTCCTCCGTCAGTTGGTCTGCCGACAACGGCCTCACCTGGAGCACGCCCAGCTCGATCGACCCCCAAGGCGACTTGTACTCCGAGACGATGTTGCGGCTGAAGAACGGCGATGAAATCCTGTTGCCATTCAATCTCTACCCCGACCACGGCAAGATGCGAGGCTGGTATCAGGTCGTTTCCGGGGAACGGGGGGCGAGGAAAGTCCAGATCTTCGACAAAGCCCTGACCGTCTCCGGCTGGCCACGGCCCGATCGCAGCTTCAACGAGAAACTGGGGCTTTGCGGATTCGGCTTCAACGGCCAATGCGTCCCGGCAAAAACCGGCGAATTCCTCGCCACGATGTACGGCTATTTCAAGGACGAGCGGCGATACAGCCTCGTGTTGGTGGAATCCAAGGACGGCATCGACTGGCAATTCCGGTCGTTGATCGCGGGGGCTGACTGCAAGCTCAACGGCGGTGAAGGGCCTTGCGAATCGGTCACGGTCCGGCTGAAGGACGGTCGCCTGATGAATATTTTCCGTCTCGCGTCCAACGTCCCCTACGGACAAACCTTTAGCGACGACGACGGAAAGACGTGGTCCACCCCGGTCGCGATGAAGGAGGCCCGTTCGGTGCAGCCGAGCCTGGCGGTGATGAAAGACGGGGGCCTCGTGCTCACCGGCGGCCGTCCTGGAATTTTCGCTTGGCTGAATCGCGACGGCACGGGAAAAGATTGGCTTCAAGTGGACCTGCAGAGTCATCACAACAAACACCAACCTGACGATGCCATCACCGCAGCGGACAAGACGACGTCGTACACCGAAGTCGAACCACTGGATGATCATTCCGTGATCGTGATCTACGACCGCATCGCCAACGGCTGGAACGCGATTCCGAAAGGCTCGAAAGACACCAACAGCATCTGGGTCGTCAAGGTCTCCTGGAAGCGACGCTGACCGTGGGGAGAATAACCAAGAAAAGGACCAAGAATAGGGGGCAAGTTAGGTTTGCTTGAAAACGCATTGCATTTCCCTCGTCGCTGATCCTCGGCGCGGAGATCTTCTACTTTCACGATGCCTATTATCGTGGCCTGATCGGCCACACGCTGATCTTTGAGCGAGCGTTGTCGCCGGATGAAGTCGCCAAAATGGCGCGGTGAAAGAGACGAACAGGCGAGATGGAGCGTTGAGCAAACTTCGACAATAGACCCGCGTTGCACCAAGGAGGTGGGACATTTCCACGCAATCCGCCTCCACTGGTCCGGCTCGGCATCGAAGCGGACCAAATTGAACCGATAACCAAACCACGAACCTACTTCATCCGAAGAAACGCCATGACCCAAACCATCCACATCCCGAAACAACCGCTGTCCCGCCGAGCCTGACATCCGCGGGGCGACGACAATCCGCGAGATCCTCGCCAAACACCGCGAGAGTGCGTCGTGTGCCGCCTGCCACGCGAAGATGGACCCGCCCGGGTTCGCCCTGGAGAGCTACGACCCGATCGGTCGCTTCCGCCCCCGTTATCGCTCGCTGGAAATAGGCGACCGGCTGCAACAAGTCCCCAGGTCCGCTGGGGCCAGACACTGGAATTTCAAGCTCGGCTTGCCCGTCGATGCGAGCGGCGAACTGGCCGACGCCCGCCGCTTCGCCGACATCCGCGAATTCCGCCAACTGCTGCTGTCCGACGAACGCCAGCTCGCCCGCAACCTGGCCCAGCACCTGGTCGTCTACGCCACCGGCACGCCCGTCGGCTTCTCGGATCGCCCCGAGTTGGAGAACCTGCTGGAGAAGGCCAAGAAAAACCAATACGGCGTCCGCTCGCTGATCCACGAGGTGGTGCAAAGCGGACTGTTCCTGAACCGATAGACTTCAATCAACCTGTAACACTCGAACACAAATCGGCGAAACGACGTGACCCAAACCATCCATATTCCGAAAGAGCCACAAGGAGCCATGAAACACATTCTCGCCCTCCTCGTCACCCTGCTGCTCGCGCCACTGGCAACGGTCAGTTCCAGACACTGGAAAACGCCGTCTCGCAAACTTCCAACGATTGGATGAATTCGCGTCGTGAAGTTCCAATGACTGCAAACAATCGGAGAAACAAAATGAACAAGACAACCAACCGCATGAAACGAACCGCCTCCTTATTCCTCACCCCCCTGCTGCACGCGCTGTGTGTCGCGGCCTGCCGATGCCTGCTCGCACAGATGCGGACGGCCTTCGCCTTTGTCGTCTGTTTGGACGCGGCGAGTTTTGCGTGGGCGGAGACGCCGGCGGTGGTGTGGGTATCGCAGCCGGTGTCGCCTGGCGAGGTGGTCGTCGTCTATGGCGGGCCGTGGACGGGCGTGAAGGCCGTCGAACTCTCCGGCCCCGACAAACGCACCGTCGAGCCGCTCAAGGTGACGGACGATTGCGTGACCTTCGTTTATCCCGCCGACTGGCCGCTGGCGGCGTTCACGGCGCGGGTGGCGGACCAAGTCAACGTGCGCGTGAATGTGCCGGACGTGTGGTGGTTGCAGGGCGACACTGGCGCGGGCGCGTCGCCGGGCGGTTGGCTGCGCGTTTTCGGCCGTTCCATCGGCTACGGCAAGACGTGCGCGCTGGAGTTTCGCGGGGCGGGCCGGACGCTCACGCTGCCGGCGGCGGAGTGCGATCTTTACGCGCTGCGTGTCGAGATGCCGAAGGACTTTCCGCAGGGCGAGTATGAAGTCTTTCTCAACAACGGTCTCGACGCGACGCCGGTTGCGGCGGGCAAGATCAAGGTCGCGCCGCGTCGGGAGCCGTGGCCGGAAAAGATTTTCAACGTGGTGGACTACGGCGCCATCGCCAACGACGCCAACGACGATTCGCGCGCTGTGCGGGCGGCCTTGAGCGCCATCGCCACCAACGGCGGCGGCGTCCTGTATTTTCCGCGCGGGCGCTTTGGGATGCGCGGCACGTTGGAGTTGCCGCCGAACACGCTGTTGCGCGGCGAAGACATGACGCTCAGCCAGATCTACTGGCTCGACGAGGACAACCCGAAGGGTGCACTCGTCAGCGGCAAATACAATTTCGGCATCGAAAACATCTTCCTCGCCGCCGGCAACATTGATTCGGGCATTGTCGTTGTTCCGCCGGAGAAAGGCGAGACGTGGAAGAACGAAAACATTTTGCTGCGCCGGGTTCGCACCCGCTTTCTGCACACCGACAATTTCACCGCCGAGGAAAGTTTCCGGCGCAGCCGGAGCGGCGATTTGGCGTTGCGCATTCACGGCGAGTCCGTCCGCATCGAGGACTGCGATTTCTATTTCTCGAAATGCGATTCATCGATCTACGGCGACTACCTTCTCGTCACCGGCAACCGGTTCCTGGGACCGGGCTGCGGCTACTTCAAAGGGCAACACGGCATCTTCGAGAACAACATCAGCGAAGGCCGCGGGATGAGTTTAGACAACGGCAGCCGTTGTTTTCTCATGAAGGGCAACCGCATCGGCGCTGTTTACGGTGACGGCGACCGGGAGACGTTCACGTTCGACGGCGGCGATTTTGACTACGCGGACACCGTTCTGTCCGCGTCGGGCCGCAACATCAAACTTAAGCCCGGCACGTGGCGGCGCGCCGTGCCGATCTGGATCGGGCGGCCGGTTTACATCATCGGCGGCAAGGGAGCCGGGCAGATGCGGTTCATCACGCGGATTGAGGACCGTGACGTGGAGATTGACCGGCCGTGGGACATCGCGCCCGACAGCGAGTCGTATTTCGTCATCGCGCCCGTCCGCCACAAGCTGTTGTTCCTCGCGAACCACGACTGCGACGACAATACGTTCGGGCTTTACGGCAGCGCCGCCGATGTCGTGCTGGCCGGCAACCGGCTCGAACGCGTGGGCGGGATGCACGCGCACGGCATGTTCAAGGGCGTGCCAGAGCCGAGCTGGTTCGTGCAGTTCCTCGACAACGAACTGCTCGAAGGCAACAGCGTCCGCGGCCCGTTCTCGTATCAAATGCCGGCGGACGACTCGTGGTTGGGGTTCTTCGACCGCGGCATCCGCAGACCACTGACTTACCCGCAGAACCGCGTCGGCATCATGCGCCGCAACGTGCTTCACAGTAATGCTTTTCTCGACAGCCACGGCCGGGTGAAAAACGTGTTGATGGAAAACAACCTCATCAAGAACGCCGACCAAGGTGTGGTGATCGGCCCGGATGTGCAGGATGCAATCCTGCGCGGCAACCGGTTTGAGAACGTCGTGCGTCCTTATCGAATCAACGAGCAGGCGATGGTGTCGCCAGCCGACCGGCTGCTGGCCGGGCTCTCCGTGGCAGCGACACTCAAGCCGCTGCTGCCGGATGACTGGAGCCGGTATGTTGCCGAAGCGGAGGCGCTGGCGAAACAGAATCCCCCCGCTGACAGCGCCGCCAAGACAGCGGCGGACATCCTCCGTCGCGCTGCGCAGTCGCTTGCCGCCAAAGTCGGCGACCGCGCCATACCGTCGTCGGTGGTGGCGGCGTTGTTCGGACTCGACCTGTCACAACCAGGCCCGTGGCACTTCGAACGTCTGGCGCAGTCGCCGAGCAAGAACCGGAAGTTTTACCTCGCCTCCGGCAACTATCCCTCATGGAGTCTGCCGGCCACGTTGACCGCAACGACCGAAGGTTTCGAAGGCTGGCAAATCCGGTTCGATCCGGCCATAGAATTGGTCCCCGGCAAGCCGGCAACACCCTGCGCGATGGACATCACCTGTGCCGAGGCGACCGGCCCGTTCTCCCTGCCGGTCGAGTTCGTGCTGGCTGGCGACGGTTGGAAGTTCAAGTTCCACGAGCGATACAAGTGGGACACGCTGGACGTGAACGAGTTTCTCGTGGCCGGGCCGTTCAATAACGCGAGCGGCAAGCCGATGGACGCGGGCGTGCATCCGCCGGAGATCAAGCTGGATGTAACCGCCGCCTACGACACGCTCGACGGTCGCCGTCCCTGTTGCCGGCTAAAGCCGACGCCGCGGGCGCGGTGGACCTGAGTAAGATTTTTGAGAACACCGAGATGGCGACGGCGCACGCCTTAGCCGTTGTCCGCGCCGCGCGGCCGGTGTTGGTAAAAGTCGCCGCTGGGGGCGAAACCTCGCTGGTCTTCGTCAACGGCGAGAGGCTCGGTTCCAGCGCCCGGCGAGGCAGCTCGGACCGTTGGGTGGAGCTGAAGCAAGGAGAAAACCTGTTTCATCTCATCAGCAGCCACCGCTCCGGCGCATGGCCGATCGGTTTCAAATTGACCGTCGTGGACCCGGTGAAGCCGCGCGGTGAGGGCAAGCTGCCGTTCGCGAAGTAGTCCCGCACCGGCTACCCGAGGATGGCCGAATTGCTGCGGAAACTTGACAAGGAAAAGCGTTAGTCTGGCAAGCCGAGCGACGACTGCGGGCATCGCAGAAAGATTCAGGGATGACGCCCAGATAATCCAAAACAACTGAATTGCACAACGGTTCGCATAATCAGTCACCCGGCATTACAACGGAGGCAGCGGACGTGGCCGTCAAAGTGGGCGGTGAAGAGGTCGATGCCGTTGGGGTGTAGATCGCAGTCGAAGATTTCGCTGGGTGTCTCGGCGAGGTGGAAAACATCTTCCGCACCCGGACTCCAGAAGCCGATGTGTTTCTCGACGATTCCGATCATCGTGCCGCTGGGGTGATACAGGGCGCGCCACATCGTGGCGTTGAGCTCCTTCTTCAGGCATTCCTGCTTGGGGAGTTTTTCGGCGGTGTTCCAATCGAAACTCACCGCCACGGCTCGCCGGTCGCCGGCCGGCGCATTGCTCACTTTGTGCAATCCACAGGCGGTCAGCCGCCGACCGTCAGGGCTAAACGACAGATTGATTACGCCGCCGAACGGGGCTTTGTCGCCGATGTGCGAGAAAATCTCGTGCAGGTCGAACTGTCGAACCTGCGAACCATCCTCCGCCCTCCACTGAATGATGTTCCCGACGATGTCGCCGCTGACCAGGTCATACGTACCGGGGACGAACTGCACGCAGTACGGAATATTCGGATGCCCCGGCAGTTCACGAATGAGCTGCCCGTCCGCTACGGACCAGACTTTGACTAGTTTATCATTGCCGCAGGTGGCGACGCGCTGGCCGTCATGACTGACAGCCAGCCCCCGCAGCCAACCCTGATGGGCCTGGGTCGAGCGCAATGGCTGCGGCATTTCGGCGGCGACTTCCCAGGAGATCAAGCGACCATCATAAGCCCCCGAAAAAAGTGTCTGACCATCCGGGGAGAAGCCCAGCATGCGGACCCAATTGTCGTGCGCGGCCAGCGACGTCTGTTTTCCGCTGGCAATTTCCCAGCGCTGGATCGTGTTGTCGGTGGCGCCCGCGAAGACATACGTGCCCTTCGGGTCGACGCGGCAGCAGAGAAGCCTGGCCGAGTGCGGCAGGTCGTGAATCAGTTTCGCATCCTGAGGGCGAAAGGTCTTGGGAACTGCGGCGGGCGAGTTGTCATCCAGGTTCATGCCAGCAACTCCTGAATCGGGCCGAACGCAGGGTCGGCAATCGGAAACGACCGGCCGGCAATCTGAAAATGCCCCGAGGAGTCGATCCCGACCGCTCGCAGGTAAGTGTGGAACAGATGGCGATGGTCGACCTTCCGATCAGTCACTTCGATCCCTTTGGAATCGGTCTTGCCGATGACGGCGCCATGCTGAATGCCGCATCCCGCCATGGCGATCGACCAGGCATTGGGATAGTGATCACGCCCATAGCCCGCGTTGATCTTGGGGGTTCGACCAAACTCGGTCATCACAATCACCAAGGTCCGTTCGAGCAGTCCCCGCTGGACAAGGTCCTCCAGAAAGTGGGCGAACGGCCGATCGATGTCCGCCACATAGTGCAGGTGAAATTCAAAGTTGTTGTGATGGAAGTCCCAGCCGTCGTGCGACACTTCCACAAACGGAACTTCTTGCTCGACCAGGCGCCGGGCGAGTAACAGCTTTTTGCCGAATTCGGATTTGCCGTAACTTTGCTGTACCGCTTCGGATTCTCGGGTAATGTCGAACAGCTCACTTCGTTCCATGATTCGCTGAGCCTGCGTGAAACTCTGCGAGTAGGCGTCGACTTCCGGCGACGCGACGCGACGACGGTGACGTTCATTGAGAAAACGCCGTAAATCCTGCCGACGCTGATCACTCGCCGGAGTGACTCCCTCGGGAAGCTTGCTGTTGCGGATTCCACCTGCTTCCGCGCCGATCGACACGCTGGCATAGGCCGGTCCCAAGTAGGCGGAATCCCTGCCGCGTCCGCCGACTCCGGATTCCATCGTGCGAATGTAACCAGGCAAGGGGTAATCCAGACGCTCCAGCCCTTTGGCCACGACGGCTCCCAATTCGGGATACTCCGTCGCTGTGCGAGTCGTTCGTCCCGAGCGAACAAGGTTTTTGGCCAGTCCATGGTCGTCCAGCCCGGTACTCATGCTGCGAACCAGCGCCATGCGGTGCATCTGTCGAGCGGTGTGCGGGAACAGTTCCGAAATGTGAATGCCCGGAACGGAAGTCGGGATCGACTTGAACGGTCCGCCAGTGTCGAGATCGGATTTGGGATCCCACGACTCGAACTGGCTGATCCCGCCATCCAGAAAGACGACGACGATGGACTTTCCTTTTCGAGCGACTTCGCTGGCGCCAAGCTGATGCGCGAACAGTCCGGCTCCCGCCGTGACACCCAGCCCGGTCCACATGTCTCCCAGGAACTGGCGACGTCCGAGTACATGTTGGTTCGAGCCACAGGGTTTCGTCGGTGGAAGCATATGCAATGACCTTTGGAGCGAATCGTGTCGACGAAGGCTTAAGGGATAAATCGGAACTCGGCGGAGGCCAGCACACCCCAAACCAACTCCTGCACGAGAAGCTCTCGTTCTTTGGCGTGTTGGCTGAGAAACTCTCGAACCAACGTGCGCTCTTCCTCATCGGGAAGGCGACAGACGGTGCTCAGAAAGAGTTGTTCCGCAAATTGGCTGGGATCTTCCAAGGCGATCAATCGTTCGACCAGGTTGCCTGAAGCGGGCTTCAGCCAATTCTGGTAGGTGGGATCGTTTTGAATGGCGAGCGCCTGATCAACGGTCGCGAAGAATCCATCCTGAGGTGCGCCGGCCGGAGCAGAAAATCGTTCCACGATCAGATCCTCGACGGTATCCCACATATTCACTGCCAAAGCTGCGCTGACAAACTGTTGCCGCTTCTGGAGGTCATCACGTTCCGAAGGGTCGGCTTGATGGGTGGACTCCCATTCGCCCAAGGCTTTCTTGCGAACTGGCCGGTACATTTCCAGCGCAGTGTAGGTGGCCCCGGTGAATTGTTCCGGCGAAAGGCCGCGCACCCTGCGAAATGCGTAGCTGCGTCGCCACGTTTCCAGCAACTCCGCCTGAAGTAAATCGACTTGCTGCTTCTGCACTGTGGCCTGTTCGTTCTGGCCAGCAGCGACCGACTGCCGGACCTGCTCGCGCTGGGCCAGCCAGTTCTTGAGAATCGCAATTCTGTGCTTGTGTTGCTCGCAGTCCGATTGCAGATCGAGCAATGCCTGCTGGCGCTGTCGTACTCGGCGCAGCACGCCACGCGCCTCAACCACGAACTCTCCCAGGGCCAAGCGACGATTTGCCAGTGCCCGGATTCGCCCCTGCTGATCCTCGACGCGACGCTCTGCTTCAGTGGATTCCTTCTTCTGCTCGTTGATTTTGTTGTCAATGGCGGTAGTCGCTTCGCTCGCTTTTGCTAACCGAGACTTCAGGAGATCTCTGGCAGCGGTCAACTCCTGATCCTCGGGCCGGAGCGAGACGATTTTCTCAGACTCGGCGAGAGCCGCGGTGAGCGAAGCGACAAGCTCCTGAGAAGTCTTTTTCTGGTTCTGCATCTCCGCCAACTTCTTGGCTTGCGTGTCACGCACTTCAGTGTGCTTCTGCAGAATTGCTCGCTCTTCATCCACTTGCTGTTGGATGCGATTCACCGCAGCCTGAGCATTGTTCAGCGCGGATGTCGCTTCCTTAAGTTCTTCTTCCAGTGGATTCTGACGCGATATCAGTTCCGAGAGTTGACGATCGAACTCTTCCAGTTGCGTCTCCAGCGCTGGGATGCCGCCAATTGGGCCTACCCAAGAATCCAATTGCGGGGCGATGAGTGACCGTTGATAGGTCTTCGACCGGGTGATTTGACGCAGCATCTCACGCAGGTCGTAACGGCATGCGACCAACTCGTCGGCCAGGAGCCGCAACAGGGCCGCGGAAGCTGGCGGATTCCCCGCATGGTGCATATCGACCGGGTGGACGACGCCGGTCCCCATTAAGTTGGCCCACAGCCGATTGGCCAGATTGCGATTGAACGACTGGTTCTCCGGATGCGTCGCTAGAACCGCCAACTGCTGCCGACGGCTATAGCGCGGCACCGCCCGTCGGTCTTTCTGCGGCGGGACGAGATACGCATCGACATCGCTGGCGAACATCGGCTCTGCATCCATTGCCATGTCCATTGGCAAAACCGGCTGGGCAGGCGACTTACCACGATCAGGATCGAAGACCGAGGCAAATTCGAGTTGGCCATCCGCCTTCTCGCCGAGCAGCGGCATCTTCCCCCGCGTCTCATCCGTGAACAGATACGTTCGATTGACAAACGACAGGATGCCGAAGTACTCAGACTGTTCGTAGTCCGCCACCAGCGGATGATCGTGACACTGCGCACACTGCACATCGCGGCCGAAGAAGATTCGCCCGACATCGCGGGTCATCAGGTTCGGTTCCGCGTCCCGATTGAGAAAGAAGCTGGCGGCGGGCCGCCACTTCTCGCCCGTGCCATCCGCCGCCAGAATTTCGAGGCAAAGTTCGTTGAGGGGTTTCTTGTTCGCCAGCCATTGCCGGATGAACTCGCGAAATTCCAGGACGCCGATCTTCTCCCGCCGCTCCGTGAACATCACATCCAAAACCCGGGCGTATTGCCGCGAGAACTCATCGCGCTCCAGCAGGTCGTCAATCACCTCTCGACGGATCGCTCGCGACTCACCGGGGCGCCGGTTCAACTGCAACCGAATGGCGCTGACTTCCTCGATGGTTGGGCCACGTCCAACCAAGTCGAGGTAGACACGCCGCAGGAACTCTAGATCGTCCGCCAGCGGGGTTTCTGGACCTTGGTTGCATGACGCCACGACCTGATCGATGCGTTCGCTGAGAGGAGGCAGCTCATCAGCGACACTCGCTCGCAGGAGCAGCGTCACCAGCCATGGAATGAGCATGGCCTCATGCAGTTTCACTGAAACCCGTTGTAACCGAAACACTGCAAACCTCTTCGGAAGGACATCGACCTGCGGAACTGGGATTTTACCTGTCCCAGTAACGTCGTGAAAGTCTAAACGCCGCGTGGAGATGCCAGTGCGGGGGCGGGACGCATTGCCGGGTCGCCGCAGTTTGCGTTGTTTGACGACGCGGAGAAGGAGCGCGCAGACGTGTAGCGCGAAGAGCGGGAGTTCGTAAGCTCGGGAACCCGTTTTGCGCACACGCTAGCTGCGAAATTCCCTCTGATTTTCTGTGGCGGAGTGGTCCGAAGCCGCCCATTTGATGTCGACGCCGGTTGAATCGAGGAGCGAGCGATGTTGAGTGATCGCATCTGATCGGCTACTACGGCTGGTACTCGAACAAGAGCCGCGGCCCGCGGCGCAAGGCGGCGGAGGCCACACCGAATCCGCTGCGCAGCCGCGCCAGCCAGACCTGGGCCATGCTGATCCAGCGATCACGACCGCCGATTCGAAGCCAAAAGGTACGACGGACTTCCAGTCCGTCGCGCCGATCGACGGACTGGAAGTCCGTCGCACCAAAACGAAAACCGTGACACACGCTTGCGAAGGAACATCTCGAAGACCCCAGCCGTGACTGAATAGCTGTGGCCGAATGCGATTGGATCGTGATAGACTGATCCGCCGGCAGAGAGTCCGGTTAGGCCTCCGGCCAAGGCGCGTTTTGGTCTGGGGGATTGCCCGTGATTCCAGGAGTCCCGACACAATCATCCATGACCACCTGAACCGGCGGCACAAGATCGCCCAGGGAGGCGAACCGATCCGGCAGATTCTGATTTAGTTACTGAAAGAGGCGATCATGCTGTCACTGCAGGATCTCGATCGATTCGGCGGTTCATTCCATCGCCGCGAGTGGTTGCGAGTGGGGGGATTGAGCGCGCTGGGGCTTGCTTTGCCAACCGTGCTGGGGGCGAGCCGGGCTTCCGCCGCGCCGGTGGGTCCTCCCAACAGCCTCTCTGGAGATCTCGGGGGGACGTTCGGCAAGGCGAAAAACGTCATTTTCCTGTGGCTGCAAGGGGGACCCCCGCAGCACGAGACGTTCGATCCCAAGCCCGATGCGCCGCTGGAAATTCGCGGTCCGTTCAAGCCAATCAGCACGAACGTGCCCGGGATCCAGTTCTGTGAATTGTTGCCGCGAACCGCGCGCTACGCCGACAAGCTGGCTGTCGTCCGATCGCTGTCAACGCGCGACGACAACCACGATGTCAGCGGCTACTGGCTTTTGACCGGGTATCCGTACCTCACCGGCAGCGCGCGGCAGATCAAGCCGACCGATTGGCCCTACTTCGGTTCGATCGTCAAGATGCTCAAGCCGAGTGAATCGCTTCCCGCGCTGACTTCGGTCTGGATTCCCGATGCAATGCGGCTCAATGACAACGTCACACCGGCCGGGCAGACTGCGGGGTTCCTCGGCAAGCTGTGGGAACCCGAACGATTTGTGGGTGACCCGGCGCTGCCGGAATATCAGATTGAGGGGTTGTCGCTGCTCGAAGGGGTGACTCGCGTCCGTATGGACCGCCGCCTTGACCTGTTGCGGCAATTCGAGTCTCACGTGGCGGACGCATCGCAATCCGGCGCGATGGGCGCGTGGAATCGCCTCCGCCAGCAGGCGTTCGATCTGGTCACATCCGCCGAAGCCCGTGCTGCCTTTGATCTCAGCCGCGAACCGGACAACGTCCGCGACCGGTACGGGCGCTACACCTGGGGCCAGTCGGTCCTACTGGCCCGCCGGCTGATCGAGGCGGGGGTACGGCTGGTCCATGTCAATTGGGCGCGTGACCCCGGCGACAATGCCGTCGACAATCCGCTCTGGGACACGCACTCGCTCAATGCCGATCGCCTGCAGGATAACCTCTGTCCGCAATTCGACCCGACCTTCGCCGCACTGATGGACGATCTCTCGGAACGCGGTCTGCTTGACGAAACGCTGGTGGTCGTAATCGGCGAATTCGGACGGACGCCAAAGATCAACGTCAACGGCGGCCGGGACCATTGGGGGCATGTCTTCAGTTTCGCAATGGCCGGCGCGGGGATTCGCGGCGGTCAGGTGATCGGCGCGAGTGACAAGGACGGAGCGTACCCGGCGACGACGCCGATTACCGGCGGCGACCTCACGGCCACGATTTTTCACCTGCTCGGAATCGACCCGGCTGGAATGTTCTACGACAGGGAGAACCGGCCCCATCCGCTGACGAAAGGGGAACCGATCGCCGCCATGCTGGGGCAACGATCGGCATTACCACTGCAAGTCTCGGAAGGAGATCCGGCTTTCGTTCCGCCGTTTGACACCCGCTTGCTGTTTGATACCGAATTTCGTGACGCTCAGCCCCTGGTTTCGGTTGAGCCACCGAGCCGGACCAAGGGGTGGCGCGGGTGGGCTCTGCCCGGTCTGACGGTCGTCAAGTCGACGGGCCACGCGGACTTGAAGTTTGATGCCAAAGCCGAATCCGAGCCAGTGGTCGTCCCGGCAGGCGCGCGGGCTCTGCTGGCCCAGGAGATTCGCAATGCACGCGGCGGGCAATACACGTTCAAGGTGCGGGCGACCGCCTTGGCCGCATCCGCGGACGAATTCGAGCGGACGGTTCTCGCGCATGCTCGCCTCCGACTCGTGCTGTTTCGATTCCTTAACATGCAGAAGGATCCCCGCGCCGTTGCGGAACTGGGGGCCGTCGAATTCCGCCCCGTGGTCGGCGAGTCGCGCGAGTTCGTTCTGGATCGGTTTCTCGGCTCGACGACTCCGGGCGCCAACTTCTCGATCGGCTCTGGTCTCGGTGTGCTCATCACACTGGAACTCTCCCAGCCACTGACAATTCCAGCAGAGCAAGCGCGTCGAGTCGCGATCCGCGTGGAGTCGGTGGAATTGAAATTCCAACCGCGGAAGCGCGATGACTCGGTGACCGTATGACTCAAGCAATTGAACCAATTTCCCTCAAGGCGAGCGACAGATCGCTTCTTACCGTACGACGGACTTCTAGTCCGTCGAGACAGGAGCGACGGACAAGAGGTCCGTCGTACAGTCGGTAAATTCCTATCTGCCGATCGCCCAATCAGTCGAGAACAAGCCCCAAGGAAGATTCAAGGAGTTCGATTGTTGAATCACCAGCCACTCTCCCGCCGTCGGTTCCTGCACACCGGGTCGATGCTCAGCCTCGGGCTGGGACTATCGCAGGTGCTGCGAGGGCGCGCTGCGTCGGCTGCCGAGACTGCGGTGGGGCGCGACGACACGGCGGTGATTCTCGTCTGGCTCAGTGGCGGGTTGTCGCACATGGACACCTACGACCTGAAGCCCGACGCACCGCGGGAGTATCGCGGCGAATTCGCGCCGATTCACACGAACGTCCCCGGCATCGATGTCGGTGAGTTGCTTCCCGGGCACGCAAAAATCGCCGACAAGTTCTCGCTGATCCGCTCCGTGTCGCACGGGTACGGCGATCACGACGGTGCTCATAAGCGCGTGCTCACCGGCCGCATTCCGAAGTCGGCGGTCGGGTTCGTCAATGATGCTCCCTCG
>Ga0233424_10001931_pt1 | contig 16172 bp, 15 predicted proteins | sample Watercolumn_Towu_FD_181011 | JGI IMG/M metagenome (GOLD analysis project Ga0233424, IMG submission 181011) | Freshwater microbial communities from Lake Towuti, South Sulawesi, Indonesia - Watercolumn_Towuti2014_125_MG | ecosystem: Environmental > Aquatic > Freshwater > Lake | place: Indonesia...
TGAATATATTGAGATGTTCTATAATTCAAAACGCAGACATGGTTCCAATGGTCAGCGTTCTCCATTAGATTATGAAAAGGCCCATCAAAAGATGGTTAGGTGTGTCTAGAATTTTGGTGGCTATTCAACGTTATGAACAACTCTTAGGGCACATTGAGTATTTATTAGAATTAAAAGAAATCAAAACAGAAAATTTTATTAATAACGTGCTCCAAAATGTAGGTTATGCCACCCCAAAACTAGATGTCAGAGCAGTTGTTTTTAAAGAAAATAAATTATTATTAGCAAAAGAAATTGGAGATGGGAAATGGTCTGTTCCAGGTGGATGGGCTGACGTAGGTTACTCAGCATCGGAAAATGCTGAAAAAGAGGTTCTAGAAGAGACAGGTTTACAAGTTAAAGCCATTAAATTATTAGCTTTAACAGATAGAACCAAGCACCCACACCCTCCGATGTTTTTACATGTGTATAAGGCTTTCTTCTGGTGTGAAATTATTGATGGTGAGCTGACACCTAGTATTGAAACACCCGAGGTTGGATTCTTTAGTAGAGATGAGTTACCACCTATTTCTACAGCACGGGTAACAGAAGAACAAATACAGCAATTTTTTGATTATTTAGAGTCAGTACCAGAAATTACTAAGTTTGATTAGTTAAAAAATCAATGTAAGGCAGATCTCTTATATTTAGAGTTCTGCTGTTAAATGAAGATTTTTAATTATCCTTTTGCCTATTTTTTGAAATGGGCTATCTGTTTTACGAAGTCATTTAACGGCATCGGACAGCCCCACAAATATCCTTGAAACTCAGTACATCCATTATTTTTAAAAACACTAAATTGTTCAGTCGTTTCGATGCCTTCAACTAACACGCGAAGGTTCAAATCCAGACCAATTTTAATAATGCCAGTGACGAGTTTATTACTGCGTTTATCATCCAATGCCGACTGTACAAAGCTACGATCAATTTTGATTTGGCTGATGGGCATTTTTTGTAAATAGCTTAAAGATGAATAACCAGTACCAAAATCATCAAGAGAAAGCTGAACTCCTTGTTTAGATAAGAACTGCATTTTTTCGATCATGCTTACACAATTCGTTAAAGCAATATTTTCAGTAATTTCTAGTGTGAGCCGAGATGGATTGACCTCATATTTCTGAATCAGCCCAATCACAGTTTGTTCAAAGTTTGGTTGCATGAAGTGATCAGGACTAATATTGATTGAAAGTGTAAGATCTTTAGTCTCGGCTTTTTTACTCCAATCTTGTAAAACTTTACAGGCTTGAGCCAATACCCATTCCCCAATCTCTGGCATTAACCCAAAAGTTTCGGCTGCTGGAATAAAATCTTTTGTGGGAATATATCCTGAAACAGGATGATGCCATCTTAATAAAGCTTCCGCGCCAATTAGCGTTTCAGAAGCATTAATTTGCGGTTGATAAAAAAGCTCAAACTGTTCTTTAATAAGCGCTAAGCGTAAGTCTTGCACCATAGTGCTTTCGGTTTGTATCTCTAATTGCATGGTGTAAATTGAAATACAGATCATGAGCGTAGCGACACAAGTTGCAATCCATCCCCCATGATCACGAATATCTTCCGGTAAAGGTATGGCGCTCTCCAGATTAAAAGAGCTGCCACTAAAAAATATAAAGCATCCAATCGACAAAAGAATTAAAGCAGCTTGTAAAAAGCTTGGATTTCTACGGTAATTCAAATATCCCAATATCGCCCCAGCGGGTAAAAACAATTGAGCCACTTGCGGACGGTCACTTGTAGCGACATCAAAAAATAAGCAAAAAATGACTGGAAAAACAAGCAGAACGACTTGAGATAAAAGAATACCCGCTGAAATGCGGTTTATATAAATAAGAAAAAGGCTAAATATAGAGATCAGTGTAAAAATGATATCCATACCCACAATTAACCACATTTTTGCAAATATAAAATATGTGGTCCAAAACAAACAAAAAAATAATACAAATGAAGATATTTGCTTTTGCGGCGATTGTAAGCTGCTGGTCCTTTACGGTACGGTAATTTTTTTTGCGTTTTTTAAAGTAAGACGAAGCTATCATAAATAAATCAACCGTAAAATATTTCTTCATAAACCCCAAGCTTGAACAGTGATATACCCGGTCAATTTTCACCAATAAAATCTAATGTTTTATTTATTTTTATATGACTCATCTTGAGGTGGGTGTTGTTTTAATTGTGGTGGCACAGTCCGGTTGTTTAATTGAATAATTTTGTTTTTCAGTCACCTTATTATTTTAAAGTATTATCCTCTAACGATACATGTCTCTACTAGGCTACACAAGGTTTGAGTGCGAACAGCGATTAGCTTATTAATGAGAAATACTATTTAGCGACTACAGTTAGCTCAGTGTATATTATGCGACTCGGCTTCTGGTTTATCTAATTCTCATATGAAAAACGCATTTTCTGACAGCAATCAAATTAGAAAAGTGTCTAGTTTCTCTGAACTTGTAAATACACATTTTCAAGGAGAGACAAATGCGATTTGTTGGCACAGAAATTTGGTGGGCGACTTTAAAGAAATTGTGAATAAACTTCAGTTAAAAGAAAATATTACAGAAGTTTCTGTTGAAGACTTGTTAGCCCTACAACTTTCAGAAAAAGGCAATTTGGCGAGAGCAACTATTTTAGAAGATATCGAGCTGTTAAGTGATTTTGGCGCATCACCTGTACTTAATTTGCTTAAAAACTATGAACGCGATGAAGAGCTAGATTTCATTTCAACAGATGTATATTCATTTCATGTTGACCGCTCCCCCATTGAAACCGATACATTCTTATGTACCTATCACGGCGCTGCCAGTGATATTGTGCCCAATGATCAAGTTGAACAAAAAGTTTTAATTCCAGAAATTAGAGAAAGGCTCAAAGAGTTACATGACGGTTCTGATGCTGACTTTGAAGCTTTTTTGGCAGAGTATTTTTTTGATTTGCATTATCAGCCTAAACCCGATGCTCAACCTGTAAATTTAGGCACGGGACATATTTGGCGTTTAGCAGTAGATCATCCCACTCAAAAGGTTTTACCTTGTGTTCATCGAGCTCCAGTTGAAAAAGATGGCGAGTATCGATTGCTGTTGATTTGTTAAATATATTGCCACTCCATGACTGGAATAGCTTGAAATCATTTTTATCAAATAAAAACTGGTTTACCTAATCTCTTAAGATATTCCGAAAACGGATCAAATAAATTCGGATATCTACCAAAGCAAAAATAATGAAAAATATGATTTAAAGTAGTTGACCCTCACGTAACGTAAGCCCCTAGCATAAAACACGCCTAAGGAAGAAGGAGCTAAAAAGATGCTGTTAAAAGTTGGTGAATTGGCTAAGCAAACAGGACTTACTGTCCGTGCTCTTCATCACTATGACGATATCGGTTTACTTCAGCCTTCGGTCCGTTCCGATGCTGGTTATCGACTATACACCCGTAAAGACATTACTCGTTTGCATCAGATTCAAGCATTACGAGGACTGGGAATGTCGTTAGCCGAAATCCATACGGTTCTTGAAGACCCCAATCTTGCACTTTTACCGATTATTGATCAGCAGATTCAAGCAATTGATCAAAGGCTGACAGAGCAAAAGAAATTGCGAAATCAGCTCAGCAAACTTAAATCTCAGATCATAAGTGGTGAAGAGCTTGGTTTGGAGGATTGGCTAAAAACACTGGAGCTTATAGCGATGTTTGAAAAATACTTTACAAAAGAAGAGCTTGAAAAACTGACTTTCTTACAAGCAGGCACTAAAAGCCACCAAGAATGGCAAGAGTTAACTCAAGCAGCAAATGCACTATTTAATGCTGGTGAACCATCTAACAGTGAAGCAGCTCAAGACCTAGCTCGAAAGTGGATGAAAACTCTTGAGCACAATACGCGAGCTAACCCAGAATGGTTAGTTAAACTAAATGCCATAAACTCAGCCGCACCTGAATTTCAGGAAAAATTAGGCGTAACGCCAGAAGTTGTTGAGTTTTTACTTAAAGCTTTTTCTGAGAGTAAGCTGAGTATTTTTGCCCGTTATTTATCTGACGATGAGTTTACTTTTCTAAAAGGAAATTACATTCGTGAGATGAAAAAATGGCCTCAATTATTGGTCGATATTGAAAAATTGATTGATGCCGAGGTCACACCAGATAGTGATGGAGCAAAGCGTTTGGCACAACAATGGCTCTCTATGCTACAAGGCTATGCTGGCAAAAATCCAAGTACTCAAGAGAAAATCCGTACAGCAATGCAAAGTGAACCAAGCCTTGCTGACGGTACTTGGCTCAAACCAGTGACCCTACAATTTCTGGAAAAAGCAGTAGCAGCACTAATGCGTGGTGCTTAGTTCTATCAAAGCAGTTGGCTACACCATAATTTGGTGTAGCTTTTTAAAATACTCTATCCACCCCTAAAAACAGTTTTTTGATAAATTAGTTTTGATATTTATGATTATTTTTGTTTTCAAAATTAATATATAACATTCACACGAACCCAATCTTCATATTTGGTTGCCTGAACATTCGTACTTGATATGATCGCTCCATGAATAGGAATATTTTCTTTCATCCCTGTCGCGATTCGTGAAGGTATTTTACCTGCCGCTCCTCCCCAAATTTGAGTATGGCCCGCATCTTGATACAGTACATATGCAACAGATGCTGGGCTGTCAGCAGATTTAAGTTCAAAATTATTGTCTGAAGTTACTGCCAATTGATAAGGTGTATTTTTGCTGCATTGCACAGTTACATCCGTTCTTGCAGTAGGAACTGGCTGAGCACGTTCAACCGAACCAAAATCTAAGTTTCCTTGTGTGGAAACTTCACAAGTTTCTAGAATGGTTAAACTGACCCTTAACGATGTAGATGCATTTCCAGCATCTGCACTATTTATTGTCAACATTCCCATCAGAGAAAATAAAGCATGTCTAATGACTTTCATTTCTTCTCTCCTTAACTTTTTGTTCTAATGTCTATTCATCTTTATATTGTGTTTTTTCTGTTCCTATTAAAGAAACAGCTTTCAGGATTGTTTAGTTATAAGACTTAATATTGCACAGTGTCAATCTATACTAATCACATGATTTGCATATTATTTTTATTATTTGTGATGAGTTACACGCAATCTAACTAATTTAAAAAGTAGTGGATGTTTTTTATTTCTCCTAAGCATAAAATTTGTCATTATTTATCAAACTGTATGTAGTTTAATCACCCCACTACTTCTAAAAATTATCAATAATTTATAACTTGGTTTTAAACCCTGCTTAATCATTCTGTCCATTCTCGCAATTGCATAAAAAAACTGATCAAAATAATATCCAAACATATAGATTATAACTTTACATATTGTTTAGCTTATAGATTCAATACTAAGAAAATTGTGAAGTTAAATTTAAAATGAATAATTCTGTCCTTTGAAACCATTTATTTTTAATTCGAGAAAACATTGATATGAAAAAATATTTACTCTTACTTTTACTTAGCTTTTATTCAGTTCATTCATTTGCATCGGACAAATTACATGGCAGTGTTTGGAAAACCATTGATGATGCAACCAATCAACCTCGAGCGCTGGTAAGATTTAACCAAGATAAAAATGGCAACCTCTCTGCAAACATCGAAAAAATACTTGTTCCAAGTGAAGCCAACAAATGTACGATGTGTGAAGGTACTTATAAAAATAAATCTTTGATTGGTTTAACCATCGTCAAAAATTTAAAAAGTGTTGGTCAAAATAAATATGACAAAGGATCTATTCTCGACCCACAGTCAGATAAGACCTATCGCTTTAGCCTAACAGTATCACCTGATGGTGAAAAACTTACCGCGCGTGGATACATTGGTATCTCTGCGATTGGCCGAAATCAAACATGGTATCGAGTTAAATAGCTTATGAACTAGTAGTAACCAACTCTTTGTAGCTACTCACCGATCATAATTACAATCAATATGTGCGTGATGTATGTAATAGTTTTTATGATCGGTACTTAGCTTGAATCATCAGCATAATAATGACGAGGAGCGAAGGTATTGCAGCAATCACGAATAAATGGGTAATGACCAGAAATTGGGAAAGGTAGCCACCAAATAACGGTCCAATGACCGAACCCAAACGGGCAATTCCGATACTCCAACCCACCCCTGTAGTACGAAGTGAAACTGGGTAATAACTAGCAGACAATGCATTAATGGCAGGTTGTCCGCCAACAATTGCAAAGCCAGCAATAAAAATGATAATAAATAATAAAACAATATGGCTAACAGCATAGCCAATTAAAGCAACACTAATCACTGCTACCAAAAAAACAGGAATTAATACTTTATAAAATCCTGTCTTATCGATTTTAAGGCCCATCACAACACTACCAACCGTACCGCCTAATTGTAGAGTTGAACCGATCATCAATGCCTGATTTAGTGAGAGCCCTGACTCTTTGGCCAAAGTCGGTAGCCAGTTCGCCAGAAAATATAGACTGATCATATTTAAGATACTGATGATCCAGATGGAATAGGTAAAAAATGCACGCTGATTTTTAAACAACTCAAGCGGCGACTTTTTAACCTCAACTTCAGTGTTATTAATAATTTTTATTTCCGAATTAAATGTTAATGCAGGATAAAACTTTTTTAACCAAAACAAAATTTTAGGATTATTTTTATGATCTTCACTCAAAAAATATAAAGATTCTGGCAGCTTAAAGTATGTGATAAAGAAAATAATTAAAGGAACAATACCGCCAAAATAGAAAATCGCCTGCCAACCTCCCCAAGGAACTAATAAGGCGGATATTCCGCCACCCAACATTGCCCCTACCGTATAGCCACAAGAAATGACCATCATGGTGAAAATACGAGATTTGAATGGAACAATTTCGGAGCTATAAGCCATAACATTTGGCATGATCCCTCCTAAAAAAATTCCTGTAACAAAGCGGATTGCAGTCAATTGCTCAATATTGCCTACATGTGGTGTCACCAGCATCAATACCGAAAACATAAAAGTCGAGATCAGTAAGATGGGACGGCGGCCAAAACGATCAGAGAGTGAACTTAATAAAAATGATCCAACAAACAAACCAAATAAGCTGGCGCTAAACACAATGCCTAGCATGGATTTTTGAACGCCCCATTCTTCTATAATCATTGGGGCCGCGTAAGCCATAGACTGGATGTCATAGCCATCCATAATCATGAGTAATAAACAGGTGATCAGAATAAATTTTTGATAACGTCCAACTTTCTGCTGATTGATCAAATCACTTAATGCAACTTCTTTCATGGTATTCCCTTCTCCATGACATGCTTTAAATTAATTCATTTTAATTATGCAATACGTAATCAATTTACGATTAACGTAAAATAAAATAGCAACAATATGCCAATAAAGTCAAAATATTATTTTTTACAATATAAACAAAAAGTTAGATCGGATGATTTGATTCTAGCTGAGTAATGAACTCACCTTATTGCACAGGGTCTATGGTCTGCTCATCTAACAAAAAACAAGCAAACCATACATCCTATTATTTAAATTATTTTTAGATTCAAGCAGATGATTTAAAAAATAATCGAGAATCTTTTCCCTCTCAGCCGCCTGATCTGAGCTAAATAATTCCCCTCAATCAGCATTCTTCTTTTCATTATCTCTATTTGACCCAGCAGAAGAGCCCAAAGCCATACTTGAGAATACGCCATCGCGATAAATCCATGCATGTAATAACGCAGCAGACAGATGACCAATAACCACAGCAAATAGTAGCCAAGCCAAAATTCCATGTAGAGTACGGAACCAAGCGTAAAGCGTAGAGCTGGTGGGTGCTATAGGTGGAAGATCCCAACCCGGAAATAGAGTTACAGGCCAATTACCTGCTGATAGCGTTGCCCATCCGAGCAATGGCAAACTAAACATCAAAAGATAGAGCAGCCAATGTGATGCATGGGCCACAAATGCCTGCCAGCGCGGTACAGTCGGCGGCAAAGGTGGAATTGGAAAATAGAGTCGGTTTATTAATCTTATGATGACCAATAATAAGATTGCGATTCCTAAAGGACGATGGATATCGATTAACCACGGACGCCAAGTGATTGAGGTTGTCATTCCCACACCAATAAATAGCATGGCCAAAATCGCTACCGCCATAAGCCAATGTAGTATTCGAGCAGTCAAATTAAAATGACGTGGAGCATTATTGTTAGATTTGTTTTGCATGGCTGATCTCTCCTATTTGCCCACGGCATCCGTTGCTTTGCCAAATCCAATTTCACGTAAGCGAGCATTGTAAGATTGTGAATAGATGCCTGCTCGTGCGGCGAGTACTGGATCATCTGATAACTCAATTCCCGGTGGAACTAGTGTTGGATCAAAGTTAATGTCACGGCAAACGCCATTTACCTGTTCAGTTACATTTTTGGCTTCCAATGTTCCTGCTATCACTTCTTTGCGTTCTTTTGGCCAAGGTTGAGACGGGTCATTCACTGGGTCTCCCGGCTCGGCAAGTTGCAAAACCAAATCCCAATAGAGCGGCCCTTCAGCCAAACGTTTTTTGATGTCTTTAAATAAGAAATCATGGCCAGCTTGATCACGTTGTTCTTTGGTCAGACTAATAAATTTTGAATGAGGACGCATAGACCAACGGACTGGCTGTTCTTGTCCATTAGCGGCTCGCAATATAAAAGCATTTACGACATAAAATTCTGCACCGCTGAAACTACCGGTTAATGGCATCTTTGCCTTTTGCTCAATAGACTTACGTGCTTCTGGATATTCTTTTAAGAAAGCCTCAACTAGGGCTGGATCAGGTTTGCCAGTAGCTGGAACTGGTTTAAATGCTTTTTGCTGCGCCAAAAAACCTTCAGCATTTCGTGTAGGGAAATAGGGAAAGTTGTTTAATTTCATGCGCCATTGTGAATGATCAGCTGCGGAAAGTAATAAAGCCATACTTACTGTTGCTGTCGAATTATCTGCCGCATGCGGGTTACCACTTCCAATAGAAAAACGGCCAATCGCGGGTATATCAGACTTGGCAAATACAGTGGCTTTAGAGATTGCCGCCGCCGCGCCATTACTGTGGTAAGTACCATCAAAACAAATACCCTTACCGTGTGCACGTCGATATCCGGGATCAAATTTACTTAATGAGTCGCCCAAAAAAGTTTTGCTTGTGGTGCGATGTCCAAATAGACCGGCGACCCAAGCAAATGCCAATACTAAGGAGCCCGCGATTACAGCAATACCCACGAATCGCAGCCAATACTTCTTTAGAGTTTTAAAATTCAAATTATTCATTCTTCATCCTGTGTAAATTGTATGGCTGCATCCCTAAAAAAGAGTTTGATCATGTCAAAAGAGACTTACTTACATTGATGGAATCACGTTCAAAATTAGCTCAGTAAATAAAATCCCGAAAATTCTGGATCCAATAGAGATAAGCCTTAATATAATATTTATTTCCCGATCATATAAGGTAAGCACCCACTTACAGGTCCTCATCATCTTTTACGGCTGATAATAGTTTTTAGATTTTTTAAACATAATCAAGCAACTGTTCTCATAAACAGCTGCTTGAGATTTTTCATTTATAAATAAAAATTAGCGCTTCTCATCATGAAGTAGCCAAACTTTTTTCATTTTTTTTATAATCGTCAGAATCAAAATAGCTCCTAATCATATTGGCACTTTCTTCTGACTTTCTTTTTTCTTCTTCTAAATCAACTTTAACTTCTTGTCTGGTTTCATATTCAGCAGGAACCAAGCTAGTGAGTGGTGGAAGCTTAGGTCTACCTCCAACTGTAATTTTTTCAATAAAGCTGGCTAACCACATAATGTATTCAAGCTTATTTTTATATTTGGGCATTAAACTGATATCTAACTTAACTAAGCATTGATCGGGCGGTTTGTTTAAACACGCTTCGAAATCAAAGTAATTACTTTTTAGTTTACATGAAGAACCCTTTAGTTCTTTTCTTATCGCACTCACTAAGTTATTGAGTTGTTCAATAGTGCTTTCAGAAAATAAATTTTTTTTCTCGAATTCTTCGTAAACCTTTTCGGCGATAGCTATAAATTTTGTCATCCCTATTTCCTTTTATTATAGGCATTCTTATATCTTTTGCCTTTTAAGAAATTATGATGAATTAATCATTACAAAATGTAAGGGATTTAGGTGATTAAGTAATTAATAGGAACCTTTTGCAATCTATTACCCCAAACCGTCCGCAGGGATAAAAATTAATGGCGAATAGACCACAAAAAATAAAGATTAATTCGTCTCTGTTAGACATAAATTATATAAAAATCTATCACCTTTTCTCGATCGATTGCCCCATCTGAACTTAAAAGCTGAATAACTGCACCCTCAATCATATATAAAAATAGCTTAGCGTCTTGAAAAGTTGCATCTTTTTTAAGTGCTCGAAGTTGACTATAGATTTCATTGATGAGCCACGTTCTATATCTCACCGCTGTTTGATAGGCTTTTGGATAGGTCAGCTTTGTTTCAAACATGGCTTTAAACAATAAATAGTACAGTCCCTCTAAATCGGTATGTAAAAGATAAAGTTTCTTAAGTTTTTCCTTCACGCTTGAGCCTTGGTCGTACTCAACAATTGAAACCACTTTTTCTTTTAAACGTTCTTTTTGTACGATCAGACAAATTTCAATAAACCGCTCTTTTGAATGAAAAAAATTATAAAAAGTTGCTTTTGTAATTTTTGACTCTTTCACAATTCTGTCGACCCCAACCGTATGAAAGCCGTGATGCTGAAATAAATCAATCGCCGTATTAATGACTTGAATAGCACGTGTTGAGAGAACTAACTTTGGCATAGTTTTACCGTTATAAAAATTTTTGTTGTCTATAAATGAGATAAAAAACCTGTGCCCTTTCTGGGAGAAAAAAAAGGCACAGCAAAGCCGTAAAGACTGTGCTTGGCACATCTCAAGTTTTATTGTTGATTAAGTTTTTTGGTCGTGACGATTTAAAGCTTGAAAACTATAGGGCAATCAAACTGCTTTAAACGTTTAAGCTGTGTTGTAATAGCTTATGGCAAGGGCTGCCAAGAAATAATGGATGTGCAAAGCCAACTCCTTTTTATTGGGAGTTCTGCCAGAGCATTAATTAAGAATTATGGTGGCAGAACGGAAAAGGGTTGACGGACTGGTCATAGAGCCAGCACACCCGAAGGTGTCCCCCTCCCGTTCCACCGTAGAGGGGGCACGAGGGGCTAGACACTAAAGATATAAAACCTTTAATGCTTCTATGATACGGTCCGTCAAAACCGACTGGCGATGTAGGCCAGCAGGCAAAGGATAGTGTCCAACCCTTTTGCAGTCAAGCACACAAAATGCCATTTGTTTTAAAATAGATCATTAAAAAAGTAAGGCTAAATAATGAATAAGTTATTGTTAAATTGGAATTGAAAATTAAAGTGAATATTTGAACTTAGGCTTTAATAAATAACTGTTAGATTCCTTTTAATTAGGAGTTCTGCCAAGACATCAAAGTTATGGTGGCAAAACGAAAGAGGGTTAGCAGACTGGTGAAAGATATAACCAGCACACCCGAAGGTGTCCCTCTCCCGTCCTACCATTACGGAAAGAGACAAGGAGCTTATATATCTATGTTTACTTATTCAATGTTATTTAACTCCATTAAGGTCTATAGCAAACTTGCCACTTATTAACGTTATGTTATAACATAACATTAATATCACAGTATAAGCCGCTAATAAATGAACCTTGTTCTCCCAGATATATCTGCCGAGCCAACTTTACCAAATGCCTATAGCCACCGCCTTGATTGGGTTGGCATGGAAAACATTGCATTACCAGTTCGAATTGAAAATACCTTATGCCCAAGCCACATAAATGCTTATGTCAGTCTGGATGACCCTTTAGCAAAAGGCATTCATATGTCGCGTCTATACACACGACTTTTAGAGTTAACATCACTCGAAAATATAAATATGCCTGATTTAAAATTAGTTTTAGAAGACTTTTTAGACAGCCATCAAGATTTATCGCAGCATGCCAAAATTGAAATTCACAGTAAACTTTATATCGAGCGACCAGCCTTAGTCAGCAAGCTTTCAGGGTGGAAAAGCTATCCTTTTGTTTTGTCAGGCCAACTTTATAATGATCAATTTGAGGCAGAATTAAAAGTCGAGATCCCCTATTCTTCAACCTGCCCATGCTCTGCGGCACTTTCAAGAAATATTATTCAACAACGGTTTGAGTCGGCTTTACAAAACCAAGAAATTCGACTTGACCAACAAGACATTATGAACTGGTTAAATACCACAGATGCAATTGCAGCAACGCCCCATAGCCAAAGAAGTTTTGCCCTCCTTCAATTTAAATTAGATCAAAATCTTCAAAACATTCCTCTCATTGAATTTATAAACCGAGCTGAACTGGCATTAATGACTCCTGTGCAAACGGCGGTGAAACGTATTGATGAACAGGCTTTTGCCGTTGCCAACGGTCAAAATCTAATGTTTTGCGAAGATGCTTTAAGACGTCTTTATGGCTCGTTTATACATCACAAAAATATTCATGGTTTCAAATTTAAAGTGACTCATGCAGAAAGTTTACATGCACATGATGCTGTGGCCCAAGGGACATGGCAGTGGTAACTCTAGGTCACTCATTTAATTCAATTTAAGTAAATATATTTAAACGGTTATCCAATGCTACGTAAAAATCCATCTGGTCATCTCCCTGTGATTGATCAATCAGCTTATGTCGATCAGACCGCTATTATTTGCGGCAAAGTCATTGTTCATGAAAATGTGTTTATTGGTCCTTATGCGGTAATTCGTGCCGATGAAACCGACGAAAATGGAGAGATGGAACCTATTATTATTGGAGCAAATTCCAACATACAAGATGGTGTTGTGATTCATTCCAAAGCTGGTGCATCAGTTGTAATTGGTGAAAATACATCAATTGCCCATCGCTCCATTATTCATGGGCCTTGTGAAATTGGTGACCATGTTTTTGTAGGTTTTAACAGTGTCATATTTAACTGTAAGGTCGGCAATCACAGCGCTATCCGTCACAACGCAGTGGTCGACGGGCGTGATTTACCGAACCACTTTTATGTCCCTGCAATGAGCTACATCAATTCTAAAACTGACTTAAACCAATATCCTCCGGTTGATATTTCTATCAGTGAATTTTCAGAGAGTGTCGTCTCAACAAATATTGAATTAGTCAAAGGCTATAAGGCATTGCACAATGAGTTTTAAACCCTATTCTAAAATTATTATCCGTGATGCCAATTTAGTGAATGAGGGAAAACAGCAATTTGTAGATGTGCTCATTCAAGATGGTCGAATCGAAAAAATTGCTCCATCAATTTCTCATGTTGTTAATGCTAAAACCATTCATGCAAACGGGAATTGGTTAATTCCCGGAATGATCGATGATCAAGTTCATTTTAGAGATCCGGGTTTGCCACATAAAGGCAGTATTGCATCAGAATCTATGGCAGCGGTCATTGGGGGTATTACAAGTTATATGGATATGCCAAACACCAATCCCCCAACCCTATCTTTAGATGCCTTAATGCAAAAAAAGCAAATTGCCGCCCAATATAGCATGGCAAATTATGCTTTTCATTTTGGCGTAAGTTCCCAAAATTTAGAGATTATTGAACAGCTTAATCCCAAGCTGATTAGTGGTGTAAAAGTTTTTATGGGGGCATCTACGGGGAATATGTTAGTTGATGAACCACAAGTGCTTGAGCGTTTATTTGCTAATGTCCCGACTATTCTTTTAACGCATTGCGAATATACCCCTCGCATTAAAGAAAGAGAAAATTTATATTTCGGGAAATATGGTGAATATATTCCAGCACATATTCACCCTAAAATTCGGGATAAACAAGCATGCTTTGAGAGTTCACGTTTAGCGGTGTCTTTAGCGGAAAAATATGGGACCCAACTGCATGTTTTACATATAAGTACAGCCAAAGAATTGTGTTTGTTTAAAGATTTACCTTTAAATCTAAAGCATATTTCTGCTGAAGTATGTATTCACCATCTTAGTTTTGATGAATCAGACTATGCTGCGCTTGGACATTTAATAAAATGTAATCCAGCCATTAAAACTCAACAAGACAAAGATGCACTCATCACTGCGATTGCTCAGTCCAATCGCTTAGATATTATTGGTACAGACCATGCGCCGCATACATGGGACGAAAAACAACAATCTTATTTAAAAGCACCCGCTGGCCTGCCTTTGGTTCAACATGCTGTTCCAGCACTCATGGAACTTGTGGCAGATAAAAAAATAAGTATAGAAACAATGGTTAAGAAAACATCACACCAAGTCGCTGATTTATTTAAACTCAAAAATCGTGGATATATCCGTGAAGGTTATTGGGCAGATTTGGTTCTACTTAAAGAAAATAAAGAAGCTATTGCAGTTAAAGATCAAAAAAACTATATGCGATGTAACTGGACGCCATTTCAAAATAAAACCTTCCGCTATGACGTCGATACAACTATTGTGTCAGGGCAATTGGCTTGGCATCAAAATCAGTTATTTTTAAGCTGTCGAGGCAAAGCATTAGACATAGACAGATAACCCAGATAAAAGCAGTCGAGCGGTGATAAGTTTTGAGCTGAATATACACAGATGTTGTGTATATTGCCGCTTTGAACCAAGAAAATAATTTGCGCTTAAACTTATTTTTTCACAGGCAGTAGTAAAACGGGGTCTTCAATATCGTAACCAGTTTCTTCTGGAACCCCCAGATATTTAACTACAACTAGTCTCTTATTGTGTGTAGGCACCTTATAATTTTGGGAAATTTTTATTGCTTTGGTGTAATGAACCGCAACATGGGTCTTACTTTGTAAAGACGGCGATTTTACAACATAGTCTGTTTTATATTGCGTGATCTTTCCTGAAGGATCAAACCAAGACGATACTTGATTCTGATGAGTTTTTATTGTTTGAATTTTTACGGTCTTACTATTACTTACGATCAAAGGGACTAAATTCTTTTTAATTTTATTTAGAGCCTTATCAAATGCTCTACTATCTTGATCATAATCAATCTTATGTGTTTTTGGATTGATATAGAGCGATTTAACTTCAATCAGCTTATCAGGCGATTTACTATTTAATAGATAATAATAGAGTTGTGGTAGACGCCCTCGACCATCTTCATAATGTCTTAATACATAAAGTTTCTTCTCTTTTTGCTGATAGCCCAACACTTCAATTTTTTGTCCACCGCCCACTGTCGCATAACTATGTGCGGATAAAGTAAGAATGGTGCTAAAAGTTAGAAATTTTAGAAATTTCATGAGTTCATATACTTGTGATCTGGTAACTATATTGTATAAATATCAATCAGATTAAAATGATACTTGAGTAAGTGTTACTTACTGTTTTTATATTCTTTTTGTACAGAGGCAGCCTTTTTAAGGGGACTCTATTTATTATTTATCCCCCTTCAAAACGACTCATCCAGCTTTTAGAGATGCGGCATCATAGATGAGTAGGCTTTGCAGTATTACGTTTATAAGAAAAATAAGAACATCCCGCACACGATGCCATAATAATTATTATTCCAATGATCTGAAAATGATTTAATCGTTCATCTAAAATCAGCCATCCAGCCAAAGCACTTACCGCGGGTGATGCACTCAATAAAATTCCAAAAACGCGTGGATGCAGTTTTTTCATCGCAATCATATCTAATATGAAAGGAATCGCACTTGCTAGCATCGCCATGAGTAAACATGTCAAAAGAATCGTATAACTATCAAAAATATGGATAATGTGAGAAGCCCCTAATGGTGTTGCAAACAGAGCTGCTAAGAACATTCCAGTCGCAACAGAACTTCCACCACCTTTTGCAACTTTAGAGCCGTAAATAATATATAGCCCCCAACCTACTGCCGCTACTAAAGCATACGTCATACCGATAAAGCTAAAGTTATTATTTGAATTACCCATGGGTAAAAGAAGCAAACCAATAAGAGATAATGCTCCCCAAAAATAATCTAATTTATTTTTAGACATTAAAATAGCAACCGTAAGCGGTCCCAACACTTCAATGGAAATCGCGATCCCCACAGACATATAAGAAAATGCTTTATAAATTAAAGTATTAAAAAAGTGAGGATGGCC
>Ga0233424_10001935_pt1 | contig 16131 bp, 15 predicted proteins | sample Watercolumn_Towu_FD_181011 | JGI IMG/M metagenome (GOLD analysis project Ga0233424, IMG submission 181011) | Freshwater microbial communities from Lake Towuti, South Sulawesi, Indonesia - Watercolumn_Towuti2014_125_MG | ecosystem: Environmental > Aquatic > Freshwater > Lake | place: Indonesia...
AAAAAATAGGCAAATACAAAAATTTAAAAGCGTTTTTTTGTTCAAAATCATATGCCCTTGTCGTCTAGAGGCCAAGGACGAGGCCCTTTCGCGGCCTAAACCCGGGTTCAAATCCCGGCGGGGGCATAACCCTATTGTGCGATAGTAGCGGGAGTATTTCCTTATTTACTCACTATTATAGGATCGAATCGATTTATATATGCTGTCGTAGAAGAGTATATCCATTAGTTCGTGACAAGTGGTCAATTTCCATGATGACCCTTCATTTTTTTGTTAATGTCTGATATAAGGAGTTCTATCCTACAAAGCATAGAATTGTCTCGTAGTCTTCTTCTACATAACTCGGAAAGTGATAACTTACTATTGTCTGCTTCAACTTTAAGTTTCTGAAAGAATATAGTATCAAGTTTTAGGTGTAGTTCAGAGTTTTTTTTCATCTTGTTCCCTTCTTAATTTCTCTAAGAAAATAATAATTTGCTTCAATTTCTGAATTATTTCTTCTGGATCTGCTTTTTGTACGCTATCCATTTTTTACCTCTGAGAACTTATCCGTCTGATTGCCCCAACAATCCCAACCTTGAGCGGTTTGTCTGGCAAAGAGTTCAATCCGTGGAAGATCACCCATCAAGTCTACAATCTTGTCCCTTATCTCATCAGGCTTTCTGCTATGCTCTCTTAACGGAGAAAAGACAATCTGACTCACTTTATTTGATTTTCTCTGTAACTTCCCCCTTATCCCTAAAACACAAATCTCAGCATTCGCACGAGTCCAGTTCCCCATACCAATAAAGGGCGTTCCTTTTCTTTTGTTTATCTTAACCCAATTGAAAGCTACTGAAACATATCTAAATCCCCATTTCTTTACTGTTTCAAGAGCTTCAGGCAAAATAGGGAAAGTAACCCATAAAAATAAAGCACAGTTTTCATCAGCTATTTTATTGATGGGGAAATTGTAGATATCCCTTATAGGAACCGTGGGGTAATGACGGCTGACATCTGTTCCATATTTCCACGGAGGGTCAGCATAGATGATTTGATACTTTTTCTTGAGACTCATCTTCCATTGGAAGACTTTTCTATTCTTCATAAGGAAAGCACCTGATGCTTTCTTAAATAGCATAAAGGAAATAATAATGTACAGAAAAATGTACATTTTTTCTTACCTGACGATATATAACTCTTTTTTAGGATGACGTTTTATGCCTAAATGCCTTGTTTGTAAGAACAAACTCGAAGAAAAAAGGACTACTTTATGTGTAACGTGCTATGATTTCTTTGCATGGAAATATGGTAAGAATCTGAAAATAAGAGTAGCCCAACTTACTGCTCATCTCAAGGAAACAGAAACTCAATTAAATGCGAGGAGGTACAAATGAAAACGCACTATATAACATTAGGGTTACTAACCTTTTTCTTAGCCCTCATGGTGATGCAAGTCGTCATGGCTGTAGATTTCAATCAAACGATTTCTGCTCAGGACAAGGCCACATTCGATAGCATTCTCCTGCCGATTATGAAAATCTACAATCTCGTCAAATATGCAGCAACGGTTCTTGCAGTAGTTACTCTGCTCTTTGCAGGAATTACATATATGACCTCTGGGGGAGACCCAGGCAAACGAGAGAAAGCCAAAAGTATGGCGATGTATGTCATTATTGGCTTGATTGTAATTTGGGCAGCACCATTAGTTGTGAATTTTATCATAAGCTAAGACTATGGGTAAGTACATAGGGCTTGGGAGACTTTCTTTATTTTTTCTTCTCTTCACCACCTCCCAAGTTCTAGCCCTCTCTTGTGAAAGCGTTTCTCTTCAAAACAAACAGACGTGCTTGGATATTGCAAATTCAAATGCTACTATGCTAGAAAAAGAAGCACTTATTGCTAATTTAGAATATACTGATACATATCATCCTAACCACGATTATATTTTTCTGAGAAATAGTAATATCCGCCTTGAAAATCCTCCTGATAATGTACGGACTTCTACTAGCACGTTCATCAAAGATGCATGGATGAGTATCTTCGGAGTTATGCCTTCCGTCATATACAATAATTCTCTATTCTGTCCAACAAATACGAAAGTCCTTACAGGATTTGATTATAGAATTGCTATTCCTTCAGAATACGCTAGTGCAAGCTATCCTACTACTGATCAAGGAGACTGTAGAAGAATGTATTCTCTTATTAGTAATAGTTCAGAAAACCGTGTTTTTGTGAATAACCTCTACCAAGGGAGCGGTTCATTAGTCGCCATTAACATTCCTTCTTCAACCGTTATCGATGCTCGTTATCTTATTAATTCGCATGTGAAAGTAGAGCATTACAATTGGGACAGGTATTGTTGCAAAACACGAAGAGGCAAGTGCATTCAATATTGCTACACTTGTAAATTTACCAATTCAGAAGTACAAACCGATAGCTTGCTCCTGCAAGATACGCTTCCTGTTGAGCTCTACACGAACGCTCTTATGGGAACCATGCACGTGACAGATAAATATGAATCTACAACTCGTTTTCAGACTAATTTTAGTAATGCTATTGAAATTTCTTTTAACAACTCTGCCTACAACTTTTATGAATATTGGTATGCCATTAATTACTCAAAAGCGCCATATTACTTCGCCACATTGCAAGCTTCTGATTACAAACAAGAAAAGATATCTAATCTTCTTAAGCAAGATCAAGGCTTCGTAGTGAAAGATACGCAAAAATGCCATATTCGTGCCTTTGATTTCTTTAATGTCTTTCAAAGTAACTGTGATTTAGGATATCAAGAGACATCTCTTGCTTTGAAAACGGATGCTTTCTACTACTGGCTTGACGAACCCATTACCGTTTCATTAATTCCTCAAGCTAACTATACTGTTTCTTATTCTAATCAGACAAAGAGCGGATCAAACCTAACATTTAATGCTGAAATAGGAAAGAATAAGATTCATGCTGAATTGAATGGCATAACACAAGACCGCTTCATCTTCGTGTATGATCGCAGTAAAGTATCTTTAATCGTAAAACTAGTCCTCTTTTTCACTTTTATCTATATTTTCTACAAAACGATGGGAAAGATAGCAAGGAGAGTTATATGAAGAAAGCATTTTCTTTTTTATCTTTGATTCTTCTCTTTATTCCCTTCGTCAGAGCTGAAGAATGTGGTTTACTGAACCTCGCTAGCTGTATTCCACAGAAAATGTATGATTTTTTCATTAACCTCATTAATGCACCTATTTCTCCTTTATTGGTTCTTGTTAAATCACTCTTAACTGACTCAATGCAACTTACAATTTTTAGTTCTTTATGGGCTATTATGGTGTATATTATCTCCCTATTCTACGGCTTTTTACTTCTTTATTCAGGATTTACCTTTATTCTTTCAGGATATGATGCTCCAAAACGAGAAAAAGCAAAAGAATGGCTAAGGAATATCGTTGTCATGATCGTCTTGGTACAAGCTTCTTATTTTATTTATGCTTTAGTGCTTGATATGAATAGTTTGATGACTTCAGGAGTCATGAACCTTATCAATGAGGAATTTTTCAAATTAACTGCAGACAACATTGTAAATATTGGATTGGAATTCTTCTTCGCCTTCGGTTACGTAGCTATTTTATTGATAACTGCACTTATTCTGACGATACGCTATCTTATTGTGGTGGCTGGTGTTGCTATCGTGCCATTTGGAATCTTCCTTTTCTTTATCCCTCCCTTAAAGAACTATGGACAATTTATTCTTAACTTTCTCGGCAGTTGCATCTTTATTACTTTCTTTGATGCAATTATTTTCTTATTTAGCTCTAAACTGCTTGAAATACCTCTTTTTGAAAATGTTAAGATATTAGTGATGATTTCTGCGTTTTGCATGGCAAATCTTTTGATGTTATACGTTCTCTTCTTTTCTGCATTTAAAGCTGCACTTAACTTTACAGATAAAGCGACAGGGATGATTATTCTCGCAACGAAATACTTTGTAAAATGACGTATCAAATCCCTCAACAGCTAACCTATAAAGAAAAAATAATGTTTGGGTTAACATTCAAACAGCTAGTGTATGCTCTTATCTTTGGCGTAGTTGCTCTTGCTCTCTTCAAAATTATTAGCTATACGCCGATCGCCACGGTACTAGCTTTTCTTACTTCTCTTATTGGTGTTTGTTTCATGTTCTTTGACATGGATATGATATTGCGAGATTATTACTATTATTTTAGATTTAGAAAAATTACTTTAATGAAGAAAGACATCTATTCTTTCTTCGGAGTTACAGATATTAAAGAAGATTGTATTATTAATGTAAAGGGCAAGAAGATTGCCGTCATCAAAGTTACGCCCATTAATTTTAGCATTAAATTGCTTGAAGAAAAAGAATCTATTATGCTCGCCTTCCAGAAATTCCTTAATTCATTAGATTTCCCCACTCAAATTATTATGAATACGAAAAGCTTAGATTTACAAGACTATCTAAAATCACTTGAGGTACGAGCAACCAAACAAGAATATTTTTCTATTTTAGAAGACTATAAAAAATTTCTAATGCATAAGATACATGATAATAAAATTATGAATCGTATATTCTACATCGTCATCCCCGAGCAGACTAACATTGACATTCAAGTTAATGTATGCATCGAACGATTTCACGCTCTTAATCTGAAAGTTGAAAGAGTAAAAACGAGAGAACTTGTAGAGTTATTTACCAATTTCTTTCCTGAAACAAAGGAAGGCGTTTCTTCTACTATGCAAGAGAAAAAAGCAGATATTATCATCAATAACAATATTACTTATTTGGATGTTAATAAGCGATATACTCGCATTATTTATGCTTCAGGGTATCCTCGTATGGTTGAGCCGGGGTTTCTCGATAAAATTGTGAGTTTACTTGGTGACTTTAATCTAAGTCTCCATATTCAACCGTATCCTATTGAAACAATGCTTGTTGATCTCAATAAAGAGTTGCAAAAACAACGAGCAGACCTTTATGCAATGGAAACAAAGGGGATTATTAATCCTTCTTTAGAAATTCAATATGCAGACACACGGCATACATTAGAAACATTGCAAAAAGGACAGGAACGATTATTCAACATTAGCTTATACATCACGTGTAAGGCAGATTCAGTTGCAGATTTGGATCTCCTCACAAAGAAAGTAGAGGCTGAGCTGAATAGTATTATGATTCAACCTAGGACTGCCACGTTTAGAATGCTTCAAGGCTTGCGATCTGTTGCCCCCTTGGGTGTTGATGAATTACAAGCACAAAGAAACATCACGACTTCACCTCTTGCTACATTCTTTCCCTTTACCAGTCAATTTTTACAAGCAGACAATATGGGAGTCTGGCTTGGCTTGAATAAGAATAACATTCCTATCATTAAAGATATTTTCAAGCTTTCAAACCCGAATGGAGTCGTATTGGCTCAGTCAGGAGGTGGAAAGTCATACTTTTGTAAATTGCTCATTACCCGTTATTTATTGAACGGCACAAAGGTAATGATTATTGACCCGCAAGGCGAATATACCTCTCTTGTGGAGCGGTTTAAAGGGCAAATAATAGACCTTTCTCGTGTATCGCAGACACTTATCAATCCTTTTGACCTGATGGGGCATGATTATACGGAAAAACGTTTGAGCTTGATGGATTTGATGCCTGTTATGTTGGGCGATCTTTCAGAGCCACAAAAAGCCTTCTTAGACAAGGCATTAACAGAGATGTATAAATCTAAAGGCATCACATTAGATCCCGACACGTGGCACAGAAACCCGCCAATTTTGGGCGATTTGCTCGAAGCCTTAACCAAGCTTACCAGAAAAGCAACGCAGATAGAGAGAGCAACCGTACGAAGCGTTATTAATAGGCTCGAAATGTATGTTTCAGGAGTGTTTAGCTTTCTTAATAGAGAAACAAATATAGGGTTCAATAGTAACCTCGTTTGTTTCAATTTAGGTAATATGCCTAAGCAAATTAAGCCCGTTATTATGTTCTTAGTTCTGGATTATGTATACATGAAGATGAAATCTGATCTTAATAGGAAAATATTATTAGTTGATGAAGCATGGTCTCTCTTAAGTAGAACAGAAGATGCAGGATATATTCTTGAAATCGTAAAGACGTGTAGAAAATTCAATCTTGGATTGCTTCTTATTAATCAAGAGGTGGAAGATTTGTTTAATTCAAGAGCTGGGAAGTCAGTTCTCGCTAATTCTGCCTATACGATGCTTCTCAGACAAAAGCCGTCCGTCATTAAGAACATTTGTGAAGCATTCCACCTCAGTCCTGCAGAGCGAGAGCATTTGCTGACTGCAAGTGTTGGAGAAGGCTTATTGATTATGGAAGATGAACACAGTCAGATTAAAGTTGTTGCTTCTCCAGAAGAACATAAGATCATCACTACGAATGCCGATGAGATTTTAACGCAAAAAGAAATCAAACCTCACAATAAAAAGGCAAATGTTACCGTTGATTTAGATAAAAGATTATATAGAAAGAAAGAATTGAACAGAGAAGAAGCCACCTATCTTTTATCGCAAGGTTATGTTGCATTTTCCCAGAAGAGTTTAGCTTCTGGAAAGAAAGAGGATTTTCTTTTAAAGAAAAGACATAATGAAAGTCTGAATCACATGTTCACAGTTTATAACATTGCGGAATATTTGGAGAAGAGGGGAATTAAAGTTTCAATGTACGCAACACAAATGCCTGATCTTGTCTTTAACCTTCACGGTAAACCTTACGCAATAGAAGTCGAAACAGGAAGTGTCATGACGAATATGAAGAAGTTTGAGGAAAAGGTCACATCATTAAAGAAGAATTATGGAACTAATTGGTCTTTTGTAGTTACTAATAGAAACTTTATCTCTAAGTATCGTTCGTATGGAAAAACAATGGACTTAAGAGGAATACGCAATTCACTTAATAAATTAGTCAAGAAAGTCTAAATGTCACTAGGGCTGGCAAAGAGAGATATGCCGAGTGACATAATGGGCTTTCCTTAACCTGCGCGTTGCTCTCAGTGATGATAAAAAGAGAGTTAGAAATAGAAGAATTATAACTGACATCAAGCCCTCAAGTTATTATGAGAAAGTTCTTGATTAAACCTATGAGAAAAAGAGGCGATTAAATTAGACATTTATTCCTTCTAAAGGTAATGCTTTTTCTAAAATCTCGTAAGTAACCTTTAAAGCATTTTCCACTAATTCTCTATTTTTTACTCCTAAGTCGTCTTGTCTTTCCAAATCCTTTGCTCCATGGTTTAAATTACTTCTAATTCCGTAGCAAAAAGTTAATATTTCTAGAAGATTTTTTTCATCATCAAAATTAATAATCTTGCCGTTTTTCATATTCATTATCGGACTAAATTTTTTCATTTTGAGAAGGCTTTTTTTAAATTGATCACTCATTCTCCAATCTATCCAAATTAAATTATATTTTAAATTAAATTTCTTAAGCTCTTCTTTTTGATTAATATCTGTAAATTTTAAACCCAATAAGCCATCAAAAGAACTCCATACATCTCTTAATCCATAAGCATAAAACTGATTATCTAATCCTTTTCTAAGTCCTACAATCTTCTTTTTTGCTAAATTAAAATATGTTTTACAGGCTTCTTCTCTTTCATTCATATTTGAAAGAAAAGCTATTCTATTTTAAACTCTTTGTTTATTTTTCTTTTGCAATCTTTACCGCTTCCTCAACAGTTGGAACTTGTTGAATTAATTTTTCTTTCTTTATTTCCAATTTCTGATTTAGAAAATCATGTCTATTCTCACATTGTAAGATAACATCGCTCCATTTTTTCACATATATCTTTTGATTGTTTATCTTTTGGACTAAACCTTCTTCTCCTAGATTTTCGCTTGATTTTATTTCATTTTCTATGTAACCTCCAGAATCAAAATTATTTCCAACTAAAATATAATCCCAAGTATATCCATTGGCATTAAATCTAGAATCGCTTAATATGACGCGCATATATTTTTTTACTTGAGAAAGTTCTTTTTCTCCAATATTTTTAGCTGGATGCTTCAACTCAATTATTATATTGTGAACTTTGCCCCCGTTTTTTTGTTGTTTACATATAAACAAATCTACTTGTCCTCTCTTGTCTGGATGATTAATATCGACTTCTTTATCATCTTTGCATAATATTTTTCTATGGTTTTTTAGCGCTTTTTCAAAGTCATCTTCTGCAAAAGCGACTAAGCTATATTGTTCTGCAAAGACCCAAGTATTATCTTCTATTATCTTTTGTAAATGATCAACTTCATTTGCTTTGAAATTAATATCAAAGTTTACTCTCTTCAGTATTTGAAGTATTTGATATCTCTTTTGTATCAGTTTAATTGTTTCTATAAGGTTACTTAACTCTGTGACTTTTAAGACATTTGCTAGTTCTTCTCTTTCACCCGGTTCCAATCTTACTATTTTCTCGATTATCGTTATTATTCTATCTCTTTCATCTGTGTCTAAAATTAAGTTTAATAAACCAATAAAAGTTGTTTTCTGTTCCTGATTCAGATTAGAAAATATCTTTGGTTCAGTTTCATATAAATTTCTTAGAATAAATTTAAGCTCATTCTTCTTTATCTTATCTATCTCTGATTTATCATCAAAAAATAAGAAGTTTTCTTTTTCAAGATTGTTAACAATTTCTTCTGATTTCTCTTTGAGAAATGGTTTTCTTTTAATCTTTAAAAAATCATATACTTTTTCTAATAGCTCTTTGAAAGTTCTGTGAGAACGAATCATTCCAGAAATTGCTTGTTGTCCTTCTCCTTGAGAAGTATAGAAATTGAAGTCATCAAAATACTTACTTTTCAAATAAACGCTATGATAAAATTCATCCCCTTGATTATTAAGGCTTGTATGTTCTTTATATTTCTCAACTCCTCCACTATTTAGATAATAGAATCTTGAATACTCATCATTAGGTCTGCCTTTCCATTGAACATATTTTAGATAGAAAACTTGCTCTGGTTCTCCACATCGTAGAACTATTTCTTCTTTATTAGTTATCGTATCTGAATAATCTAACTCTTCTCCATTTACTATTATTTTCAATCCTTTTTCTTTATTTAATTCAAGATACCATCCGAATTCGTATTTTAAGTATTCTATTAGCCGTTCTAATAGTTTAGAGTCATTCATATGTTTAAGAAACCCAGAAAAAGAAACTAAAGTTCCGGTATTCTTCTTAGTTTCTAAGGGTTTTTGATCAGGTTCTTTATAAGTAGATAATGTGGCTGCATTTATTTCTACATCGTATAGTAAGTTTTTATTTTTTTCTTTATAAACTGAAGTCCATTTAGCGAAATGAGCAAAAGTATAGAAAGTAAGTCTACCTATTCCCTTTTTACCATGATACAAACTACTATGCTTTTCAGCTCTTGCATCTGCCAGTACCTTGTCTGATTCATAAAATGGGTCAAATTTTTCAGATAATTGATTGAGGCCTATTCCAGTGCCATTATCGCTTATGCTGACTTTTTCCAAAGTTTGTATTTTATTAAATATCATCTCTATCTCAACTTTAGATGCTTTTGCATCAAAACCATTCCAGATATATTCTCCAATTGATTTTTGGAAGTTTTGTTCAGAAAACTTAAGTCTTTTTAGTATGGTTTTTATCCCTTTAGTTGTTATTTTTACATTTTTTGCCATTTTTATTCATAATATTAACTTTTCGTTAGTTCTTTAAGCTTTTCTAATATCAAAATCATTCCTTCTGTATCTTGTCCGGAATATTTATCAAAAGTATATATGGCTCTTTTTATTCTTTCTCCTCTTCAGATTTTTCTTTTACCACTTTCATCTCATTCTTTATCTCGCCCTTCTTCTATTTCATACCCTTGAATCCAAAAATACATATCTAAAATCTTCATTAAAGTGTATCCTTCAAACTTATCTTTTAATAATTCTAATTCTTCTTTATGGAAAATATAAAAATCTATCAATTCTAAGAATGACTTATCTTTATTGAACTTCTTCTGTATATTGCTCTTCTCTAGTCCTTTAATAAAGAATCTATCGTACGCAGGAATGCAACCAATTGTTCCTAAAATTATTTTAGTTATAAGCGTTGGAGATATACCCTCTATTTCGTTAAGGTATCTTTTATCTTTATTCAAATCTGGATGATTGTTTAACGTTTTTCTAATACTCTTAAGCTCCTGTTCAATTTCCCCATATAGTTTTGAGAAAAGTCTTGAAAGTTCTTCTTTCTTATCCAGATGTTCTTCTATATTCCACAATGGAAAATATACCTTAGCAAGAATAATCTTTACTAGTCTCTTAAAAATAGTATAATCTTTTTGTAATATAAAACTAGACCCTCTATACATCCCCCAGCTAGCAAGATAAAAAGCTAAATGAAGTTGTGCTAAATCTAATTCTTCATAGGTTAAATCTTTTTCTTTTATGGTCTTAAAGAAAGTATAACAATGTTCCCAAGATTTGTATCGATGGTCAGGGATAGAATCTATGCTCTTATAGAATTTCTCTACGTTTTCAGTTATTTTACTCATTTTATTAATTCCTTTAATTTATCTAATATCCAAATCATACCCTCCGTGTCCTGCCCGCAATATTTCTCTAAATCATCTCTAACTTTCTGTATTTCTGCGGAAGTAGCTTTCTCTCCACTATACGAACCGTGCGTAATAAACAAGTACCTTAAGGAAGCTTCGTTTCCGTTGCCTATCTCCATATCTTCATAGCCCTTGCCAGTTAATGCAGGAAGCACTTTTTTTAATGAAGCAGAGCCTTTTTGAGAAAGATGATAATAAGCAAAATTCTTGAAAGGATCATATAAATCAATCATCCTCTCTATAACATTCTCAACCCATGTTTTATACTTTGGAAAAAACTCTGCAAGTTCCTTTAATCTACTTTTTTCAAAAGCTTGATAATATGCGAGAACAGTGCCTTTTTCGCCTAATGCTTTCTTAAGCTCTTCAGTAAACTCGTTTCTAGGGTCATCGCTCCCTTGTGCAATAAAGGAATAATGCTTTGGTTTACTGCCTTCTTTTGCAATAACATGGACAGAAAACTGAAAGGGAATAGCTTGAAATGGTTTTAATCCATCATATAATGGGATGGTTGTTGCGTACGTCTCAAAATCCATAAAACACAGAGGATAAGTTAATTTTTCCATAAAAGCTTGTAACTCTGCTTTATCTTGATGAGTCTTTCCTGTTGCAGTTACTTTATGCTGAATCTTTTGTTGTTTTCTTTGTGGTCTTGTAGTAAAATGGTCTTCTTGCATGTCTTTAATAGAAAGTATCCCTTGTTTGAACAACTCAACAGCTTTCTTTCCACCATAATAAAGGTCTAAAATGTCGCAGTCTGGATGTTCCTTCCAGAATGTGTCTGTAGCGTGTAACGCTTCGTATCTTTTCGAGGCATCAGTCCCTAAACAGCAACTATCTTTTTTAGTAATTTCTGGACATTTCTTTGCTTGAATTACCTTAAAGAGGGCATCGACTTTTTCGGGAACTAAAGGCATTACATTCTCAATTTGTTCAGTTATGTCTGCTTGTACAAAGAATTCTTTAGGTTCTATCTCTCCTTTTCTTACATATTGATTATTTATGTGCAAAACAAAGCATTTCTTTATCTTTAGCCCAGCCGATTCATAACAATATTTCTGAAAAGAAACATCTTCAAAATATTCATCTTTTACTTCAGTTGCACTTTTCACTTCTACTATATTCCATTCATTTTTCCCAGAAGGTACAAGAATATCAGCCCGTGCGTAACTTCTGCCATCTTTATGGAGAAAGCCTGCTTCAAACAAAGGCACTCTCTTTTTGAGCAGTTCTCTCGATTTTTTATCATTTTCTTGAGGAATCATCTCAGCTATTGTAACGCCTTTAGGAAAGAGACTCTTTGCTAACTCACCTACTTTGTGTCCTTCATCAAAGCGATGTTGCGTTGCTTCATCTATCTCTGGTAAGCTTTCTGGTTTGTTAAACATCAGCCAGAGAGCCTTTTTACAAGATAGTCCCGTTACATAACGAGATTTTGTGAGAAGAGTTTTTTGCATAATCATATATGTAATATCGATTATAAAAATATTAAGTTTTTAATAAAAGTAAAGTATTTTAATTAATATAATCCTATAAAGTTTATGATGAATAAAGAGAGGTTTAAATTTATTGATTTATTTGCAGGTATTGGGGGAATCAGGCTTGGTTTTGAAGAGATTGGGGGCACTTGTGTTTTCTCATCAGAATGGGATAAGTTTTCCCAACAAACTTATGAAGCTAATTTTTCCGAGAAACCATGTGGAGACATAACCAAAATAGACGAAAAGGCTATACCTAACTTTGATATACTGCTTGCGGGTTTTCCTTGTCAACCATTTTCTAACGCAGGTTTAAAAAAAGGATTCTTGGATACTAGAGGTACTTTATTTTTTGAGATTATAAGAATATTAAAATATCATAAACCTAAAGTTGTTTTCCTAGAAAATGTCAAAGGTTTTAAGAATCATGATAAAGGGAACACTTTTAAAGTTGTGAAGGCAAACCTTGAAGAATTGGGATATAAGGTTTATGCTCAAATTCTCAACGCAAAAGATTTTGGTGTTCCTCAGAACAGAGAGAGAATATACATTATAGGTTTTCTTAATGATTTATCTTTTAACTTTCCAGAACCTCCTAAATATAAAGTAAAAGTGGGAGATATTCTTGATGAGAATGTTAGCCCGAAATATACAATTTCTGATAAGCTATGGACTGGACATAAGAGAAGAAAAGAAGAACATAAAATTAAAGGCAATGGTTTTGGATATTCTTTATTTAATGTTGATTCGCCCTATACCAGTACAATTTCTGCTAGATACTATAAAGATGGTTCTGAAATATTAATTCAACAAAAAGATAAGAATCCTCGAAAGCTTACACCAAGAGAAGCTTCCAGATTGCAAGGTTTTCCTGAAAGTTTTATTATTCCTGTGAGTGACAATCAAGCATATAGGCAATTTGGGAATAGCGTTGCTGTGCCCGTTATTCGTGCCTTAGCAAGAGAGATTTATAAAGTTCTTTCTCTAAACTACTCTAATGAAAATAAATAAGTTAAAAATAAAAGAAAAGAAATTTGATATAAATCTACAGTTTTACTATTTTTTAAAGCATTTGGTTAAGTCTAAGCTTAACGATGAAGAAATAAGCAAACTTATTGAAATTATTGGTTCTAAAAAGTCTGCTAAGTTAAATGGCGTCTTAGAAGAAATGAATTTACTTTTTTCTCAAATCAAAAATGATGAAAAAAGAGGAATACTTGCCTTAATTTTATCATCTATAAAAAACAATCTAGATTTAGACTTGTTTAATTTTAGTCTTAAAATATACTCAATTAAAGATCTACTATTGCAAGAAGCAAAAATTAAAGAAGTAATTACTGCTGATGAACTTAGTAACCTTGATCCGCTCTCTTTGGAATATGATAATCTCTCTGTTAAGAGACCTTACGCAACTAGAGTGAATGGAGCGCTAATTGCATTGTTATTCTTTTCTAATTTAGAAGAGAGGAAAACTAATTTTATGTCCCAAGAAGCACATAATTTCATTAAAGACTTATCAAATATGGCTATAAATCTAAAGAAATGCGGGCTTGAGCCAAATCAAATTTTTATGCTGATGTTTACGGAGAGTATGAATCAATCCATTATCTCTGATTCTGGAACTAATTATGAGAGCAGAATACTCTCTGTCCTAACTAAGATGGGTATTCCAGAAGATAAAATAAAGAAAATTCATGACAAAAATGATTCTAGCACTGAATTTGATTTCTTCTTTGATATTGATGGAAGAACTTTTGGAATTGGAGCTAAGAGAACATTAAGGGAAAGATATAAACAATTTATCAAAACTGCACAAATGAGCAGAATTGACGTTATGATTGAAATAACTTTGGGTGTTGATTTGAACGAAACTAAAGCCAAAAGCATTCTTAGTCATGGAATTCATTTATTTGTTTCAGATGAAATTTATAAATCAAGAACTTTTTTACAGAAGTTAAAAGGTGTGTATTCTGTTAAAAAACTCAATCTTCAATTTCTAAAATCGCTGCCTTAAAGATAGTCTTTATTCTTTTCTAGATAGCTCTTATTCTTCAAATGATTCACAACAGCAGTTCTAATTAAATCAGCCTCTGCATATCTGGCAAACTTCTTTTGCTTATGAGCTACACGCTTCTCCATTGCATCCCAGACTTCTTTGGGAAACTTTGTGGTGATAGCCTTGAAGTATTTTGCTTCCTTTGTCATTTTAGCGTATGTAAAGAAATAGGGACGACTATATAAATCTTATTATTAAGTAATATTTGTAATATTTAACTAATCACGAAACATTTAAATAGAAGCTTCAGCCGTTCTATAAGCATCATGAATCCCTCATGTGAGGGAGGTGATACGTTTGGACAAGGTTCGCATAAACCTTTCGAAACATTAGATGTAATCGTCTTCTCTTACTTTTCTATTACTAGGGTGATGCAACTAAATTGCTTTGGTGATGTTTACTCTTCTTGAATTCTCTTTTCATTCGTCATAAGAAGCAGGAAGTTACTTCTTCAGGCAAAATGTCGTATGGTGAATCAGTGCGAGCATGGAACACTATTAGACTCAAGAAAGAATTTGTTAATGAATTTCCTGATCTTAAGAATAGAAGCTTTAAAGTCAAGTATCATGTTACGTTTCAGCAGAGCTACATTGACTTAGAGAAGCAGATAAAGAAAATGAAGAAGTCGGATATGCCTGTACCAATCTTGTTATTGTTTGAAAGAACTCAATTGTAACTTAATTCTGTTCGTAAGTTCCATCATTTGTGCCAATTGTAATTCAACAGTGTTTAATCTGTCCTGCATTACTGCTTTTTCTCTTTCAGACTTCTCTAGTTTCTTTTCAATTTCAGTCATCGTAATATCAATTAACACATCTTGTTCAGAGATAGTGTCTTTCATACCTAACAACTCGCTATAATAATGAATTTTATCGCTTTTCTTCCATCCGAAGCGATACTTGAGGGCAGATTCAGATTTATAACGAGGAAGCCAATAGCAACAAGAAATATGCCTAAAATCATACATCGTAAGTTGTGAAGTCTTACAACCAGCAGGAGTTAATATATCTCCTAGAACTCTAACCGCTAATCTCTTGAGATATTCGTTTATTCTTGTATAGGACATTCTAAACAAATAATCTTCTGTTGTTAGGTTCATTTCTTTGATATATTTCCTTAACAAGTCTGAACAAAGCATAAGTTTTATCCTTCTTCCAAACGTTTTACTAATTTCTTCTCTAATATTAAGCTCTTTACAATCATTGTAAAGATCTGACACTTTTATGTTTAATAGCTCCGTTGGTGCTCGAATACCCGTATCAAATAAGAACATCATTAATGTCTTATATTTAGGTTTTGCATTATCGCAAAGAAGCTTTACTTCTGCTTCTGTTAAATACACCCAATCTGGCTTTTCTTGCTTCGTATCTAAGTCAAGAGTGATGTCAATTATTTCTATTCCTTTCTTTCTATTGACTTTCTGATGCCAATGCCAGAAAGCTTTGAATATCTTGCCCGCAGTATCTATCGATTTATACGTTCCGCCATTCATTTTTGTTATATCTCCGCTTTTTATCTGAGAAAAAAGATCAAGCAGTTGTTCTTCCCTTACATCAATTAATCTTCTTACATTATACAATTCTTCAAACTTTTTTGAGAAAAATATCATTCTTTCTCGTAAAGAACACAATCGATGAAAACTTCTTGATCCCTTTATGCTTGAGGAAGAGATATTGATGCCTTTCTCCATATCGTTTAGGTATTGCCTAATAATTTCAGAGTTTTCCTTTGATACGCCTATAATTCCATCCGTTATACTTTCTTTCCATTTCAAATATCGTTCTTTGCTTCTGTAGGGATCTATCTTCATTTGTTTTATGAGCAAAAATATATTTTAATATATCTTGGCTCGGTTTGTGGATATAATCCCTTTAATCATCGCACAACCGATCCGTTATCGGCGGGGGCATTATTGAATTGCAAAGCAATTCAATGCAACCGACGGCACTAAGAATTTGAATTTATGAAAATTCTTTCAGCCGACGGGGGCATAATACAGTTTATAAACTTAGAAAATATAAAATA
>Ga0233424_10001936_pt1 | contig 16131 bp, 13 predicted proteins | sample Watercolumn_Towu_FD_181011 | JGI IMG/M metagenome (GOLD analysis project Ga0233424, IMG submission 181011) | Freshwater microbial communities from Lake Towuti, South Sulawesi, Indonesia - Watercolumn_Towuti2014_125_MG | ecosystem: Environmental > Aquatic > Freshwater > Lake | place: Indonesia...
TCGAATGCGGCGCCATCCGCGTCGGGGACGTGGTGCGGGTGGACTGAGCGGGCGACCCGGGCGCTTTCGTGATCAACATTGCAGGCTGTAGGGATTTGGTCATACAAATTCCCCACAACTTGGGCTATGCTGCACCGCAACATTGCAACGCTGCAATGACCGCTTGTCTCCTCCACCGCCCCTGGGTGGATTTGGCCCTCTCCGGCAGCCCGTCTGTCAGCAGAGGGCCTTTTTCTGGGCGCTGCGGCCGCACGGGCCGCCAGAATCGGGCGCTCCACCTCCTGCCCGGTGCCCGATGACCGCTCCCCTCACCCACCGCCTCACGGCGGAGCTGCTGCAGACCGAGGCGCAACTGCGCGCCCTCATCGGCGAGCCCGCGCCGCTGACCTGCGCCAAGATCACCGACCGGCTCAATGCCGCCACGCGTGTGTTCGTGGAGCGCGCGCCCCTTGTGTGTCTGGCCACCAGCGACGCCGAGGGCCGCTGCGACCTGAGCCCGCGCGGCGACCCGGCCGGCTTCGTGCGCATCCTGGACGAGCGCACGCTGCTGATGCCCGAGCGGCCCGGCAACCGCATCGCCGACTCGCTGCGCAACGTGCTGGCCAACCCGCGCGTGGGGCTGCTCTTCATCATCCCCGGCGCGACCGACACCTTCCGCGTGAACGGCCGCGCCCTCATCACCACCGATGCGGCCCTGCTCGCCCCCAGCGCGCTGGAGGGCAAGGCGCCGCGCCTGGGCCTGCTCATCGACATCGAGGAGGCCTACACGCAGTGCTCCAAGGCCTTCCTCCGCTCGCATTTCTGGGACCCGGCCCGCTTCATCGACCCGGCCGAGCTGCCCACGGGCGGCGAGGTGCACCGCGCCATCCAGGGCGAAGCCTTCGACGCGGCGCAGTACGACGCCGAGCGCGCCGAGCGCTACCGCCGGCGCGAGGGCTTTTACTGACTCAGTGCACGCCGGCCAGCAGGGCGGCGTTGCCGCCGGCGGCCGCCGTGTTGACAGTGAGCGTCTGCTCGGCGGTGAAGCGGTAGAGCTGGCGCACATGGCCGGCCGCCGTGACCAGCGGCAGGATGGCACCGGGCCGGCCCGCCAGGGCCAGGGCCAGCACATGCGCAGCCGCGGCATCGGATGAGGCCAGCGCCACGCCGTCCAGGTGCGGCGCGGCCAGCAGGCGCGGGAGCACGGCGTCAGGCAGCAGGGTCAGCGCATTGGCCGGCAGGCCGGCGCGCAGCAGGGCCTGGCGGGTGCGCTCGTCACCGCCCAGCCAGATGGCGCTGTTGCCGGCCAGCAGCGCGCTGACCGCCGCCGCCAGGCCCGCCTCGCCGCGGCCGAGCACCGCGAACACGCCGCGCGCATGGTGGCGCAGCGTGTTGCTCTCGCCGGTGGGGCCGGGCAGGGTCTGGTCGGCGAACAGGGTCTGCGCGGCGCTGAACAGGCCGCGCAGGGCCAGGGCCGCGGGCGCGTCCATCGTCTCGGCGGCGCGGCGCAGCGTGGCGATGCGCTCGGCCAGCGGCGTGTCGCGCCAGGTGGCGTCGGCGGCCACGGCCAGCGCGCCGGCGTCGCCGGCCGGCACGGCGTCCAGCGCCACGGCGGGGGCCGGTGCATCCAGGTGCGGCTCGGCACAGAAGCGGCGCAGATAGTCCGGGCCGCCGGCCTTGGGGCCGGTGCCCGACAGGCCTTCGCCGCCGAAGGGTTGCACGCCCACCACGGCGCCGATGATGTTGCGGTTCACGTAGACATTGCCGATGCGGGCGACGTCGGCCAGGCGCTGGGCGCGGCTGTCGATGCGGGTCTGGATGCCCAGCGTGAGGCCGTAGCCCAGGGCATTGATGTGGTCGATGACCTCGTCCACCGAGCCCTCGAAACGCACCACGTGCAGCACCGGGCCGAAGATCTCCTCGCCCAGGTCGGCGATGCGCTTGATTTCGAAAGCCACCGGCCGGATCTGGCGCGGCATCGGCTCGGCCACCGGCGCCTCGGCGATCAGGCGCGCCTCGCGCTTGAGGCGCTCAATGTGGCGGCTGATGTTGGCGTGGGCCTCGTCGTCGATGACGGGGCCGACGTCGGTGGCCAGCTTCGCGGGCTGGCCCACGGTGAGCTGCTCCAGCGCGCCCTTGAGCATCTCGACCACGCCGTCGGCGATGCTGGACTGCACGCACAGCAGGCGCAGCGCCGAGCAGCGCTGGCCGGCGGAACGGAAGGCGCTCTGCACCACGGCATCGATGACCTGCTCGGGCAGGGCGGTGGAGTCCACCACCATTGCATTCAGGCCGCCGGTCTCGGCGATCAGCGGCAGCGGCGCATTGGGCTTGTGGGCCAGGGCGCGGTGGATGATCTGCGCCACGGCCGTGGAGCCGGTGAAGCACACGCCGGCCGTGTGGGCGTGGGCCACCAGGCCGGCACCCACGGTCTCGCCCGGGCCGTGCAGCAGCGCGAGCGCATCGGCCGGCACGCCGGCGGCGTGCAGCAGCTCCACCATCTTCAGCGCCACATACGGCGTCTGCTCGGCCGGCTTGGCGGCCACCGTGTTGCCGGCGACGAGCGCGGCCACCACCTGGCCCGCGAAGATGGCCAGCGGGAAGTTCCAGGGGCTGATGCAGACGAACACGCCGCGGCCTTGCATGCCGGTCGCGTCGCTCTCGGCCTGGTCAGCGTAATAACGCAGGAAGTCCACGGCTTCGCGCACCTCGGCCACGCAGTCGGCCTGGGTCTTGAAGGCCTCCTTCACAAGCAGGGCGCAGAACTCGGCCAGGCGGGCATCGAGCTCGTCGGCAGCGCGGCGCAGGATGGCGGCGCGGCGCGTCACCGGCGTGGCGTTCCACACCGGGAAGCCGGCGTGCAGGCGGGCCATCGCGGCGTCCACCTGCTCGGCCGTGGCCTCGGGCACGGGCTGCACGGCCACGGTGTCGAGCGCGGCCTGCAGCGGCGCGCGGTGGGCGGGCGCGGTGAGGTCGGCGCCGGTGGAGTTCAGGCGGCCGTGGCCGTCGGCGTCCAGGTAGAGCGCTGGGGGCAGCGGCAGGGCGCTGGCCGTGCGGAGGTCGGCCAGCGGCGAGCCCAGCAGCTCGGGCACCTGCACCGAGGGGTCGGCCAGCTGGTGCACGAAGGACGAGTTGGCGCCGTTCTCCAGCAGCCGGCGCACGAGGTAGGCCAGCAGGTCGCGGTGCTCGCCCACCGGGGCGTAGACGCGGCAGGGAATGGAGCCGTCCTTCAGCACCTCGCGGTACACGCCTTCGCCCATGCCGTGCAGGCGCTGCATCTCGAAGGCCGCGCCGGCCGCGCGCGCCATCTGCACGATGGCGGCGATGGTGCCGGCGTTGTGGCTGGCGAACTGCGGGTAGATGACGTCGGCATGCTGGATCAGCGCGCGGGCGCAGGCCAGGTAGGAGACGTCGGTGTGCTGCTTGTGCGTGAAGACCGGGTAGTGCGAGAGGCCCAGCTCCTGGGCGCGCTTGATCTCGCCGTCCCAGTAGGCGCCCTTCACCAGGCGCACCATGAAGCGCAGGCCATGCTTGCGCGCGATGGCGGCCACTTCGTCCACAACGGCCAGCGCGCGGGTCTGGTAAGCCTGCACCGCGAGGCCAAAGCCGCGCCAGGCGGGGTAGCGCGCGGCGATGCCGGCGGCCAGCGTGTCCAGCACGTCCAGCGACAGCTCCAGGCGGTCCACCTCCTCGGCGTCGATGGTCAGGTTGATGTTGGCGTCAGCGGCCAGCTCGATCAGTTGCCAAACGCGCGGCAGCAGCTCGGCGAACACGCGCTCGCGCTGCAGCACCTCGTAGCGGCTGAAGAGGGCGCTGAGCTTGATGGAGATGCCGTCCGAGCCCTCGGGGCTTTCGGCGCGGCGGCCGGCGCTGATGGCCTTGATCGCGTTCACGTAGGCCGCGTGATAGCGGCGCGCGTCGTCCTCTGTGCGGGCGCCTTCGCCGAGCATGTCGTAGCTGAAGCGCAATTGCTTTTGCGCCTTGCGGGCGTCGTCCGCCTCGCCCATGGCCTCGCCGATGTTGCGGCCCAGCACGAACTGCCGGCCCAGCAGCTGGATGGCGCGCACGGTGGCGGCCACCACGGTCTGCGCGCCCAGGCGCTTGAAGAGGCCGCCTTCATCCTCGGCACCCGGCAGGAAGCGCTTGGACATCGAGATGGCCGAGGCCGACAGCGCGGCCAGCATCTTGTGCGGGCTGCCCTCGCTGGCGCCGTCGAAGTCGGCGCGGCCGAGCTGGTCGGCGGTCAGCGCGATGGCGGTGGGCGCGTCGGGCACCCGCAGCAGGGCCTCGGCCAGGCGCATCAGGGCCAGGCCCTCGGCGCTGGTGATGGGGTACTCGCGCAGCAGTGATTCCATCGCCCAGAACGGCGCGGGGTTGCGCCGCACCTGCTCCACCCAGGGGCCGGCCATGGCGATGACGCCGTCCCAGGCCAGGGCGCCGCCGACGCGGTCGGCCAGGGCCTGCACGACGCCGGCTTCAGGCCGGTAGGCATCGGGCAGGCGGTTCTGTTCGGGCGGGGCGACGAAAGGCGTGGGCATGCGGGGCTCCTGGTGAGGATCTGCACTCTATCGACGGCTGAGGTGGATTAAATTCCAAGCATTCGGACTCCAGCCGAAGAAAATCCAACGAAACGCCAGAAAGGGATCGCCGCATGACCGAGGGCCTGGACAAGATCGACGAGCGCATCCTGCGCGTGCTGCAGGCCGACGGCCGCATTTCCAACCTCAAGCTGGCCGAGACCGTACACCTCTCGCCCACGGCGGTGTTGGAGCGCGTGAAAAGGCTGACGCGCGAGGGCTACATCCTGGGCTACGAGGCCCGGCTGAACCCGGCCAAGCTGGGTGCCGCCATGCTGGTGTTCATCGAGGTGCACCTGGACCGCACCGTGCAGGACGTGATGGACACCTTCAAGGCCGCCGTGCAGGCGCGCCCCGAGATCCTGGAGTGCCACCTCGTGGCCGGCGGCTTCGACTACCTGCTCAAGACCCGCGTGCGCGACATGGGCGCCTACCGGGAGTTCATCGGCAGCGTGATCTGGAGCCTGCCGGGCGTGCGCGAGACGCGCACCTATGCGGTCATGGAAGAGGTCAAGTCGACGAACGCCTTGCCGATCTGATCCGCCCTGCCGTGCGTGACGGCTGCGTGTCGAGCTCAGCCGCGCGGCATCAGCACCGCATTCAGCACCTGCTGGCGCAGGTCACGCAGCAGGGCCAGGCCCCGGTCGTGCACGACGAGGTCGCCGGCCCGGCGCTGGTCGCCGTAGAGCATGCCCACCACCTGCTGCTGCGGCGTGACGAGCGGCAGCACGAGGAAGGTGCCAGCGCGCACCCGCTCGCTGAACCACCCCGGCAGGCGCTGGGCAATGATGGGGTCGGCCACGTCGCGGATCAGCGTGTCGGCGTTCTTGCTGCACAGCAGGCCGAAGAGATCGGCCGGCGGGCGCAGCGGGATGTCGAAGAAGGGCGCGAGCACCACGGCCTTGTCGCCCACGCCGAGGCGCCCGCGCAGCGCGCCGGTTTCGGGGTCGACGAGACAGGCCACGCCACGCTGCAGGCCGAGGGCGCGGCTGAGCTGCTTCAGCGCCGCCTCCAGCACCTCGGCCAGTGGCGCGCCACGGCGGTTCAGGCGGCGCAGCTGTTCGATGGCGTCGGCGAGGTCGTCGGCCAGCTGCTGGCGGTAGGCGCGGGAATGGGTGTCAGGGCGCGGCGTGGCCGGCGCGGCGGCCTCGCCCGGCGGCAGCAGGGTCACGCCCAGGGCCTTGAGCAGGGCGAGCCAGTCGGTGTGGACGGCCTCGACCGTGTCGGGCAGCCCCTCGGCCGGCAGGCCCAGAGCCTCGCCCCAGCGGGCGGCGAAGCTGTTCACCTGGCGCGCCCGGGCGGCCGCGCGCTCCTCAGGCGTGCCCGAATGAGGCAGCTGCATCAGCTCACCGGCCAGGGCGTTGGCGGCGGTGCACAGGGCGCGGGCGTGGTCGTCGCCTGCCAGCAGCTCCTCGGGCTTGGCCGGGTGCAGGCTGCGCATGCCCTGCAGCAAGGCCTCGGGCCAGCCCCAGCTGCGCGCCACTTCGTGGCCCATCTCTTCGATGGTGATGCCCCACCGGGCGCGGGCCAGGCGGTCGCGCTGGCGCTGGCGCGCGGGGGACTCCGGCGCCAGGGATTGCAGGTCGAGCTGGTCCTCGATGACCTGCGCCTCGTCGCGGAAATGCAGGCCGGCCAGCAAGTCGCCCAGGCGCTGGAACAGGGCGCTGAGGTGGATGCTGTCCGCATGCGCGCGGCTGTGACACAGCGACTGTGCGATCAGCGCGGCGAACTGCGCGCGGGCGAACTCCTGCTGCAGACGCTGGCCCTGCGCGCCGGGCGGCAGGGTCTCGAACAGGCGCAGCGAGCTGGCCAGCATGCCCACCTTCACGAAGCCGAGCAGGTGCACCGCGCGGGCCATGCTGGTGATCTCGCCGCCACCCACCGAGCGGTAGTAGGCCGCGTTCACCAGCCGCAGCAGCTTGGCGAGCATGGCGGGGTCGTCGTGGATCAGCGTGGTGAGCGCGCGCACATGCGAGCGCTCCGAGCGGCTGAGCTGCTGCAGGCTCAGCATGGAGGTCTTGACGGCCGTGAGATCGGGCTGCGCGTCGATGCGCTGCAGGATGCGCAGCCGGCGGTGCTCGCGCAGGGCTTCCTCGCGGGCCTCCTCATCGCCGCGAGAGGCCGGCGGCGCCGCAGGCGGCAGCTCGGCGATGCCTTCGCCGGCCGTGCACACGGCGTCGCTGCCCCGTTCGTCGTCGACTTGCATCGCGTTCGCGCTCGTCCAAAGCGCCGTTTGTAGCGCTTTTATCGTTTTGAAGGCGCGAGACTATCATCTGAGGGCGGCGCGCGGCGAGGTGGCCGGGGCTCGCCGGCCGGGCCGGGTGAGAACAATGCACGCCGCCGGCCGTGGCGCCCTGCCTCGCCATGCCCATCGGCACCGCCGGGCGGGCGCCGGCAGAATGGGGTTTTGCCTCTGCGCCTGCCCATGAACTTCCGCCCGATGCTGCTGGCCGCCGGCCTGCTCGCGAGCACCGTCGCCCACGCCGTGTCCACCACCGCACAGATCACGGCGGAGTCGGCCCTGCTCGGTTTGCAGCTGGCTGCCAAGCAGCGCGCCGCCCGCGGCCTCCTGCCGCCCGAGCAGGCGGCCTGCTTCCAGGCGCTGCAGCCGAGCGAGTACGCGGACACGGTCGAGAAGATCGTCAGCACGGCCCTGAGCCCGGCCGAGCTCGCGGCAGCCGACCAGTTCTTCAATTCGCCGCCGGGACGCAAGTACGCGCGCCACGGCCTGCTGGGCACCTACACCGCCGTGGGCGAGACGCCGCCCGAACCGCTGCCCGAGATCTCCGCCGACGAGGGCCGCGCCATCGAGGCCTTCACCGCCTCGCCCGTCGGCCGCGCGCTGCTCAAGCGCCAGGTGCTGCAGACGCTCTCGGCGCGCGAGGCTCTGGACCGCCGCGGCCAGGAGCTGGTGGCCCGCTGCAAGGCCGTGAAACCCGCGCGCGCCGAAGGCAGCCCATGACCGACACCACCGCCCCCCGCGACCTGGCCATCCCCATCCTGCCGAGCCGCTCGCTGCCGGCCACGATCGCCTTCTACGCTCGCCTCGGCTTCGAGGGCGAGATCGTCGGCGAGGGCTATGCCATCCTCACGCGCGGCGAGGTGGAGCTGCACTTCTTCGCGCACCCCTTGCTCGTGCCGGAAGACTCCTGGGCCGGCTGCTATGTGCGGGTGGCCGATGTCGAGCCGCTCTACCGCGCCTTCCAGGCCGCCGGCCTGCCGCCGCGCGGCATCCCGCGCATGGACGCGCTCGCCGACAAGCCCTGGGGCCTGCGCGAGTTCGCGGTGGTCGACGCGGCCGGAAACCTGATGCGCATCGGCCAGGTGCTCGGCTGAAGCCCGGGCGCCGCCAGGCCCTCAGCCCAGGTGCTGGCCGAAGAAGCGCATCGTGCGGTCCCAGGCCTGTTCGGCCCAGGCGGCGTCGTACTGGGTCTGCGGCAGGCGCTGCGGGCCCTGCGCGGTTTCGTTGGCGAAGGCGTGGTGGGCGAGGTAGCGGTGCGCCTCGTAGCGCACGCCGGCCGCGGTGAGCTTGGCCTCCAGCGCGTCCACGCCCTCGATCTGGAAGAAGGCGTCCTGCGTGGCCCAGTGGGCCTGGACGGGGATCTTGATCTGCGCCGCGTCCACGAACTCCAGCGGCGGCATGCCGTACCAGACCACGGCCGCCGAGGCCTCGGGCACCATCGTGCTGGCCAGCACGGTGAGGGCGCCGCCCATGCAGTAGCCGGTCACGCCGACCTTGCCGCTGCCGAGCTTGCGGCCCTGCAGGTATTGCACGGCGCCGCGCACGTCCTGAGCGGCGGCCTGGCCGAAGTCCAGGCCCGACATCAGGTGGTGGGCCTCCTCGGCCTCCACCGTGTGCTTGCCACGGTAGAGGTCGGGCACCAGGGCCGTGAAGCCGGCGAGGGCGAAGCGCTCGGCCACGCCCTTGATCTGGTCGTTCAGGCCCCACCACTCCTGGATGACGACCACCGCGCCGATGGGCTGGGCGGCCTCGGCGAGGTAGCCGGAAACGGTCGCGCCGTCGGGGCGCTGGAACTGGATGTGCTGGCTCATGCGCAAGTCTCCTGTACAAGGGAGGCGCGAGGCTAACGCAGGGTCGGGCGCCATCGCCGAAGACAGGTTTCTGAGGGGCCTCGGGGCGGCGCCCTCCGGGTTTCTCCCGGGGCGGCGACAATGCGCCCCTGACCGCCCCTGCCCCATGAAGCTCGAACACATCGTCTCCACCCGCCTGCCGACGCCCTATGGCGAGTTCGTCATCCACGGATTCCGGGAGAACGACAGCGGCCAGGAGCATGTCGTGCTGAGCATGGGCGAGCTCACCGGCGACGAGCCGCCGGTCGTGCGGGTGCATTCGGAGTGCATGACCGGCGAGGTGTTCGGCTCGCTGCGCTGCGACTGCCGGCCGCAACTCGAAGGCGCCATGAAGCGCATCGCCGCCCTGGGCCGCGGCGCCATCGTCTACATGCGCGGCCACGAAGGCCGGGGCATCGGCCTGGTGCAGAAGCTGCGCGCCTATGCCGAGCAGGACGCCGGCAAGGACACCATCGAGGCCAATGCCGCCCTCGGCCTGCCGATCGATGCGCGGCGCTATGACGCCGCCGCCTGCATGCTGCGGGCGCTGGGCGTGAACCGCATCCGGCTGCTGACCAACAACCCGCTCAAGATGGCGGCCCTGGCCGAGTTCGGCATCGAGGTCGTCCAGCGCGAAGCCTCGCTCACGGCCCCGGGCCCGGAGAACGAGAAGTACCTGCGCACCAAGGCCGAGTCGATGGGCCACCACGACCTGGGGCATCTCTTCGAGTAAGGCCAGCTGGCTTCGGGGCGCGTCGCTCGCCTGCGCTTCCTTGCCCCAGCGCAAGCCCGGCCGCCCGCCGCGGCGGCACACTGGCCGGCGAGGAGACACCCCATCATGAAGCCGCTTTGCCTGGACACGGTCGACGCCGCCGTCGACGCCGTGCTGGCCCGCATCCCGGGCACCATCGTTCTGGCCCTGCCGTTGGGCATCGGCAAGCCCAACCCTTTCGTCAACCGGCTCTACCAGCGCATCAAGGCCGACCCGTCGCGCCGCCTGGTCATCGTGACCGCGCTGAGCCTGGAGGTGCCGTCGGCGAGCAGCGAGCTGGAGCAGGCCTTCCTCGGCCCCATCGTGGAGCGGGTGTTCGGTGGCTACCCGGACCTGGACTACGTGAAGGACGTGCGCGCGCGCCGGCTGCCGGCCCACATCGAGGTGCGGGAGTTCTTCCTGAAGACCGGCGACTACCTCGGCAACGGTCCGGCCCAGCAGCACTACATCAGCACCAACTACACCTTCGCCGCGCGCGACATGCTGGGCCACGGCGTGAACCTGCTGGCGCAGGCGGTGGCGTCGGCCCATGAGGGCACGGACGGCTGGCGGCTGAGCCTGTCCAGCAACCCTGATGTGACGCACGAGCTCAAGGAGCGCGCCGCGGCCGCGGGCCAGGCGGTGCTCAGCGTGGGCTGCGTCAACCGCGCGCTGCCCTTCATGCACGGGGACGCGGTCGTGGCGCCGGGCTTCTTCGACCTCCTCGTGACCGACCCGGCCGCCACGCACACGCTGTTCGCGCCGCCCAATGCCAAGGTCAGCACCACCGACCACGCCATCGGGCTGCATGCCAGCAGCCTCGTGAAGGACGGCGGCACGCTGCAGATCGGCATCGGCTCGCTGGGCGACGCCATCGCCCACGCGCTGGTGCTGCGCCAGCACCGCAATGCCGACTACGGCCGGCTGCTGGACGCCCTGGGCCCTGCCACGGGCCCGGAGCGCAGCCCGTTCACGCAGGGCCTGCACGGCTGCTCGGAGATGTTCGTCAACGGCTTCCTGAAGCTGATCGAGGCGGGTGTCGTGAAGCGACGCGTGTTCGACGACCTCGCCACCCAGCAGGCCGTCAACGCCGGCACGCAGGACCCCGCCACGCTGCCCGGCGGCGTGCTGATGACGGGCGGCTTCTTCCTCGGCCCGACCGACTTCTACGCCGCGCTGCATGCGCTGCCGCCCGAGCTGCGCGACGCCATCCGCATGGACCGCATCGACCGCATCAACCAGCTCGACGGCCCCGACCCGCAGGACAGCGCGCTGCGCCGGGCCCAGCGCCGCGAGGCCCGCTTCATCAACACGACGATGAAGGTCACGCTGCTGGGGGCTGCCGCTTCGGACGGGCTGGCGTCGGGCCAGGTGGTGTCGGGCGTGGGCGGCCAGTACAACTTCGTGGCCATGGCGCATGCGCTGCCGGATGCGCGCTCGGTGCTCGCGCTGCGGGCCTGCCACGAGACGGCCGACGGGCCGGTCAGCAACATCGTCTGGCAGTACGGCCACTGCACCATCCCGCGCCATCTGCGCGACATCGTCATCACCGAGTACGGCGTGGCCGACCTGCGGGGCCAGACCGATGCCGAAGTCATCCGGCGGCTGCTGCGGATTGCCGATTCGCGCTTCCAGCCCGAACTCGTCGCAGCCGCCCAGGCCGACGGCAAGCTGCCGGCCGACTGGGTGCTTCCCGAGGCCTGGACGCACAACACGCCCGAGCAGCTCGACGCCGCCCTGCACCCGCTGACCGAGGCCGGCCTGCTGCCGGGCTTCCCCTTCGGCACGGACCTGACGGAGGACGAGATCCGCATCGTCGCGGCGCTGCGGCGGCTCAAGAAGAGCCTGCGCCACCCGGTGGCCCTGGTGGCCACGGCGCTGCGCAGCACCTGGCAGGGCAAGACGGCGCCGCCGGCCTACCTGGAGCGCCTGGGCCTGGACGAAGCCCGGGGCTTCAAGGCCCTGTTGCTGCGCCGGCTGTTCGCCGGCAACCTTTAGCTCAGCAGGTGGCCGATGCCGGCGTGGGCGTAGACCGCGCGCACGCTGTCGGTGATGGGGTGGGTGGCTTCGGGCGCCATGCAGCGCACCAGGCCGCCCTGGGCCACGATGGCGCGCAGCTCCGTGGCCCGGGCGGCGGCTTCGGCCCGGCTGCGGGCCGGGTCCTCGAAGGCGTCCAGCAGCGGCAGCGTCTCGGCCCACCAGGGCGCGGGGTACCAGGTGCGGTCGCCGGCCTGGAGCCAGTAACGCGGGGTGAACGTGATGTCTTGGGCCATGCGCGACCTCCTTTCCGCCGTGGGCATGCCGCATGCGCGGCTTGCAGGCATTCTGGAGACCGGCCGGCCAGGCGGGTGGTGAAGATGACCCAGGCTTGCCACCCAAATGAGGCGTTCCGCGGGAAGGGCCTGCCGGCTTCAGCCCGCCGCTGCCAGCGCCTGGCGCGTGGCCTCGTCGGTCGGGAACAGATGCTCCACCTTCAGCGACGCCAGCGTGATGTCCAGCGGCGTGCCGAAGCTGGTGAGGGCGGAGAAGAAGCTCAGCACCTGCCCGTCCGCCGCCCGCAGGCGGAAGGCGAGCACCGGCAGCTGCCCGGCGGGTTCGGTCGCCGTCCAGGGTTGCAGGGTCGGGCGCAGCTCGTCGAGCAGGGCGCGCAGGCGAGGCAGGTGCTCGGCCTCGCGCGTGGCGCGGCCCCACATCTCGTTGCACAGCCAGGCCTCGTCCACGCACAGCGCGCGCAGGCCCCCGGGCGCGAAGATGGCCCGCAGCAGGTTCATCGGGCCGTCCAGCAAGCCGGGCGGCAGGCCCAGCAGCGACAGCAGCCGCACCAGCCCCTCGTTGGCCATGACGACGTTGTACTCGCCGTCCAGCACCAGGGCGGGCGTGGTGGCGCCGCTGGCGTGCAGCATCTGGGCGAGCGCTTCGCGAACCGGGGCCATCTCTGGAGCATCGAGCGGCCGTTCGGTGTGTGCCGGGGCAAAGCCGGCCGCCAGCAGGGCCTGGTTGCGTTCTTCCAGCGAGGCGCCGAGGGCATCCAGCAGTGCGATCAGGGTCTCGCGCCCGGCGCGGGCGCGGCCGGTCTCGATGCAGCTGAGGTGGCGTTGCGAGACGCCCGTCCGCAGTGACAGCTCCAGCTGGCTGAGGCGGCGGGCCTTGCGCAGGGCGGCGAGGGTGGCGGTCATGCGGCGCATTCTGGGCTGGCACCGGCGCCGCGGCCATGACCTCGGAGGTCATTGCGGCGCTGCGCGGCCCTGCCGAGCATGGCGGCCTGTTCAACCGTGCTGGAGACTGACCATGCGAACTGCCTTGATCCTCGTCCTCGCCGCGTTCGGCGCCTTCTCGACCTATGTGATGTGGCAGGTGGGCTACCTCGGCATCTGGCAGGCCGGCATGGCCAGTCTCGGCGCCTGGCAGCTGCTGCTGGACCTCGGGCTGATGTCGGCCATCACGCTGGGCTTTCTGTGGCGGGATGCGAAGCGGACCGGCCGCACGATCTGGCCCTTCGCGCTGATCACGCTGGCTGCCGGTTCGTTCGGCCCCTTGCTGTACCTGGTGCTCCGGCCCGCCGCGTCGCCGAGCCACCCCGTGCCCGCCCCGGCACGCTGAAGCCCCCAGGGCGCGTCAGGCCTTCTAGAGGCCTGCCTCTAGCCCCACTGGGCAGCAGATCACGTACCAAGGTGTTTACCCGTAGTTAGTCGGGTTTTACAGGCGGTTAACTTTCGGGACCTTACAAGTTCCGAAGGAGACAACCGCATGGCCACCATCGCCGCCGACCAGCTCGCCCTGCAACGGCTGTACCACTGGGAGCGCACCGCCGGCAGCCAGGTCACCCTGACCCAGCCCATGGGCGGTGCCACGGTGAAGGACTTCACCTGGGCCCAGGTGGGCGACCAGGTGCGCCGCATGGCTGCCTTCCTGAAGGCCAAGGGCGCCGCCGAGGGCTGGCCCGCCGATGCCAAGGTGGCCATCCTGTCCAAGAACTGCGCCTGGTGGCTGATGAGCGACCTGGCCATCTGGATGGCCGGCTATGTGAGCGTGCCGCTGTACCCGACGCTGGCGCCCGAGACGATCACGCAGATCCTGGAGCACAGCGAATCGCGCTTCATCTTCGTCGGCAAGCTCGACGGCTGGGAGGGCATGAAGCCCGGCGTGCCGGCCAGCCTGCCCGGCGCGAGCTACGCGCTGTCGCCCGACGACGCCAAGAAGACCTACGAGAGCTGGGACGCCATCTGCGCCCGCACCGAGCCGATCAAGGACTCGCCGGTGCGCGGGGCGGACGAGCTCTGCACGTTGATCTACACCTCCGGCACGACCGGCCTGCCCAAGGGCGTGATGCACACCTTCGGCGCCTTTGCCTGGGCGGTGGACGCGGGCCTCAAGCGCATCCCGATGACGGGCTCCGACCGCATGCTGTCCTACCTGCCGCTGGCCCACGTGGTGGAGCGCACGCTGGTGGAGCACGGCTGGCTGGCGCGCGGCATCAAGATCTTCTTCGCCGAGTCGCTGGACACCTTCACCGCCGACCTGCAGCGCGCGCTGCCCACGGTGTTCTTCTCGGTGCCGCGCCTGTGGGTGAAGTTCCAGCAGGGCATCCAGGCCAAGATGCCGCAGCAAAAGCTCAACAAGCTGATGCGCCTGCCGATCATCGGCGGCCTGGTGCGCAAGAAGGTGCTCAAGGCCCTGGGCCTGAACGAATGCAAGTTCGCCGCCGGTGGCGCAGCACCCATGCCGGTGGCGCTGCTGGAGTGGTATGCGGCCCTGGGCCTGCACATCAACGAAGGCTATGGCATGACCGAGAACCTGGCGCTGTCGCACCTGACGCTGCCGGGCAAGAACCAGCGCGGCACCGTGGGCCCGGCCTACGAGGGCGTGCAGGTGCGCATCGATGCCACCACGGGCGAGCTGCAGATGCGCAGCCCGGCCGTGATGCTGGGTTATTTCAAGGCCCCGGAGCAGACGCGCGAGAGCTTCACCGAGGACGGCTGGCTCAAGACGGGCGACAAGGCCAGCCAGGACAAGGACGGCTGCGTGCGCATCACCGGCCGCGTGAAGGACCTGTTCAAGACGAGCAAGGGCAAGTACGTGGCCCCGGCCCCGATCGAAGACCGCCTGGGCATGAACCCCAACGTCGAGGCCTGCTGCGTGGCCGGCGCCAACATGGGCCAGCCGCTGGGCATCGCGATGCTGTCGCCCCAGGGCCTGGAGCGCGCCACCAGCGAAGCCGAGCGCACGGCGCTGATGGCCGAGCTCTCCAAGCACCTGGACGACGTCAACGCCCGCCTGGACCCGCACGAGCAGCTCGACGCGCTGGTGCTGATCAAGACGCCCTGGACGGTGGACAACGGCTTCATCACGCCGACCTTCAAGGTCAAGCGCAACCGCATCGAGGAGGTCTATGCGGGCAGCTTCGAGACCTGGGTGAGCAAGAAGAGTAAGGTCATCTTCGGGGACTGAGCCCGGCCGGAGCGGCCGAACGCGGCCTTGTGCTGCGTTTCTGATGGGCGCGGGGAGCGGGGCAGGCCTGATGCTTCGTTGCTCGGGCCAGAGGCCCGATCCTTCGCCAGGCACAAACAGTCCTCAGGACTGTTTGTGTCCGGGCTCAGTCCCCCGGCCCGCTGCGCGGGCCTCCTCCTTTACCTTCGCATCAGGCCTGCCCCACTCCCCGCTTGCGGTGCGCTCGGCCTTTTCGTCGAACAAGCCCAGTGGAGAGTGGCCGGGATGCGGGGGCCTGCCATTGCGAAGGTAAAGGAGGAGGGCCGCGTAGCGGACCGGGGGACACGAAGCAATGGCAGGCCCCCGCGTCCCGGCTCAACCCGCTTTTCGCCTCAGCCTCGCCAGTAGTCGATGCGCCCGTAGTGCGCCCGCAAATGCTCCACCCACAGCCGCGTCCGCAGCGGCAGGTGGCGTGACTGCGGAAAGATCGCGTAGATGCCGTTCGGCGGCGCCGCAAACTCGTCCAGCACGCTGACGAGCCGGCCGGCCGCCAGGTCGGCCTCCACCTCCCAGGTGCTGCGCCAGGCCAGGCCCAGGCCGGCCACGCACCAGTCGTGCAGCACCTGGCCGTCGCTGCAGTCCAGCCGGCCGCCCAGGCGCAGGTGTTGCACGGCGCCGTCGATCCGGAAGGCCCAGCCGCGCGTCTGGCTGGCTTCGGAGCTGAGCGTCAGGCAGGCGTGGCGGGCGAGTTCGTCCGGGTGGCGCGGCACGCCGGCGCGCTTCAGATAGGACGGCGCGCCCACGCACAGCCGCCGGTTGTCGGCCAGGCGCGTGCTCACCAGGCTGGAGTCGGGCAGGTCGCCCACCCGCACCGCGCAGTCGAAGCCCTCGTGCACGATGTCCACGATGCGGTCGCTCAGGTTCAGCGACAGGCTCAGCTCGGCATGCTCGGCCAGGAAGCTGGGCACCAGGGGCGCGACGTGCCGGCGGCCGAAGCCGGCCGGCGCGGTCACGCGCAGGTGGCCGCTGGCCTTCAGGCCGCCCGCGCTCACCGCGGCCTCGGCGTCGGCCACCGAGGCGATCAGGCGCTGGCAGTCCTCCAGGAAGGCCTGGCCCTCCGGCGTGAGCGTGAGGCGGCGGGTGGTGCGCAGCATCAGCTTCACGCCCAGCCGCGCCTCCAGCGCGTCCAGCCGGCGGCCCATCACGGCGGGCGCCACGCCCTCCGCCTGCGCCGCTGCCGTGAGGCTGCCCTTGGCCGCCACCAGGGCGAAGGACTCCATCTGCTTGAGCTTGTCCATGCGCCCGATTGTGCTGAGGTGAAGACCC
>Ga0233424_10001938_pt1 | contig 16111 bp, 15 predicted proteins | sample Watercolumn_Towu_FD_181011 | JGI IMG/M metagenome (GOLD analysis project Ga0233424, IMG submission 181011) | Freshwater microbial communities from Lake Towuti, South Sulawesi, Indonesia - Watercolumn_Towuti2014_125_MG | ecosystem: Environmental > Aquatic > Freshwater > Lake | place: Indonesia...
TATCGCATCAGGTTATGGAATATGTACTACAATGACCTTGAGCACTGCGGTCTGAATGGGAAAACACCAAATGAATTTTTGAACCATTATCAGTTAATCAATCCGCCAAATGTGGTTGCCTAGAACAGTCCCCGACTCCAGATTGAGGAGTGTCGCATCGGGCAGAGGCGCCCATTGGGTCCTGTCCAGAAAATCGGGCGGATGCGTCGGAGACTGCTGTGCGGCCCCGGACGGATCGCGGCCGCCAAACACATCCATTGACGCCGCGCACACTGCGACAATGATACAGATGAGACGAACACACCATTGCCTCATATTCCACCTCCCATAAGAAAAGGGGGCCTGCGGGCCGTTTTACAAAAAAGAGCGTATGACGGCACTATAGCACAAGCGGATCATTCTTTGCAGGTGGGGGCGTTTTTTGCTACCATGGCGCAATGCCATACGAAGCCGTCATCGGGCTGGAAATCCACGCGGAGCTCAATACGCGGACGAAAATGTTCTGCTCCTCGCTCAACGATCCGGACGAAAAACACCCCAATATCAATATCTGCCCCGTCTGCATGGGACATCCGGGCACACTCCCCTCCATCAACCGCGACGCCGTTGCCAAAGTGATCGCGACGGGTCTGGCGCTCAATGGCGCCATAGACGAATTCTCCCAGTTTGACCGCAAAAATTATTTTTATCCCGACCTGCCCAAGGGCTACCAGATATCGCAGTACGAGCACCCACTCGTGCGCGGCGGGCATCTGGATATCGCGGCGGAAACGGGTACCAGGCGCGTACGGATCACCCGCATCCATCTGGAGGAGGACACGGGACGGCTCACCCACGACAGACGGAACGGCGTCTCGCTCGTGGATTTCAACCGCGCGGGCGTGCCGCTCATGGAATTGGTCACCGAGGCGGACATACGCACCGGAGAAGAAGTACGCGCGTTCGGCGAGGCGCTCCAGCAGATCGTCCGCTATGTGGGCGCGTCGGACGCCAACATGGAGAAAGGCCAGATGCGGGTGGAGGTAAATATATCACTCCGCCCCGCGGGGCAGAAAAAATTCGGCACGAAAGTGGAGATCAAAAACATCAATTCATTCAAATACGCCGCGGACGCCGTGGCGTACGAGATCAGACGCCAGACGGACCTGCTGGAACGGGGCGGAAAAGTGGCGCAGGAGACACGGGGATGGGACGAGCACACGGGCGTGTCCGTACCCCAGCGCTCCAAAGAACAGGCGCACGACTACCGCTATTTCCCCGAGCCGGACCTGCCGCCCCTGCGGCTGACAGCAGATTTTGTGGATGCGATACGACGCACGATCCCCGAATTGCCGGCGGTGAGACGCGCGCGCATCATCGCCGAGTACGGACTGGAGCCGGACATGACGGATACCCTGATCCGCGACCGGGAGCTGGCGGCGTATTTTGAGGCCGCGGCCAGCGAGGCCCGCCGCCATGCCGCGGACACGGGCGCAGACGCCCGCGCCGCGAAAGATCCCGTCAAAACTCTGGCGGGGCTGATAACCGGCGATCTGGTGCGCATCATGCGCGAGAAAACGGCGTCGGCAGAATATCTGCGCATTACGCCGGAGAATATGGGCGAGCTGGCGGCGTACGCCGCGGCGGGGAAAATATCAAATCTTGCGGCAAAACAGATCCTGGCCGAGATGTTCGCATCCGGCGGCGACCCGTCCGACATAGTGGAGCGGATGGGCCTGTGGCAGATATCGTCCGAGGCGGATATAGAAAGTATTGCCCGCCACATCGTGGCCGAAAATCCCAAAGCTGTGGAGGACTGGCGCCGCGGCAAAACGGCGTCGGCGCAGTTTCTGGTGGGACAGATCATGAAAGAATCGCGGGGCGCCACCGATCCGTCCGTCGCGCGGGAGACTGTGCTGGCCATCCTCAAATCCATGACGCCATGACGCGCCTGCGCCTGTTTGAATTTGTCCCCGGCGTCCTGGCATGGGGCACGATCGGAGCCGTGATCGCCGCATCGTGGCGCCTGCCCGTGGCGGCCGCGGTTTTTGTCATCCTCTTTGACATGTACTGGCTCTGTAAGACTCTCTACCTCTCACTGCACCTGCGCTCCACATTCAGAAAAATGCGCAAGAACATGACGGTGAACTGGCAGGCGCGCCTGGCGAAGAAATTTCCCGCGCGGTGGCGCGACATACGTCATCTCGTCATCCTGCCCATGGCGCACGAGCCGTATGAGGTCGTGCGCGAGAGTTTTGGGGCGCTCGCGGCATCGCACTACCCAGCCGACCGTCTCATGGTCGTGCTCGCCCGCGAGGCGCGTCTGCCCGGATCGGAAGCGGTGGCGGAAAGAATCGCCCGCGAGTTTGACGGGGTTTTTTTCAGACTGCTGATAACCGCGCACCCGGACGGACTCCCCGGCGAGATCCCGGGCAAAGGATCCAACGAGGCATGGGCAGGACGCGCCGCACAGCGTGAAATCATAGACCCGTCCGGCATCCCCTACGACGATATTCTCGTCTCCGTTTTTGACGTGGATACGCAGATCGCGCCCGAATATTTCGGCATCCTGACCCATGCGTTTTTGTCCGCGCCCCATCCCCTGCGATCCAGTTATCAGCCGGTTCCCCTGTTTACCAACAATATCTACCGCGCTCCGGCGCTCGCCCGCGTCATCGCGTTTTCCTCATCGTTCTGGCACATGATCCAGCAGTCGCGGCCCGAACGCCTGACGACATTCTCGTCCCACGCGATGCCGTTTGCGGCACTCGCCGAGATCGGCTTCTGGCGCACGTCAATCGTCTCCGAGGATTCACAGATATTCTGGCAGTGTTTTCTGCACTACGACGGAGACTGGCGCACGATACCCATTTTCTACCCTGTATCCATGGACGCCAATGTAGCGCCCCGTTTCTGGCGCACACTGGGCAATCTGTACCGTCAGCAACGCCGGTGGGCGTGGGGGCCGTGCGAGAATATCCCCTATTTTCTGGACGGCTTTATCCGCAATAAACGCATTCCCCTGGGCCGCAAATGCTACTGGGCATTCCATTATATAGAAGGCGCGCACGCGTGGGCGACCAACGCGCTCATCATCTTCAGTCTGGGATGGCTACCCGTTCTTCTCGGCGACAATGCCTTCCAGCTCTCGGTGCTCTCGTACAATCTTCCGCGTATCACGCGCACCGTCATGAATTTTGCGATGATTGGAGTCGCGTCGTCCGCGATTCTGGCCATGCTTCTGCTCCCGCCCAAACCCGCGTGGTTCCGGCGGCGACATTATTTCCTCTATGTCATACAATGGCTGATGATGCCCGTCCAGCTTATCATCTTCGGCTCATTTCCGGCGCTGGAGGCGCAGACGCGCGCGATGCTGGGCGGCAGGTGGCGGCTCGGGTTTTGGGTCACGCCAAAATTCCGCGACCCCGCGGAGACGTCGGAGACCGCGCCCGCGCCGTCCCCCGCGCCCAAACAATAACCCCCGCCTTATGACCGCGATCATTATTTTTATCCTGACCTATACCGCGGTGCTGTACGCCGTTATTTTTGTGGCGCTGGCGCTCGCGGGTATCGGTTTTCCCGTGCCGGACGAGGCCACGCTCATTTTCAGCGGATATCTGGCCTCGCTGGGATTTATCAATCTATGGATCACGCTGGCCGTCGCGTGCGCGGGGCTTGTCGCGGCCGATATGGCAGGATACATGGCGGGGCGGTATGCGGGAGACATGCTCGCGCGCCTCATGGCGCGCTCGCGCCACGCCGGAGCCGCGTATCGCAAAGCGTCCGATCTTTTTGGCCGCCACGGGGATAAGATTGTCACCCTCTCGCGGCCGCTCTTCGGCGTGAGGGTCGCCGTTCCCGTCTTTGCGGGACACGCCGGTATGCCGCTCAAAAAATTCCTGGCGCTGGATGCGCTGGCCGCGGTGCCCTGGGGAATTTTTTTTGTGATGGCCAGCTACGAGCTGGGAGCGCGCTTTGATTTCTTCACCAAAATCCGCGAGATCAAGCATTTCTTTTTTCTCTCGCTCGGGCTTGCCATTATCGTGCTCGCCGCAGTACGATTGATAAAAAATACGGCGCCGGAACCGAACGGCGATACACGCGATACCCGGACGCGGTAGCGGAGCTGGATGGAGCGGATACCCCGCGGCCACAGCGCGCCGACATCACTCTGCGATAGTCGTATAGTGGCAGTACATTAGCTTCCCAAGCTAAGAGCGGGGGTTCGATTCCCCCCTATCGCACCAGATACGGGCGGACTGGCGGCAGACGGGCATGGATTTTGACGACGGATAACATCCCGGTACGGTCATGAAAGATTTTGTAAAAGGATTTGCCGTCGCGGCGGGAGCGGGTACGCTTATCGCGGGCATTGTCTTTGCCGTACCCTTCCTCGCGTCATTGGCGCGCGGCGGATCCGCAGAAAAAGACGCGGCCGCGGTCGGAGCCGCCATATCCGCCAAAACTACGGCCGAGCGCATCGCCGAGGCGCGCGCGCGATCCGCGGATGTCAGAGCGCTGTATATGACCGCGGAGGTCGCCAACGACCGGGGCGCGGGAGCGACGCGACTGCGCAACCGCCTGATTATGCTGGCAGATACGACGGAAATAAATGCCCTCGTCATTGACGTCAAAGAAGTATGCGGCCCCGAATACGATGAGAAAAATCTCGCGGAACTTCTGGACGAATTGCATCGGAAAAATATCTGGGCTGTCGCGCGTATCGTCGTATTTAAAGACGCCTCCCAGCGCGAGCTTCACCCCGACTGGTATCTGACGCGGGCGACCGCGAAGGCCACGGACGAGAGCGCCTGCGCGCGCAAATCCGGCCTCACGGCCAAAAATCCGGCGGGTACCCCACCTCACGCGCCGTTCTGGCGGGACAACAAAGGCGGCTGGTGGATGGACCCGGCGTCTTTGGGCGCGCGCGGCTATATCGCGGGCTTTGCCGAGAAAATGATTGATCTGGGATTTGACGAACTGCAGTTTGATTACGTCCGCTTCCCCTCGGACGGAGACGTGTCGCGGGCCATATATCCCTCATGGGATGGCAGGACCCCGCGGCACAAGGTCCTCAAAGATTTCTTCGCGTATCTTCAAAAACGGCTCAAGGCGTACCGTCCGGAGATTATCATATCCGCGGATTTGTTCGGATATGTCGCCGACCAGGGTGAGGATGATACGATAGGCCAGCGTCTGGAGGATATCGCGCCGCTGTTTGACTATCTCTCGTTTATGGTCTATCCGTCGCACTACTATGCGGGGCTCATGCTTCCGGCGGATGTAGCGCGCGGGCTTCCGGCGGTGAATTTCACTCTGGCCGAGGCGCGCACCCATCCCGATGTCGTGGTGGGCAGGTCCATGCTCGCGGCGCTCAACTTTTTCCCGGGCGCGCACGCGTCATCAACCCCCGCGACATCGCCCAACGCCCTCTTGCGGCCGTGGCTGGAGGACTTTTTCCACGAGCAGGACCGCATCGCCGGGCGCCCATGGGGCGCGCAAAAAGTCCGCATGCAGATAGACGCCGCCGAGCAGGCCGGAGCCCGCGGATGGTTGCTCTGGAACGCATCCAACGTCTACAGCGAGGCCGCGCTGAAAAAAGACCCCGAATGACGGGTATCCTTCGTACGGAAAATACGCGGTCCGGGCGTTTTGTTATTGACCGCCGGTGAGCGCGCGATACTGTTCGGCGTGCGCGTCCATGAGTGTGACCACCGCGTCAATTTCCTGCGCGGAGAAAATCGGGGATACGTCGGGCAAGGACAAAAGCGCGTACTCGTTCATACGAACAGTATAGAAGAGGTATGCGTCCATGGCGATAAGAGCAAAAAACACCGCGGCCACGGCCACCAGGCCCGCCACCGCCATATTCGCATCGGTCATGAGAGCGCGGAGCCCTCCCGATGCGTCGTGTTTGAATAATGCGGAGAGAGAGAATTTCATAATACCGGTTTTACCGGGCGCGGACGCGAAGGCGCACCGCAAGACGGTCGGGTGGCCCCGTCTGCGCGGAGCCATCGGACAGCGCTTTCTCATCGCTGATCTCGGCGATGGTCATGACATACGGCAGGTGCTCCAAAAGCCGCAGGTAGCGCGCCGTATCGCGCCCCTCGCCTTCCACAATCACGCGAAATCCCATGTATCCCGCCGCCACGCCGTCATCGTCCACGTCTATCGTGACCGTGGTGCGAGTGATCCGTCCGAGATTTTCCAAAGATTGCAAAAAAACAACGGGGCGAGCGCGCTCCACAAAAAATCCCAGCACGCGGGCGATATCGTCGCCCCGGCGCCCGCGCAGGGCGGCCGCCGCATCGGCCCGCACCCGATCTTGCGCCAGACTGACAAGGCGCTCCTGCAGATCGGCGCGGGTCGCCTGATCGCGCAGGATCACCGACGCGATATACCCGAATCCCCAGAACGCGACGCCCAGCACCGCGATACTTGCGGAAAGGGTGGCGACAAATTTCCGGCGCGGACTGAAATGCTTCATCATATATTATAACGCAAAAGGCGTCTTGAGTCTGGCGCGGGCAGAAAACCGTATATTCCGCTCGCGGACGATATCGGCGAGAGGAAACGAGACCTCCAAAAACCGCTCCGACGCCCGCAGACGCTGTTCAAAACCAAGCAGATTGTCGCGCGTCTCCGCGCGTCCCTCTATGACGACGTCGCCATCCGCGCGGATCAGCACGGATAATACGGCAATCCCCTGGCCGGGCGCGTCAAAGCCTTCAAGGATATCGGCGCCGTCCGGAGACACGCTCAATGACGCGCGCACCTCGCCCAGAGCGCTCTTGATCTGTTTGCCTTCGGCAAGCGTCTCGCGCACAGACTCCCCGCGCGACGCATCCTGCTCGGCGGCGGCGAGCGCGCGCTCCATCTCTCTCCGGAAAAGATACGACGAGAAGTACGACGGCATGAGCAGAGTGATACCCACGAGCACGGCCAGCGTAAGGCATGATGCAAAGAGCGCCACGGCCCGGCGCGCCTCCTCCGTACGCACTGTTCTTTTTTCCTCCGACGGCAAAAGGTTGATGCCAAGCATATGATTGGATGACGCGTTAGCCGGTGCGCGGACGGGCGCACGCCCTTCCCCGAAGCGCGAGGCCTATCGCCGCGGTAAATGCCAGCGCCTGATGATACGGCATGAGCGGCACGGTGCCATCCATGCATTCGCGGATCGCGGCAAAAGGGTCCGCCCGGACAACCGGTATCTGCGTCTCGCTGGCAAGATAGGTGTCCAGTCCGTACAGTCCTGCATCGCCTCCTGAAAGCACGATGTTCTCCACCATATCACCTCCGCCCCCGCCGGAGGCGATCTGTCGCCCGTGGTCGCGGTAATAGGCCACCGTGCGCACCAGCTCCGCGGCGACGGGTGCTAAAAGAGGCATGAGCACGGATGCCAGCCTGCCTTCATAATCGGCGCGCGACAACCCCGTCTCTTTTTTGATGCGCGCGGCTTCGGCCGCGTCCACGCCGAGCCCTTGGGCGATTGCAAGTTCCATCGCCTGCCCCCCGACCCCGATCGTCGTGGTAAAGAGAATAGCGCCCCCGCCGACGAGCACAAAACTTGTCCGCGTGCGCCCCATATCCATGACAATCCGCGCGGCGGACGATTCCAGATCGGGTAGAGCGGCGCGTATGATGGCCTGGGATTCCAGCTCAAACGCCACGGGCGTGAGGCCCGCGGCTTTGACCGCGCGGACGTAGGGCATCACCACGTCTTTGGGAAATGCGATGACAGCGACATCGCGATGATCCGACGCACCGCCGGCGGATGACACTTCTTCAAAGCCATAGATCATCTCATCGGGCGAGAGAGGTATCTGCCCCTCTATCCCCCAGCGCACCGCGCCCGCCAGATCTTCGGGAGCGACGCGCGGGACATGCACCACCTTGAGGAAACTTTTTTCCTCCGGGAGGGAAACCACCATGCCGGACGCGCGGAATGCATATCCGGCCCCCGCGGAGGCCGCGGCAATCGCCGCGGCCAGCGCGTTTTCGTCGCGGACCACGCCGCCTGCAATCGATCCCTCCGGTATATCGTATGTCCCGTATTCGGCAAGCATCATGCGCGACGATCCCGACGCGATGTCGCGGAGTCCGCGCGGCGCGTCCGCGAATCGCACGTATTTGATACTGCGATCCGACAAATCCAAGCCCGCCGCCGGGAGGGATATCCGCTTGCGAACCCATCGCGTGATTTTTTCTTTTATCTCCATAAAAGATGTCTCCCCATGATACCATCATACGGGCGCCGGATGAAGATGCGGCGCCGCCCCGCACGCGCGGGGAGGGCGGAAATTACGGAACCTGTCTCCAGTAGTCAACCGAATATCCGCCCGACGGACCCGTGGAAAACTCAATGTCCGCAAGCCCGGACTCGTAGGTGACCGTCGCGTTGTTATCCATATCAATCCCGTATGCCGTCACTTCTTTTGCGCCGGCGTTGTTGCTCAAATGTATCCGCCCATTCTGGGCATAGTAGATGACGCCCGTGGAATTGTTGCTCACATTCATCACCGTGGACGCCGGGGCGTTTTTGGCGGCCAACAGCATGATGTAACTGCCGGACGTGCCGGAACCGCTAAACACGCAGTTGTTGGATACCGTGACCGTCCCGTCTGCCACAATAAGTCCGGATCGGGTACCGTATCCGGACGCGAGCGACACCGTGGAATTGTTTGAAAAATTGACCGTACCCGCCACCCATACCGTCCCGGAAATCGTGAGATGCGCGTTGTTGCTCACCGTCAGATTGCCCGTGATTTTGAGGGGGCCGATAGTCTTTGACGCGCCGTTGCTGATAGTCAGATTGCCCGATCCGTCGCAGAGAGGCGGGGCGCACGTGCCGCCCGCCGCCGCCTCGTTTTTCCAGTCCTGTATCACGCCGTCGGATATAGGCATATCTTTGTGCGCGGGATTTTCCACGATGCAGTTGGCGTTGGGACAGGCCGATCCGCCAGCGGTGACATTGACAAATAGATTCGCGTGTCCCTGCCCGCCGATGACTGTGCCGGAGATGCGCGTGTTGACACCCCCCACCCATGCGCGAAATACCAAATCTCCCCCGACATCCACCCATGTCCCAGAGGAAGAACTCCAGTCGTTGGCATATCGTCCGGTATTATTCGTATATCCGTCGGTCGTATCGCGCCGCCAGTTCCAATAATTGCTCGCTGAACTGCTCCCGTAGTCCAGCACGATCCAGTACTTCGTCCCGGCGGTCAGCGCGGGAGGAGACGCCAGCGACACATCAATCCACGACGCTACGGTCCCGACTTGCGAGGGCACGATCGCCGCGTTGGCCAGCTCGCCGTTCCTGTCTGGCTTGCCGCCGGCGTCGCGCGTGATGCGCAGGGTGATATTGGACGAGGGGCTCCCTATTTTTGCCAGATACGCGGATACTTTGTTCAGAGCACCGGTCGCCGGAGCCGTAAACGATTGCGCGATATCGCGATTGGCCGACGCCGTGGCAAAAAACATGTCGGCATTGTCGGATGTCCATTGGAGTTGCGGGGTGGTCGTGATGCCTCCCGCGACAACGGCGTCTCCGGTGATTGTACCGCCGTCAATATCGCCGTTCGAGTACACACTGCCTGTTACCTGCGCGCCGTTGCCCATATCAATGCCGCCGTCACCCACCTGAACCCCATAATGAAAACTGACTCCGTCGCTGGCCGTACTCAAGCGCGTCTCCACGCTCTGCCGGACGCTGAAACGGGTACCCTCCGAACGAACCGTGCGCTGATTGCCGGCCGCGGCGACCGAGACCGTCGCGCTGTCGCTCCCCACGGCCAGGGTCTCGGATGACCCGATCTGCTTGCCCGCCAGGACCCGGTACGTCGCGTCCTCCACGCCCGCCTCCGCCACGGCGCGCGCAACGACGGAACGCGCGTACGCGCGGTTGACGCCCGTTTCCTGCACGGCAAAAAACGCCAGTCCTCCGATAATGGCGGATGACGTGAGCACAATGAGCAGGATCGCGGTCAGCGCGGCGTAGCCGCGCTGACGCGCGCTATGCATGGCTCGCGGCACGCGCGTCTCCGCGTGGGGATTATGTTGTGATGTCGTCATGATGCCGCTGTCGTACATGGTTTTCGGTTTGCGCCAAACGTTTTTAATAATTCCCCCGCAGAGCCGTCGTCGCGTTGAGTGTAACGGACGCGGGATACCTGTCCGACGCCGCGTCCATGCGGATGGTCATTTTGACGCTCTCGCGCCCCAACGCCTGCACGATGCGTTCCGCGCGGAACTCGCTTACGCGCACCGAGGAGGCGGACAGGGGGATGGCGCTCCCTCCCTCCTTCCGCTCAAAAATCCTCCCGCCGTCAACCCAAAAATCAGTATATACGGACGGCTCGCCGGAGATGACCGTATCGTCATCCGTGACCAGTGACACTTGCCCCGCATCGGTGTTGAAACGCGATGTGGGAGCATACACTGCGCGCGCGGACGATATGGCGTCGGTCACGGCCTCCAGCGTCGTACGCGCATTGGACAGCACCTCGCGCTCAGCCCGCGCACGGCTGTAGACCGAGGCGATCTGCACGAAAGAATTGACAAAAAACGACGTCGTAAGGCCCAGCAGTGCGACGTACACCACCGTCTCCATCAGACTGAATCCCCCGTTATGCTGTTTTTTACTGGGATGCATACACTTTGAACCCAAAATCATATTGATCCAATTGCTGACCCTGATCTGCCGGATTGCCCAGATACCCCACAGCCTTGCGCGCGGTACCGCCCGCGTACGGCCCCGACGGATTCTGAAGCGTGTACTGCCAGTACACGGAACCCGCGGAGCCGGAACCCGCCGTCGCGGAGTCCGGGATGCTTCGCAGGCGCATCGTGTACGTCCCGGCCGCCAGCGACACAGGTGGCGAGAAATAAAAATCCACCCATGCGGGACTTGTCGTGGATATGGTAACACCCCCCACGATCTGCGAAGTACCGAGCACCGCACCCGCCGCCGTCGGGCGTATCTGGGCATAAATATCGGATGGCGCCGTCGTCGCGCGCCGCATATATGCCGATATCCGCGTCACCCGTATATCCGATCCTGTGGTAAATGACTGCGCCGGATCCCCGTCTCCGGCGTTCTGCGACGGGAAGCTAAAGCCCGATATGGCGCCGTCTGTCGCCGCCGACGTATATGATACCGACACCGCATCCGCAGACGGCGTGAGATACGACTGAAAATTAGTCAAATATGTGGAGACCACAACATCCCCCGCCGTGGAGCTGGCGTGCGCCGTGACTTTGCGCGTGCCGGAATCGTCGGTGCCGCCCGACAGCACAATGTCATCGTATCCGTTGCGCGCCACGCGCTCCACCTGTATGTAACGGTCGTACATGCCGTTGATGAGGCCCGGAGACGAGACCGCCAGCACCCACTTGCCGTTCTGCACCACGGGGTAGTAGCGCGCGGACGGGCTTTGTGATGCGGTGAGCGAGGCAATGTTGGCCCATGATTCGTCGCGCGCCGATCGCGTCGCATCCAGCCCCTCGCGTGCCAGCAGGGTTGCTTCCAGCGACGACCTGTCGGCCTTGAGCAGACGCAGTGCGGCGACACCCACCTGCAAAAACCCAACCAGGGCCGCGGCGGCCACGGCGACGACGACTACAATCTCTATCACGCCAAATCCTCCCCCCGCGCGCGCGACGCGCGCGGGGCTATCTTTTATCTTTTGTATTTCGTCTTTTTTCACGTTGTTTTCTTCATCCCCGTCATACCCACATCATATTCACGGCTCCGACATCGCGCCGCCAAAAGCGCCCACGGTTACGGTAGCGCAGTCCGCCTCGTATGTCGCGATGGTTTTGGCGTCAATAGAGATCACCACCTTCTTGTCATTGTAGCCGCAGTCGCGATCAACCGACAGCGTGGTATCGCTGTCCGTGATAGAAAGCGCGTGGATACGGAGCGCCTGGTCGCGGCCGCCGACTGCCACCGTCCCCGACCAGTCAAAACTCGTCCGGGGAGACGCGGGCGACATCGCCACATCATACGGCATATCGGGGCCGGGCGGATCACTGAACGTCAGACGCATCGTCGTGGCATTTTTGATGCTCCAGCCCAGCGCGAAATTCCGGTGCCGCGCGTCCACAACGCGGGTGCCACTGACGGGAGGCGCGCTCCCCGTGCGATAACTCCGGCCCGACGCGTCCACCGTGATGGGAAATGCCTGGCTCACCGAGCCGGTCGCCTGTATCTCAAACGTGCCGGACTGATCGGTCATCCCGTCCAGGCGGCGGAACACAATTTCCTGCCCGCCTCCCGCCAGCGCGATATTGCTTATCTGCACCCCGGACGGCATCGCGTATATAGTAGTGCTGGCCGAGCTCCCGTACGACATCCCGCCAAAGAGAATCGCCCGCCCCTGCTCCAGCCGCACGCCCCACTCAATGCCGCCCTCGCCCGCCGCCGCCCGCGCCTGCGCCGTCGCCAGAACCGACAGCACATTCTGCCCGCTCGTCAGCACGTCCCGCGCGCGGCGCGACGCGCCAAACGACGCCATCGCCAGTGCGCCTATCACCCCCATCACACCCACCACGATGACCAGCTCCACGAGGGTAAATCCCCCGCGGCGATCGGGGTTTTCCGTCGCCCGCTTCATGCCCGCCATATTGCGCATAGTCGTATACATAGTCCGTCAAGTATCAAACCCCGATATTGCCCAGACTTGAATAAATCGGCTGGAGCATGGATACGGCGAATATGCCCACCAGGATGCCGATAATGACCATCAGAATCGGCTCAATAATCGTGGAGAGATTTTTGGTCACGCTGGCCACCTCCTCTTCAAAAAATAGCGCCAGGCGCAGAAGCATCTCCCCTATCTTGCCCGTCTCCTCGCCCACGGCGATCATCTGGGTCACCAGCGGCTGAAACACGTCCGGATGCGCGGCGAGCAGTGCATTAAGCTGGCGTCCTTTCTGTATCTCGCGCGCGGCACCCTGCAAAACCTCGCGAAAACGGCTGTTGCCCACAACACCCGCGGTAATCTCCAGCGACCGGATGATCGGCACACCCGCCGCCGTCAGATACGCCAGCGTCCGGCAGAAGCGCGCAGTGTTGAATTTGCGGATCAGCGGCCCGAACAGCGGCATCTTCAGCGACCAGTGTCCCAGCACCCGCCGCGCGGCGGGCTGGTGCGCCACGCGCCACGCCGCCGCCCCCAGCGCGATAGCGCCCCCAGCCGCCACCAGGCCGTATGCGCGGATAAAGTCACTGATGCCGATGATGATGCGCGTCATCAGGGGCAGTTCCACTCCCAGATCGCTGATGGTCGCCGATAGCGTGGGGATTACATAAATCATCATCAGCGTGCCCACGCCGCCCAGCGCCGATATGATAACCGCCGGATACATCATCGCCCCCCGTACCCGCTTGATCAGCGTCCGGTCCCGCTTGATCTGATTGGCCACCAGTTTGAGCACCAGCGCCAGCTTGCCGGTCGCCTCCCCCACCTCGGCCATGCTGATAAACAAATCCCCGAAAACATCGTGATAATCGCGCAGGGCGTCGGCAAACGTCTTGCCTTTTGCCACGCTCGCATTCACCCCCGCGATGACTTTTTTGAATTTCCTGCTCGTCGTCTCCTCCGCCAGCGCATCCAGCGCGCGGTTGAGCGACAGCCCGGCCGATATCATCACCGAGAGATTCCGCGCAAAAAACATCTTCTCCGCCAGCGACACCGGGCGCAGACGCGCCACCAGCTCCCCGATATCCATTTTCAGCCCCGCGCCGACGCCCGATCCCCGCGCCTCGGCGCTCATCAGCAAAAGCCCGCGCCCGCGCAGAGCCGCGGCAAGCGCCTTTTCATCCGCGGCATCCTGCTCGCCCCGCGCCGTCTTCCCTTCCCGATCCGCCGCCACATACGAGAACATCGGCATGGGGTATATTATAGCACACCGCGTCCCGCAAATCGGACGCAATCAAGGCATTTTTGTGGATAACACCGCGTGCGCCCTGCCCGGGCCACCCTATCGCGCGTTTGATAAAACGCCTGTGTTCGTTTACACTCAAACCATCCGGACAGTACGGGAGAGGTCGCATAGAGGCCTAGTGCGGCGGTTTGTCCCCCTACGGGGGATCTCCCGAAGGGAGACTAAACCTCCACTTTACCTTTAAAAAAGAGGTTCCGGGACAAGACAAATAGATACGGAGAGGTCGCATAGAGGCCTAGTGCGGCGGTTTGCTAAACCGCTATATGGTGTCAAAACCATATCGAGGGTTCGAATCCCTCCCTCTCCGCCAAGTTTTACATTCAGCGAAATTGAAAGATGTTGCCTCGGCGCAAAGCGCCTCGGCATGGTATTTTTCCGCAATTTTGAAGGCATTTTTGAAATCCAAAAACAAAGTGCGGTCGGCAATGCGGAAGTTCGAACCAATCTTTTTAAGAAAATCCCGAATCCCTTCGGGATTTTCTTGTTGAGCGTATTTTTCGGCTTGGTTGGCGTCTTTTAGAAAGGCAATGGCAAGTTCGAACCGATTATTGCTCTTTCGCCCAAAAGTTTGAATTTTTTCCTCTAAATCTTTTTTAGCGAGAATGAGTTTTTGCTTTTTGGTGGTATATTCCGTTTGCGATAAATTTCCGTCCAGTTGCAAATCAAGCAAACGATCAAGTTTTGTTTCAATATCAACAAGCTCATTTCTCGCTTTTTGGGCGAAAGAGCTTTCTGCTTGGGCAATTTTATTTTTCTCATTTTCAAAATAATTGATTGAAGCGTTTGCCCAAGCGGAAGACAAAGAAACTTTTTTGATTTCTTCTATAATTTGAGAAGTGATGATCTCCTCGCGGACATATCTTTGATTGCAAGGATTTTTCCGTTTAGTGCAACGCAAATAATTGTGTCCTTTTTGCGTTTCAGTAGTGATAAAACAGCCACATTCCCCGCAACGGAAAAATCCTCTATACACATAGGGTTTGAGTTTCGGCGTTTTTGGTTTGGACTTCCTCATCATCACTTCTTGACATAAATCAAAAAGTTTCTTTGTGATAATCGGTTCATGCTTTCCGTCATAAAGTTCGCCGTTATACTCAATCACTCCATAGTAGATTTTATTTTTCAGCATGTACTGATAATTTGAGACGGAAAGCATTTTGCCTTTCTTGCCAACCAAGCCCAAGGAATTGATAATCTTTCGGATTTGAGCGAGGGGATATTCGCCAGTTGAGTACATTTCAAAAGCCCGCTTGATATATTTCGCTTTTTCTTTATCAATAGCAATACAGCGATTGTTTTTGTCATTTATATAGCCAAGTGGCGCCCAAGCGGGCCAAATGCCGTTTCGTAATTTCTGGCGAATACCCCTCTTTATATTTTCCGAAAGATTATCCACATAATATTTTGATTGCCCAAAAGCGATGGACAACATAAATTTTCCTTGAGGAGTCGGATCAAACCAAAAAGTTGGAAATTTTAGCGTGGTTATTTTTCCAGTGTCTACGAAATAAATTATTCGTCCGCCGTCTATGGAATTACGAGCCAATCTATCTGGGTGCCACGCTAAAATTCCCTCGGCTTCATTTTTCTCTATGCTTGCCACCATTTCGTTAAAAATCTCTCTGCCCGGCTCTTTGGCGGTTTTGCTTTCTACAAATTCACGGACGATATTCAGATTTTCCTTTTTGGCAAATTCCCGTAATTCAAACATTTGCGCCTCAATAGAAAGCACTTGTCGCTCTGGCTAGTCCGTGGATTTGCGGGCATAGAGAAAAATCTTTTTGGTTTGTAAATTTATGTTGTCCATATTGTTTTGAAATTAGCTTTTGGGCAATCAAAGAAAAATACGCTCAACCTTTCGCTAAAAACGAAAGAAAAAAGATTGGTTCTGAAAACTTCGTTTTCTCTGTGCTTTCGCACAGGAACTTCCGCATTGCCGACCGCACTTTGTTTTTGGATTTCAAAAATGCCTTCAAAATTGCGGAAAAATACCATGCCGAGGCGCTTTGCGCCGAGGCAACATCTTTCAATTTCGCTGAATGTAAAACTTGGCGGTGTTTTTTGGACGAAGTTCGAACATTTTTTGAGCAAAACCCCCACTAAGGAAGCCAGCCCCGCCGTCGCTCGGAAACCTCGCCACACCACAGAAAAAAACTCTTTGCTCTTTTCATTTTGCGCC
>Ga0233424_10001940_pt1 | contig 16088 bp, 15 predicted proteins | sample Watercolumn_Towu_FD_181011 | JGI IMG/M metagenome (GOLD analysis project Ga0233424, IMG submission 181011) | Freshwater microbial communities from Lake Towuti, South Sulawesi, Indonesia - Watercolumn_Towuti2014_125_MG | ecosystem: Environmental > Aquatic > Freshwater > Lake | place: Indonesia...
TGGTGGCCTTCGGAGCGCTCGCCGAGCTGGACGACGCGACCCTGCGGCACCTGATGGAGGTCAATGCGATCGCGCCGATCGTGATGCTGCGCGAGGCCGCCCCGCACATCGCGGACGGCGGGTGCTTCGTGCAGATCTCGGGCGTGGTGGCGACCGCTCCCGTCGGCGGCATGGCGGCCTACTCGGCGTCCAAGGCCGCGGCATGGGCCGCGATGCAGGCAGCGGCACGCGAGCTGCGACGGCGCGGTATCGACGTCATCGACGCGCGGCCGCCGCACACCGAGACGGGGCTCGCGGGCCGGGCGATCGCGGGCACCGCGCCGCGCATGCCCGAGGGGCTCGCGCCCGCGGCCGTGGCGGAGCGGATCGTCGCGGCGATCGCGGCGGGGGAGCGCGACCTGCCGGCGGAGGCCTTCTAGGCCCGCAGCGCCGCGCGTGCGAGCCCGACGACCGCGTCGTCGACGACGAGCCCGTTGGCGACGCTGTACCAGAGCCGCTGTTCCTCGACGAACGAGGGCAGCCGCCGCAGGCTCGCCTCGATCTCGGCCCACTCGACGCCCAGCTCGTCCAGGCCCGTGCGCATCTGGGCGGCGTCGGTGATGCGCCGTGCGCGGGCCGGATCGTTGCCCTGGATCGCCGACATCACGAGCACGCCCAACGCGACGAGCTCGCCGTGCATGATCGTGCGGCCCGTGACGGCTTCGAAGGTGTAGGCGAGGAAGTGCTCGCTGCCCTCCTCGAAGCGGGCATGGCGCAGCTCGTGGCAGCGCCAGCCGATGTCGCGGTGGCACTCCATGAGGCGACGCAGTCCGTCGTCCTCGCCGGCGGCGAGCGAGGGGGCCAGCGACTCGAGCTCGTCGATGTACACGAGCGACATCGCGGCCTGTTCCTCGTCCCACGGGTGGTCGCGGTCTCCCGCGAGCCGCCAGTCGTGTCGCGCGGTGTGGCACGACAGCACGTCACCGATGCCGCCGTTGACGAGCGCACGGGGGGCCGAGCCGATGAGGTCGTAGTCGACGAGCACGCACTCGGGCACCGCATCACCCTCGTAGCGCACCCCGCCACCGTCCCGCAGCGCCGTCATGCGCGTGAAGCAGGCGTTGACGGACGGCAACGAAGGCGCCTGGTAGAGCGGGATCCTGCCGCGCCAGTGAATCCACTTGGCGGTGTCCATCGCGGTGCCGCCGCCGAGCCCCACCACCGCCGAGGGTGAGCCGACCTCGGCGACGAGACGGTCGAGATGCGCGGGCGACAGATCGCCGGCATCGATGACGAGACGGGGTTGGTGGCGCAGGGTCGGCCGCACGAGATCCCACGGCTCGGGATGTGCGACGAGCACGTAGTCCCCGAGGCCGTCGGTGATCTCGGGCAGCAGGCCGCGCCCGTAGCGAGCCGGGAAACCTCGCGGAGTGAATCTCATGTGGGATCCTGCGGGTCGTCGAGCAGGTCCTGCAGGCCCCCGAAGCGTACGACGCGGAACTCCTCCGCCGCCTCGAGCCCGTGGCGCGCACCCGTCGCGCGAGTGCCGCGTCGCACGAGGGTCTCGACGAGTTCGCTCGGGTCCCCCCGCTCCAGGGCCCGCTCCGCGAGGGGCACTCGACGGCCGCCGGTGCGCGCCTGCAGCACGAGTTGGTGCGCGAAGTTGAGCATCGCCGTGCGGTGGCTGACGGCGGCATGGACCTTGACGTCCAGCGTGGACGACACGTCCACCACGTCCGTCACCCGCGCCAGTTGGCGCCCGAAGTACCAGCGTTCGAAGCACCCGTGCGGTTCGAGGCCTTCGGCGCGGTGTTCGGGGTGATGGAGATCGAACTGAGCCGTCCAGAAGGTCTCGTTGGCCGCCCGACCGACGAGCAGGTGATCCTCGTTGTCCTCCCCGAAGACCGCGTACGGGTCGAAACTCACGATCGCAAAGGGACGGTGTCGCCGCACGAGCCTGATGAAGCGTTCGCGGAGCCGCACCTCGCTCTCGTCGCCGAGCACGTCGGTGGGGTAGCCGAGCTCCTCGACCTGCGCGATGCCGAGCACGCGGGCGGCAGTCGCAAACTCCGCGGCGTTGCGCGCGATGCTCTCCGGTTCGCCGATGCCGTGGGCGTCCCAGCGGTCGTCGGTGACGCGCACGCACACCACGCGCCACCCCGCCGCCGCCCAACGGGCCACGGTGCCGCCGAGGAACAGCGCGGCGTCGTCGGCGTGCGCGACGATCAGGAGGATGCAGCGACCCCCGCCGTCGCCGATCTGCACCACCCGGGCCGTCGGCGCTGACTCGGGCATGGGGTCAAGGTAGTGGGCGGACACTTTCTGTCAGCACTTTTGACATAAGTCGGGTGCGCGGCTATGTTCCGCGCAGCGGGCGCGCATGCGCCGGCTCGCGCCCTCGAGCGCGACATCGACAAGGGGGTAAGGCGAATGAGGCATACGAGAGGAGTCCGTCGTCTGACGGCCCTGGTCGCCATCGCGGGACTCGCGCTGACGGCCTGTGGCGGTTCGGATGACGGGGCCGAAGAGGCCACGGAAGACACGGCGGCTCCCGCAGAGGAGACGACGAGTGAGGAGTGCGCGGCGGTCGGAGACAAGGGCGAGATCAACCTCTTCCTCATCCCGAGCCCGTCGTCGACCTCGATCCAGTCCTTCATCCCGGCGTTCGAAGAGGAGACCTGCATCAAGGTCAACTTCTCCGAGACGCCCTACGGCGAGGCACACCAGAAGCAGCTGCTCGCCTACCAGCAGGGTGACGGGCAATACGACGTCGCGCAGTACGACAACACGTTCCTCGCACCGTTCGGTGCGGCGAACGCGATGCTCGCGCTGGACGACTACCTCGCGAACAGCGCCGAGTACGACATCGCGGACTTCGCGCAGGGTCAACAGGACTACGGAAAGTACGACGGCAAGACCCTCGGTCTGACGCTGTCCACCGAGCCGATGATCCAGTGGTACCGCACGGACATCTACGACGAGCTGGGCCTCACGCCCGCCACGACGTGGGATGAGTACCTGGCGAACGCCAAGGCGATCAAGGCGGCGGGCAAGGGCGACGGCACGATCATGGGCTTCGGTCCGAACGTGTCGTGGTGGTGGATGACGCTCGTGTGGAGCTTCGGAGGCACGCTGTACGACGGCAACCTGAAGCCGACCGCCAACTCGGCCGAGGCCGTGGCCGCGACCGAGTACCTGAAGTCCCTGCTGGACGTGGCACCCGAAGGTGCGATCAGCGCGACCGGCGACGACGTGACCTTCAAGTTCCTGTCGCAGCCGATCGGCTCGATGGTGCAGTACTCGGGCTACTACGGCTTCCTCAAGGATCCGAACGCCAACAAGTACCCCGGGGTCATTGCCACTGCGCCGATGCCGAAGGGCAAGGCGGACATCACGCACCTCGCAGGTTGGAACATCGGCATTCCCGCCGACTCCAAGAATCCCGACCAGGCGTGGCAGTTCCTCGAGTTCGTCTTGGGCAAGAGCAATGCCAAGGCCTACTTGGAGTCGGGTGCAGCGGCGATCGGTCGCAAGTCGATCACCAGCGACGCCAGCCTCGCGGCCTCCGATCCGTATCTCGCCCTGCTGACGATCCCGTCGTCGAGCCGCATCGAGCGTTATCCGCAGCTCAAGGTGTGGCCCGAGATGGACGTGGCGATCACCCAGTCGGTGACCGCGATCCTCAGTGGTCAAAAGACGGTGAAGGCCGGCTTGGACGAGCTCCAGGCCGCACTGGAGCCGGTGCTCGCAGCCGAGAAGGGCTGACGACCTAGACAGACGTCCGGGTGGGGCTCCGGGTGACCGGAGCCCCACCCGGACGTGTGAGGAGAATCAGGTGGACTCCCACAGGCAGAGGTGGACCGTTGCCTCGCTGACGGTGCCGACGTGGCTCATGCTGCTCGCGATGTTTGCCGTCCCCCTGGGCTCGGGCGTCTACCTCTCCACGCGTAGCGACAAGATCGGCAGCTTCGTCCCGGGAGTGGGCGTGGGCCTCGACAACTACCGGCGCGACGTGATGTCGGGGGTCTTCGTCGAAGCGATCGTGACGACCCTCATCATCACCTTCGTGGGACTGCTGATCCAGTTCCCGATCGGCTTCGGCCTCGCGGCGATCCTGCACCGCAATCTGCGGGGCACCCAGTTGTTTCGTACGGCCCTGCTCGTGCCCATGCTGCTCACGCCGGTCGCCGTGGGTTTGATGTGGCGATTCATGCTCGACACCGATCTCGGGGTCATCAACTGGCTGCTCGACTCGGTCGGACTGTCGCGCATCGGCTGGCTCGGGGAACCGTGGGCCGCCCGCATGTCGATCGTGCTCGTGGACTCCTGGCAGTCCACGCCGTTCGTGATGCTCATGGCGCTGGCCGGGCTGGCCGGGCTGCCCGAGAGTCCGCTCGAGGCCGCGCGCGTCGACGGTGCGTCGCCCGTCAGGGCCTTCGTGCACGTGATCCTGCCCATGCTGCGCCCCGTCGTCTATGTCACCCTGCTGATCAGGCTGATCGACGGCCTGAAACTCTTCGACGTGATCTTCATCCTCACCCGCGGCGCCCCGGGGCGCGCCACGCAGACGGTCGGCCTGCTCACCTACAACACGGGCTTCAACTTCCTCGAGACGGGCCGGGCGGCGGCCCTCGGCATCGCGGTGACGCTGCTCACGCTGCCCGTCTACGTGCTGTGGTTGCGAGCGCAGCGCGCCGCACAGGTGGTGGGATAGTGAAGCGCCGTGGTGGGATCGTCGCCTCGTACGGCGTGCTCGTCATCGCAGTCGTCGTTGCGCTGTTCCCCGTGTTCTGGACGGTCTCGACGAGCATCAAGACGCGGGTGGACTCCTTTGCCAATCCGCCCCGCTTCTTCCGCTTCGAGCCGACGGGCAAGAACTATCGCATCCTCTTCGGCAAGGAACAGTTCTGGCAGATCGCGCGCAACACCGTCGTCATCACGGTGACTTCGACGATCCTCGCGGTCGCGATCGGCAGCCTCACCGCCTACGCCCTCGCGCGCCATCCGCGGTTTGGCGGCAGGCGACCGCTCGAGGCCGCGATGGTGCTCGTGCGCACGCTCCCGGGGATCGTCGTGATGGTGCCGCTGTTCCAGGTCGTCACCCGTCTCGGGCTTTACGACAGTCGCTTCATCATCATCCTCGTATACGCCGCCGCCAACCTGCCCTTTGCGATCTGGCTCATGACGGGGTTCATCGGCCAGATCCCCATCGAGGTCGAAGAATGTGCCCGCACGGACGGTGCCAATCGAGTCCGAACCTTCCTACACGTCGTGTTGCCACTCGCGCTGCCCGGCGTGGCGGCCACGATGATCTTCGTCGCGCTCCTGTCGTGGAACGAGTTCCTGATTCCCGTCCTGCTCGCAGGGGAGGGCTCCAAGACCCTGCCCGTCTACATCGCGGGCTTCATCTCGGCCCGCACCCTCGACTGGGGTCCCATGGCGGCCGCCAGCGCGCTCGCGATCGTGCCGATCGCGGTGTTCACGGCGCTGATCCAGCGGCGACTCGTCGCGGGTCTCAGCTCGGGCGCGGTGAAGGGCTGACGTGGCCCGCTCTGCCCGCTCCCGGCGCACCGTGCGCACGCGTCACGACGAGGCGCGGGGCCTGATCGAGGCCCGCCTGCTCGAGGCGGTGTTGCGTCGGCCCGGGTCGACCAAGGCGGAGCTCGCAGCCGCCGTCGGGCACTCGCGACCCACCGTGTCATCCGTCCTTGCGTCCCTGCATGCTCGCGGACTCGTGCGGTCGAGCACCCGCGTCAGCGGCACACGCGGTCGTCGGCCGCAGGTGTGGACCTTCGATCCGCGGGCACGGCTCGTCGCAGGCGTGGATCTGGGCGGCACCAAGCTCCACGTCGCCGTCGGCACGCTCGACGGCACGATCCTCGCCGAGTCGGTCGCGGCCACGCGTGGTGACCGTGGCGAGGTCCTCATTCACCAGATCGTGGACGAGATCCGTGCCGTCCTCGCGGCGTCGGGCGGCCGCCGAGGGGACCTCGGTCGCGTCGTGTTGGGCAGTCCGGGGATCGTGGAGCCCGATGGCACGATGCGCTACGCCGACAACCTGCCCGGGCTGCGGGGCGTGCGGGTGGGGGAGCGGATCTCGGATCTGCTCCAGGTGCCCGTGGACGTCGAGAATGACGTGAATCTCGCCGCATTTGGCGAGCATCGCAGCGGAAACGCCCGACGATGCCAGAACTTCGTGGAACTGTCGGTGGGCACGGGGATCGGCATGGGCATCTTCATGACCGGCAAACTCGTGCGCGGATCGGGCGGGGCCGCCGGGGAGGTGGCGTACATGCCGATCGGTTCCGATCCCCGCACCGCCGAGGCACGATCGCGAGGAGCCTTCGAAGTCGCGGCCGCAGGCTCGGGTGTCGAAGCACTCCTCGAGCAGTCCCGGCGTTCGGGCCTGACGACCGTGCTTGGCGCACGACCGAGCGTGGAGGAGATCTTCGCCGCGGCACGCGGCGGGGACCCGTTGGCGTGCGAGGTGGTCGAGCGGCACGCCACGCTGCTGGCCGAGGGGATCCTCGCGGTGTGCGCGGTGCTCGACCCGGAGATGGTCGTGCTGGCCGGCGGCATCGGCACCAACGAGGTCCTGCTCGAGCCCATCCGCAGTGCCCTCGAGGACATCACCCCGTCCCCGGTCAAGGTGGCTGTGAGTGCACTCGGCCCCAAGGCGGGTCTCGTCGGTGCGGTGCTGTTCGCCGCCGACGCGCAACTGCGCGACATCCTCGAGCAGACCCGAAGCGGCCGGCATGCGGCATCGGCGCGACGCCGCGGTCGACGGCCGGGTCGCAGGAGCCGCACGTCGTGAGCACCCTTGCGGTCAACGGCGGTACCCCCGTGCGCACCGCGCCGTTTCCCGCGTGGCCGGCCTACGACGAGCGCGAGCGCGAGCTGCTGCTCGAGGTGCTCGAGAGTCGTCGCTGGTGGGCGACGCAGGGCACGAAGGTGAAGGAGTTCGAGCGGCGGTGGGGCGAGTGCCACGGCACGGGGCCGGCCATCGCCGTCACCAACGGCTCCCACACGCTGGAGCTGGCGCTGCTCGGGGTGGGCGTCGGTGCAGGCGACGAGGTGATCGTGCCCAACTGGACCTTCGTCGCCACGGCCGCGGCGGTGCTGATGGTCAACGCAGTCCCGGTGCTCGTGGACGTGGACGCGGGCACGGGCTGCGTCGACCCCGCGCTCGTGGAGGCCGCCATCACCCCCCGCACCCGGGCGGTCATGGCGGTGCACATCGCAGGTCACCCGGCGGACATGGATGCGCTCTCCGAGATCTGCCGTGGACGTGGACTGGCCTTGATCGAGGACTGCGCGCACGCGCACGGCAGCACCTGGCGTGGCGCGCCGGTGGCGACGCTCGGCGACGCGGGCTCCTACTCGTTCCAGTCGTCGAAGCTCATGACGGCGGGCGAGGGCGGCGCCGTGGTAGCTCGGGACCCGGAGGTCGCGGCACGGATCAGGTCGTTCTCCGACTGCGGCCGCCGCCCGGGCGAGTGGTTCTACAGCCACTTCGTCCTGGGGGGCAACTACCGGATGACGGAGTGGCAGGGGGCGGTGCTCCTCGCACAACTCGAACGCTTCCCCGAGCAGCAACGACGACGGGCGGCCAACGCCGACATGCTCAACGCAGAGCTGACCAAGATCCCGGGAGTGGAGCCGCAGCGTCGCGATCCGCGCTGCACCTCGCAGGGCAACTATTGCTACGTCGTGCGGATCGACCCCGAGAAGTTCGGTGCGTCGCGAGAAGCGGTGCGCCTGGCGCTGCTCGCCGAAGGGATGTCGCTCACCATGGCGTACCCGGCGATCCACACGCTCGGGCTCTTTGCGGACCCGGAGGGCTTCGTGCCGCGGGTGCGCGGCCGCGACGGCATGCAGGACTTCGCGCGCCTCGACATGCCCGTGTCCACGCGCCTGGCCGACGAGACGCTGTGGTTCACCACGTCGGTGCTGATGGGGTCGTCCGACGACGCCCGCGACGTCGTCGAGGCCGTTGCCAAGGTCCAGTCGCTCGCACACACCCTGCCGACGGACGACACCGGATGACGACCACCGAGCAGGCGGGGGCGGCGCCCACGGCGATCCACATCGAGGAGCGCTCCCTCGTCGAGGTGCTGGACGGCATCGGCCCGTACACCGTGGCGTACAACGATCCCCCGTGGTCGCGGATTGCCGATCGCGTGCGCCCGCCGAGCTCGGCCGTGGAGGCGTGGGAGATGGATCTCGCGCACCTCGAGCGTCTCGCGCGCGACACGACCGTGGCACCGACCGTCGTCGGGGTCGGTGGAGGGACCGCGCTGGACACCGCCAAGTTCCTGGCGTGGAAGCACGAAGCCCGACTCGTGCAAGTCCCCACGATCACGAGCGTGGATGCGGGCTTCACCGATGCGATCGGCGTACGCGTGGACGGCAAGGTCCGCTACATCGGGCGGATCATGCCCGACCACGTCGTGCTCGACATCCCGCTGGTCCAGACCGCGCCTCGGCGCCTCAACCGTGCGGGTGTCGGCGACATCCTGTCCTGTCACACGGGCCTGCACGACTGGCGGGCTGCGCGCGCCGCGGGACGCGAAGACCGTTGGAGCGACGACCTCGTGACGCTCGGCGAGACGCTGCTGGCCGACCTCGAGGCGGTCGCGCCGGAGATCCGGGCCGTGTCGGCCGAAGGAGTGCGGCACCTCGCCCATGCGTACCGCTCGATCGGGGCGGCCTGTGCCACGGCGCGCCACAGCAGGTTCGAAGAGGGGAGCGAACACTTCTGGGCCTACTGCTACGAGCAGCGCACGGGCGCCCATCAACTGCACGGTGAGCTCATCGCCTTCGCGGTCGTGGCGATGAGCGCAGTCCAGGACAACGACCCCGAGTGGGCGGCATCGGTCGTGGCCCGCGCCGGCGTGCGTGCGCACCCGGCCGACCTCGGCATCACGAGGGACCAGTTCGCCGAGTCGCTGATCGGTCTGCGCGAGTACGCGCGCGCAGAGGGCCTAGACATTTCCATTGCGGACCTACGAGACCTCTCGGCAGCGGACGTCGCGGCGGGGTGGGATGCGGCGAGCGCACTTCCGCGGGTCGCGGCGGAGTGACATGGCGCTCATCTCGTTTGACGGGGTCGGCAAACGGTTTCCCGACGGCACGGAGGCGGTCTCGGGGCTCGACCTGGTGGTCCAGGACGGGGAGTTCCTCGTGCTCGTCGGCCCGTCGGGGTGTGGCAAGACCACGACGCTCAGGATGCTCGCGGGCCTCGACCTGCCCACCGCGGGCGTGATCCGCATCGACGACGAAGACGTGACCCGGGTAGCCAGTCACGATCGCAACATCGCGATGGTATTCCAGAACTACGCGTTGTACCCGCACATGACCGTGCTCGACAACCTCGCGTTCGGCCTCCGCATGAAGGGCGTGCGCAAGGCCGAGCGACACGCAAAGGCTCGCGAAGTGGCGGCCATCCTCGGGCTCGAGGACTATCTCGCACGCCGACCCAGGCAGTTGTCGGGCGGCCAGCGCCAGCGGCTCGCGATGGGTCGCGCCATCGTGAGGGAGCCCCGTGCGTTCCTCATGGACGAGCCCCTGTCCAACCTCGACGCGAAGATGCGCGTGCAGATGCGTGCCGAGATCGCGCGGCTGCAGCGCCGCCTCGGCACCACGACGCTTTACGTCACCCACGACCAGGTGGAGGCCATGACGATGGGGGACCGTGTCGGCGTGATGAGGGACGGCGTGTTGCAGCAGGTGGCGTCGCCCGCGGAGGTCTACGAGAGGCCGGCGAACGTCTTCGTCGCAGGCTTCATCGGCTCGCCCGGCATGAACCTCTGTCGGGGCGTCGTGCGCGGCGACGCGTCCGCCCCCGCGATCACGGTGGGCGACCTCGCCATACGGGCCGGGCCGGCCACCGTGGCGCGGCACCCGGGACTCCGCGCGATGTCGGGTCGGGAGGTGATGCTCGGGGTCCGTCCGGAGCACGCCGGCGACTCGGGGAACGGTGGCGCACACCGCGCGAGGGTCCCCATGAGGGTGGAGTTCGTGGAGCGGCTCGGCTCGGACCTCCTCGTGCACGCGACGTGGACGGGGGGCGAGTTCGTGGCTCGATGTGACGCACGCAGCAGTTCGTCGGCCGGTGCGCGCATCGAGATGGGCATCGACACGGATCATCTCCACCTCTTCGATCCGACCACCGGCCTGCCGGTCTGACACCGCATCCGCCATGACCTCGATGGCCCTGCTCGGCTACGGCTTCATCAGCGACCTCCACACGCGCGCCGCACGAGCCATCGGGGTGGACGTGGTGGGCGTGTCGGGCCATCACGGAGACAAGGCGCGGGCGTTTGCCGAGCGCCACGGCATCCCGTCATCCACCGACGACTGGCGCGCGATGGTGGAGACGACCACGGCGGATCTCGTGGTGGTCGGCACCCCCAATTCGCTGCATCACGAACAGACGCTCGCGGCGCTGGAGGCGGGACGACACGTGCTCGTGGAGAAGCCCGCCGCGCTCTCCACCGCGCAGATGACCGAGATGATCGCCGCGGCCCGCCGCGCGGACCGCGTGCTCGCGGTGGGCCACATGTGGCGGTACCACCCGGCGGTCGTCGCGCTCCGGGATGCCGTGCGCGAGGGGCGCTACGGGCGCATCGTGCGGACGCACGGGTACGGCGTGCATGCCCAGTGGGGACCGGCCGGCTGGTTCGTGGACGGGGCCCTCGCCGGCGGCGGCGCGCTGATCGACATGGGCATCCACGCCGTCGACACCGCGCGGTTCGTGCTCGGCGACCCCGCGCCCGTGCGCGTGCAGGCGAGCATCGGGCGCGGTGCGTACGGCTCGTACGAAGTGGACGACGACGGACTCGTGATCATCGACTGGGCCGACGGGGTGCGCTCGCTCGTGGAGTGCGGCTGGTGGCAGCCGAAGCTCGGCGGGTTGGAGGCCGAGACGGAGGTGTTCGGCACCAAGGGATCGGCACGCATCTGGCCGACCATGCCCCCGATCCCCGAGGGCTACGTGCACTGCGACGTGGACATGTACGCGCGACAACTGGCGGATGTCGTGTCGGCGTGCGACCGCGGCGGCGTGCCCCTGTGCTCGGCGGAGGTGGGTGCGACGGCGCTCTCGATCGTCGAACGAGCCTACGCGGCGGCATGGTCCGGCTGATCCGCGTCGCGGACGCCGACGAGGCTGGCCGTGTCGTGGCAGACGAGGTGGGTCGCCTCGTCGCCGGGTCGCGCGCGGCGGTGCTGGGCGTGGCGACCGGCGCATCACCGCGCACCGCGTATGCCGAGATCTGCAGGAGGGTCGCGGCGGGTGACATGGACGTCTCGCGTCTCTCGCTCGCGATGCTGGACGAGTACGTCGGCCTCCCGCAGGGTCATCCCGAATCGTTTCATGTCTACGTCAGGTCGTTGGTCGCCGACCCGTGCGGGATCCCCGACGATCGCATCGTCGGGCCCCGCGCCGAGGGCGGCCCCGACGCCGTTGCCGAGTTCGCCTCGGCCCTCCGTGCGCTCGGGACCGTCGATCTGCAGATCTGTGGCGTGGGCAGGAATGGTCACGTCGGCTTCAACGAGCCGGGTTCGCCCGCCGACGGCGAGTGTTGCGAGGTGGAGCTGGCCGAGTCGACGCGCCGAGACGCCGTCTCGGCCTTCGGCTCGTTGGATCGCGTGCCCCGTCGCGCCATCACACAGGGCATCGCCACCATGAGGCGCGCTCGCCACCTCCTCGTGCTCGCATTCGGAGGAGCCAAGGCCGATGCAGTGGCCGGGCTTCTGTCGGGACCCGCCTCCTCCGACCGTCCCGTGTCGCTGTTGCGCGACCACCCCGCGCTCTCGCTCGTGGCGGACGACGCGGCGCTGCGCGCGTAGCGCTCGGCGGCGCCTAGACCGCGGCGAAGAGCCCGCCCGCGCGCACCTGGCGCGCGTACGCACCGTCGCGCGCCATGAGCTCGTCGTGCGTGCCCTGCTCGGCGACGCGGCCGTCGTCGAGCACGACGATGCGGTCGGCTCCACGCACCGTGGAGAGCCGGTGGGCGATCACGATCGCGGTGCGGCCCTGCATGGCGTCGTCGAGCGCGGCCTGCACGAGGACCTCGCTCTCGTTGTCGAGGCTGCTCGTGGCCTCGTCGAGGATCATGACGGCCGGGTCCTTGAGCAGCAGGCGGGCGATGGCGAGCCGCTGCTTCTCGCCGCCCGAGAGGCGGTAGCCGCGCTCGCCGACCACCGTGTCGTAGCCGTCGGGCAGCGCGGCGATGGTGTCGTGGATGCGTGCGCGTCGGCAGGCCTCGACGAGCTCGTCGTGCGCCGCCTCGGGCCGGGCGTAGCGCAGGTTGGCCTCGATGCTCTCGTGGAACAGGTGCGGGTCCTGCGACACGACGCCGATCGCCGCGCGCAGCGTGGCGCCCGTGAGATCCCGCACGTCGCGGCCGTCGACGCGCACCGTGCCGCGGGTGGCGTCGTAGAGGCGCGGCACGAGCGCCGCGAGCGTGGTCTTGCCCGAGCCCGACGGGCCGACGACGGCGAGGGTCTCGCCCGGCTCCACCACGAGTGACACCTCGCGCAGCACCTCGCGGTCGGTGTCGCCCGAGGGCGCGCCGGGTGCCTCGAGCGACGCGATCGACACCTCGCGGGCGTGCGGGTAGCGGAAACTCACCCCGTCGTACTCGATGCGCCCGCGCGGGGCGACGAGGTCGACCGCGCCGGGACGGTCGACGATCGCGAGCGGTGCGTCCAGCACCTCGAAGACCCGGTCGAAGCTGACGAACGAGGTGAGCAACTCGACGCGCGCGTTGCTGAGCGCGGTGAGCGGCACGTACACGCGGGTGACGAGCGCGGCGAGCGCCACGAGCGTGCCCGAGGTGACGTCGCCCGACACGACGAGTTGCGCGCCGACGCCGTAGACGGCGACCGCGCCGAGGGCGCCGACGAGGCCGAGTGCGACGAAGAACACGCGTCCGTACATGGCCGCGAGCACGCCCGCGTCGCGCACGCCGGCGGCCCGCCCCGCAAACTCGCCGACTTCGCGGTCGTGGCGGCCGAAGAGCTTCACGAGCATCGCTCCCGCGACGTTGAAGCGCTCCTGCATCTGGGTGTTCATCTGCGCGTTGAGATCCATCTGGCGGGCCGCGATCGCCTGGAGACGGGTGCCCACGCGCCGTGCGGGGACGATGAAGGCGGGCAGCACGATGAGCGCGAGCGCCGTGAGGCGCCACTCGAGTGCGAGCATGGCGGCGACGGTGGTGACGAGGATCACGACGTTGCTCACGGCGGTGCCGATCGTGGAGGTGACGGCATTCTGCGCGCCGACCACGTCGTTGTTGAGGCGGCTGATGAGGGAGCCCGTCTGCGTGCGGGTGAAGAAGCCGATGGGCATGCGCTGCACCTTGTCGAAGAGCGCGAGCCGCAGGTCGTAGATGAGCCCCTCGCCGATGCGCGCCGATCCCCAGCGCTGAACGATGGCGAGGGCGGCTTCGGCGACGGCCGCCGCGACCGCCAGGGCTGCGAGCCCCCAGATGCGGCCGCGCTCGCCGCTCGGGATCGCGTCGTCGATGATCGCGCGGAAGACGAGGGGTGGCACGAGCGCGACGAGCGCCGAGGCGAGGATCGCGCCGACGAACACGCCGATCGTGACGCGGTACGGGCGGGCGAAGTCGCCCACGCGCCGCAGCGTCTCGCGTTCGAAGGCGCGGCCCGCCACCGCGGCGGCGTCGCGCGGGATGAGCAGGTGGGGGTTCATCTGCATTGCGGCTACCGGGTGCGGGTGCGGCGTAGGGAGGGGATGCGGGTGCGGCGTCGGGAGGGGATGCGGGTGCGGCGCGGGGCGGGGGTGCGCGCGGCGGGCGCCAGTTCGGCGAGGCGAGCGCGCACCATGGCCCGCACCAGCCCCGCGTCCACGCGCCAATCGAGTGGCACGCGCACCGTGTACGCGTTGACCTCGTAGTCGGCGAGACGATCGGCGAGGTCGCGCAGCGCCCTCGCGGAGAACGCGTTCAGCAGCAGGTGCCGGGACGACACCCCGACCCCGAAGACATAGGTGGTCGTGCCCTCGATGCGCAGCATCGGGTGCTTCCATGCGACGATGGGCTCGAGCCGCGGGGCGGCGACGCCCGCGGTGCCGCGCGCGGGGCGCACGGCCTGCGCGGCGCGGAAGACCGCCCGCATCGTGCGCGCCACGCGCGCATCCTGGGCGGCGAAGTACGCCTCGTGCGTCGCGTGCGGACGCGTGGTCGTCGACCCGCGCGCGTACATCACGAGCGTGTTGGCGTGCGCGCGGCTGAAGCCGTGGCGCTCCTGGAGGTACGCCATGTGCGTCGCGTACCGCGCATCGGGGAGGCCCTTGAGTGCCGTGAGCCAGTGGGCGACCGGCTTGCCGTAGCGGCGCTCGATCGTGGGAAACTGCGCGCTGCGCGCGCCCGCCGCACGCGCGCCCGCGGTACGCGTGGTCCTCGGCACTCGCTCAGCGTACGGGGCACCGCTCGCTACGCTCCGCGCGTGACGCGTGTCGCGAGCATGCTGGCGGGCGCGGGACTCGCGGTCGTCGCACTCGGCGCGCCGCTCTCGGCGCGGGCCGCGCCGAACACCGACCGCGGCGCGCCGAGCATCGCCCCGACGGTGTGCGAGGAGTCGGGCGCGGGATGCGCGTTCGGGACGGGGGAGTTGGACTGACCGTCCGCGTGCGCTAGCGGGCGGTACCGGCCGTGGGGAGCGCCGTGAGTGTCCACGGTCGCTCGCGCTCGACCCGCAACGCGAGATCGAGCAGGTACGGCTCGCGGTAGTGCGGCGCGATGATCTGCATCCCCACCGGCAGCCCGTCGACGACGCCGACCGGCACCGAGATCGCCGGACAGCCGTAGACATTGGCGGGGAACGTCAGCGCCCCGTTGTTGCCCACGCCCACTTCCACGCCGCCGAACGTCGTCGGGAGCGGCCCCTCGGCGGCGAAGGCGACGTCGGGGTTGCTCGCGGTGATCACGAAGTCCACGTCGGAGAAGATCGACGCCATCCGCTCGTTGAGCGTCACGCGGCGCGCCTCGAACTTGCCGCGCGCCTCCGCCCCGTAGCGGTCCACGTACGACAGCGCCGCGCGCCCCTCTGGCGTGAGCAGCTCGAGCGCCCCCGGCAGCTCGTCGCGCAGCTCCCAGGCGAGCATCACCGCGCCCGTCAGCGACCACGCCATGCCGAGCCGCGGCAGGCTCGTGTCGGTGTCGGCCCGTCGCAGCCCCGCGGCGGCGGCGAGCCACGCAGCCGCCTCCTCGATCACCGCCCAGCATGCGTCGGCCACGTGCGCGCCGCCCCAGTCGCGCACCACGATGGCCCGCAGGCCGGTCGTCTCGCGGGTGCCGAGCTTCGCCTCCCAGCCCGAGACGCGAGGGAGCGAGAGCGGGTCGCGCGGCTCGTGGCCGCTGCACACGTCGAACCATCGCGCGGTGTCGCGCACGCTGCGCGCGAGACAGCCGAGCGTCGTCGTCAGATTTCCAAGTGGCTCCGACGGACCGCGCGGGATGCGCCCGTAGGTGGCCTTGAGGCCGACCAGGCCGGTGAAGCCCGCGGGGATGCGGATCGATCCGCCGCCGTCGCCGCCCGTGGCGAGCGTCACGAGTCCGCCCGCCACCGCGGCCGCGCTGCCACCCGACGACCCGCCGGGCGTCGTGCCGTGACGCCAGGGGTTGTGCGTCGCGCCGTGGAGCGTGGTGCGCGTGAGGTTGACCATGCCGAACTCGCTCGAGGTCGTCTGGCCGACGGGCACCGCGCCGCCGTCCCGCGTGATGCGCGAGACCATCGTGGAGGTGTGCGTCGCGGTGCGGTCGCGGAAGACGACGCTCGCGCCCGTGTCGGGCCAGCCCGCCACGGAGTCCAGTTCCTTGACGCCGATCGGCACGCCGCCGAACGGCTTGGTCGTGTCGGCGGTGGCGGCCGCGCGCTGCGCGGACTCGACGTCGAGGTGGCAGAAGGCGTTGAGCTGGCTCGTCGAGATGGCGTCGAGCGTCGCGTTGAGCTCCTCGAGCGGCGAGCGACGGCCCGCGCGGTACTCGTCGACGAGCGAGCAGGCGTCCCCCTGCCACGGTCGGTCCGGCACCGCGCCGAGCCTACGCGCCGCCTCAGGTCAGCGGGGCGTAGTCGTCCGC
>Ga0233424_10001941_pt1 | contig 16082 bp, 14 predicted proteins | sample Watercolumn_Towu_FD_181011 | JGI IMG/M metagenome (GOLD analysis project Ga0233424, IMG submission 181011) | Freshwater microbial communities from Lake Towuti, South Sulawesi, Indonesia - Watercolumn_Towuti2014_125_MG | ecosystem: Environmental > Aquatic > Freshwater > Lake | place: Indonesia...
CTGCGCCCGGCCCGGCGCCTCATGGATCAGCGCCATCGCGACGGCCATCGCCATGCCCGTCAGTAGTCTCACCGTCACGGTTGTGTGATGCCGACTCGTGCGGGAGGATACAGCCTGCTCATCAGTCCCCACCTATCAGCATAGTCCCCGGATACTGCGCATACCAGCCAAACCAGAACGCCCGATGGGCGACGTATCTCGGCAGCGAGATGAGCCCGTCGGTGAGAACCAAGGCCTCTTCCCCCGCCCTCCATCGCCGACCCTGTGTGTCGATCAGATCGCCGGCGACGGACTGGCTGGGGAAAGCCACAGAATGCTGATTGAGCGCATAGACGCGATTGGCGCCTTGGCGCGTCGTCACCGCTATGAACCGGCGGCCGGCCAGCTCGAAGTGAAACACCGGGTTGCGCTTCAGGAAGTCCGCGACGATGGCGACAGGCTGGGAATCGCCGCCGGCGGCCGGACGCACGCGCATCACCAGCACTTCCGCCTTGTTCGCCACCTGGAAGTAGAGACGATCGTGCGAAAAGTAGTCGCGGTAAGCGGCGCCTTCGCTGTAGTCACGCTTGTGGCCGGTATCAAGCGACAGCACCGACGTATCCGGGTGCATCGCACGCCACTCGCCCCAGGTGGTGGTGACGGCCGGGTACGACGCGAGTTGCAGGCCGGCACCGGCCAGGGGCCCGACAACCGGTGTGCCATCAATGGTGTTCCACAGGCTCATCGTCTCTTCGTCGAACATCAGCTTGTTGGATCGGTATAACAGGCCGCTGGTGCCGAAGCCAATGCGCTTACCGTTGACGATACTGCTGTACGGAATGACGGTGCCGCACAACGTGCAGTAGACAACCGTGATTTCGGCGCCGCCCAGCGAATCGACCGCCATCTCGTGCCAGGCGAGGATCCGCTTCGGATACGCCCGCGCCTGGCCGTTGATGACCGCGCCAAAGACGATGTGGCCGTCGCGAAGGTAACGCGCATCTGCGGCGGCCATGGTCTTCGGGTAATAGAGCGGCGGAATACCGTTGACAGTGACTCCGCCCCAGTCGATCTCGTCGAGGCGAATCATCGAGCGCACGCCAGGCGGACAGAAGCGCTGCATGCGCGGGTCGATTCGCCCGTAGACGATGCCCTTGAAACGCGCGTAATCCGGATGCGGCTCGTAGGGCAGCGTCCACATCCAGTCGCGCCAACCGCGCAGGTACGGGTCGAATCGCTTGCGCGTTTGTCGTTCCAGAAACCCGAGTAACCGAGCGCGAACCCTCGACTCGACCGTCCTGGCGGGCGCCGACGCCAACTCACCGAGGCGATCGACGGGAAACGTGATGTCACCCTCATCGCGGTCGGCCGGATTGGTTGGCGAGCCAATGTCGGCGCCGCTGCCAGGTCGAAGGTGCCGCCATGCGCAATTGGCGAACCATGTCGATGATCATCGGCCTGTAGCTGTCGCGCCACTGAGCAGCGAGCCGGTCCATCGCCGATCGCGCCATGCGGTCATCGGCCGACGCGGCCTGGACGAAGAGATCGATCGACGGCGGCTCCTGCGCGCGGGGCGACTCGGCCAGCGCCTGGCCGGCGACAAGGATCGCGATCGAGACCTGCCTGAGCCTCACCGCCGGCTCCTCAGGCCGTCGAATCCCCGAGTCAGCAGCGTTGCAAGAGAGGCGACGAACAGGATCGTCACCATCACAGGGCACGCGTGCCAGATCAACAAGTGTGTCGGAGTGCTGAGCGGACAAATCATTTCGACACCGATCGCTCCGATTGCGGCGAACGATCAACGCGGCCTCAGAATGCCTCCGGGCCATCCGAACGACCACGTCGCCCGCTCGCCCGGGCCTACCTCTTGTGTTCTACGGACGCGCCGCCCGAACGGTTACCGATCGCTGTAACCGCGCTCGACGCCACTGCGTAGAACCTGACGCCGGCACGAACCGCTGCGTGCGGCCGCTATTCTTGCGATTCGTACTGGTCTTTCAGCTTCGCCACCACCGTTGGATCGGCCAGCGTCGTGGTGTCGCCGAGCGCGTTGCCCTCGGCAATGTCGCGCAACAGCCGGCGCATGATTTTTCCCGACCGCGTCTTGGGCAGGTCGGCGGCGAAGATGATGTCGTCGGGCCGGGCAATGGCGCCGATCTTCGTCGCGACGTGCTTCTTCAGCTCGTCGGCAAGCGCCTCCGAGGCGGTGACACCCTCCTTGACGGTCACGAACGCGGCCAGCGCCTGGCCCTTGATGTCGTGGGTGCGTCCGACAACGGCCGACTCCGCGACCTTGGGGTGATCGACCAGCGCGCTTTCGACTTCCATGGTGCCAATGCGGTGGCCGGCGACATTCAGCACATCGTCGACGCGGCCGAGCAGCCAGAAGTAACCCTCGTCATCGAGCTTGGCGCCGTCGCCGGTGAAGTAGGTGTCGCGTCCCCAGCTGCTCCAGTACTGCTTCACGAATCGATCGTGGTCGCCGTAGATGGTCCGCAGCATCGACGGCCATGGCTTGGTGATGGCCAGCAGGCCGCCGCCGACCGGGACGCGCTCGCCTTTTTCGTTGAGGATCTCGGCGCTGATGCCGGGGAATGGCTGCGTCGCCGATCCGGGCTTGGTGCGCGTGATCCCGGGAAGCGGCGTGATGGCAATAGCGCCCGTTTCCGTCTGCCACCACGTGTCGACAATCGGACAGCGGCTGCCGCCGATGTGCAGGTGATACCAGATCCACGCCTCGGGATTGATCGGCTCACCGACCGACCCCATCAGCCGCAATGACGTGAGGTTGTGCCTGGCCGGCCAATCCGTGCCCCACTTCATGAACGCGCGGATAGCAGTCGGCGCAGTGTAGAAGACCGTCACGCCAAGGCGCTCGACGATGTCCCACAACCGATCCTTCTGCGGCCAGTCGGGCGCGCCCTCGTACATGACGACGGTGGCGCCGTTGGCGAGCGGACCGTACACGACATAGCTGTGACCTGTCACCCAGCCAATGTCAGCGGTGCACCAATAGACGTCGTCATCCTTCAGGTCGAATACCCATTTGGTCGTGGCATACACGCCGGTGAGGTAGCCGCCGGTGGTGTGGACGATGCCCTTGGGTTTGCCGGTCGTGCCGGAGGTGTAGAGAATGTAGAGCATGTCCTCTGCATCCATGACCTCAGGCTCGCAGTCGTAAGGGGCGTCCTGCATCAGGTGGTGATACCAGTGATCGCGGCCGTCCGTGACCTGGACAGGCGCGGTCGGTGTTTGCAGCCGCTGCACGATGACCACGCTCTCGATTGACGGGGTATCCCGCAGCGCTTCATCGGCGGTCTGCTTGAGCGGCACGATCTGGCCGCGGCGCCAGCCGCCGTCGGCGGTGACGAGCACCTTGCAGGACGAGTCGTTGATGCGATCGCGGAGAGACTCGGCGCTGAAGCCGCCGAACACCACTGAGTGCACGGCGCCGATTCGCGCGCAAGCGAGCATGGCGATGGCCAGTTCGGGAATCAACGGCAGGTAGAGCGCCACGCGATCGCCCTTGTTCACATTCAGCTTTTTCAGCACGTTGGCGAACTGGCAGACCTGCCGATACAAGTCGAAGTAGGTCAGCGTGCGCCGGTCGCCGGGCTCCCCTTCCCAGATGAACGCGGCCTTGTTCCGGCGCGCGGTCCGCACGTGGCGATCGAGGCAGTTGGCGCTGATGTTGAGCTTGCCGCCGACAAACCACCTGGCATCCGGCGCATTCCAGTCGAGGATCTTCGACCACGGCGCGATCCACTCGAGCTGTTTCGCAAAGCCGGCCCAGAACGCCTCAGGATCCTTCGCGGCCTGTTCGTAAATCGCCGGGTCGCTGACGTGCGACTGCTGCCGGAATTGATCTGTGGGAGAAAAGCTTCTGTCTTCCTTCAACAGCGCTTCGATCTCGGGAGAGACTTTCTCGGACATCGAGGGAGTATATCAATTGGAGATTGGGTGAGTGGTTGATTGCCGACTGTTTAGCGATTTGAGAATGACAATCGCCAGATTGCTTTGGCAATTGACGATCGGCAATCACCCAACAATCAACAATCAACAATCAAGGAATCGCACAATCGTCAATTTTAGACACTCCCAGCCGGCGGAATTGGGGGAGGCACGACCGGTGCGGCATTCTTCCTGAACATCACAGCGCCGAACATACCGCCGACCATGCCGAACAGTGTCATGACGACCAGCATGACGAAGAAGCCCAGGAACAACCCGATGCCGATGTCCGGTCCGGTGGTGGACATGTTCTCGAACAGCGCGCGCAAGTCCGGCGGCAACTCCGAAGAGTCACGCAGTACCTGCTGTACCATCCGGGAGTTCATTCCCGAAAAGGCGGCGTTCATCGGGATCGACACGATCAGCCAGACGAACGCGCCGACAATCCCGGAGAGCAGACCGACGATGGCCCCGTCGCCGGCCTGAATCGGCTCGACGTGGTTCTGCTGCATCAGGTAGGCGGCCAGCGCCCCGCCGAACAGCACCCACGCGCAACAGCAGCAGTTGCCGATCATCACGACCGGAAGCGCGGACAGCACGCCGATCGTGACACCACCGAGCAGCGCCGGCTGGGTCTTGGCGGGGCTCATCGGCTAGTCGTAATACTCACGGCCGAGATGGGTGATCATGTCTTCGCCCTGCATGTAGCGCAAGGTGTTCTTCAGCTTCATCAACTGAATGAACAGATCGTGCTCTGGATACAGATCCTTGGCGTGCATCGGCGCCTTGAAATAGAACGACAGCCACTCCTGGATGCCGGACATGCCGGCCCGCTTCGCCAGATCGAGGAACAACGCCGAGTCGATCACGATCGGAGCCGCGAGAATCGAATCGCGGCACAGGAAGTTGATCTTCAGCTGCATCGGGTAGCCGAGCCAGCCGACGATGTCGATGTTGTCCCAGCCTTCCTTGTTGTCGCCGCGCGGCGGATAGTAGTTGATGCGCACAACGTGCGACAGGTCCTGGTAGAGATCGGGATAAAGGTGCGGCTGGAAGATGTAGTCGAGCGCGGATTTCTTGCTCTCTTCCTTGGTCTTGAAGGACTCGGGATCATCCAGCACTTCGCCGTCGCGATTGCCGAGGATGTTGGTCGAGTACCAGCCACGCACGCCGATCAGGCGCGCCTTCAATCCAGGCGCGATGATCGTCTTGATCAGCGTCTGCCCGGTTTTCATGTCGTTGCCGGCCAGCGGCGCCTTGGTTTGCGCGGCCAGCTCCAGCATGGCCGGAACGTCGGCAGTCAGGTTGGGCGCGGCGTTCGCGAACGGCAGCCCTTCCTTCAGCGCCGCGTAAGCATAAACCATGCTCGACGGAATGGCATCGTCACTGAGCTCGAGGCCCTTTTCGAAGGCCGCCAGCGACTGGTGCACCGGGCCTTCCTTCATGAAGACCTCGGTGCTGCCGCACCACACCATCACCAGGCGTGAGCAGTTGTGCTGCTGCCTGAAATGTCGAATGTCGGAGATCAGCTGATCGGCGAGGTCCTTCTTGTTTGTGCCCTTCTTGACGTTGGGACCCGAGAGCCGCTTCACATAACGTTGATCGAAGACCGCGGGCATGGGCTTGATGGCCTCGAGCTCCGGGCGGATGGCGTCGAGCAGCGATCGTTCGAGGACGCCGGCGGTGCCGGCCGCGGCGTAGCAGTCTTCTTCAAAAATGTCCCAGCCGCCGAACACCACATCATCGAGCCTGGCGAGCGGAACGAACTCATTGATCTTCGGGGAGCGGTTATCGGTGCGCTTGCCAAGGCGGATGGTGCCCATCTGCGTGAGCGAGCCAATAGGTTTTGCAAGGCCTTTGCGGATGGCGATGACGCCAGCGATGGTGGTGGTGCTGACCGCGCCGAGGCCGACCAGCAGAATGCCCAACTTCCCCTGGGCAGGAGCGATTTCCAAGGCTGATTTCACCTTGGAAATATATCACTTCGACAGGTTGCGGCCTCCCGCTTCCGGGTTCCGGGTTCTAATGGAAACATGATGTTCCTCCTTCGCATGCTGACGCGGAACAAGGGCGGCCGCGCCATGGATCCGCTCCACGTGTCGATGACCGGCGTGCATATGGGCGAGCGGTTCCTGCTGATTGGCTGCAACGACAAGGCGCTGCTGTCCGGTCTCGCCGCCAAGGTCGGACTGAGCGGCACGGCGGCGGTCGCGGCGTTCGATGAGCGACAGGCCAGGCTCGCGGATAAAGTCGGCAAACAGGTCGGCGCGCTGATCGACATACGGGAAACGCGAGGTGACTGGCCGTTTGATGCCGCCGCGTTCGACATGATCGTGGTCGACGACACCGACCGCGCCTTCCGGACGCGTCCGGGTGCCGACCAGATCCTGCGGCATGGTCTTGGCAGCCTGCGTCCCGGCGGGCGGATCGAAGTCGTCACCCGAGTGTCGGCTCAGGAAGAAGCCGACGTGATCGCGCGCCTGTCGAATGCAGGATTCAAACCGGTGCGGCTGCTCGCCGAGCGCGACGGACTTCGCTTTGTTGAAGGATTGCGCACTCACTAGTGGAACGTAGTCACTGAAGTACTACCGGGCCGTTGCTACGGAACGGCCCCACTTGCTGCGAAGAGCTTGCCGGCGACGGTACTGTTTCAGCCGATACGCTCCACTAGTCGGTGAGCGTCACCGTTGACGGATCGACCGTGCGCGCAATCTGGATGGTCGTCTTCACGCTCCCGAACGTCACCTCGTCGCCGTCGACAACCGCGGTCGGCTTGTCGATCCGCGCGCCGTTGACGAGGGTGCCGTTCTTGCTGTCATAGTCTTCGACGACCAGCGTCGCTCCGCTGACGAGCAGCCGCGCGTGACGGCGGGACACGCTGACATCATCGAGCACCACGTCGCATTCCTGATCGCGGCCAACCTGATGTGAGCCGGCACACAGCGACAGGCGGCGCCGGCCGACCGCGAGCGCGATGCGGCTGCGCTGCCGTTCGGCGGTGCGCGGGCGCGACCGCGATTCACGCACGTCGGCGGCGAAGCTGTAGCCGATGCCGTGATGCGTCTTGATCGAGCCGGTGCGCGCCGACGGTTCGACGAGCGCCGAGCGCAGCTCGCCAATCAGCACGTGGAGGTTCGCTTCGACGACGAAGGTGTCGGGCCAGAGCTGGTCCATCAGCTCCTGCTTGGTCATCACCCGGGGCCGATGCTCGATCAAGGTGCGTAACAGCTCGTAGGCCTTGGGCGACAGGTGCACGCCGGCGCCGTCCCGAGTTAGTTCCCGGGTCTGCGTGTCCAGCCGGCAGTTGGCGAAGGCATAGCGCATTTTCGGGCGAATCGTAACCCAGCGACGTCTTTAGAAAAACCCTAGGCGCTCCCTAGGACAGGGGATGCCCGGCTGGATCACCCTGTTCGCATGACAGAACACCTGACACGACGCGAACAGCAGGTCGCCGATGCAGTGGCACGCGGCCTCTCCAACAAGCAGATCGCCTCGGAGTTCGGCATCAGCATCGAGACGGTCAAGCGACACCTGTCATCCATCTACAGCAAGCTGGAAATGACAGGACGCGTGATGCTCGCCGTGCACGTCATTCGCTCGGCGAGGCCGGAGCAGGCCACCGTGGCCTCACCGATGGTTGTCTCGGGCGCAGGCGCGCTATAGGTGCGTCGTGGTCGGCGGATCGTCGGACGTTTCCACGATGTACCAACCCTTGACGTGGCCGAACTCGATCTCGTCGCCATCGCGGAGCGCGGACGGCACCTTGATCGTCGCCCCCATGATCTGGGTGCCGTTCTTGCTCTTGAGATCCTCGAGTGTCGCCTGACCGCCGCTGATAGTGATCTTGGCGTGGTGGCGCGACACGCTCGCGTCATTGATGCACACCGTGGATGCGGGGTCACGCCCGATGGTGTTGACACCAGGGCCGAGCACGTAGTGGCGATGGCCGAGGCGCAATGACCTCACCATCGCGCGAATCCAATCATTTGACCTTTTCGAGTTTCCGGACGATGTGCCCACCCGGCTGTCCCGTAAGGGTGATCCCTGGAACCGTCTCGCCGACATAAATATTGCCGTCCGTGTCGACGGCGACGCCCTCGGCGACGGCATCATCGAGCTTGTACTTCACCGAACCGTCCCTGGCGCTGCCGATGAACACACCCTTCTTGACGTTGTAGTCGACAACATAAAGGGTGTCGTCGGGTGTGATGTACATACCGCTGGGCGTGCCGAACTGGGTCCACTGATCGATGAACGCCCCGTCCTGATCGAAAATCTGAATCCGGTTATTCGAGCGATCCCCGACCAGCACGCGCCCGCGCGAGTCAATGACGATGGTGTGCGGCAGATTGAATTCGCCGGGTTGGTCGCCGCGTTTGCCCCACGCCTTGATGAACCTGCCGTCCTTGTCGAACTTCACGACTCGCGAATTCTGATGGCCGTCGGCGACGAAGATGTCGCCGTTGGCGGCGACCGCTACGTCGCATGGCCCGCCGAAGGTGTCGGGGCCGTCGCCTCGAACGCCCTTCGTGCCAAGTGTCATCACCAGCGTTCCGTCAGGGCCGTACTTGAACACTTGCTGGCCGATGCCGTTCCTCGCCTGTCCGTCGGTGATCCACAGGTTGCCGAAACGATCGACGCGAATCCCGTGCGGCCACGCGAACAGCTTCTCGCCCCACTGCTTGAGCACCCTGCCCGAGCGATCGAGCTCGACAATCGGGACTTCGGCGCGGTGGAACGCGTAGATCCTGCCGGCCGCGTCAATCGCCATTCCCGGAACCTCGCCCCAGGCGGCGCCGCCTGGCAGCGCGCCCAAGCCCGGCACGAGGCGGTAGGGCGCCCCGCCTTCGCGCTGCGCGCTATGGAGGGCAGGCGGAATTACCGAGCAAAAGAGCGCGACTGCCGACGCCGCTACCAGGGTCCTCATGGACTGCATCATAGACTGGACGGACCGTCCTTTAAGCACCACACATCGCCGGGCTGGATGCCGCAAAGATTTGAGCATTTCCGGCCGAAAAGCCCGATGATGACGGTCAGGTCTGAAGGCGCGTCAACGGCAAGAAAATTGCGATAAGCCGGGCACAGCCATGCCCGGTTCCGTTCCGCCAGACGTCTACACCGCACGCGAGATCGCGCTGGCCGCCGGGGTCAGTGAAGACCGGGTCATGCAGCTCGTGGCTCGCGGCGAAATTCGCTCGATCGCCGCGCAGATGCCAGTCACGGTCGACCCGGCTCTAGGCGCATTCGTTGCGCACGCTGAAGCCGTGCGCGCGGTTCGCGCTCTCAAGCACGGCACTGCGGTCGGCGTAGCCGGCACGCTCGGTCTCGGCCGGGAGCTCTTCGCCGAGGGTATTCGCGCCGGGCGATCGACGACGGTGCCGATGATCGTGTCGACCAGTTTGCACGGGCTTGCCGTCGCGACCATTTTGTTCGTCGCCAGCCTGGGCTTCGCCGTCGCTGATGAACGAACAGAGCCGTTGAAGGATCCTGAGCCCCTGCGCATGGTGTTCCTGGTGGCCGCCGGCCCGGGCGGCGGCGGGGGGGGCGGCGGACTAAGGTTCAACACGCCCCCGCCGAAGGCCGAGCGCCGGGGTGTCGAGCGAATCAGCAGCCCCATACCGGCCCGCAAGCTGCCACCGCCAATGCGGCCCGAACCTGAACCACCAGAGCCTCCGAAACCGATCGAGGCCAGGCAGTTGCCGCCGGTAATGGCGCCAATCCCCGCGAAGCCCGCGGAAACCCAGGATCGTGAGGGCCTTCTGGCCCGGGCGCCGGAAACGCCGCCCAGCCAGGGCTCAGGCACCGGTGGCGGCGTCGGATCCGGTCATGGCACAGGACTGGGCCAAGGTGACGGCAATGGTGTCGGCGAGGGATCGGGCGGCGGTTATGGCGGCGGACCGTTCCGTCCCGGCAGTGGCGTTGAACCACCGCGCCTCCTGCGCGAGGTGCGTGCCGACTACACGGACGAGGCGCGGCGCGCCAACATCGAAGGCGAGGTGGAGCTCGAAATCGTCGTGCGCCGGGACGGTTCGGTGGGAGAGGTGAAGATCGTGCGCGGATTGCGCGGCGGCTTGAACGAGCGCGCCGTGCAGGCAGTGCGCCAATGGAGATTCGCCCCGGGACGCATGAAAGGCGTGCCGGTGGATGTCGTAGTCGAAGTGGGCGTGGAGTTCGGACTCCGCTAGGAGTCTCGCGGAGTCTGGGTTGGAAACTATGGACATCATCCTGCCAGCGGTCACCGTCGTATCACTGGTCGTCGCGCTCGTGATGGGCGTGACGGCGGCGCGATTGGCGCGCGACGAGAAGAAGCGATCGGCGGCGCGGGTGGCGGCGTTGTCACTGGCGGCGGGCGACGAGAGCGCGCCTCCAGCGTCGGCGCCAGTTCGCGCCGAAGTCAAGCCGGCGGTAAAAGCGCCGTGGGCTCCCGCCCCGCGCGTATCCTTCGAGTCTCCGAGGATGGCGGCTGCGCCTTCTGACATCGCTGTCTCTCACGCCTCTGGGTTTCTGGGCGCGTCTCCAGTTGAACCTCAGGGGGCGAGCCGCCAGAAGTCGCTGGCGCTTGCGGCAGTGGTGCTGTTCCTGGTGCTGTCGGGCGGCCTGGTGTGGGTGATGTCGGGGCTGCGAGGCACGACAGCGGTGGCGATGGGCCCGAATGCCCCGCTCGAGCTGGTGTCGCTCAGCCACCAGCGCCAGAACGAAACACTCGCGGTGTCGGGCCTGGTTCGAAATCCAATCGCCGGCACGCCGGTCGAACGGCTCTCGGCGGTGGTGTTCCTGTTCGACCGGACCGGGACGTTCGTGACCAGCTCACGCGCGAATGTGGACTTTCTGAAGCTTGGCGCCGGCGATGAATCGCCATTTGTCGTGTCGATCGACGCCCCGGCCACGGTGGCGCGGTACCGCGTCAGCTTCCGCACAGACGAGGGCGTAATCCCGCACCTCGATCGCCGTGGGGATGCGCCGGCGCCGATTGAAAGCGAACAGACGGTCAACGTGAAGTTGAAATAGGGATCAGGGATCAGGGATCAGGGATCAGGAATCATGAACCGCCATCTCGTTCAGAATGTCGCCGCTGTCGGCGCGCTGGTTTTCGCCTTGGCCGGGGCGTCCGCCTCCGCTCGCTCCGAATCGGGCGAGCTACGGCGGGACCTCGCCGGAGCCGACTACGGCAGCGGCGGCGGGCCGCAGCAGCAGGGCGGCGGCTTCCGGTTCAAGAGCGGCGTGGAGCTGATCAACGTGACGGCGACGGTGACCGATCGATCCGGGCGCTTCTACAGCAAGCTGCGCAAGGAAGACTTTCTCGTCTACGAGGACGGGAAGCCCGTGGAGGTGACGCACTTCAGCGCCGATCGCACGCCGGTGAGCCTCGGGATCGTCGTCGACACGAGCGGCAGCATGGCCGGCGAAAAGTGGTCCGCCGCCGTCAACTCGATCGATCGTTTCTTCCGCACGATGGTCGACGAGGCTGACGAGTTCTTCCTGTATCGTTTCAGCGCGAACGCCGATCTGGTGGCGGACTGGACGACCGATCGCGATCGCCTGGCGGTGGCCATCGGCCGAATCCACCCCAACGGCGGGACGGCGATGTACGACGCGGTGGCTGAGGCTGTGCCGATGGCGCAGGGCGGCCAGAACCGCAAGAAGGCGGTGGTGATCATCTCTGACGGCAACGACACCAGCAGCCGCGTCGGCGTGTCGGACGTCAAACAGATGGTGCGCGAGACCGAGGTGCTGGTCTATGCGGTGGGCATTGACGGCCATGGCACGCCAACGTTCCAGCGGCCCACACCACCGGTGCAGCAGCCTCCGCCTCGCTTGCCGATTCCGCTGCCCTTCCCGGGCGGGGGACGCGGTGGTGGCGGGCGCTTTCCGATTCCCGGCACCGGTGGCGGTGGCGGCTACCCGCCGGTCACCGGCGGGACCGGCCGCGGCGGAACCTATTCGGTCGGCGGCGACGATCGCGTCAACGTCCTGGCGCTTCGTGAAATGACCGACGACAGCGGCGGCCGCACGGAGATCGTCCGCGACTTTCGCGATCTCGATCCGGCCATCGGCAGCATCGCCGATGAATTGAGCCAGCAGTACTACCTCGGGTATCCGAGTCCTGGCTTCAAGGACGGTCGCTGGCACACTATCCGGGTTGAGTTGCGGGATCCATCCTTGAAAGTTCGCGCTCGCAAGGGGTACGTTGCAACTCCGTAGCCGGTTCAACCGCTCAACCGGTTCGGGCGTTCAATGTTGAGGACAAACTCCCTGGCATAACAATCGCAGTAGTGAACAGTGTTCCGCCGACGCACTTCGCGCTATGGCGGACAAGCCGGAGGATCTCATGAAGACACTGTTCGCTACTCTGTTCGTCTCGCTGGCCGCGCTTGGCGCACCGCTCGCCGCGACCGGCCGCGCCGCGGACGCGGCGCAAGAGGCCCAGCGCAAAGATCTGCAGGTCTTCAACGACATCGCGGATCAAGTCAATCGCTACACGCAATTGAACATCTTCGACAGCATTTCGGCTGAAGTCACCGGCGGCCGGGTCGTGTTGAGCGGCTGGGTCACCATGCCGTACAAGCGCGACGATCTGGAGAGGCGCGCCCGCAAGGTGGAGGGCGTCACCGCTCTCGACAACCAGATTGGCGTGCTGCCGGTATCGCACTTCGACGACGAGCTGCGGTTCAGGATTGCGCGGGCGATCTACGGCCACTCGTCGTTCTGGCAGTACGCCGCCATGGTCAACCCGCCGATTCGTATTGTCGTCAATCGCGGTCACGTGTCGCTGGAAGGCGTTGTGCAGAGCAACGTCGAGCGGATGCTGGCCCGGTCGCTGGCCTCTGGCTTCGGCGCATTCAAGGTGACCAACGAACTGAAGACGGACGCCGAAGTCCGCGAGGCCATGGAGACGAGGAAATCGAATTAGTGTCTCGAGGTCGTGAAGTTCTGGGCTACGCGGGCTTGCGGGATCTCACGAACCAGATGGCCGCGATGAACGTGATCAGCACGAGCACACCCATTGCGGCAAACAGGGCGAGGGTGCGAACCAGGATGGACTGGGTTTCCATCCTCGCCACGATCTCCAGGGACGCACCGCGCCGGCGCTCCGACAGGGCCTGCTCCCAGACTACGATGTTGCCGCGCTCGACGCGTCGTGACGGGGCGTTGTGAAACGTGATGACGCTCGGCAGGTGCATTCTGACGGCCATCAGCTCGCTGCCATCCCAGCCGACATCACCGACACTCAGACCTGCGGCCGCGCCCATCCTCTGGGTGAATTCGTACTGTCCTTCGTGTTGACGGTAGGCGTACGACGACCATGCAAACGGGGCGGCGTCGCTGAGGCGCCGGATGTCGGCGACGTTCAGCCGCAGATGAACATAACGACGGCCCTCGCGGCGTGACGTTGTCACGCTGGCGACCTCGGTTGCCGGCGACTGATACAGATCGCGAACGACGACCCGGTCGAGGCGCGCCGCGGGATCGACCGGCAGCGGCGCGCCATGCAGCGCGACCAGCGCCGGGACGGATGCGTTGACGTAGACCGTGGCCGAGCCGTCGAGATCGAGAAAAATCTCTTCTTCGTATTCGTACTTCCTGGCAATGACGTTGTCGCACGCGATCGACGTCAGGACGGCGATCAACGCGAGCGCCAAGGCCCTTCGGCTTCGCTCCGGACTGGCGAGACGCACGATCGAATAATATCGGTCTGATGGCCTCCGGCCCCACGCTTTTTCTGATCGACGGCAGCAACCAGATGTATCGCGCCTACCATGCGATTCGCGGGCTGACACGATCGGACGGCAAGTCCACCAATGCCACCTACGGCTTCATCACGATGCTGCGCAAGCTGCTTGCCGACCATCAACCGCAGTACATCGTGGCGTCGTTCGACCTGCGGGGCAAAACGTTCCGCAGCGATGTCGCGGCCGACTACAAGGCGAACCGCTCGCCGATGCCGGGCGACCTTGCCGAGCAGGTGCCTTGGGTCCACGAAGCGTGCGAGGCCATGGGCGTGCCGATCCTCACGTCCGAAGGTTTTGAAGCCGATGACGTGATCGGCACGCTTGCCGCAAAGGCCGCTGCCCACGGCCTTCAGGCCGCGATCGTGACCGGCGACAAGGACTTCTTCCAGCTGGTCGGCGACGGCATTCGCGTCTACAACCCGAAGGATGACGGCACCTGGTACGACGCGGCGGGCGTCAAGCAACGGTGGGGTGTCGAGCCGTCGCAGGTGTGCGATGTGCTGGCGTTGATGGGGGACTCGATCGACAACGTCAAAGGCGTTCCGGGTATCGGAGAGAAAGGCGCCACCGAGCTGATCGGCACCTACGGCACGCTCGAGGCACTGCTGCAGGCGGCGCCGCAGATCACACAGAAGCGCTATCGGGAGGGGCTCACGACCTATGCCGACCAGGCGCGGCTAAGCCGCGAGCTGGTGACGATCAAAACGGATGTGGACGTGCCGTTCGAGCTCGAGCGCTTTCAGTTCAGGGGCGCCGATCGTGAGCGCTGCTACGCGCTGTTCTCGAAGCTCGAGTTCCGGACGCTGGTGCCCGAATTCGCGCCGACCGCCTCTTCTGTCGAGAAGGACTACCGGCTGATCGAGTCCACCGAGGAGCTCAGGGCGCTGGTTGCGGAGATGAGGGCGGTGGGCCGGTTCAGCATGAAGGTGATCACCGACGGCACCGCGCCGGTGCGTGCGACGCTGGTCGGCATTGCCGTCTCCTCCGGCAGATCGCTTGCGCGCTACATTCCGCTCGGCCACGAAGGCTTCGGCAACGGCATGTCGATGCCCAAATCCGAGGCGCTCGCCTTGTTGTCGCCGCTGCTCACCGATCCGGCGATTGAGAAGATCGGGCACGACCTCAAGGCGGATCTGATCGTGCTCGGCCGGCACGGCGTCGACGTCCAGAACCCCAACGGCTTCGACACCATGATTGCCAGCTACCTGGTGGACGCGAACCGATCGAGCCAGGCGCTCGAGCCGCTGGCGCTCGAACAGCTGGACTACAAAGCGGTGACCGAAGAAGAGGTTCGCGGCAAAGGTGTCAAGGCGATCGACTTCGCGCAGGTGCCGGTCGACAGCGTGCTCGACTATGCCGGTGAGCGCGCCGACCTCGCGTTCCAGTTGTCGGAGCGCGTCACACCGGTGCTGATCGAGGACGGGCTCGAGCCCGTGTACCGCGAGCTCGAGCTGCCGCTGGTGCCGATTCTCGCCGCCATCGAGCGCACCGGCGTCCGAGTCGACGTGCGATCACTGGTCTCACAGTCGGTGATCGTCGATCGCGAGATGACCGATCTCAGCAGACGAATCTTCGAGCTGGCCGGCGGCGAGTTCAACATCGGCTCACCGAAGCAGCTCGCCGAAGTGCTGTTCGAGCGGATGCGACTGCCGGTGCTGAAGCGCACCGGCACGTCACGGGCGCCGTCCACTGCGGTCGACGTGCTCGAGGAGCTCGCCCTCCAGCACGAGGTGTGCCGCTTCATTCTGGACTGGCGCGGTCTGTCGAAGCTGAAAGGGACCTACATCGACGCGCTGCCGTCGCTGGTCAACCCGGAAACCGGCCGCGTGCACACGCAGATCAGCCAGGCGGTGGCCGCCACCGGCCGCCTGAGCAGCAGCGACCCCAACCTGCAGAACATTCCGATTCGCACCGAGATCGGACGGCAGATTCGCAGTGCCTTCATTGCCGATCCAGGCCACGTGCTGATTTCAGCGGACTACTCGCAGATCGAATTGCGCGTGCTGGCCCACATGTCCGGCGACGAGACGCTGACCGAAGCGTTCGTGCGCGGCGACGACATCCACGATCAGACCGCCAACAAGGTGTTCGGCCCCGACAGTACGCTCGACCCCTACGAGCTGCGACGGCGGGCCAAGATCATCAACTACGCCCTGCTCTATGGCAAGACGGCGTTCACGCTCGCCAAAGACATCGGCGTGTCGCAGCAGTCGGCGCAGCAGTTCATCGACGCGTACTTCGCCGGCTTCCCGCGCGTGCGGGCGTTCATTGACAAGACGCTGGCCGATGCGCAGGCCAGCGGCGTGGTGAAGACGTTGATGGGGCGGCGGCGGCCGGTGCCGGAGCTGACGAGCCGCAACTTCCAGATTCGCGCCGGTGCCGAGCGCATTGCCGTCAACATGCCGATTCAAGGCACCGCCG
>Ga0233424_10001943_pt1 | contig 16061 bp, 10 predicted proteins | sample Watercolumn_Towu_FD_181011 | JGI IMG/M metagenome (GOLD analysis project Ga0233424, IMG submission 181011) | Freshwater microbial communities from Lake Towuti, South Sulawesi, Indonesia - Watercolumn_Towuti2014_125_MG | ecosystem: Environmental > Aquatic > Freshwater > Lake | place: Indonesia...
GGTTGTCAGGTCGTGGGAAGCGCCGCCCCGATCAGAAAGGACACGATTGACGTGACTGGTCGTCGAGGTGCCGGATTGCGTCCGGGTCGTGGTGGTCGTGGCAGCACTGCCCCCTACCGAGGGATCGGCCTTGATGCCGGTGGCGCTCGGCGAGCAAGTTGCAGTTTCCTGAATGCCGGACAGACCGCGTGAGTCGCCGGAGATCACAGCCAGTGCTTCGTCGGCTCGGATGTAGTTGAGCGGGTAGCTGCGCGTGACCAGGGGCTCGAGTTCCGCCAGGGATTTTCTGGCTTCCAGTTCCTGTTTCTCCTTGGCGGTCAATTCGTCCCTGGGGGCCACCCAGATCACGCTGCCGCTGGCACGCTTGTCCAAGCCCTTGGCGCGCATGATGATGTCCAGGGCCTGATCCCAAGGCACATCCTTCAGTCGCAGCGTCACGTTGCCCGACACGGTATCGCTGGCGATGATGTTGAGGCCGGTGAAGTCGGCAATCACCTGGAGAACGGCACGGACCTCGACGTTCTGGAAGTTGAGGGTGAGTTTCTCGCCGGTGTAGAGCGGCTTGTCCAATTTGGCCGCCTGCGCGTCGTCCAGGGAACGTACCTCCATGATGAACTGGCTGCCGGTCTGGTAGGCGGAGTAGTCCCACTTCCCTCTTGGGGTGACCAGCATGCGCGTGTTCTTGCCCTGTTCGAAGGTTTCCACCATCTGCGTGGGCGTGGCGAAATCGGTGACATCCAGGCGGCGCTGCAACGGCGCCGGCAAGGAGGTATTGAGGAAATCCACCTGAATGGCCGTGCCTTTCTGCTGGATATCGATACCCACACCGGGATCTGACAGGGTGACGGCGATGCGGCCTTCTCCGTTCTTGCCCCGGCGGAACTCCACGTCGCGAATGCCGTGGTCGCGCTGCTTGCCGGTTTCCGCAAAGCGGGTGGGCGCCACTGTCGGCGCCGCGCTGGCAGCCTTGTCCGAGCCGCGCAGCACCGCCAGGACTACGTTGCGCTCCCGGCGCAGTTCATGGCTGGCAGGACCGCTCAGGTTGAAGACGACACGGGTGCGATCACCGGATTGAACCACCTGATAGTTCTTGATGATGCCGACGTTCAGGCTCTCCTGGGTCCGCCCCACGTTGTTGCCGGTGTTGGGAAAATCCAGGACAAGCCGATGCGGGTTGCTGGTGGAGAAGGAAACCGGGTCGCCATCCAAAGCATCCTTGAGAACGATCTTGATGACCTGGCTGTCGTTCTGGCCTTCGGCCACGGATACGGTATTGAGCGCGTTCTGGGCGGCCAGGGCCGGCAAGGTCAAGAGCCAGGCAACGCTTGCCAGCAAAGCTGGCCAATTTGGCATCCTAAGCATGTTCGGTCGCGTCGTTTTCATCGCTTCTACTCCTGAAGGGCCAGCGTGGCCTTGGTCTCGGTCCAGTCGCCAGCGCCATCCTGGACGGTTTCCCTGAGTTCAATGCCTGCGTCGCGAATGGCGATGACAAGCCCGAAGTTCTGTCCCATGTGCTCCCCTTTCCTGACCCGGTAAAGCGTATTTTCCGGGGTGCGGATCAGCGCATAGAGTTGCCCGCCTTTGTTGATGGTTCCCACCATGCGCAGACCATCAAGGGGGTATTGCTCGAGGGGCTCCTTGGGCCGCGACAGATCCGGTTGGAAGGCCCCACTGCCCTTTCCGGCTTTCAGGCTCCGGGGGCGGAACGGATCTGGCAGGTCTGCTGGCACGTAATTGAATGTCTCCTGCATCTTCATGGGTGGCAGGGGCTCCAGGGCCTGTTGGCCGGTGGCGCCTGTCTGGGCCATGAATGCCCGTAAATCCGCGAATTCATCCTGGGCGCACCCCGAAAGCATGATCAGGGCGAAAAGCCATATGCGCTTCATTTCTTCACCGCCCCCTGTTTCTGTTTCTTGACCTCGGCCAATTCCTTCTCGTCCAGGTAACGGTAAGTCTGGATGCGCGCCTCCATCGTGAGAATCGCATCCTTGCCGGGGCTCAACTGCACATCATGCAGCGTAACGATACGCGGCAGTTTGGAGAGATCATTCGCGAACCCGCCAATATCGTGATAACTGCCGATTACCCTGATGGCGACCGGCAAGGTGGCATAGAAGTCCGAGCGTGTTTCGGTACCGGGGCGGAACAGGTCGAATTCCAAACCGCGGCCCACCCCGACTTGGTTGATATCGGTCAGCAAGGCGTCCATTTGGGAACGGTCCGGCAACTGCCGCAACAGGGACGCCAGGGATTGTTCGATCTCGCTGAGCCTGCGCTTGTAAGCCTCATAGTGAAAAGCCTGCCCCTTCTTGGAAGTATAAGTCTCCCGCAGGGTTTGCTCCTCCCGGCGGGCGCTCTCGAGTCCGTTCATGGCGTCCGACCATACCAGGAACCAGCCTCCCGCCAGGATGGCGGCGAAAAGCAAAACAAGGATCAGGGCGCGCACCGGCGCGGGCGCGCTTGATATGTCCTTGAGATCCAAGTTGTTGAGATCGGATAGGTTCATGGCTTCGCGCCTTTCGCCTGTTTGGTCTCGACGGCCTGCTTGGTCAGCCTGACGTTTAAGCCAAACTCGTTGACCCGCAACGCACCTACCTGCGCGGCCTTCACTTCCACCAAGGTCGGTTCATCGAAGAGCGCAGCCTGCTCCAACGCCCGCATGAAAGTGGAAACCCGCGCACTCGATTGGGCATAGCCGGACACGGCTATCGCATCCCCGGTCTGTTTGACACTCTTCAGATAGAGGCCGTCCGGCAGACGCCGAGCCAGTTCGTCAAACAGATGCACGGCCTCATCGCGGTTGGATTGCAAGGATTCGACCGCGTTCTTGCGCGCCAGGAGATCCTGGGTCTTTTCCTTGAGTTGCGCGATCTCGGCGATCTGCTTGTCCAGCTTGGCGATCTCCTCCTTCAGGAAGGCGTTGCGCCGATCCTGGTTGGCCTTGGCATTCATCAGGTAGGCCTGCCCCAAGGCCACGGCAGCCAAGCCGGCTCCCAGAACCACGACGGCGAGCACCGCGAACAGGCGTTGCTGGCGCGCCTTCCTGAGTTGGCGGTGAGGAAGCAGATTGATGCGGATCGGATTCATGCCGGATCGAACCTACGCAGGGCGAGGCCGCACGCAACGAACAGCGCCGGCGCCTCGGAAGCCAGTTGGCGTGCCTTCACATGGCTGGAAACCGCCATCTTGGAGAAGGGATTGGCGATCAGCGTGCTGGTCTGCACCTTGCCATGCACCACGTCATCCAGGCCCGGGATGGCGGCGCACCCCCCGGCCAGCAGGATGTGGTCGACACGCTGATACGATGTCGCGGAGAAGAACAACTGCAGGGCACGGCCGATTTCCTGGGCGACGGAATCCAGGAATGGCTGCAGAACCTCGGATTCGTAACTGTCGGGAAGCAGGCCCTTGCGTTTCGTGTCCTCGGCCTCTTCCAGGGGCAGATCGAAGCGACGGCTTATTTCACTGGTGAGGGTATTGCCGCCCAAGGCGTGTTCCCGCTGGTAGACCATCTGGTTGTCGAGCAGCACGTTCACATGGGTGGAATTGGCGCCGATATCGACGATGGCGATGATCTGGCCCTTGCCGTTGTCGGGCAGCTGGAAAGCCATCTGTTCGTAGGCCGTCAGCGTGGCGAAGGCATCCACGTCCATGATCACGGTTCTCAGGCCGGCGGACTCCGCCAGGGCCACACGCTCCTCAACCCGTTCGCGGCGAGCCAACACCAGCAAGGCATCGTTCTCGGCGGGATTCTTGGCGTTCGGTCCCAGGATTTGGTAGTCGAGGCTGACATCGCCCAGCGGGAAGGAAGCCACCTGATTGGCCTCGGCATTGATCTGGGTTTCGATTTCCGCCTCGCTGGCGCTCCCCGGCAGCATGATCTTCTTGGTGATCACGGACGAGGCCGGCAACGCCATGGCGACATCCCGCGTCCGCGTATCGAGCATCTTCCAGGCTTCCCGCATCGCCGCCTCGACCACCTCGGTCTTGGCGATGGCGCCTTCCTGGACGGCGTCCTTCGGCAGAGGCGCAATCGCATAACGTTCGACCCGGCGCATGCCATTGCCGCTATCCGCCAGCTCAAGCATTTTCACAGCCGATGAGCTAACATCGACCCCGATCAGCGGCCGCGTACCTTGGCCAAAAAGCGCGAATCTCAACCCGCTTCCCCTTCCGTGCACGCCAATTTGGGCGTTTATTTAATAATCTGGATTAAATCCTAGCAACAACTCATTAATCTCTACAACATTTTTCACGTTTAATCCAATCATCTTCGCTTTCTCCAAATGACTCGCTGGTGGCAATACCTGCTGGCCATCCTTGCCGGGCTGGCCGTCTCCATCACCGCCGTTGTGGCCTTGGCCGCGGCGATGATCTATCCCAACCTGCCCAGCCTGGAGTCGCTGACGGACTATCGCCCCAAGCAGCCCATGCGCATCTTCACCGAGGATGGTGCACTTATCGGCGAATTTGGCGAAGAGCGTAGGGCAGTCGTGCGAATAAAGGAAACCCCGGTGTTTTTACGCCAGGCCATCCTGGCCGCGGAAGATGAGCGCTTCTACCAGCATGGGGGCGTGGATACCCTGGGGGTTTTGCGCGCGGCCCTGTCCAATGTGCTCTCCGGGGGCGCCCGGGAAGGCGCCTCCACCATCACCATGCAGGTAGCGCGCAATTTTTTCCTGAGCTCGGAAAAAACCTTCACGCGCAAGATCAATGAGGCCCTCCTGGCAATCAAGATCGAGCATGCGCTGTCGAAGGACGAGATTCTCGAGCTCTATCTCAATCACATCTTCCTCGGCCAGCGCGCCTATGGGTTTGCCGCTGCCGCCCAGATCTACTTCGGCAAGCCCCTCGCCAAAATCAACCTCGCCGAGGCGGCCATGCTCGCCGGGCTGCCTAAGGCACCCTCGGCTTACAACCCGGTGGTCAACCCGGCCCGCGCCAAATCCCGGCAGGTGTATGTTCTTGGTCGCATGAAAAGCCTCGGCTACATCACCGAGGCCGATTACCAGCAGGCCAAGGAGCAACGCCTTCCGGTGAAGTATTCACCCCAGAACTTCGAGGCCGAAGCCCATCATCTGGCCGAGCTGGTGCGTTTACGCATGTTCCAGAAGTATGGCGATGCCATCTACACCAGTGGCATGAAGGTCTATACCACGCTGCGGCTCGTCGACCAGAAAGCCGCCATCAGCGGCATCAGGCTGGGCATTCTGGAATTCCATCGCCGACGCGGTTACACCGGTCCTGAAGGGCAGTTGAAACTACCGGATGACCGCAAACTCGCCGACAAGGCCATCGAGGATGCCCTGCTGGACCGCGAGGAATCCGGCGGCTTCCTGCCGGGCGTCGTGCTTTCCATCGACAAGCAGCGCATCCGCATCCGACTCCGCAGCGGCGAGGACATCGACCTGGGCCCCAGCGAAATCCAGTTTGCAACACCTTTCCTCGCCGCGAAGATGGCCAAGGAAAAGCGTCTCGGACGCGGCAGCATCGTGCGTGTCGCCCGCGTCGACCCTGGCGCCCCCTGGCAACTGACCTACCTACCCCAGGCGGAAGTCGCTTTCGTCGCCCTCGATCCATTGAATGGCGCGATCCGTGCCCTGGTGGGGGGCTTCGATTTTTCCCGCAACCAGTTTAACCATGTGACCCAGGCATGGCGTCAGGCCGGCTCCAGCTTCAAGCCTTTCATTTACTCTGCCGCGCTGGAACGCGGAATCACGGCGGCCTCGGTGTTCGACGACGCCCCCATCGCTATCAATCCGGCGGAGACCGGCGGCGTCGCCTGGGAGCCAAAAAACTATGACGGCACCATGGAAGGCCCGATGACCCTGCGTTCCGCCCTGGCGAAATCCAAGAATCTGGTCTCCATTCGGGTCCTGCAAGGTGCCGGCACGCAATTCGCACACGAACACGTAGCCAAGTTCGGCTTCGACATGCCGCGTATCCCGCCGTACATGACCATGGCGCTGGGCGCCGGCGAGGTCACCCCCCTTTCCCTCGCTTCCGCCTACGCGGTGTTCGCCAATGGCGGCAACCGGGTCACCCCATGGCATCTGCTTAAAGTCACCGACAAGGATGGCCGCGTTCTGGAAAACTTCGCCCCCCCCGCCAGCAGTCCGGCCATCGACCCACGCAACGCCTTCGTCACCACCAGCCTGATGCAGGATGTCATACGCCGTGGCACCGCCACAGGCGCCCTCAAGCTTGGGCGCGGCGATCTGGCCGGCAAAACCGGCACCACCAACGAGCACCACGATGCCTGGTTCGCCGGTTTTCAGGCCACCCGCGTCGCCGTGGCCTGGATGGGGTATGACCAGCCCCGCCCCCTTGGCTCGGGCGAAACCGGCGGGGGAACAGCGCTGCCGATCTGGGTCCGCTACATGGGGGAAGTCCTGCGGGCCACCCCGGAAATGCCACCGGCCATGCCGCAGGGGGTGGTGACGCGCAACGTCGATCCCCGCACGGGCGCGCCCACGGCAGGGGGCAGCGGTGTTCCCGAGTATTTCTTCCAGGAATATGCGCCCGGCGGCCAAAACACACCGGATTCCCTTTTTCCGGCCAACTAAGAGCCTATTTCAGTAGGGATCATGCCCCGCGTTGAGACCAGGAACGGATGGATGCAAGGCGCGGTGCGCAGGCCATGGTTATTCCATGGCCAAGCGCCACAACGCCGCAGACGCCGTTCCCGGTCTCAACCCGAAGGGCCGTTGGTGTGCGGGCGCATTGCCGCGTTGCGGGTGGCTTGTTTGGAACGACCAAACCACGTCCCCCCCGCGCCTTGCACTGCATCCCGCACACCCGCGGCGCAGGGCATGATCCCTACTGAAATAGGCTCTAAGCATGCCCGCCCGGGATAGCCGCGCCCAGCGCGGGCGCGCCCGCATCGCCGAGCTTGCTGCCCGGTTCATCTCCGAACATGGCATCCAGGATTACGGCCTGGCGAAACGCAAGGCCGCCCGGCAACTCGGCTTGCCCGACGGCCAGGGACTGCCCAGCAACGAAGAGGTCGACGCAGCGCTTATTCTGCGTCGGGATTTGTATGACCCCGAGGAACAGACGGGCACCCTGGCGGCCCTGCGCCAACAGGCGGTGGCGGTCATGGGTGTATTCCAGCGTTTCGAGCCGGTGCTGACCGGCCCGGTCGCCAGCGGCGCGGTTTCCGAGCATAGCCTGATCGAGTTGGAAATCCTGGCCGACAGCAGCAAGGACTTCGAACAGTTTCTGGTCAACCGGGGCATCGAGTTCAAGATTCAGGATCGCGGCGGCCGCATGGCCTATCTGATCTACGCGGAACCCACCGATGTTTGGGTCCGTCTGCTCTCCGCCGACAATCACCATACCCAATCCGGCTCGCGCCCCCGGCTCACGCTGTCACAGATCGAGAAGCTGGTCGACGGGGAGAGAGCGACCTGATCGGCGGACAAAGTTAAAGTCGGCACGCAAGACGCCGATATGGACCGATGCATAACCGGCTCTCCTTGACCTCCTCCCTATGATCCGCTTCTTCCGCCATTACATCCCCGTGAGCATGCTGATGCTCACCCTGGTGGAATTCATGCTTTTTTATTTCATCAGCAATTTCGCTGCCGAACGCTACGGCGTAGCAGCACCCCAGGCGGGCGATCTGGGCGCCGCCTATAAGCCTTGGCTGTTCGCGGCATTCCTGACCCTGATCAATTCCACATTCGGGCTGTACGACTGGGAATGGACAAAAGGCCTGAAGAGTCTGCTGATGCGCATCAGCGGCGCCATCCTGGTCGCCGCCGGCATCTTCGCCGTTGGCGCCGGTCTGCTGCCTACCGCGTTTCCTGTTGGCGGGGAATTCCTGGCTGGTCTGGTGGTGGCCACCCTAAGCGCCCTCCTGATCCGCTTGTTGTTCATGGAATGGGACAAGACCGAGCACTTCAAGAAACGCATCCTGGTTCTGGGTGCCGGCAGCCGCGCCGCCAAGATCGAGGAAATCGTCGACAACGGCGAGACCCAGGGCCTCAGCATCGTAGGCTACCTGCCCCTGGGCGCCACGCATCGATACGTTCCCCATGACCGGGTCATCGATGAAGATGCCTCCGTCTTCGACATCGCCGTGGGCAGAAACGTCAAGGAGATCGTGGTGGCGGTGAGGGAACGCCGGGGCGGCGGTCTGCCCATGTCGGAATTACTGGAATGCAAGTTGCGTGGCCTGACCGTGCTGGATCTGCCCGCTTTCTTCGAACGTCAGACAGGCATCCTGCCTCTGGAGTCCATCAACGCCAGTTGGATGATTTTCGCCGAGGGTTTTTCAACCGGCTCGGCCCGCGATGTCGTCAAGCGCCTATTCGACCTGGTGGTGAGCGGGGCCTTCCTGCTGGCCTTCATGCCTCTGATGCTGCTGACCGCGTTGCTCATCCGCATCGAAAGCCGGGGGCCGGTGTTCTATACCCAGGAACGCGTGGGCCAGTTTGGCAAACCCTTCACCATATTCAAGTTCCGCAGCATGTTCACCGATGCCGAAAAAGACGGACTGCCGGTCTGGGCGCGTCAGAAGGACGACCGGACCACCCGCATCGGCCGCCTCATCCGGCGCACGCGCATCGACGAACTGCCCCAGGTCGTGAACGTGTTCCTTGGACACATGAGCTTTGTCGGCCCGCGGCCGGAACGCCCCTATTTCGTCAACGAACTGGCCACCCAGATTCCTTATTACCACGCACGCCACAGCGTCAAGCCCGGCATCACCGGCTGGGCTCAGGTCCGCTACCCCTATGGCGCGAGCGTCGAGGACGCGATTAACAAGCTCCAGTACGACCTTTATTACGTCAAGAACCATAGTCTCTTCCTGGACTTCATGATCCTGCTGCAAACCACGCAAGTGGTCGTGCTGGGCAAGGGGGTGCGCTAGCGTGCTGGCATCCGCCGCGAGCTACGGGCTGGGGGCGGCGGCCTTTGCGCTCTTGGCACTGGCATGGTTTGTCACGCATCAACGCCAGCCCGCCAGCGTCTTCCGTCTGGAAATCCCCGCCGCCATCTCGGCTCTCTGGGCGGCCCTGGAAGTGTTGCGGGCGCTATGGCAGACAGGTCGCGAACTGGTTGCCCTGGCCGAGCTGTTCAGGGATCTGGGCTGGCTGTGGTTCCTCTGGCGCAGCATCCGCGGATTGCGCGGCCAGGCGCCGGACGGCACGGGCCCGAGCGGTCTGGCGCGAGCCCTGCTCGTGCTTGGCGCCGCAGCCTTGGTCACCCAGGGCCTGACGCTTGCCATTCCGACCGGCACGCTGCAGTACCTCACCTATGCGGTGTTTCCGACCTTGCTGGCCATCGCCGGGCTGGTGCTGGTGGAGCAGTTGTACCGGAATGCGCTCCCCCAGGATCGCTGGAGCCTGAAGTTTCTTTGTCTCGCCCTGGGCGGCATGTTCGCCTTCGATTTCTATCTCTACTCCGAAGCCATGCTGTTCTCGGCCTATTCCCCGGACATCTGGGCAGCGCGGGGCTCGGTAAACGCCCTGCTGGTGCCCCTGATCTGGATCTCCGCGCGCCGGCGACCCAAGGAAAATTGGCCGGTGGTCATCTCCCACCGCATGGCCTTCCATACCCTGGTCCTGCTGGGCACCGGCATCTACCTCATGCTCATGGCGGCGGCGGGCTACTACATCCGCATCGTCGGAGGCGACTGGGGCAACGTCCTGCAGGCGGTGTTCCTGTTCGGTGCCGGCGTGCTCCTCCTGGTTGTTTTCTTTTCCGGCGCGGCGCGGGCCAGGGTACGTGTCTTCCTGTCCAAGCATTTCTTCCGCTACCGCTACGATTACCGGGAGGAGTGGTTGCGTTTCACTTCCCTGCTGACCGAGGGCGATCCCGGCGCCCAGGTCAACGAACGCAGCCTGCAAGCCATGGCACGCCTGGTGGACAGTCCCCGGGCGGCCCTTTGGGCACGCCAGGAGGAAAGCGGGCCTTTCCGTCGGGTAGCCCATTGGAACTGGTCGGAACTGGATGGCCAAATTGCTACGGACCATCCGCTGTTAAGTTTCATGGAGCGCAGGCAATGGGTGCTGGACATGAACGACTACCGCCTGCAGCAGGATCTTTTCGAGGACGCCACGCCGCCGGCATGGCTCAGCGAACGGGAGGAGGTCTGGCTCATCGTTCCCCTGTTCTGGCATGAAAAAATCATGGGGTTCGTGGTCCTCGCCCAATCCCTGGGCAAAGCCACCTTCAACTGGGAAATGAGCGACCTGCTCAAGACGGCAGCGCGCCAGGCCACCGCCCACCTGGCCCAGGCCCGCGCCGCCGAGGCACTCACCGTGGCACGCCAGTTCGAATCCTTCAACCGGGCCTCGGCATTCGTGGTGCACGACATCAAGAACCTGGTGGCCCAGCTCTCCCTGCTCCTGGCCAATGCCGCGAAACACAAACACAAGCCCGAGTTTCAGGAGGACATGCTGGCCACCATCGAAAGTTCGGTGGCGCGCATGAACCGCATGCTCGCGAAATTGCGCGATGCCCCGGACGCGAGCACTGCAGCGAGTGTTGGATTGGACGATCTGCTCGAGGAGGTCATCCGCTCCAAACATGCCTTCAGCCTCAAGCCCTCGCTGGAGATTACGGTCGAAGGGCTGAAGGTCCGCGGTGACCGCGAACGCCTGGTGCGGGTGATCGGCCATATCGTCCAGAACGCCATCGAGGCCACGCCTTACACGGGAAGGGTGGGTGTTAAACTCGCCCGGGACAATGAATGGGCGGTCATCACCGTCACGGATACCGGCGCCGGTATGGACGAGGCTTTCATCCGCGAACGCCTGTTCCGCCCGTTCGCATCCACCAAGGGGACAGGCATGGGCATAGGCGCCTACGAAAGCAGAGCGTATGTTCAGGAATTGGGCGGTGACATCCTGGTCACCAGCCAGCCCGGGCAGGGTACCTGTTTCACCCTGCGTCTTCCCCTTCAGTCTTCCGACGAGACCGCATCGACATGAGCGACAAAGCCCCCAAGATCCTATTGGTCGAAGATGACGTCGGACTTCAGAAGCAAATCAAATGGAGCCTTGACGACTACGAGGTGCTGGCTACCGGTGACCGGGAAAGCGCCCTGACCCAGTTGCGGCGCTTTGAGCCCGCCGTGGTGCTGCTCGACCTGGGGCTGCCCCCGGACCCGGATGGCGCCACGGAAGGGCTGGCCACCCTGCAGCAGATTCTGCAGCTGTGCCCCGCCACCAAGATCATCGTCGTCACCGGCAACCAGGACCGGACCAACGCCATCAAGGCCATCGGATTGGGCGCCTTCGACTTCTACCATAAGCCCTTCGAGGAGCAGATTCTCAAACTGGTCATCGACCGCGCCTTCCGCGTCTACGGCCTGGAACAGGAAAACCGGGCGCTATGCGCCCGCAACCGTTCGGAGCCCCTGCAGGGCCTGATCACCAACGATCCGGAAATGCTCAAGGTCTGCCGCACCATCGAGAAGGTCGCGCCCAGCGACGCCTCGGTCCTGCTGCTGGGCGAATCCGGCACCGGCAAGGAAGTCCTGGCACGCGGCCTGCACGAGCTTTCCAACCGCGCCAAGGAACGCTTCGTCGCCATCAATTGCGCCGCCATCCCGGAAAACCTGCTGGAATCCGAACTCTTCGGCTATGAGAAGGGTGCCTTCACCGGTGCCGCCAAGCAGACCATCGGCAAGATCGAATACGCCAACAAGGGCACCCTGTTCCTGGATGAGATCGGCGACCTGCCCATGCCGCTGCAGGCCAAGCTGCTGCGCTTCCTGCAGGAGCGCGTGATCGAACGCCTGGGCGGACGCGGCGAGATTCCCGTCGACGTGCGCGTCGTCGCCGCCACACACCAGAACCTGGCCGAACTCATCAAGACCCAGCGCTTTCGGGAGGACCTTTTCTATCGCCTGTCGGAAATCAGCGTGCGCATCCCCCCCCTGCGGGAACGCCAGGGTGACCGCTCCCTGCTGGCGCACGCCTTCCTCGACCGTTTTGCGCAAAGCCAGGGCCGCGCGCTGCGCGGCTTCGCGGCGGACGCCATCCAGGCCATCGAATCCCACCCCTGGCCGGGCAACGTACGCGAGATGGAGAACACCATCAAGCGCGCCGTGATCATGTCCGACGGACCCCAGATCAGTCAGGCCGACCTGGGCATGGCGCCACAGGCGGATGCCGAGAACGAACCCCTGAACCTTCGCCAAGTCCGGGAAGAAGCCGAGCGTCGCGCCGTCGTCAAGGCACTCGCCCGCTGCAACAACAATGTCGCCCATGCGGCGGAGATGCTGGGTGTATCCCGACCCACCCTCTACGACTTGATGGGCCGTTTCGGTTTGAGGTAACCCGGCCGGACCCCATCGCAGCACAGGAAACGATCCGCGACGCACCGATTCACACTGCCCCCTTCACTGAATTTCCCAACGAACCCAGCCGAGGAACACCATGCCACGATCGCATCGAAACCAGTCGCTTCATCGCCTGAAAACCTATCTGCCGAAAATCCTCGCGGCCACGGCAGGCATCGCGGTGTTGGCCGGAGGCGCTTACTTCGCGATGAAGAAATCGCCGGAAGACCATTTCCGCACCGGCAAGGAACTGCAACAGAAGCGCGACTACAAGGCGGCCGAAATCGAGTTGAAGAATGCCTTGCAGGGTGCGCCGGACAATGGCGAGGCGCGCTACCTGCTGGGTCAGGTCCAATACGTGGCAGGCAACTACCCGAGCGCGGAAAAGGAGTTGAAAAAGGCCCTCGACCTTGGCGCCAAGGATGCGGGCGTGGCGCCGCTCTATGCGCGCACACTACTTATGCAGAACGCGCATCAGCGGCTTCTGGACGAAGTCAGCCTGCTGGAGAAAGCGGCCTCGGCTGAATCCAAGGCCGCCGTCCATGCGTTGCGCGCCCGGGCGCAACTCAAGCTGAAGGATACGGCGGGTGCCGAGAAATCCATCGCCGACGCCGACGCGCTTTCACCAAACCATGTCGAAACCCTGGCCGCCAGAGCTTTCCTGGCCTTCAGCATGGGCCAGCAGACCGCCGCCCTCTCCTATGCCGAGAATGCCCTGACTAAGGAAGGCCAGCGCGCGGACCTCTGGTCCCTGAAGGGTGACCTGCTGCATGTCCAGAAGCGCGACGCCGAAGCCCTGCAGGCCTACGCCAAGGCATTGGCGCTGGAACCGGAGAACATTCCCGCGCGCCTGGCCGTTGCCCAGGTCCACATGGAGGCGGATGCACTGGACAAGGCCCAGGCGGAATTGAAGGAACTATTCAAACACGCGCCGAAGAATGTGATGGGCCGGTACCTCGACGCGTTCATCGATTTCCGCCGTGGCCGCTATCCCGAAGCCGATGGCAAGCTCCAGGAAATATTGCGCGGCTCGCCCAACCACCTCACGGCCCATTTGCTTGCCGGCGCGGTCAACCTGGCGATGAACAAGCGCGAGGGCGCGAAAACCCATCTGAACAAAGTGCTTGAGGCCGTGCCGCAGCACCCGATCGCCCGCAAGCTCATGGCCGCGACCCTGGCGGATATGGGCGATGTGGCCCAGGCGCAGGAGATACTGAAATCCCTCGACGATGTCGGCAACGACCCCCTCGTGAACGTCCTGCGTGGCGAAATCGCGCTGCGCCAAGGTAAATACCAGGAGGCACGCAAGCATCTGGAGAAAGTCGCGGCAGCATCCCCCAACAGCCCGGAGTTTTTCACGGAACTGGCTGCCAGCCGGATGGGCAGCGGCGACGAAGCCGGCGCCATCGAAGCGCTGTCCAAGGCGGCGGACCTCGACAACGCCAGCACCCGTCCCGACGTCCTGCTGATACTGGCCCACGTCAAGGAGAAACGTTTCGATGACGCCCTGAAGGTGGTCGACAAGCTGGAGAAGGAGCGCTCGAACGACCCCGTGGTGCCCAACCTGCGCGGCAGCATCTTCGTTGCCAAGGGAGACAAGGCACAGGCTCGAGCCAGCTTCGAGAAGGCCCTGCAGGTCAAGCCCGGCTATTTCCCGGCGGCATCCAACCTGGCCTTGCTGGACGTCATGCAGAACGACCGGAAAGCGGCCCGCGGTCGCTTCGAAAGCCTGGTCAAGAACGCCCCCCAGGAAAGCCGCGCCTGGCTTGCCCTCGCCGCATTCGACGCGCGCGAAGGCAATGAGGCGGGCTACCTGAAGAATTTGGAGGCGGCGAAAAAAGCCAACGGCAAGAATGTCCAGGCCCACGCGATGCTGTGCAGGTACTGGCTCGACAAGAAGGACGGCGGCAAGGCGCTGGCTGAGGCGCGCGAGGCGGCAGACGCCACCGGACGGCCGGAATTCCAGGAATTCATCGGCCTGGCCCAGATGCTGCAGAAGGACCCGGTCAGCGCCGCGTCCACCTTCACCCGCTGGGCCGAGCTCGTTCCCAACAACCCGCTGGCTCATTTCCGCCTGTCCCAGGCCCAAATGGCGAACAAGGACAGGGAAGCCGCCCTGAAATCGCTGGACAAGGCTCTCGCCCTGAAGCCCAGCTTCATCGAGGCGGCGATGAGCAAGGCCATGCTGCTTGTCCAGGCAGGGCGTTCGGCGGACGCGCTCAAGCTTGCCCGCGGGCTTCAGGCCAGCGAACCCAAGAACGCCTCGGGCTATGTGGTAGAGGCGGAAATCCTGTTCTCCGACAAGAAGTACGCCGATGCCGGAAAGCTGTTCGCCAAAGCCGCCGACCTGAGCGGCCAGGGGCAGTTGCTAGGCCGCGCCCACCAGGCATTCGCCGCGGGCAACCAGGCGGGCGAAGGCGAGAGACTCCTTGAGCAGTGGTTGAAGAAAAACCCGAACGATACTGCCGTCAGGCATCTGCTCGCCTCCGCCCAGCTCAGCGCCAAGCGCCTGAAGGAAGCGGCGGACAACTACCGCTTGCTGATCCGCGCCAACACCAAGGACCTGGTGGCCTACAACAACCTGGCCTGGATCCTCGGCGAGCTCAAGGATCCGCAGGCCCTGGCCATGGCCGAGCAGGCCCTCAAGCTCGCCCCGAAGGACGCCAACGTCATGGACACCTATGGCTGGCAACTCACCCAGGCCGGCCAGGCCAAGAATGCGCTGCCGTACCTTCGCGACGCGCTGAAGGCGCAGCCCAACAACCCCGAGATCCGCTGGCATCTCGCCGCGACCCTGGAAGCCACCGGCGACAAGCGCGGCGCCCTGGAGGAACTCGACCGCCTGCTCACCAGCCGCATGGATTTCCCCCAGAAGGCCCAGGCCCAGGCGATGTTCGACCGGTTGAAGTCCGTGGCGAAATAGGTGACCTGGCATGGGGGCGATGGAAGAGATCCTGGATGCGGCCCGCTGGGCGCCGAGCGGCGACAATACGCAGCCGTGGCGCTTCGAGATCCTCGACCCGGAGCATGTCGTGGTCCATGGCCACGACACCCGCGACCACTGTGTCTACGATCTGGACGGCCACGCCAGCCAGCTGGCCATCGGCTGCCTGCTCGAGACCATCGAGATCGCCGCCAGCCAGTTCGGATTACGGGTCGATACAGCTCGGCGTCAGGAACAGCCGGAGAGCCGTCCCACCTTCGATGTCCGGCTGAGTCCCGATGCAGCCGTTTCTCCGCACCCCCTGACCCCTTTCATCCGCCAGCGGCGCGTCCAGCGCCGGGCCATGGGCGCCCGTCGCCTCGGCGCGACGGAAAAGCAGGCCTTGGAGCAGGCGCTCTCCCCGGGTTACCAGGTCGTCTGGAAAGAAGGCTGGGCCGAGAAATGGGCGATGGCCCGGCTGATGTTCGCGAATGCCTATGTCCGCCTGACCACCCCGGAAGCCTATCTGGTCCATCGCGCCGTGATCGAGTGGGGCAGCCAATTCAGTGAAACCCGGATTCCCGATCAGGCCATCGGCGTCGACCGCCTCACCCTGAAGCTGATGCGCTGGGCCATGGCAAGCTGGGAGCGGGTGGATTTCCTGAACCGCTACCTGATGGGGACGCTCATGCCCAGGCTGCAGTTGGACCTGCTTCCCGGGCTGGCCTGCGGCGCCCACTTCGGCATCGTCGCGAACCGCCATCTCATCACGGTGGATGACTATGTCTCGGCGGGGCACGGAGTGCAGCGCTTATGGCTGACCGCGACCCAGCTGGGCCT
>Ga0233424_10001944_pt1 | contig 16056 bp, 9 predicted proteins | sample Watercolumn_Towu_FD_181011 | JGI IMG/M metagenome (GOLD analysis project Ga0233424, IMG submission 181011) | Freshwater microbial communities from Lake Towuti, South Sulawesi, Indonesia - Watercolumn_Towuti2014_125_MG | ecosystem: Environmental > Aquatic > Freshwater > Lake | place: Indonesia...
GGACGCGGCACTGGGGCTGCCGCCGATGCGCTGCGCTCCGAAGGCGGACCGACGCGCCTCGTCGCCCTCGCCGACGTTTTCGCCAACCGGCTCAACTTCACGCACACCAACCTTCAACGCGAGTTCGGCAACCGCGTCGATGTGCCCGAGGCTCGGCGCTTTGTCAGCTTCGACGGTTATCGCCGGGCCATGGATTCGCTGCGGGCCGGGGACGTCGTCATTCTCGCCACCCCGCCGGCCTTTCGCTGGGTCCATTTCCAGTACGCCATCGAACGCCGCCTGAACGTTTTCATGGAAAAGCCGATCTCCGTGGATGGCCCCAGCACGCGGCGCATGATCGCTCTCGGCGAGCAAGCCACGCGGCACGGCCTCAAGGTCGGCGTGGGCCTGATGTGCCGGCATTGCGACGCGCGCACCGAACTGGAGCGCCGCATCCGCGACGGCCAGATTGGCGACATCAACCTGATGCGCGCCTACCGCATGGCCGGCCCGACCGCGACCGCGTTTTCCGAGCCGAAGCCGGCGGGCATCACCGAATTGCTCTACCAGATTCAGCGCTTCCACTCGTTCCTGTGGGCATCGGGCGGCGCCTTCAGCGATTTCCTCATCCACAACATCGATGAATGCTGCTGGATCAAGAACGCTTGGCCCGTCAGCGCCAAGGCATCGGGCGGCCGCCACTATCGCGGCAACTACATCGACCAGAACTTCGACGTCTATTCGGTCGAGTACACGTTCGCCGACGGCGCCAAGCTCTTCCTCGAGGGCCGATGCATGACCGGCGCCCACACCGAGTTCGCCAGCTATGCCCACGGCTCGCGCGGCTCGGCCGTCATCTCGCAATCCGGCCATCATCCATCCCACGCCCGCATCTATCGCGGCCAGAGCATGACCGCCAACGACGAGCCCACGTGGCGCTGGGGCAACCCGCGCAATGAGCCGAACCCCTATCAGCTCGAATGGAACCACCTGATGGCGGCAATTCGCGCCAACCGCGCTTATAACGAAGTGGCGCGAGGGGCCGAGGCGAGCCTGATCACCGCGATGGGCCGCATGGCTGCTCACACGGGCCAGATCATCACGCGCGACCAGATGCTGAACCACAACCACGAGTTCGCGCCAACCGTCGATCGTCTCACGTTTGAATCGGCCGCCCCGCTGACCTTGGTGGACGGGAAGTATCCCATTCCGCAGCCGGGAACATTGCGCGATCGCGAGTATTAAGAAAGGATCGCATCCTTCAGGCAACAAAAAAACGCCTGGCCAAGTGCCAGGCGTTCTCACTTCAATGTTCGATTCGGGACGCGCGCAACCGCGCGCTCAAAGTGGAATTTCGCACCATCGCTCACTTGGCGAGGCATTCGGCGTAGTCGTTCGTCGAATCGAAAACGAGGCGGCGCAGGAACTGCGCTACGCTGAGGCCCTCGGAATAGGCGCGGCGTTCAAGGGCATCGAACTGGCGGCGCGACATCATCAACGACAGTTCGAGAATGCTGTCTTCGCTTTGAGTGGAAAGGACCGGTTCCATACCGTTTTTGGCTACCATGTTCGACTCCACGCCCGGGCTGGTTTCGAGACGAAATGAACTGAGCAAACAGGATGCCAGCCCGTGATTTCCTGTCATCTTTGCTCAAGTGGTTGCGTGGATGTAGCTTATAGAATTCCGTCCAATTTGGCCAGGTCGCATGTCGGAAATACTTGCTGCAAAAAAGGGCCGCACACGCACGAACAGTGGGCAGTCGCGCTTGGATGTTGTCAAAGGCACGTCAGCTCTTGCCCAGACTCCGCAAGTAGGCGAACAGGTCGGCAATCTCGCTATTGGGCAATCCATCGAGCAGCCCAGCTGGCATCAACGATTGGAAGGTCGTGTGCCGGCTTTCGATGGCGGCGCCGTCGAGCCGCACGGTTTGTGTCGCATCGGTCTGGAGGATCAGGCTGTCCACCGCATCGTAGATGACGATGCCCTGAAAGGTCTTTCCATCCTTGGTCTCCACCAAGGTCGTTTGGTAACGCGCCGGCACGTCATTGGAGGGCTGCAAGATGGCGGTGACCAAGTCGGCTTGCGAGAAGCGATTGGCGATGCCGGCCAGGTCGGGCCCCAGCGCCTGCGAGCCCGAATGGCACTGGGCGCATTTCGCTTTTGCGAAAACTTTCCTGCCCGGCTCGGACTTGCCGTCCCCCCAGTTGATCTTGGCGAGTCGCGCCGTCCACGTGGCGAGATTGACGCCATCCGGGTTGGCCAGGCGCTTGCCCAGCTCGGGATGCTTGGACTCCAACCACGCGATCCATGCCTTGCTGTCGTTTCCATGCGCCTGGCCGGTGGTCTTCTGCAAGCGCTCGGCCAACAACTTCCGCAATGCGGCTTGCTTGTCGCTGGAGCGATGAAGTGCGCGAATCAATGCAAAGGCTTCCTCGCCGTCCGGCTTGGCCTCCAACCGATCAAGGCCTCTCACACACGCTTCGATCACCGTGCCTTGCGGCGAATTGAGAGCGTCGAGAAAACGTTTGCGATCGCTCGCCACCGGACTCTTCGCGAGCAACCCGATGAATGCGTATTCCTGCCCGGTCTCGCCCCACCGCTCGCGCGCCAGCGGCAACACGTCCTCGACCGGAAGCGTGCCGAGTAGCTGGACGATGTCGCCCGTCAGTGGATAGGACTTGTCGTCTCGCCAGCGCTTCAAGAAGATGCGGGCAGCACGCTCGCTGGGAAAGCCGTCCGCGTTCGCAAACAGAGCATGTTCAGGCCGACCAAACGTTGCGTCATCGACAATTGTCGTCGGAAGCGACTTATCCTTGGCGACCAGGCCCGCAACCAACTCGCGCACGCGCAGAGGCCAATTCGAGTCGCGCTTCAGTTTCGCATCAACGATGGCACGATCGAGCCCGAGCAGTATTTTCGCAACGACCGCGGTTTCGTCCGCGGTTCGCGTGCCGGCGAGGCGGGCATAGCAGGCGAGATAGTGGATGTCCTCAACGGGGCCTCTCGGGCCGAGGTTGTGTTCGAGTATCTGCCTGCGCAACGTGGCGTTGTCATGCCCGAGCATTGCCAGGGTCCGCGCCAGCTCGCGGTCCAGCGCTACATCGCCGGCGGGAAAATGGCTCGCCACTTTCTTGGCGACGCCCTGACCTTCGGGCTCAGACTTAGCCGTGTAGCCTTCCCAGATCGTGCCGATCGACCCTTTCGAACCAATATCCCCCAGGCCGAGCTGGATCAAGCGAATACCCTGCAACCGCTTGTCGGCCTCTTTGCCGGAGGCCAGGAGGATGAGGCCGCGCTCCAGGGCCGCCGGGCTGTTCCGCGGAATTTCGTTATCCAACGGCGCCGGCCCACGTCGCGCCATCCCGAGCGGGCCGAGTTCCTTCTTCATCGCCTTGTATCGCTCCGGATGGCGGACGCGATAGACCGCGCCGCGCGTGCCGCGGCCGCCGATGCTGACGTAAAGATCGCCGGTCGTGTCATCGACGGCGCACGCGGTGGGTGCGAAACCGTGCTCGCCGATCGATTCGAGGAACACGCTCGGCGTTGCCTTGTAGGTCGCCCCCGCACGCTCGAGCTTCACGAAGTAGATTCGCCCGAACGTCCAGTCGGCGAGGAAGAAGCCCCCCTGATACTCCGGCGGAAACTGCGTGTGCCGATAGCACGCCACCCCCGTCGGCGAACCGCGTCCGAGCGTGGCGATCGGCGCGACGACGTCGGCGAAGTACGGCGGCCGCCGCCAGAACGCAGTGTGCTGCGGGTTGAGCCAGCCGTAATGCCGGCCTTCGATGACGTGGTAGAAGCGCGTCGGTTCGTACCAGGGCAGGCTGACACAGCGTTCGTTGTCCGAGTCGTACGTGAACAGCTCGCCGTCGAGGTTGAAATCCATGCCGTACGGATTGCGAAAACCATGGGCGACGATCTCGCACTTCTTCAGCTCGGGCTCGAATCGCAGGACGCAGCCGGCCGTCGGCTCCTTGATCGGCGACGTCAGCAGATCGGCGTAGCGTTTGTCGATGCCCGTGTTGTTGCCGCACAGGACGTAGAGCCAGCCATCCGGTCCGCGGCGAATCGCATGGGCTGCATGCTCGCCGCCGGTCTTCATCGCGCGGATCAGCGTCGAAGGTCCGTCGGCCCGCGTGCCGTCCTTGCTCGTGAAGCGCCGCAAGCCTCCGTCGCCGGTGGCGAAGAGCGTGTCGTTCTCCCACAGGAGGCCCATCGCGCCGTCTTTCGGCTCCTGCGCGAACTCATGCGCCCGATCAGCCCGGCCGTCGCCATTGTCATCGACCAGGATGCGAATGTACCCGCGCCCGGCGACAATCACCCTGCCCTTCGGATCGACGGTCATGCAATGAATGTCGTTGGCAAGGTTGCCGTCAGCGTATTCGATGACCTCGAACCCCGGCGCGATTTTCAGGCCCGGCGCGTTGCTCTTCGCTGACGCAAACGAAACGATCGCCGACCAAACGCATAGCGCCACGAGTTTTCGCATCGAATTGCCTCTGTCTGGGCGATCATCCGGCTGCATGAGATTTCTCGCGCGAAACCGCAAGCGACGTATCAGCGCTCGCTTGCAGTTTCGCGCGCAGCATCACGCGCCTGACGAATCATCCTTGATTGTACGCCGGATCGGCGGGTCGCCCGCGCGGATCCCCGTCTCGGGAACGACCTCGTCCGGAACCGGATCCTCGAAGAGCGGCCGCTGCGGATTGAGCAGCGCCCAGCAGACCGCATCGACCGCGAAGATGACGGCGACGGCGTACAAGGCGATGTCCCAGCTTCCCGTGCGTTCCTTCAGCGAGCCGACGGCCTGGTTGACGATCGCGCCGCCGAAGTTGCCGCACATGTTCATGACGCTGAAGACGACGCCGATGCGCTTGCCGCCGAACTCGATGGCGACGGTGTAGCCCGACACGCCGCCGAAGCTCGCGATAAAGGCGCCCAGGCAAAAGAGGACGATGGCGTTCTCGCCGTCGTGGATCGCCTTCGTTGCCAGGATCAGTATCGCGCACCCCGCCATGCCGGCGACCGCAATGCCTTGCCTGCTCAGACGCCGCCGGCCCGTGATGCGCAGCAGTTGATCTGAAAAGACGCCTCCCAGCACGCCGCCGATCAAGGCGCTGGCGTTGACGACTGCCGCGAAGAGTCCCGCCTCGCTCTCCGCGAAGCCGCGTGACTCCTTGAGGAACTTGGGGAACCAGTTGATGAAGAAGATCATCGCCCCCGCGCGAAAGAACTGCTGCCCGCACAGAAGCCAGAGCGGCAAGCTGGTGGCCATCGTCCCCCAGTCGCCTGGCGTCATCGGCGCCGCGCTCGTTTGCGTCCCCGAGCGCTCGGGCACGATTGCAAGATAGAGCAGCGCCCACACGACGCCGGCCGCGCCGTAGACAGCGTAGATCCAGCGCCACGACCAGCCGGCCTCGATCAGGAGCTGCGACGTCAGCAAGCTAGCGATCGCGGTGCCGAGCATCGTGAAGCTGCCGAGCAGCCCCGACGCGGTGGCGCGTTCGGTATCGGGGAACCACGCCCCGATCGACTTGGCCGCACACGGGAAGACGCCGGCGAGCGCCATGCCCATCGCGAACCACACGGCAAGCAGCACCTCGAATCGCTCGCACAGCCCGATCGACGCCGTGATCATCGACCACAGGATGGCGAAGAGCACGAGGGCATTGCGCGGCCCGATGCGATCGGCGAGCCACCCCGCCGGCACCTGCAGCGCCGCGTAGCCGATGAGCAGCGCGGTGCCGAGCATGCCGAACTGCTCGGTGTTGATCTCGAAGTCCGCCTCGATGGGCGCATGGGCCGTCTGCACGCCAAGCCGCTGCACATAGGCAATGACCGCGATCAGGCACAGGAATGAAAGGACGAAGTAGCGCATGTCGTTTAGCCGCTTGCCGAAGGCGAGCGCGGCCTTAGCGCCGCTTGCAACTGCGCGAACAAGCGATCCACCTCCGCCGCTGTCTCGGCGTCCAAATCCCATGCATACGGGCGACGCCGCCGCGCTGACGGGAAGATGCCGCGTTTCACCAGCAAATCTTTCTCGATCGCGAGGAAGCCGTCGAGGCCGGCTTGGAGCTGGAGGGCAACGATGGCGCAAATCGGATAATAGACGCGGTAGGCCGTTTCGTCGTCGCCGCGCTGCAACGCGCGCCACACGGCAACGATGCCGTCAAGAAGCTCCATGCCCGGCATTGTCCCGGCGATGCCGCGGCGTGCGCTGTCGATGAGCAGGATGCCCCCCGAGCCTTCAAAGATGCGGGCCCGGCCGCCCGTGGCGTCGCGCAGAGCCGACAGGTTCGGCCCGATCGGCGACGCTTCCGGCTTGAAGACAATCTTCTCCGGCCCATAGCGATCCAGAAGCTGCACGTAGACGCGGATCGGAATCGCCTTGCCGACGTACCCGGACGCGTCCTGCACAATGACCGGCAAATCGATCGCGTCGGCAAGAGCGCAGAAGTAATCGACGACCTGCTGCTCCGGCAACCCCGTCGTGATCGGCGGCACCGCCATCACCGCGTCGCAACCCGCCTTCTGGGCCGCCTTCGCGTAGACGATCGCTTGCTTCGTGCTCTCAGCGCCGACCGCAGCGAACGCCGCGCCTCGCCCGCCGCTCATCTCGGCTATGTGATGCGTCAAGGCGATGCGCTCGTCGATCGTCAGCCGCAGCGTCTCCGACACCATGCCGGTGCCGAGCCCGTCGGCGCCTTGCGCGTACGCCCAGTCGATCTCGCGCTTGAGCGTCGCAACATCGATCTCGTCCGCATCGGTGAACGGCGTGTGCACAATCGGCAACACGCCTTGCAATCGCTTGGCCATCGCCAACAACCTCGGATTCGCGTGAATGCTCGCTTGCGGTTTCGCGCGCAGTATCCGCAAAGGATGCTAAGCGCTAAACCGCAAGCGAACGGGAACACTAACTCGGAACCCTTATTACCAGCACCCCCTCGTCTGTGCCATTGAGATTCCCAAGAACAGCGCGATTTTTCAGGTCGATCACGCACGACGTCCCGGCGAAGGTCGTCCCGCGCTCGACGCCGACGCGATTGGCGATGACGAGCGTGACCGGCAAGTCGAGCACCGGCGCCATGCGGGCAGCCCAGTAGTTGAGCAGCCGCACTTGATGCTCCTCGTCGGCCAGGCCGCGATCGAGCGCCGAGCGCAGCCAGTTGTTGCAGGCGATGACAAGGTTCGCCTTGAGCCGATGGCGCTGCGGATCGTACGCCTCGCGATGCTTCAGCGCCGGCTCGAAGAGCGACGATGCAAATTCGTGGCGGTCGAACGGCGCCTTGAATTGCTTCGGGTTGAAGTCCATGCAGATGGCGAAGGCGCAGTGACCCAGCCCGGGCACGTCCATGCACGTGAAGCCTGGTCCCTCGCTCGCCCAGGTCTCGTCGGTCGTGTAGAGGAAGTGCTTGCGATGGACGTGCACCGTCTCGCCGGCCGGATCGACGAGGATCATCGCGTTGTAGAGGATTACTCCCCTCTCCCCTCCGGGGGAGAGGGGTTGGGGGTGAGGGGGCGGTCCTTTTTCTCCCCTCTCCCCTCCGGGGGAGAGGGGTTGGGGGTGAGGGGGCAATGCCTCGGGGAATCCACACGCCACATGGCAACCCAACCGCCGCGCCGTCTGCCGGCACCATGTCGCCGTCGCGCCGTCGGTCGCCGATTCCGCGAACGGCTCCACCTCGGTGCGATCCTTGAAGCAGTAGCCGCTAAACGCCATCTCCGGCAACACGAGCAGATTCAGATCGCCGCACTGGATGCCGGCCCTGCTCATGATCGCATCAACGCGGCTGCGATTCTCGGCAGGCTTGCCGAGTTGTGCATCGAACTGCACGCATGCCACGGTAATACCAATTGCAGCATCTCCCCAACTGGCGTAGACGTCCGGTAACCAACCTGCCGATCACATAGACCTCGGCGACTGGTCAAACTCGTCCGTTGGCGCGATTCTTGCAACCTCAGTCGCGGTTTCGCCGCGAGGTTCCCATTGGCAATGCCCCCCGCGGGCCGCCAATGTGTGCGATACTGGTATGAAGCCATATCGTCGAGCGAATTCAAACTCCACCAGGAGCGACGCCATGCCACTCATCATTATTGCGTGCGTTCTCGTTTCCCATCTTGCGCAACCGCCTGCGCAACCCGAGCAACAGGATCCCGCCGTCCTCGCCAAGATGGAAGAACTGGGCGCCGTCTATCTCACCCGGCTCGTGCCGCAAGGGCAGCCCCGCGGCGTCAAAGGCCCGATCGTCGGCGTCGATTTTCGGCCCATGGCCGGGACCGATCCGAAAAAGATTGTCGAGGTCGTCAAGGAGTTCTCGTCGTTGCCGGAATTGCAAACCATCCTCTTGCTCGGCCAGGACGTCACGGACGAGGCGGCCGACGCGATCCCCGCGAGCGCGAAGCTCACGAGCATCCAGTTCTTCAACACGAAGGTCACTGACAATGGCATGATCAAGCTCAATCGCTTCACGAGCCTGAACACCTTCAAGTACACCGGCATGGGCCTGTCCGATGTGGGAATGAAGGACCTTGCCAAGATCAAGACGTTGCAAACGATCGAGATCACCGATTCCAAGATCACCGACGAAGGCGTGCTGGCACTGCGGACGCTGCCGAACCTGACCCGCCTCACCATCGAGAACACCGCGGCGACCCAGCAAGCGATCGATCAACTCGAACGCCAATTGCCGCGGGTGGAGAGCCGCCGCTTCTTGCGGTGATAGGAACCGACCGAGTGCCGTGTGCACTCCCAGTTGCCGCAGGGTGGGTCGAGCGTTAGCGAGGCCCACCAACAAAAGCCGTATAATAACGTGTTGCACCGGAGCGGCCGATCCGGGCGTGTTCTGATTCGAGAGTCACTGACCAACTTTGACCTGTCCTGCCGCTGATCTCGTGGCGGCGAGTTTCCGACTTGCCGGTATTCTCAGGACGGCGCCAATCACGATCAGCCGGATTAATCGGTACATATCGCACTCGCAGGCGGGTTGAACAACCTGCTGACGCTGCGTGGCAGGCGAAGAAACCAAAATCCGCGCTGCTAAACTTGCCGAGAAATCCGACGGCGCCGTTTCCTTCCGATCAATCAACCTTTCACGAAACGCAAATATTTCAAGACGGATAGGCGAGCCGGGAAAACTCAGCAAGTTAAATTGAAGAATGGCATTGCTCCGAAGGCGTCGATGCGCGAAAATGGAGCGTGATTGAGGTTTGCGAAAACCGCAACCATGAATCGCGAGCTGCCCTTCTTACGCTTGCGTTCGCCAGGACTCGGCAGTCATGTCTTGCTGGTCTCGCTGTTTGGATCGCTCCTTCTCCACCCAGAGAGGCTGAAATGGCCAGTCAACCGCGCGATTACGACCAGTCGAAGAAATCCAATCCCGAGAACACTCCGAAACGGCCCATCCCCAACATGTCGATCGATGAGCCGGAACAGGTCTTCGAGGCCGAGCCGGTCCCCGTCGTCGAGCCTGCGCCGGAATCGGCCGTGGAGGTCGTCGAGCCGATCGAGGACGAGCCGCTCGTCCTTTCATCCGATGACGCGGTGGAAGAGATTACCGAAGTGGCGCCGGAGTCGGCCGTCCTTCTCGCGGACGATGCCGAAGTAGAAGCGACGCAGGCAGAGAGGCCGGAGCCGCAATCCCATCCGCAGCCGGTCTCGGACGTCGTGGCGGTCGAGGACGCGATGCCGATCGAAGAAGTCGCGCCGATCGAAGAGGCGGCCCCGGTCGAGGCGACGCCCGAGCCTGAAGTGGACATGGCAGCGATGCTGGGATCGGCGTACGCGCCGCCGGAGACGCCGACGCCCGTGATCGCGGAGGCGCCGGTCGAAGTGCAACCGGAACCGGCGCCCGAGCCAGATGGCCTGTACGACCTGGCGGAAGAGATTGCCGAACCCGCGCCGGAGTCCGCGGTCGAAGCCGCGGAGGAGATCGCCGAGGCCGCGCCGGTTTCCGACGTGACGGCGGCCGAAGAAATTGCCGAGGCGGCGCCGGCGTCGGGAGTGGTGTTCGACGAAGCAGTCGAAGAAGCTGCACCTGCATCCGCAGTGGAGGCCATTGAAGAGGCCGCTCCTGCCTCGGCTGTCGAGGTTGCGGAAGAAATCGAGGAGGCGGCGCCGGCGTCCGGCGTCGTCTTCGACGAGGCCGTCGAAGAAGCGGTGCCCGCGTCAGCCATCGAGGCGGCGGAAGAAGTTGCCGAGGTCGCGCCGTCGTCGGACGTGCTCGCGGACGAGATCGCCGAAGCCGCCCCGGTCTCCGAGGTGAAGAGCGCCGTCGAGGCGGTCGAAGCAGTCGACGAAATGGATGAACTTGGCGCCACCGAATTCATGGACGGTCCGCTGGCCGACGCGAAGACGCCGGCCGAAGAAGCCGTGCTCGAATCCGAAACCAAGCCAACGGGCTCGTCGGCTGTGCTCTTCGATGAGGTCGGCGAAGAATCGCCTGCCAAGAAGACGTCGGCCGATTTCGACAAGACCGTCGCCTTCGACGGCACGCCCGGCAGCGCCGCCAAGAAGGATCAGCCGGACTCCCTCGTAACCGAAGAAGAGGTCATCGGCGCCGACGACGTTTCGTCAGCCGTCGATCTAGGCGAAATGCCCGGACGCAAATCGTCCGCCAAGGGCATCGACAAGGTGGCCGAGGCGCTGGAATCAGGTGTCGGCCTGGACAGCAACGAGATGGCAGCCACCCAGCCGCCGGAACCGAGCGTCGAGTTCGATGAAATCCTCGATGAGTCCGAAGCAAAGATTGACGATCAATCGACCGAGATGGATGCCGAAGCCTTCGCCGAGGAAGCCGAGGAAGCCGAAGAGGTAGCCGAGGCTGTCGAAGCCGACGAGGCGGAAGCGATCCCCGCCGACGAGGATCCGCTCGCCGTCGAGGACGAAGCCCCCGCGCCGAAGAGCAAGACCAAGGCGACCACCGGCGACGACATCGATCTCGACGAACTCTTCGGCGAAGACGAAGCAGTCGCCGAGGCGGCCGAAGCGCTCGAGCCGATCGAGGATGCCGCTGCCGAAGGCGTGGAACTCGACGCGGTCGAGGAAGACGTCGAACCGAGCGAGGCGGTCGAGGCGGAAGCCGCGGAAGCATTCGACGAGGAAGTCGAGGCCGTCGAAGCTGCCGAGGGTGAGGACGAAGTCAAACCGACCAAGAAGACCAAGGCCAAAAAAGGCGCCGACGAGGACGAGGAAGTCGAAGCCGTCGCCGCAGTTGAAGACGACGAGGAAGACACCTCGGCCAAGAAGAAGAAGGGCAAGAAAGACAAGAAGGAAAAAGCAACCGTCGCGCCGCCGGCCCCCGCGCCAAGCGGGTTCCTGCGCATCATGATCGGCATGTTCCTGATGCTGATCCTGATCGGCGGCCTCGGCGCGGCGGGCTACTTCTTCGCGCCGGATGAGAACAAAAAAGATGTCGCGCAATTCATATACGAAGTGAAGCAGAAGGACCCGCCCAAGGTTGATCCGCGCACGATCCTCGACAAGCAGCGCGAAGAGCTTGCGAAAGGCAACTTCGACGAGGTCGTCAAGTCGCTCGCCGCCGCTCCGGACACGGACGAAGCCTCACTCGACCTTCGCGGCCAGGCCAAGTGGTTCGGCTACGTCAAAGCCCAGGCCGGCAAGCCGCTCGACGCCAAAGACGCCACGGTGCAAGGCGCGATTGCCGACCTCAACAAGAGCAAGAATGTCGCCATGATCGCGCAGATCAACGCCACGCTCAAGGAAAAGGAACTCGCCGACGAACTCGCCAAGACGAAGGCCATCGCGGGCACCAAGGACGACGAGATCAAGAAGATCGCGACCGATCTTGCCAACCTCAAGGGCGAGAAGGAAAAGGTCGAAAAGGTCTTCGACGACGTCGCCCAGGTGCTCGTGGATGCCAAGCTGATCAAGGACAAGGCCAAGATCGACGCTCCCGAACTGAAGAACATCGTCAAGGGGCTGACCGACAAGGAAACGACGCTCGCCGCCGTCAACAAGATCCTCGCGGACGGCAAATTCGGCGAAGGCGAAGAAGGGCTGAACAAAGTCCTCAAGCTCAAGAAAGAAAAGGACGACGCCTACGCGGCCGTCAACGACGTGCTTGACAAAGCCAAGGTGAGCAAGGGCGCCAAGGGTGCGGCCGAACTCGCGGCTGATCGCGACGATCTCGTTGCAACGCTGGCCCTGGCGTTCAAGGAGCTGATCGACGGCAAGATCATCACCGACGCCAAGGCCGACCCGCGCAAGGACATCGTCAAGGGCGTGCAGGACGCTCGCAAGAAGGCCGAGTCGCCGCTGTCGATCCCGATCGCGCAGATCGGCATGTCGCTGGGCAGCATCGGCACCGGCACGAGCAAGACCATCGAGGACACCTTCAAGCTCGCCAAGGTCGCCACCGAGCTGAGCTGGTACAAGACGCGCGAGGAGTTCATCCAGACGCCGCAACAGAAGATGAGTACCTACGTGACGCTGCTCCAGGATCGGGGCTACAACACGGATCTCGACGCCATCCTCAAGGAAACCAAGTGGGTGATGTCGCCGGAATCGAAGTCGGAAGCCGAGTCCCGCGCCAAGGCTCAGTACGTTCGCGGCCTGGTGTTCCGCAACCAGAAGAAGTTCGCCGAAGCCAAGGCCGAGTTCGATGCGACAGTCAAGGCGCTGCCGCCCGCCGACAAATCGGGCTGGGGCGACCTGGCCAAGCAATCGCAGCGCGAGCTGACCGACCCGGCAGCGTACTACCTGCCGCTCGCCGAGCGTCAGCAAAGCGACAAGAATTTCGACGCCGCCATCGAGACGGTCAACACCGGTCTCGAAGCGATCCCCGGCGACGCTCGGCTCTACGCCCAGCGCGGGCACATCCGCTTGGGCCGCGCTCGCGCCAAGGGGGAGAAGTTCTCGGAGGTCGTGCAGAAGGGCATCCGCGAAGACGCCGAATTCGCCGGCAAGGACGACAAGCTCAAGGCCGAGTCGATGTACCTCGTCGGCTTGCTCGAAGAAGAGCTGGGCAACTGGACGGAAGCCGAGAAGCAGCTCCGCGCGGCGATCAAGGCGAGCGAGACCGACGCCGAAGCCGCCAACCGGTATCGCGTGGCCCTGGGCCGGCTGCTCCTGCGCGACCGCACCGAGACAGTCCCGACCCCGGCGCCGGCGGACGATGAGAAGAAGAAAGCCGATAAGGTCGGTGCCATCGAGAGCGAAGGCCGCGTGCTGGTGATGCATCCGTGGTCGCCGCTCGTCGTTGCGTCGCTCATCGGTCAAGATTCGAAGGAAGACATGGACGATCCGGGCGCCCGCGAAACGCTCAAATTGGCCGAGGAGATCATCGCGTCGGGCATCAAGTCGAAGAACGCGAAGATCGAAGGCCAGGGCTACCTGCTCAAGGGCTCGGCCCTGTCCAAACTCAATCAGCGCACCGAAGGACTCAAGCTCTACGCGAAGGGACTCAAGATGCTCTTCCCCGGCATCGAGATCGCCGAGATGAACAAGCTCATCGACGAGCATCCGGCCTTCCCGCGTCCCGATACGACCGGCGTGCCCAACCCCGTGATGGCCGAGCGCCACTTCGGCGACGGGATGCATTTCTACTGGTCGAAGCAATACGCCGAGGCGGAGGTGCAGTTCGGCATGGCGGTGCGCTACTACGACAAGGACGCTCGATATCAATATTTTCTCGGCCTGGCCCAGCACGCCCAAGGCACGAAGGAAAAACGCGGGGCCGCGACCTTCTCGTTCGAGGAGGGCGCCCGCTTGGAAGCCCGCGCCGTGTCCACGAACCCGCTCGCCGTTCGCGACATCAACGCCAGCCTTGAGCGTATCCAGGGAGACCTGCGCACGTTCCTCAACGGCTACCGCTACAAGGCCACGCCGGCGGAACCGGAAGCGAAGACGAAGGGGCTGTGAAGACGAGCTGAAAGAAATCAGAGCCTGAAGCGTAAGCGAAGTGAAGTGCCGTTCACTTTTCGCTCACGCTTCAGGCTCTGATGCTATGAAGTGAAGTCCGTTCACTCTTCGCTCACGCTTCAGGCTCTGATGCTGTGCGCCTATTCTTACTTCTTCTTGCGGACCTCGCTGCGAAGCTCTTCGAGTTCGCGGATCAACCGCTCGATGCGAGCTTCGACGCTGCCTTCGGTTTTGGCGGGTTCATTGCCCTTCTTGAAAAAGTCCTTGCCCTTGAAGAAGTCTTTGCCCTTCTTCGGCTCATTCTTGGGCAACTCGTCATAGAGCTTCTTGTAGTATTCGTACTTCTGCTTGATGGTTTCGGGGTCGAGCTTGGGGTCTTCCTTTTTCGGCTCATCCTTTTTGGGTTCGCCCTTCTTGAAGTCGCCGCCGGGGAAGCCCTTGCCGAAGCGGCCCTTGAAGCCGCCGAACCCGCCCTTGCCGAAGCCGCCCTTGCCGAAGCCGCCCTTGCCGAAGTCCTTCTTCTGGTCCTTATCGCCGAGCTTGCGCGCCTGGGCGAGCTTGGCCTCAGCTTCCTTGACCTGATCGCGAAGCTTTTGCAGGTTCGCTTCGAGCTTCTCCAGATCGACCTTGCCCGGAGGTTGTGCGGGCAGCGTACTGGCCGCAAGAAACGTCGCGCCGAGACCGACGGCAAACATTGCGAGGGTGTGGTTGAACATGTTGGTGCTCCAAAGAAAATGTGCGACTTTTCTGAAGTATATCCGGCAAATGATGAAGCCAACATGAAGGATGTGCCGGTTGAGCCGACATTGACGGCCACAGTCAATGACCGTGTGCGAAGACGTTGCCTGTGCGGTCTATTCGCCAGAACCAAAAAAGAGGCGTCTTGTTCGCTTGCGGGATCAATTGCCCGTGGATTGGAAAATGACTCGCCGCCCGAGAATCCCATCAATCCACCGTGACGATGAGCACGCCCTCGGCGGTGAGGGCCAGCGTGTGTTCGACGTGAACGCTGGGTAGGCCATCCTTGGTAACGACCGTCCACTGGTCGCCCAGGGTGCGCGTGTCGGAGCGGCCCATGTTGACCATGGGTTCGACGGCCAGGACGATGCCGGGTTCGAGGCGGAAGTCGTGCTTCTTGACGTCGCGGTTGACGAAATTCGGCACCTGCGGGTTCTCGTGCATGATGCGGCCGATGCCGTGGCCCACGAATTGCTCGACCATGCTGTAGCCCGCTTGCTCGGCGTGGTGCTGCATCTTGGCGGCGACCTCCGACCACCAGCGTCGCTTCGGCATTTCTTCGATCGCGATTTGCAGCACCTGCTGGCCGACTTCAAGCAAGCGGCGGCGCTCGGGACGCACTTCGCCGATCGGGACGGAGATGGCGGCGTCGGCGCACCAGCCGTTGAGCTTGCAGGCAGTGTCGATCTTGAGCAGATCGCCGTCGCGGATTTCGCGCTGACCGGGAATGCCGTGAACGATCTGCTCGTTGACCGAGATGCACGTGCAAGCGGGGAAAGGATGGCGCGGGTTCGGCCCTGGATATCCCTTGAAGAGCGGCGTCGCGCCATAGCGAGCGTAGAGCGCCTCAACGGCGCGATCGATCTCGATGGTGCGTACGCCCGGCTTGGCCATGGCGCGGCAAGTCCGCAGCGCCTCGGCGACGATCTTGCCCGCCTCGCGCATCAGGCCGATCTCGCGCGCCGACTTCAACTCCGGGGGCTTGGAAAAGAACTGCCGTAACACTCTCGAACCTCTTCAAGAATTCCGGGCCGACTCACACCGCGGTCCTCTTTTTGAGGGATGTCACGATGTTCGCGTAGATAGATTCAATATTGCCGACCGCTGGTATTTCAATCAAGAGGTCTTTGGCCGCATAGTGCTGGAGGATATCGCGCTGCTGCTGGTGAAAGAACTGCAAGCGCCTGCGGATCGTGTCGGGCTTGTCGTCGTCGCGCTGGGTCAGGAGGTGATTGCAGAGGTCGCACCGGCCCTGTGTCCGGGGCGGCTTGGAAAGCGTGTTGTAGGTTGCCTTGCAGTCCGGGTTCACGCAGGTCCAGCGGGCGCTGTTGCGGCGGACGATCTCGTCATCATGGACTTCCAGGTAGACGACGGCGTCGAGTTGCAGCCCCTGCTCTTTCAAGATCGGTTCGAACGCCACCGCCTGTGCCAGGGTGCGCGGGTAGCCATCCATGATGAA
>Ga0233424_10001945_pt1 | contig 16049 bp, 19 predicted proteins | sample Watercolumn_Towu_FD_181011 | JGI IMG/M metagenome (GOLD analysis project Ga0233424, IMG submission 181011) | Freshwater microbial communities from Lake Towuti, South Sulawesi, Indonesia - Watercolumn_Towuti2014_125_MG | ecosystem: Environmental > Aquatic > Freshwater > Lake | place: Indonesia...
ATAGCTTCGGCGCCAAATTGCATAGCGGCTACCACATCATTTTCTGGAGTTTCTTTACAACCAGCTTCCACCATAATTACCGTATCTGGAGTACCAGCCACCACAATATCTACATTACTTACTTGTCTTTCGGCAATCGTGGTATTTATTTTCCACTGACCATCTATCTGGCCAACGCGCACACCTGCAATCGGGCCCTTCCACGGAATTGAAGAAATGGTAAGAGCAATAGATGCGGCTATCATGGCTGGAATTTGTGAATCAACTTCCCCGTCAAAAGATAGAGCGGTTAAAATAACCTGCACATCATTGCGCAAATTTTCTGGAAATAACGGGCGAATAGCGCGATCTACCAAACGACCAGATAAAATAGCTTCGTCGCTAGGACGACCTTCGCGTTTTATAAATCGACTGCCTTTTATTTTCCCTGCGGCGTAAAGTTTTTCTTCAAAATTTACCATCAGTGGCAAAAAGTCTATACCGTCGCGGGTATTTTTACTAATAGTGGCTGTAGCTAAAAGTACAGTGTCGCCATAACGCACTGTACAAGAAGAATTAGCTTGTAACGCAAGCTTGCCTACTTCCACAGACAAGGTTCTTCCACCCCATTCCATGGACCAGTTTTTTACTGCCATATTAAATTGTTCTTTCCGAAGATGATTTGAGAGCTACAGACCCTTGCCATGAACCCATTGTGGTTTATGGAATACGCGGTCTATGTGTCCTCAAACCAGCTTCTTTAATTAATTAGTTATTTTTTTGGTGGATACGCCGGTCTTTTGTTGCTGTATCTTTTATCTGCTATCAAGAACTTGCCTTTATCCTGACTTAAATCAATAAAATCATCCGCTTCTTCTACCAATTTGGTGGAAGTAGTTTCGCCAAATGCGACCACTTCTACTTGTTTGCCTTGGCCTCTTAAGTAATCTACCAGCGGCACATAGTCGCCATCGCCACTCACGAGTACTATGGCGTCTAAGCTTGGAGAAAAACGAATCGCATCAACAGCCAAACCTACATCCCAATCCGCTTTCTTTTCTCCGCCCAAAAAAATCTGTAATGGTTTTTCTTTGGTTTCAATACCTAAATTATACAAAGCATCAAAAAACGGCTGTTCTTCTTTGCTTTCAGTGCTTACCACATAGGCAATAGCGCGAATTAATTTTCTGCCTGCGGTAGCTTCTTTTACAATGTTGCCGAAATTTACTTTGGCACCAAACAAATTCTTGGCGCTGTAGTACATATTCTGCACATCAATAAACACCCCTACTCTTTGGTCGGGGTGTTTAAGAGGATTTCTTTTTTTAGTTTGCGGATTCATGTTTATTTCCCATTAACTCCATGTCATCGCCCAAATCTTCTTCTACCTCAACGGTGGTACCATCTGGTTTAGCGATAACTCTGGCTGGTTTGATTTTGAGTTTCTTTACCAATTGTTCGTAACTTTCTGGATTTTCTTTCTTTAGATAGCGCATCAAATTTCTGCGGCTGCTAACTTTGCGTAGCAAACCACGACGAGATGAGTGGTCTTTTGGATGACCCTTTAAATGTTGGGCCAACTCTTCAATTTCTGCCACCAAAATGGCAATCTGAACTTCATTTGAACCGGTGTCACCGGCATGTGTCTGAAACTTCTTGATTAGCGCTTGCTTTTTCTTTTTGTCTAACATACAAATTATTGTTTTAACGAGCTGGCCAAAAGTATGTTCTTGGCAGTCCGCTCCGCCTAGACGGATAGATAAATATATAGAAAGGATAGCTTAAAATGGTAAAAATGTCAATAGAACAGTGTTTATTGCTACTTGATCAACTTACTGAAAATAAAGGTGGAAATACCATAGGAGACTGTGACCAGTATGAAACCAATCATGGCCGCAAAGATAGCACTTTTAGCCCTCTCGATCATTTCTTCATTACCGCGAGCTGTCATCCAGCGCAGGCCTGCCCAAAGCATTATTGCCAAAAATACTATACCAGCCATAGACAAACCTACCCCTATTATAGTGCTAATAGTGGTATAAATATCGGTTCCTGTGCCGTATTGAGCTTTTTTGGCCGTAGCATCTAGCCCAAAATTTTGGGCCAATGCCGGAGCGGCGGAAAAAAGCAACGCAGATAGGAAAAATAGTGATAAAAATAGTCTTTTTTGCATAATTAATTGATAGTATACTAATTATAGTAGCATATCTTGATTAATCTGTAAAAGTAAGGTATGCTATTCGTGCTGTCCCCGTCTTTTCATATAAAATGACCCCATCGTTCAATGGATAGGACATCTCGCTTCTAACGAGATAATGTGGGTTCGATTCCTGCTGGGGTCACGTAATTTTTGTGGCATACGAATTTCTCTCCACTTGCAACAATGTCCACACTCTGGTATAATTACTAATTATGTGGTTATATATTGCAGGATTCTTTGATGGCGAGGGATCTGTCTCTAAAAACAGGTATGGTTTTAGAATTACCATACCCCAAACCAATAAAGAAGTCTTGGAAAAAATAAAAGATTTTGTTAAATTTGGCTATATCATAAAAGTTACAAAGAGAAAAGAACATTGGAAAGAAAGTTGGGTATACTACATCTCTAAACAGGAAGAGGTATATAAATTTATTTCAGGCATAAAAAAATTTTGTATTGTAAAACAAAACCTCATCGAAGATACTTTGCCTAAATTACAACAACTATTAAAGGAATACAAAAATAAGAAGGTAAGAAGATTAAAAATAATTAATTCGGCAAAAAAACTAAGAAGCGCTGGATTAACATACAGACAAATAGGAGAAAAATTAAAGATTGACTGGGGGTATGCAAGAAGAGTAATAATTAAAAATTAAACATGGTGTCTATAGTGTAGTGGTTAGCACGCGAGATTGTGGATCTCGCAGCACCGGTTCAAATCCGGTTAGACACCCAAATTATATTAATAAAGGACTTACTGTGTGTAAAAAAGGTGTAATTCTAACTGGGTAATTCTACCCAGTTTTTGGTTATCTTAATTTGTCCTTAATTCTATAATCTATAACTTTATAAAGTTTAGCTATTTTGACTAACTTTATAAAGTTTGGTAATATAGCGGATATCTAAATACAGGCTAAATTAAACTATATATGAACACGCGTCAAAAACTAGAGATAATTCAAAAAATACTGGGATTAACCCAAACCAAATTGGCCGAAAGATTTGGAGTATCTTTTGCCGCTTTCAATAGTTGGTGGACTGGTAAATCCAATCCCCGAGCAAAAATGCAGGCTGCAATTGATGAGGTCTTTTTGGAAGTAACAGGACAAAAGACTATACCTACTGACCAACTAACAGCTAAAAAACAAGCTATCCAACAAAAGTCCAAGGAATATAAAAATCTAATAAATGAAATTTTAGATAATCCTGATGTTCGTGATCAGTTCATTTTAAAACTGACTTACCACAGTAACAGTATTGAAGGCAGTACGCTTACTGAACCGGATACGGCCGCGATTCTTTTTGATAACGCGGCTTTACCGAACAAAAGTCTTACTGAGCAACTGGAAGCGAAAAATCACCAGACAGCTTTAAATTATTTATTTGATTATATTGCTAAAAAAGAAAAGGTTAATGAGGCCCTGGTTCTTAAACTTCACAGCATTCTTATGAACGGTGTTCGTCCGGACGCTGGCATATACCGCAATCATGGAGTCAGAATCACTGGTGTTAATTTACCCACGGCTAATTATATGAGCATCCCCAAACTCATGCCTGAAGTAATAGCTCATATTACAGAAAAAAATAAAGATATTATTGCTTTGTCTGCCGGTGTGCATAGCAAGTTTGAACAAATTCATCCATTCGGAGATGGAAACGGTCGTGTTGGTCGTTTGCTCATGAATGCTATGTTGCTTAGCGCAAACTTTGCTCCCGCTATTATCCGTCAGGAACAAAAACAGCTCTACTATACCTATCTCTATAAAGCCCAAACTAAAGATGATCAAAGTCAGTTGGAAGATTTTCTTTGTGAGGCTGTTATGGAAGGATTTAAAATCTTGGATCGTACAGATATAAAGTAACCACATACGGCTTGTGTCCTCCAGCACGGTTATAAGACCGGACAGTGCCTGACCCCTAAGTATGCCCAAAAAGAAGAAACTCCTTATCGTATCTTGCTCTACCGGCTCCGGACATCTCCGGGCTGCCGAAGCATTAAGGCTGTTTTGTCAAAAATTGTACCCGGAAGTTATGGTAGAACATATTGATCTAGCGGACTATCTTTCCGGTTTTGCAAGGACTTTTTCGGTGTCTTCTTACGATTTTATTATCAATCGCATCCCTAAAATATATAAATTTGTTTATATATTCACAGACCGACCTCTAACACAAAAAGTCTTAGGCATCTTAAGGCCTTTTTTCAAGTTAGGCGCCACTATGTTTTTCAAAAAAATCCAAGACTTTCAACCGGATTACATTATCTCCACTCAATTTACTCCCCAACTACTTTTGCCAAAAAAATTTTCCATCCCGATAGACACCTTAATTACAGATTATCACGCCCACAAGATATGGTTGTCTCCTAATGTAAGAAATTTTTTTGTGGCTTGCGAACAAATCAAGTCTGAACTGGGAGAACTGGCGCCGAAAAGCACTACTAGCGGCATGCCTTTACACCCACATTTTTTTGCTAATAAAGATACGGCTGATCTCAAAAAAGAACTAAATATACAAAATAATTGGCCAATAATTTTAATCATGCCTATCTCTCGTGGAAAAATTAATGCCAAAGAAGCCGTATCCGCTATTTTGACGCGCAACAAAAATGTAAATGTAGTAGCTATTTCCGGCAAAACTAACAAAAAATTTTGGAGTGATCTGGAAACAATTAAAAAATCCCATCACAAAAATCTGACTATTATTAAAAAGGCTTCTAGAATTGATCAATGGATGCGAATTGCCGATATTGTAGTAAGTAAAGCGGGTGGATTAACCATATCTGAAGTTATGTACTTACAAAAACCGCTCGTGGTTGTTAACCCTATTCCCGGACAAGAAGATTACAACACAGATTATATGGAAAAAAATAACTATTGCCTGCGAGCAAATTCAAGTGATGATTTGGCCAGAAAAATCCAGAACATGCTTTTAAATCCAACTCTTATTCAAAAAAAATCTCACCCGAATCCGAGTGAGATTATTTTACAAAAAATTCTTGCGGATTAGATTATTTGCCAGTATACCATTCGTAATTGGCCGGATCTGGCCCATAATTAGTAACATTGGAATAACTGCCATAACCAAATGGGTTGGCGTAAGAAGCGGCCGAACCAAGCACGGTTCTGAATACAAAATAGGTTATAGAGTAAGCTGACATAATTATTGCTAAACCAATTATGCCATTGGATATTAATTTTTTGGCGTGACTTACTTTGTCTTCTTCTCCACCAGCTGTCATCCATAAAAAACCGGCATACATTATCATTACCACAAAAAATACCCCGACAAATGCTAAGGCGGCGCGGATTATAACAACCACAATAACTCGTGGGTCGGCTGGTCCTGAACCGACAATATTAGCTCCACTTGACCCAGCGGCAGCGTTTAATTGATCCAATGCTTCTTTAGAATTTGAATTGGTTGCGGCTAATGCAGACGAGGAGTGAAGAATAAAAAAAGAAGAAAGCAGTAAAATAATAACTAAAATAATTCGTCGCATAAAATTAAGAAGTTATAGCAAAAGCATTGGTAAGCACAAAATATGTAATACTATAAGCGGCGATTATAATTATTAATCCGATCACCGAGGTTTTTATAATCCCCATCGCTTTTTCTACCTTTTCTTCATTTCCTCCGGCTGTCATCCACAGCACACCGGCATAAACAGTTAAAGCTAAAAATACAGTGCCCAAAAATCCTAAAACTGCTTTTATAATCTTACCCACAGTTTGCGATAATGTAGCCGAAGTGACTCCTGACACTTCATAGCCGCTTTTTTTGGCAATATCTTGAGAAAGATCCTGCGCATAAACGTTTACTACTGGAACCAGTAGCAAACCAAACGCCATTAGAGATAAAATAAGGTACTTTTTTAACATATAAATTAAGGTGCGCAACTAGATGAGCAAGCCCCCGCTGACCACAAATTATTAGAGGATTGAGTATCGCATTCTGATTGTAAAATGTCTTTCGCACATACACTATAATCTGATTTATAACAACAACCTTTTGTGCTTCCTGTTCCAGCTACACCACCCAATTTATTGGTAACAAAGAAGGTTATAGCATAAGCAGACATAATAACTACCATACCAATTACCGAAGCTTTTATTATACCTACCGCTTTACTTACCTGTTCTTCATTGCCCTGAGCAGTCATCCACAAAATACCGGCATAGATAGTAAGAACCAAAAATACAGTACCTACCAGCGCCAATACAGCTTTTATTACTGTGGAAATAGTGGTAGCCAAATCAGCGGACAGTCCTGTTTTACTGGTATCGGCTGCTTTATCCAAAATTTTTCCAGCATCTTTTAGGCCTTGAGCAGAAACAAATACTGGGGCTGTTAATATTAGGGCTATAATCGCTGTTAAAAATATCTTTTTCATATTAAAAATAATAAATACCTAAAAACAGTCTGTACCATCCCAATTGCAAGTCTTTGAACTGCCGGTTTGCACAGCCAAACAGTCGGCTTTGGTTTTAGCTTCTTTGCACTGACTAAAACCAGTATTGGCAGGAGTAGCTGTGGTAGCTGCAGTAAGACTGTTAAATATAAATTTAGAAATCGCATAAGCAGCCAACACCACCAACAAACCAACGGCTGCATGCTGCAAAATATCTTTAGCCTTATCTACTTTCTCGCTATTTCCAAAAGCTGTCATCCATAAAAATCCAGCGTATAAAATCAAAAGAAAAAATATTGCCCCCACAAAAGAAAGAGCTGTGCCAACTATACTACCAATGAGATTCGGGACCGCATCTGAAGAAACAGTTTGTCCTTGCCCTATTAACCCAGTACCTTGTGAAGCGCCCTCCAATCCAAAAGCGGCAAAAGCAAAAGTAGGCACCATTAGTCCTAGCATTGCTGAAATTAAAAATATTTTTTTAAGCATCATAATTTAAGAAGTTTTGTCATTCTGAACTAAATAAAGAATTATCTAAAAATTTCTTCCCTTAGTTCATGATAACAAGCATATCTTCCTGCGCAGGGGGTTGCGCGCGCGAACCCCCTGCGAGAAAAATATAGCTAGGCGCCCGTAGTGGCTGTAACTAAACTGTTGATAATAAATGTTGCGAGTGCGTAGGCAGACAAGATAATAGCTAAACCGATTACACCAGAGAAAATCCATTTCTTGGCTTCACCTGTTTGATCTTCGTTACCACCAGCGGTCATCCATTTGAAACCACCGATTAAAATGATAACTACGGCTACTATACCGAGTAAGCCCATAGCTGTACGAATGATACTTGCTACGGTAACGCGGATGTCTTTGTTACCTAAACCTGTAGCTGCGCCAAATTGAATACCTAAATCGTTAGGAGTAACTTGTGGAGTTACCTGCGCCATTACTACTGCTGGAGCTAACATTGACACTGTTCCTAAAACAGCAAAGATTTTTTTCAATTTCATCATATTTTCACCCCCTTTCCAATGTTGATTGTCATAAATATATGATCAATTTTATTACTTTTAATTATACCACACATTTTTATTTAGCCCCAGTCAAATAACTGGTAAATGTGGATAGTAATATATAGCTGGCAAAAACCAAAACCACACCAATTACTGCCCAAATCATTGTTTGAGTGCCGGCATGTACTTTGTCTGAATTGCCGGCCGAAGTAAGCCACTGGAAACCACCCCAGACAAGCATTAAAAGGGTTAATCCACCAATAATACCCAGAGCTGTTTTTATAACTACGCTAATAATACTCGGTATGTCCGTACCGCTGCTGAGCGGATTTTCTAAACTGCAAATTTCTCTGCCATCATCGTTTAATTTGCAGCTATTATCAGTTTTGGGAGCTAAAGGCAACCCACACTCCCCTGGTTCATCTGGTTTTGACGAATTAAACCGACAGATCTGCCCGCCAGAACACTGGGCGCTAGAAGTACAAGATGCTAAAGCAAGATCTGACCCTACCAAAAAAAAGGCAGCTGCTAAAATAGTTGTTAAAAATATTTTTTTCATAATATTAAACTGGCAAAAACTTATGATTTACAACACAAAAAATCCGGATCTGCTCCAGGACATAAGAATTGTTGTGTGGTTTTTGGTGCTGCGCACGCGCTTTTATCCATACATTGGCCATTGCCAGGGTAAGTATACTCACATTTTGTAGTACAAGTAGTGCCATCACTGCCCCAAACTTTATTAAAATCCCCATTTGGATCGCACTTGGTGCCAGGGGTATGAGTAGCTGAATTAGAAGAAGAACCAGTAATGGATACTCCGGAAATGCTTTTAAATAGAGAGCTCGCCAGCATATAACTTAGTAACATCATGGCTACCCCCAAAGTTGTCCAAACCATAGTAGTTTTGGCCTTACCAACTTGTTCGGTGTTGCCAGACGCAGTCATCCACAAAAAACCAGCATAAATATACAAAACCAAAGATATGGAACCAATAAAAGCCGTTAATAACCTGATAGCCCTATTAATTATATCCGTTGGACTGGAAAAATTTGCTTTATTTAAAACTGACCTAGCTTGAATTTTTAAATCTGCCTTACTTGTTCCGCTCAGCGCAGGGTCGCAAGGACCCTCTTCTACATCCTGACCACATGATTTAATCGCCGTATACTTATAAACTGCAGTTATATTGCTACATTCTCCCAATTTATTACAGCCCCACTGTTTTGCTTTAGGAGGACATGCCCCTAAAACAGAGTAGCAGGTTGTAAAATTGGAACCACAAAAAACTTCACACTGGTCAAAGGCTTTCTCTCCTGTATCTGCAGTTACCGTCTTGCACGATTCGTCTTTTACACAGCCAAACTGACCGGCCTTGGCTTTATTTACTGGCGTGATTAAAAACACCAAACTAAGCAGTGTTAGAAATAAAAGTTGTTTTTTTATTTTCATACTAATTCAAAATATAATCGCTCTTTAATCCAACAGCTGTTCCCAAAAATCTTACTAACATATAAGCACCAAAAACTATAACCAAACCAACTATGGATGCTACCAAAATATCTTTTCCTTTGCTTACCTTATCTGGAGAACCATGAGATAAAATAAGAGTGAAACCACCATAGATAAAGAATAATAAGGCCAAAGCACCGACGATGCCAAACAGATAATTAGCGAAGTTAAGAAGTAAAATAACAAAAATGCTAACACTGCGACAAGCGCCTTCGTCGGCTGCTTTGCCAGTAGGATTATTTAACGCACACTGGGGAATAAATTTACTGTCTTTTGACGCGCCAAGACCTGTTTGAGCCAAAACCATTCCCGCGCTAGAAAAAAGCTGGGTAAAAGTTAGAAAAATAAATATAAACTTTGAAAAACGAGACATAATTACTGTGTCTGGTTAAATTTAGCAGCCGCGCGATTTAAAACCTCTTGATGCCATTCTAAATCTTGTCCTTCTTTGGGCGGTGGCAACAACCATTCATGCGCCATATCTCCCAGTGCTTTTACAGTAGTATCATAGTCCTTGCCTTTATACCAAGTATCAGAAATCAACACTTGCGATACAAATGGGAACAGTTCATTATTATCTAACTGACTAGAAATATATGTACGAAGCGCGGAAGGACGGCCAGATTGATCTAAATAATCTTTAGTAGCTTTGGAGTGAGCCAAAAAGTTTAATAATGCCCAAGCTTCATTTTTGTTTTTTGATTTATCCAATACTGTCTGCACCCAATAATTAGCTACATTTACCGGCTGTTCCGGGTTGAGCTGTAACATTGGCAAAATAGCCACATTTAATTGTGGGGCACGAGCTTTGATAACTGGGTAGTGGTAGCTATAACCAAAAAAGAAAGCGAGTGACCCGTTAACAAATTTGTCTAAAGCATTTTCCATGTCTTCATTCCATGTATAAGTATCGCGGGTGGAGTTGGCAAAATCAGTATAGAAATTCATTACTGATACAGCTGGAGTAATATCATTACCTGCTCCGTTTTGGAAAGTGGCAAAACCGGTTTTGTTTACAAAATTAATATTACTTTGTGTAAATAAAGTATAAATTATATCTTCAAAACCAGGAATATTGTTTCCTGTGCCTAGCGCCGCGCCGGATTGCAAAATTCTTCCTGATTTTTTATCAAATTTAGTAAGTTTTTTTACAGCCACCTGAAAATCTTCCCAATTTTTTGGAGCTTCAGCCACCCCAGCTTTATCTAGTAAGTCTTTATTGTAAAACAAAGCCATATTTTCCAGTGATAGAGGCAAGCCATAAATTTTATCGCCTATTACCACATCATTTTTTACTGCCTGCACATATTCTTTATCCAACTGATTAACCGAAGGCAAGTTTAAAACAGCAGTATTTATAGTAGTATTTGTGCCTAAAGCTGTTTTTTCTGTTCGCACTATAGCATCATTCACACTCGGCGGCATGGCAGATAATTTTGGCTGATAAAAATGCATCCAACGATTGCGTATGGAAATAATATCCGGCCCATGATCTGAAGCCAGGGCTTCTAAAAGACGCGGATATAGCTCGGCGGCTGTAAGTTGTTTTAAATTTATAGTTAAATAAGGTCGGTCGGCTTTGTATTTATCTATCTGGGCTTGTAGCGCATCCACATCATCAAAAACTGTCCAATACTCCAAAGTTACCGGTCTGGTAGCTGCCACTTCTTGTTTGGAAGGGCCTTTGCAACCCAAACCAACTAGCGGCAATACTGCGACTAGTGAAAATAAAATGGCAATTCTTTTATTCATATTCGAAATGAGTGAGCGAAGTGACAAGTTTACTTGTTCACTTTCGAACGAATGAGAATATATGGTTTACCTATATAAAAATCTGACAAGCAAGGCTTATCTGCTGCCGTTTAATTATATCACACTTCGTAAATAGTTTCTAAAATCATAAGCCAGTTTCTTATCGCGCATAGCAAAATCCACATTGGCTTTCAAATAGCCAAGTTTAGATCCGGTGTCATAATAAACACCCTCTATTTTTTTGGCATAAATTGGACGTTCTTTGAGCAGTTTAAATATGGCGTCTACAAGCCATAACTCGCCGTCTTTGCCTAATTCGGTCTGTTCTAAAGCCTCAAAGATATCCGGAGTAAAAACAAAGCCGCCCAAACTAGCCAAGCGTGAAGGCGCTTTTTTTGCTCCAGGTTTTTCTACGATGTTTTTTACTTGGAAAATACTATCTTCTACCTCCAGCGCGTCTATAATCCCATGCTTCTCCGTACCTTTTTCATCTACTTCATAAGCTGTGAGTACGGGATCTGTATATTTCTCATAAACTTCTATCAACTGTTTAAGTTGTGGTTTTTTGGGGGTATAGAAAAATTCATCTCCCCACATTACCGCAAACGGCTCATCCCCCACAATATCTTTAGCGCACAAAACTGGCGTACCATTGCCATAAGGGCCTTTCTGACGAATAAAAATAAAGTTGGCCATGTCGGCTATTTTCTTGACCTCTTCGGCCACTTCTTCTTTGCCTTGTTTTTTTAGCAGATTAACTAATTCGTAATTTGGACTAAAATGATCCTCTACAGCTCTCTTGCTTGGACCAGTAACTAAAATAATATCCGTGATCCCGGATTTTACTGCGTCTTCTACTACATATTGAATAATAGGTTTGTCTACAATAGGCAACATTTCCTTGGGTTGAGCTTTAGTGGCTGGTAAAAATCTTGTCCCTAAACCGGCCACTGGGATAACTAGTTTTCTGATTTTGGACATACAAATTTATTAATTTATGTTCTTTCCATTATACCAAAAAATACTTCCTCTGCAAGATTACAAATTACTTCACCACTTCCCAACTAAGTAAATTATATTCTGAACCAACCGGGAACCCTGGAGGCGGACCGTAGGTCAGGTTTGTGTCATAAGTATATGTTTGAGTCTGGTAACCAGAAACAACTGTACCGCCTGACAACCAGGAAACACCACCCACTTTATATAAAATCCTTGAACCAAATACATTTAAGGTATTTTTTACAGGCCCGCCCCAATTTGCATAATTGTACCTTTTAAAGGTTCCGTTTTGAGAAAGCAAGGCGCCATCTATATTTAAAGTGTTGGAGCTATTATATGGAAGGAAAATATTTTGATCAGAAATTAGCCCTAAGGTGTGGTTTCCGTCATGCGCTAAGTAAGTAAGATTGCCGTGAATCACCGTAAATTTACCGGTTCCGCCAACAACTGTTACTCTGCCATTTAAAACACCATCTACCCACACATTATCATCAACATATATATAGCTGCTGGTGGGCATTGTATAAGTTGTCACAACGCCAAAAGTAGCTGCGTCCAAACAAGGAGTAGGATTAACTGTAAAAGTTACTCCAGTATCTGGATTTCTATCCCTGCCTGCTTGAGCTGTGCAAGTTAAGACTTTTGAAACCCGAACTGTGCCATTATTTACAAACTGTAGTCTCCAGCCCAAATTACCAGAAGAGGATAAATAAGGCCAATTTCCTCCGCCCTCGGCTAATGTTATGTCCCTAATTTCGGCTACCTTGGCAACGACCGCAGCAAAATCTTTAACAGGAACTGGGTATTGCCAGTAACTTGTAGGACCTCCTCCTCCCCATATACCCTGTTTGTTGGGAATAGGACTACCACAATGAATAGCCGGACAAGTATAAGTTGCCATAGTACTCATTACAGGAGCGTTTGCAGTACCTTCGAATCTAATGCCGCCATTTGCCTGAATTTTTCCAGTTGTCGAACCGGTAAGATACAAATTAGCATTTTGTAAAACCGCATAATCAGCGAGTGATGGAAATCCAACTCGCGCTTTGATAATACGCTGACTATTAGGCTGATCATTAAGCCAGCCTGTTGACTTAATAGTTACAACCGTTGAACCAGTTAGTGGTGGGGTAATGGTCAAAGAAAATTGTCCGATAACATTCCCATCCTTATTTGTATAAGTATGGATGTACGGGCCCGGTGTTGAGGTGCCATTCCCATCATAATAATCAGTTTTACTATGAGCCAGATGCCAACGATAGTAGTTTATACCAGCATCTGCTATCTGCAGAGCCATTTCGGTGCTATGTTTTCTATGAGAAGCCGAATTTTCCGAAACAGCATAACCTGCCAAACCTACAACTATAACAGTTAGACTAATGGTGCCAAAAATCATTACAACCAAAAGGATATTACCGCGTTTATCTGTTTGAAATAAATTTACTAAATTTCTAATTATTCTAAGACTCATAGTTTTTGAATCAATTATCTTTCAAGTTCCTTACCATAGCCTTTGATTCTATGTAAAACGGTACTGGCGAAGCATTGGGGTCTTCTTCTAGGGTCAAAGAGATACGGACCATTCTAATTTGAGTAACATTTACCGGACTAGACAGAGCAGACTCTACTCCTGAATAATTGCTGCCAAAATAAGAAAAGAGAACTGTGGAAGTTACCAAATCATGCGCGACATCTACCACAACCTCATTTGCAGAATTATAAGTTAAAGGCGAACCAGTTGGTTTGGTAACACCTTTTTTCAGTGTTCTGCCGGACAAAAAATATCTTATTTTCTCTACCAAGGAATCAGTATCAATGTTGCCATAAAAAATTATTGCTGTGCTCGATGCCGCTTCTATAGGATACGCCCCGATACTAGAAACAGATGCGATGCGAAGTTCATTAACAAAATCTCTGGTTACTTTACGCCCTTCATTTTGAGTTTTTAACTGCTCCCAAACTATTTCATTATACTTCCAACTAGTTAAAAAAAGCGACACTACTCCAACAATAACAAGCAGAGATATGCCAATGCTAATTAATACCTCTACCAGAGTAATGCCTTTATGATTAATTTTTAAATCCTTATAAAATTGAAACATAAGATCTATGGCGACATATTTACTATTACTTCTGTTGCCCCGCTTACATCCACCGTTTCATTGCTATCTGTATAACCTACATGAGAAACGTCCAATGTATAGGTGGTCGCAGACAAATTACCAAAGTACTCTTGTCCGGGAGGAATACAACCGGTGATATAGGTAAAGGCCACCTCAGACATGGTGGGAGTAAAATTAATATCTTCAGTATTTAAAAATACTTTATACCTTAAATATCTATCACCATTATGGCCGCTCCAAATTAAAGTATTAGTGGCGGTGTAATAGGATCCTGTACCGCCATCTGGGCCTTTAAAATCCCATTGGCTGGGACTGCTAGAATTGCTAGTTGCGAGCTGGAAGGTAATCGGATTTGCGCCTGTCTCTACGGGCTGTGATAAAGGATAAAATACTATATTATTAAAATTTGCCGCTACCCCTAAATCTATAGTTGATGATTCCAGCCAACCGCTATTTAAATAAATATCGCCTACCTTTTTTAATTTTAAATCACCGTCGGGGAAATCATTTTCTATATTTCCATTATCATTAAAATATTGCGATTGATTTACATAATCTGCCTGCCCACTGCCCCCACTCCAATCGGTCTGACGGACAAAACCATAGCCTGTTATCCGACTTTCGTCATAACCGCTGGCAGTTAAATGAACATTGGCATCAGACAAAGGCAGCCCAGTACTTGCGTCTTTTACTTTTACCAAAAGTGAGTGGGCTGAATATGGTTGCAAAATTATCGAAGCCTCCTGGGTTAAGCCTGGCGTTAGATCTATGGGAAGTAGTGGAGTTGATCCGCCTATAGTGTAAACCGAACCAATTAAATTAATATGATATAAATCCCATTCAAAATTTGGAAAACTATAATTACCACTACTGTTGGCAGTTAAATTTCTATCATACTTATAAACCACTGGCGCCAACCCTATTTTTTTATTTTCACCATAAATATTAAACGGAACACTGGCTACGGCAGAGCAAACAGGTGTAATAAAATGCAGATCTAAATTACTCAAATAGTCTATAGAAAAAGTTATGTCCGTAATAGCCTGACTTACTACATTAGCTGGTGGCTTTACCGGAGTTGGCACACTTTCGCTTATCGGCACGGTATAATCGGTTGAATATCCATCCTTAGCAACATTTATATGATAACTTAGAGTTCCGGTGGGGGTGTCTATAATACGTAAAAATCCGTCATTATCAGTAACATCATGAATTACAATATTTGGGGTTTGGGCTGTATTTGTAACATTTACGTTCGCACCCGCAATTGGCCGGCCATCAAAACCAAATACCTGAATAAAGAGAGCGCCATTTTGCGTAGCACCCTCTAATTGTTTTGGAGCTACTATAGTGCTTAAAATTACTGGCGTTTGTTGCCCACAAGGCTGGCAAATAGCCGACATTTCTACTAGTTTATAATCTGCTGGAGAAGTGTCATTAGGAGATCCTCCCACAGTACCATCAAACGGATCATCGATATTTCTGACAGTGGTGATAATTAAAAAATTCTGTCCATTACGCTTTGTTGTGGTGCTGTAAGGCAAAACACCGCTCGGCACGCCATTGATAATACCCACGCTTCCATAGGGCAGATTGCGTACTATTTCTAACTGCTCGGCTAAAAGAGCGGTCTCCAATATACGCATGCGCGACTGGTAAACAATTTTAAAAATTAAATGAATACCAGAGTAAATACCAATAGCGAATAACAAAAAAATAGCAGAGGCTATTAAAATCTCCAAAAGGGTAAAACCTTTTTTATTTTTTACAAACATAGAGATATTATACCACACCTTGTAATTTACATATTCCTATGATAGTATTTTTACAGTTTTCCGATAAAAATATTCGCCCAGGTGGCGTAATGGTAGCCGCACAGGACTTAAAATCCTGCGACTTCGGTCATGCGGGTTCGAGTCCCGCCCTGGGCACCAGCACAAAACTTTTCGGCTTTTTGAGAGCCAGATCGTGGGCGGCCGCAACGGCCGCCCACTGATTTTGCGGCGCATTCGCGCCGCTTTCCGCGCCTTCGGCGCGGGCATTCCCCCCAGCCAAAACGAGGTTCG
>Ga0233424_10001946_pt1 | contig 16049 bp, 12 predicted proteins | sample Watercolumn_Towu_FD_181011 | JGI IMG/M metagenome (GOLD analysis project Ga0233424, IMG submission 181011) | Freshwater microbial communities from Lake Towuti, South Sulawesi, Indonesia - Watercolumn_Towuti2014_125_MG | ecosystem: Environmental > Aquatic > Freshwater > Lake | place: Indonesia...
CGGCCAGCGCCAGAACCTCGTTTCTGAGCGCCGCCAGCGGCAGGCCCTCGTTCAGCAGCACCGCATCGGCGGCAGCCCGGCGCGCCTGACGGCTTGTCTGGGCGGCAAGTGCGCCGGCCACGCGCTCGGGTGTCCAGCCCGGGCGCTGCAGCACGCGGGCCGTCTGGGTCTCGGGGCTGCAGTCCACCACCAGCACCCGGCTCACCCGCGAGCGCCAGCGGCCGGACTCCACCAGCAGCGGCACGTCAAAGACGATCAGTGATGCGGTGGCGGCATCGGCCTGGCAGGCGGCCTCGGCCGAGATCAGCGGGTGCAGGATGGCTTCGAGCCGGCGCTTGGCGTCACCATCGGAGAAGGCCAGGGCGCGCATGCGGTCGCGGTCCAGGGCGCCGTCGGCGGTGATGAACTCAGGCCCGAAGGTGTCGGCGATGGCCGGCATGGCTGCGCCGCCGGGCAGGGTCAGCGCGCGCGAGATGGCATCGGTGTCGACGATGGCGGCGCCCGCCTCGCGCAGGAAACCCGCGACGGTGCTCTTGCCGCTGCCGATGCCGCCGGTCAGGCCGACGCGCATGCGCTCAGGCCCAGCCCAGCCAGCCGAGCACCGTCGCCTGGCCGGCGAACAGCACCACCAGGCCACCGCCCGCCAGGAAGGGGCCGAAGGGCACGTAGCGGCCCTCGCGCAGGCTGGCGTTCATCTTCAGCAGGATGCCCACCACCGCGCCGATGGCCGAGGCGCCCAGCACGATCGGCAGGATCATCTGCCAGCCCAGCCAGGCGCCCAGCGCAGCCAGCAGCTTGAAGTCGCCATAGCCCATGCCTTCCTTGCCGGTGGCGAGCTTGAAGAGCCAGTACACCGACCACAGCGACAGATAGCCCGCCAGCGCGCCGATCAGGGCCTTGTCGAGCGGGATCGTCCAGCCCATGAGGGCGGCGATCAGGCCGGCCCACAGCAGCGGCTGGTTGATGCTGTCGGGCAGCAGGGTGGTGTCCCAGTCGATCATGGCCAGCGCGATCAGCGCCGCCACGAAGCCGCACCACAGCAGGGTCGTCGGCTGCGCACCGAAGCGCCAGGACAGCGCGGCGAAGGCGGCACCGGTCAGCAGCTCGACCAGCGGGTAGCGCTTGGAGATCGGCGCTTTGCAGGCGGCGCACTTGCCACCCAGGCGCAGCCAGCCGATGACCGGCAGGTTCTCGTGCCAGCGCAGCTGGTGGCCGCAGTGCGGGCAGCGCGAGCGCGGCTTGGCGATGGTGAAGGGGGGCAGGGCTTCGATCTTCGTGCCGTAGGCGTCCACCGCCTTGGCCAGCTTCTCGGTCTCGGCCTTGGGCACGCCGATCAGCCGGGCCATCGCGTCGGCATCCGTCAGCTGCGCGGCGGACTCATGCAGCCACTGGCGCTCCAGCATCAAGGGAATGCGGTGGATGACGACGTTCAGGAAGCTGCCGATGCACAGGCCCAGGATGCCCAGCACCCAGGGCGAAAGCCAGACGGACCAGTCGATGGAGACGAGGGGCATGGTGATGATGCTCAAGGAAGGCCGGGGCGCGGGCGTTGCGCTGGCCCGGACAGGGCGGGTGCTGTGCCAGCGCGCAGCACCCGAAGGCGCTCAGACCACCGAGCCGAGCTTGAAGATGGGCAGGTACATCGACACGACGATGCCGCCGATCAGGCCGCCCAGGATCACGATGATGAAGGGCTCCATCAGGCTGGACAGGGCCTTCACGGCTTCGTCGACCTCGTCCTCGTAGAACTCGGCAGCCTTGGACAGCATGTGGTCCAGCGAGCCGGATTCCTCACCGATGGAGGCCATCTGCAGCACCATCGTCGGGAAGATGCCGGTGGTCGTCATCGAGGTCGTGAGCGCCGCGCCGGTGGACACGTCACGCTGGATGGCTTCGGTGGCCTCGGCAAACACCGCGTTGCCCGAGGCGCCGCCGACCGAGTCGAGGGCCTCCACCAGCGGCACGCCCGCGGCGAACATCGTCGACAGCGTGCGCGTCCAGCGGGCGATCGCGGACTTGTACATGAGGTCGCCGAAGACCGGCACCTTCAGCAGCAGCCGGTCCATGCGCTTTTGCATGGCCTCGGACCGCTTCCAGCTCTGCATGAAGAAGTAGATGCCGCCACCCAGGCCGCCGAAGATCGCCCACCAGTAGGAGACAAAGAACTTCGACATCGCGATGATGATCAGCGTCGGGGCGGGCAGGTCGGCACCGAAGGACTTGAACACGTCCTCGAAGGCCGGCACCACGAAGATCATGATCACGGCCACGACCACGAAGGCCACCACCATCACCGCGATCGGGTAGGTGAGGGCCGACTTGATCTTGTTCTTGATGGCGACCGTCTTCTCCTGGTAGATCGCCAGCCGGTCGAGCAGCGCTTCCAGGATACCGCCCGCCTCACCGGCCTCCACGAGGTTGCAGTAGAGGGCGTCGAAGTACATCGGGTGCTTGCGGAAGGCCGAGGACAGGCTCGTGCCGGTCTCGACGTCCTGGCGGATATCGGTCAACAGTCGCGTGAGGCGCGGGTTGGTGGAGCCGCGCGCGACGATGTCGAAGGCCTGCAGCAGCGGCACGCCGGCACGCATCATGGTGGCCAGCTGGCGCGTGAAGACGGCGATGTCCTTCTGCTTGATCGACGTGCCGCCGCTGGAGCGGCGCTTCTTGACCTTGTTGACCAGGATGCCCTGGCGGCGCAGCGTGGCGCTGACCATGGCTTCGCCGCCAGCGCGCAGTTCGCCCTTGACGATCTTGCCGTTGCGGTCCTTGCCCTCCCATTCGAAGACAAAGTCCTTGACACCCTTGGCTGCAGTGGCGGTGGCCATGCGCTCTCCTCGCGACTGGTTATTCGTTGGTGGCCGACAGCACTTCTTCCAGCGTGGTCACGCCCGCACGCACCTTCACGAGGCCCGACTGGCGCAGGTCCCGCACGCCTTCCTTCCTGGCCTGCTCGGCGATGTCCATCGCCGTTCCCTCGGCCAGGATGATCCGCTGGATGGCCTCGGTGATCGGCATGACTTGGTAAAGACCGACACGACCTCTGTAACCGTTTGTGCAATTGCTGCAACCAACCGCTCGGTAAGGTTTCCAGCTGCCGTCGAAGTCTTCCTCGACGAAACCGGCCTTGAGCAGCGCCTCGCGCGGGTAGTCGGCCGGCGCCTTGCAGTTCTCGCACAGCCGCCGCACCAGCCGCTGGGCGGTGATCAGCAGCACGCTGGACGCGATGTTGAACGGCGCCACGCCCATGTTCAGCAGGCGGGTCAGCGTCTTGGGCGCGTCGTTGGTGTGCAGGGTCGACATCACCATGTGGCCGGTCTGGGCGGCCTTGATGGCGATGTCGGCGGTCTCCAGGTCGCGGATTTCGCCGACCATGATGATGTCCGGGTCCTGGCGCAGGAAGGACTTCAGCGCTGCCGAAAAGTTCAGGCCCGCCTTGTCGTTGACGTTGACCTGGTTGATGCCCGGCAGGTTGATTTCCGCCGGGTCCTCCACGGTGGAGATGTTCACGCCCGGCTGGTTCAGGATGTTCAGGCAGGTGTAGAGCGACACCGTCTTGCCCGAGCCGGTCGGGCCGGTGACCAGCACCATGCCGTAGGGCCGGTAGATGGCCGCCAGCAGCCGCTCCTTCTCGATCTTCTCGTAGCCCAGGGCGTCGATGCCCAGCTTGGCCGAGGAGGAGTCCAGGATACGGATGACGATCTTCTCGCCGAACAGCGTGGGCAGTGTGCTGACCCGGAAGTCGATGGACTTGCTGCCGAATTTGAGCTTCATGCGTCCGTCCTGGGGCACGCGGCGCTCGGCGATGTCCAGGCGGGAAATGACCTTGATGCGCGAGGACAGCTTGTCCTTGATGGCGATCGGCGGCTGCGTGATCTCGCGCAGTTCGCCGTCCACGCGGAAGCGCACCCGGTAGTGGTACTCGTAGGGCTCGAAGTGCAGGTCGGACGCGCGCAGGTTGATGGCGTCCACCAGCATCTTCTGCAGGAAGCGCACGACCGGTGCATCTTCCACATCCGCCAGTTCGGCGGCTTCCTGCTGGGGCGAGGTGTCTTCTTCGGCGATGTCGAAGTCGAACTCGCCGCCGGCGATGGATTCCAGCGTCTCGGTCGCGCTCGTGCCGGCCTGGCTGAGCATCTTGGCGAGCTTGTCGTGCTCGACGATGACCCACTCGGGCTGCAGCTGGGTGGCGAACTTGATGCGCTCGATGACCTCCAGGTCGGTCGGGTCGGCGCCGCCGACGAACAGCCGGTTGCCGCGCTTGGACAGCGCCACGACCTGGTACTGCTGCATCAGCTTGCCGTCGATGACGTTCTGCGGCAGCCGCTGCGGGTCCATCGCGGACAGGTCCAGCAGGGGCAGGGCCAGTGCGCTGGACAGGGTGTGGGCTAGGTCGGCCGGTGACACCTGGCCGCTGCCGATCACGGCATTGACGAAGCTGACCTTCTTCTCGCGGGCCAGCTTGACGAGGTCTTCCGCCGCCTTGGCCTGCAGCTTGCCGGCATGCACGAGCATGCGCGCGACCCCGGACAGGGACGATTGAAGCGGCTCGGCGAGCGGTGTTTCCACAGGCGGTGGCGTCTTGGACGGATGAAGGCGGAGTCCGACGATTGTGCCAGCCATGCACAGGCCGCGAAGCAAGGGTTTCGGCGTGCCGTCTCGGGACTTTTCCGCGCTTTTGAGGGGAAGTGCCCGGGAGCGGCGAACCCGGGCGGCCGGGTGCCGGCGGGTTCAGGTGGGCTTCAGGCGCGGCGCTCAGACTGCCTTCGCATCAGCCCGTCAACGGCGATGGCGGGCAGACGCAGGCCCGATGGGGGCTTCCGCCTGCCCTCGCGTCGCCGCCAGTGCAAGGAGTACCGCATGTCCCCGACCACCACCCCAGCCGGCCTGTCGACCGCTGCCCCGGCCGGCGCCTCCCCGGCAAGCCGGGCCACCCGCCGCACGGTCGATGCGCCCGTGCGCGCCTTCCATGCGCTGTTCGCGCTGAGCTTTGCCGGTGCCTGGATCACGGCCGAGTCCGAGGCCTGGCAGGGCCTGCACGTGACGCTGGGTTATGCCTTCAGCGGCCTGCTGCTGTTCCGCCTGGCCTACGGGCTGCTGGGCCCGCGACCGGCGCGGCTGGCCTCGCTGTGGCGGCGGGTGTCGGGCCTGGGCGACTGGCTGCGCAGCGCGCAGGCGGGCCGTGTGGACCTGCCGCGCGCCGCGACCCTCGCTCTGAGCGCCTCGATGCTGCTGTTGCTGGCCGTGGCCGGGCCCCTGGTGCTGGCCGGTTATGCCGGCCACATCGACTGGCTGGGCCTGGAAGACGGCTTCGGCGAGCTGCACGAGGCCTTCGCCAACGTCGCGATGAGCCTGGTGCTGGCCCACCTGGCCTTGGTCGTGCTGCTGTCGGTGCTGCGTGGGCGCAATATCGCTGCGCCCATGCTGACCGGGCGCTCCGCCGGCCCCGGGCCGGACCTGATCCAGGCCAACCGGGCCTGGCTCGCGGCGCTCGTGCTGGCGTTCTGGCTCGGGTTCGTCGGCTGGCAGGCCAGCCAGGCCGGCGGGCTGGGGGCCGGCGAGCACTCGGGTGAGCGCCATGGCCAGAACCACGGCGAGCGGCACGGCGAGCGCCATCACGATGACGATTGAGCGCCGGTGCCCGCGCCGCGCGCCTTCAGCTGGCGTTCAGGCTGGCGCTGCACACTGGCAGCGGCCCTCCTAGGGGCCCCTGCTTCTCCCTCCCTGAGCAGGCGATCTCGTGACAGCGAGAACGTTCAGCCCCGGCCCCGTGCCGGGGCTCTTTTTCTTGTGGCCGTCCCTGCCGGTGGCGCCGTCGCCCGGGATGCGCTGGAGGCCGCGCTCCATGCCTGGGGCCAGGAGTTCGAGAGCAACACGCTGATCACGCAGGCGCGGGAGCGCGGCCCGGCGGCATAACGCCGACAACACGTGCCAGCCCCGCCCGCTTCAGGCGTGCTTAAGGGGGGGCGCCCAGACTCCGCCGCAGTGCCTGCCCTCATGCACCGGCCTGTCTTTGCAGGCCGGCCACGGGCAGGCGAGACCTTCTGGGAGTACGCCTGTGTTGTCATCTCGTCGGCGCCATGCCTGGCCCGCCCTTGTGTTGAGCTGCTGTGCCGGCCTCGCCGTCGCGGCGGCACCTGCGGCCGATTTCGCGGTGGCACCTGCGCAGCTCCAGGCGCTCGGCGTGGCCGTGCAGAAGCTGGCGGCCACCACGGCTGCCGTCGGCGCACCGGCGCCGGCCCGCGTCGTCCTGCCGGCGGAGCTGGACACCCTGGTCAGCGCGCCCGTGGACGGCGTCGTGACCCAGGTGCTGGTGAATCCCCAGGAAGCGGTCAAGCCGGGTCAGGCCTTGCTGCGGCTGGCCAGCCCGGCGCTGGGCGAGATGCAGCTGCGCCTGATGGAAGCCGGCACGCGCTTGCAGCTGGCCAGGCAGACGCTGGACCGCGAGCGCCGGCTTTTCGACGAGGGCATCCTGCCCGAGCGCCGTGTGCAGGAAGCGCAGGCGGCCCACCGCACGGCCGAGGCCGGCTTGCGCCAAGCCGAGGCGGCGCTGCGCCTGGCGGGCCTGGGTGACCAGGCCCTGCAACGCGTGGCGGCCGGCGGGCGATTGCAGGAGGGCCTGACCGTGACGGCCCGCTCGGCGGGCTGGGTGACGGCGCTGGACGTCCGCCCGGGCCAGCGGGTGCGCGAGGCCGATGCACTGCTGCGCCTGGCCAACCCGCGCGAGGTGTGGCTGGAGGTGCAGCTGCCGGTCGGCACGGCCGTGGCGCCGGGCCAGACGGTCACCGTGGCCGGGCGCGAGGTCACGGCCACGGCCCAGGCACTCGGCCCCCTGGTGAGCGAAGGCCAGACCCAGACCCTGCGCGCCCGCGTCACGCGGGGCGCCGCGCTGCTGCGGCCGGGCGAAGTCGTGCAGGTGAACGTGCCCCGGGCGGGCGCCTCAGGCTGGTCGCTGCCGCAGGCCGCCGTCGTGCATCACGAGGGCCAGGCGCATGTGTTCGTGCGCACGGCGCGTGGCTTCACGGCCGTGCCGGTGCAGCTGAGCGGCGGCGCCTCCGGCGTGGTGCAGGTCTCGGGGGCCTTGCAGCCGGGCCAGGAGGTGGCGGTGCGCGCCGTGGTGGCGCTCAAGTCCGCCTGGCTCGGTCATGGCGGGGGCGAGTGATGCTGGCGAGTCTCGTGCAGTTCGCGCTGTCCCAGCGCCTGTTCGTGCTGCTGGGCGCGGCGCTGCTGGCCGGTTTCGGCTGGTGGTCGTTCCGGGAGTTGCCCATCGATGCCTTCCCGGATGTCTCCAGCACCCAGGTCAAGATCATCCTGAAGGCCCCGGGCATGACGCCCGAGGAGGTGGAGACCCGCATTGCCGCGCCGATCGAAGTCGAGATGCTGGGCATCCCGCGCCAGAAGATGCTGCGCTCGGTGTCCAAGTACGGCATCGTCGACGTGACGGTCGACTTCGAGGACGGCGTCGACATCTACTGGGCGCGCCAGCAGGTGGCCGAGCGCCTGTCCGGCATCCAGGCCGACCTGCCGCCCGGTCTGAGCGGCGGCATGGCGCCGATCACCACGCCGCTGGGCGAGATGTTCCAGTTCACCGTCGAGGCACCGGCCCTGCCGCTCGAAGAGCGCCGCGCGCTGCTGGACTGGGTCATCCGGCCGGCCCTGCGCACCGTGCCCGGCGTGGCGGACGTGAACGCCCTCGGCGGCAAGGTGCGCGCCTTCGAGGTGGTGCCCGATCTGGCGCGGCTGGCGGCCCTGGGCCTGTCCACCTCGGCGCTCAAGGCGGCGATCGAGCAGAACAACCGCAACGATGGCGCCGGCCGCTTGGGCGATGGCGACGAGGTGCTGCTCGTGCGCGCCGAGGGCAATCTGCGCTCGGCGGAGGATGTGGCGGCCACCGTGGTGCTGCGGCGCAGCGGTGTGCCGGTGCGCATCGGCGACGTGGCCGAGGTGCGGCTGGGCAGCCTGACGCGCTACGGCGTCGTCACCAAGGACGGGCAGGGCGAGGCCGTGGAAGGCCTGGTGCTGGGCCTGGCCGGGGCCAATGCCCGCAAGGTGGTGGAGGGCGTGGAGCGCAAGCTGGTCGAACTGCAGGCCAGCCTGCCGCAGGGCGTGACGCTCAAGCCCTTCTACAACCGCGCCCGCCTGGTGGACCAGGCCGTGGGCACCGTGTCCAAGGCCCTGCTGGAGGCGACGGTGCTGGTGCTGGTGCTGCTCGGCGCCTTCCTCGGCAACCTGCGCGCGGCGGTGACCGTGGCCCTGGTGCTGCCGCTGGCGGCGCTGTGGACCTTCATCGCGATGCGGCTGTGGGGCATGTCGGCCAACCTGATGAGCCTGGGTGGCCTGGCCATTGCGCTGGGCATGCTGGTGGACGCCGCCGTGGTGGTGGTGGAGAACGTGGTGCAGCACCTGGCGCAGGACCGCGCCGCCGGCCGCCTGCCGCGCCTGCATGTGCTGCTGCGCGCGGTGCGCGAGGTGGCGTCGCCGGTGGCGGCGGGCGTGCTCATCATCGTGACCGTCTTCCTGCCGCTGCTCACGCTGCAGAACCTGGAAGGCAAGTTCTTCGTGCCGGTGGCGCTGACCATCGTGTTCGCGCTGGCCGGCTCGCTGCTGCTGTCGCTGACGGTGATTCCGGTCGTCGCGAGTTTCCTGATCCACCACCCCTCCCACGACGAACCCTGGCTCGTGCGCCAGCTGCAGCGCCTGTATGCGCCGGCGCTGCGCTTCGCGCTGCGGCGCGAGAAGGCGGTGTACGCCTTCGCGGCCGTGATGCTGGTGCTGGCCGCCGGCGTCTACCTGCGCGTGGGCAAGACCTTCATGCCGACGATGGACGAGGGCGACCTCATCGTCGGCATCGAGAAGCTGCCCTCGATCAGCCTGGAGGAGTCGGCCGCGCTGGACCTGAAGCTGCAGCAGGCGCTGCTGAAGCAGATCCCCGAGATCGAAGGCATGGTGGCGCGTGCGGGCGCCGATGAAATCGGCCTGGACCCGATGGGCCTGAACCAGACCGACACCTTCCTGGTGCTGAAGCCACGCCAGGACTGGCAGCTCGCCGACAAGGACGCCCTGATCGCCCGCATCCGCGAGGTGCTGGACGGCCTGCCGGGCATCCGCTATGCGTTCACCCAGCCGATCGACATGCGGGTGTCCGAGATGATCCTCGGCGTGCGCGGCGACCTGGCGGTGAAGGTCTTCGGCCCGGATCTCGCCGTGCTCGGCGACCTCGCCGGCCGCATCGAGGCCGTGCTCAAGACGGTGCCGGGCAACCAGGACGTCTACACCGTGCGCAACGACGGCGTGCAGTACCTGCGCGTGGCCATCGACCGGCTGGCCGCCGGCCAGCATGGGCTGACCGTGGAAGAGGTTCAGGACGCCCTGCGTGCGCAGGTCGAGGGGCAGCGGGCCGGTCAGCTCATCGAAGGCGTTCGGCGCACGCCCATCCTGGTGCGCGGTCCTGCCTCGGTGCGCCTGTCGCCGGCCGAGTTCGAGGCGCTGCAGATCGCCACGCCCGACGGCCGGGCCGTGCCCCTGCGCAGCGTGGCCACGTTGTCGCGCACCGGCGGGCCGGTGCAGGTGAACCGCGAACTGGGCAGCCGCTACAGCGTCGTGATCGCCAACGTCGAGGGGCGCGACCTGGTGGGTTTCGTGGAGGAGGCGCGCCGCCAGGTGACCGATTCCGTGAAACTGCCCACCGGCTACCGCCTCAGCTGGGGCGGGCAGTTCGAGAACCAGCAGCGTGCCGCAGCCCGCCTCGGGCTGGTCGTGCCGCTGGCGCTGGGCATCATCTTCGTGATCCTGTTCTCCACCTTTGGCTCGGTGCGGCAGTCGCTGCTGGTGCTGAGCAACATCCCCTTCGCGCTGGTGGGCGGCATCGTGGGCCTGTGGGTCACGGGAGAGTACCTGTCGGTGCCGGCCTCGGTCGGCTTCATCGCGCTGCTGGGCATCGCCGTGCTCAATGGGGTCGTGCTCGTCAGCTACTTCAACCAGCTGCATGCCGAGGGCCGGAGCCTGACGCAATGCGTGGTGCAGGGCTGCCAGCGCCGTCTGCGGCCCGTGCTGATGACCGCCTTCATCACGGCCTTCGGCCTGATCCCGCTGCTGATGGCCACGGGCCCGGGCTCCGAGATCCAGCGACCGCTGGCGATCGTTGTCATCGGCGGCCTCATCACCGCGACGGCCCTCACCCTGATCCTGCTGCCCGTGCTCTACCTGCGCTATGGCCAGCCCGCACCGGCGGGCCTGGCCACCCCGGAGATTGCCCATGACTGACTGTTGCCTTCATCTGCTCTGCCCGCTGGCGGTGGAGGAGCGCGCCATCGACCTGCTGCTGGCCCGCGGCGGCGCCGGCGTCTTCACCAGTGCACCGACCCGGGCGCACGGGTTCGCGCACGGGCGGCTGAATGCTGCCGAGCAGGTCAGCGGCCGCAGCGAGGCCAGCCTGATCCACCTTGTGCTGCCGCTGAGCGAAGTCGATGAACTGCTGGATGCGCTGCGGTGCGAGCTGCGCGGCAGCGGCGTGCGCCAGTGGGTCACGCCGGTGCTGCGGCAAGGGGAGCTGGCATGAGGCGGGCCTTGCCCTGGGTGGCAGCCCTGATGCTGCCGGTGGCCGCCCTGGCGCAGCATCCGCCTTCGCCCAGCTGGTTGCCCAGTGCTGCGCAGGCGGCCGCATGGATTGACCAGGACGCCAGCGTCGCGCTGGCACGCCATGGCACGGCGGCCGCCGCGCATGCCGCCCAGGCTGTGGCGGCCGGCAGCCACGAGTGGGCCCTGCGCTTGCAGGCCCAGCGGCGCCAGCTGCAGGACGGTGGCACAGCCTCGCGCGAATGGCTGGCCCAGCTCGAGCGGCCCCTGCGCGTGAATGGCAAGGCGGCGCTGGATGGCCAATGGGGCGACGCCGAGCAGGCCCTGGCGCGCGCGCTGCTGGGCGAAGCCCGGCATGAATCGGCGCGCGCGCTGGCCGATCTGTGGGTCACGGCGCTGGCCGCGCAGCGCCGCGAGGCCATCATGGCGGAGCAGGTGGCGCTGGCGGAGGCCAACCTGAGGGCCGTCCAGCAGCGCCGCCGCGCGGGTGACGCCGCCTTGCTCGACGAGCAGCAGGCCCAGGCCGACCTGGGCGAGGTGCGGCGCGAGCTGAGCCAGGCGCGCACCGGCCTCATCAAGGCCAAGGCGGCACTGCAAGCGCGCTTCGGAGCTGAGCTGGATGCTGATGCGGCGCTCGGCGAGGTCGAGGCACCGGCCTGGGTCGAGGCCGAGTGGCTGACCCGTGTCCAGGCGGAGGCGGATGGGCTCAAGGCCAGGCAGGCCGAAGCGCAGCGCGCGCGCATCGTGGCTGCACGGGCGCAGGCCGACCGCATCCCCGATCCGGTCGTCGGCGTCTTCACGGCCAGCGAGGCGCGCGGCCGCGAGCGGCTGGTGGGCCTGAGCCTGACCCTGCCCTTCGGCGGCAGCCACCGCGACCAGCGCGCCTTGCAATGGGCGCGCGAGGCCGACATGGCGGCCTCGGCCCTGCTGCAGATGCAGCGTGAGGTGGACCTGCAGGCCCGCGAGACCTGGGCGGACGCGGCCGGCAGCCGTGAGCGCTGGCAGCTGAGCCGCGAGACCGCCCGCCTGGCCGGTGAGACCGCCCGCCTGATGCAGCGCGCCTACGCCCTGGGTGAGAGCGATCTTCAGGCCTTGCTGCTGGCGCGCCGGCAGGCGGCCCAGAGTGCGGTGTCGGCGCTGGAAGCGCAGGCGGAGGCGCTGCGCGGTTCGGCCCGGCTGCTGATCGATGCGCACCAGGTGTGGGGGCTCGACCATGATTGAAACGGCGCGATCGCTTTCCAGCCGCATGGCGGCATGGCTGGTGCTGAGCTTGGCGGCGTTGACAGGGTGCGCGAGCAGCCCGTGGCCGGTGCACGAGGTCGACGGGCGGCCCTGTGTGACTTTCCGCAAGACGCACCGCCCCAATCAGATCTGCGCGGCAGCGCCTGCACCGGCACTGGCGGTCGAGCGCCAGGTCAAGCGCTTCGAACCCGACCCCACGGCCGGGCAGGTGCTGGTGCACTGGCTGGAGCGGGGCGGGGCCACGCGGCCGCTGCAGCTGGGGCTGGATGGGCGCGTCGTCGGCGAGCTGGTGCCGGGCGGGCTGGTGCGTCTGCGGCTCAAGCCGGGCGTGCATGAGCTGGTCGTGGCGTGGGACGGCGGCCGTGCGGCGCTGCCGCTCGATGCGGCCGCGGGCCGCCTGGTGTTCGCCGAGATCCGCGCGCCCCTGGCCTGGGGGGCGCGGCGCTTTGCTTGGGATCTGCCTGACCCCGTCGCCGCCCGCGAACGGGCCCTCGGGGCACGCCTGCTGGCTGACATCGATCAGCGCGCGCTGGCGCTCGATGGTGTTACGGTCAAGCTCTTGCCCTGAGGAACCCATGCGGCTGCTACTGCTCGAAGACGACACCACGCTCGGCGAGGCGCTCACCGGCTTTCTGCGCCTGGAGGGGCATGTGGTGGACTGGTTCCAGCGCCTGGACGATGCCCGCGCCGTGATGCGCGAGCCCTTCGATGTGCTGCTGGTGGACTGGCAACTGCCCGACGGCTCGGGCGTGGACTGGGTGCGCCAGTTGCGTGCCCAGGGGCACACCCTGCCCATCTTCGTGCTGACCGCGCGCGATCTGCTCGCCGACCGCATCCACGGCCTGGACAGCGGCGCCGACGACTACCTCGTCAAGCCTTTCCCGCCCGAAGAGCTGGTGGCCCGACTGCGCGCCGTGCGCCGCCGGCAGCTGGCCCACGGCGCGCCCCGGCTGGCGTTGCCGGGGGGAATCAGCATCGACCTGCCGGGCCGGGCCGTCTGGCGGGATGAGCAGCCCGTCGAGCTGACCGCGCGCGAATGGGCGCTGCTGGAAGCCCTGGCCTCGCGCGCGGGCCGTGTGGTCACGCGGTCGGAGCTGGAGTCGCTGTCCCAGGGCTTCGATGGTGATGCCACCAGCAATGTGCTGGAGGTGCATGTGTCCAACCTGCGGCGCAAGCTCGGGCGGGACCTCATCGAGACCGTCCGCGGGCTGGGCTACCGGGTGCCGAAATGAGCGGCCCGGCGCCCTTGCCCTCGCTGCGCGCGGAGCTGCTGCGCCTGACGACGCTGGTCGCGCTCGGCTGGCTGCTGGTGCTGGCGCTGACCGTGTCCTGGGCAGTGCGCCACGAGGTGAACGACCTGCTGGACGAAGCCCTGCGGGAGGCGGCCGAGGTCATGTACGGCGTGCTGGCCACGGCACCGCAAGGCGCCCAGGCACCGATGGCGCTGCCCGAGGTGTTGCCAGCACCCGCGCACGACGAGAAGTTCGTCTGGCAGATCGTCGATGGCCAGGGCCAGGTCTTGCGTCGCTCCCACAAGGCGCCCCACACCAGCTTCAGCCCGAAGCCGCGCCTCGGCTGGTTCGACGAGGGCCGGTCCTGGCGCGTCTACGGCATCCAGCTCGGCGAGGGCCGGCCGCAGACCTTGTACGTGGCGCAGATCGGCAGTGAGCGCCGCGAGGCCACGCATGAGGCGCTCGCCACCGTGCTGCTGGTGGCGGTGACGGTGAGCCTCATCTGGGCCTTGTTGCTGCGCCAGCGTGTGGACCGCACGCTGCGACCGCTGCTCGACCTCACCCGCGAGATCGAAGCCTTCGATCCCCTGAACCCGGCCACGGCGCCTGCGCAGGGGCAGCGTGCCGAGACGGCGGCGATCTCCGAGGCGGTGCGCGCCCTGGGCAGCCGGTTGGCCCGCAAGGTCAGGCTGGAACGGGCGTTCTCGGCCTGTGCCGCGCACTCGCTGCGCACGCCGCTGGCCGGCATGGATGCTCAGCTGGCCCTGGCCCAGCGCGAGCCGCCGGGCAGTGCGCCCCAGCGCTTGGCGCGCGCCCGGGCGGCGCTCACGCGGCTCACGCGCGTGGTGCAGTCGCTGCTGGCGCTGTTCCGGGCGGGCGAGGACTGGGGGCTGCAATTGCGCGAGTGCCGCCTGTCCCAGTTGATGGCCGAGATCCCGCTCGAAGGGCTGGATGTGGTCGTCGAGACGGACGTCGCTTTCGTCGCCGACCCCGACCTGATCACCATCGCGCTGGTGAACCTGCTGGACAACGCCGTGCGCTTCGACGCCCAGCATGTGCGACTGAGCGGCAGCGTCTTGGACGGGCAGGTGCGTCTGCGCCTCGAAGACGACGGCACGGGCATCAGCGAGGCGCGCTGGCGAGAGGTTCAGCAGGCGCTCGAGGTGGTGGACGGTGGCGCCGGCATCGGCCTGGGCTTGCGCCTGGCGGCGCTGGTGGCTCAGGCGCATGGCGGGCAGTTGATCCTGCCGCCGCCTGACGGTGAACGGCGCGGGTTTGCGGTCGTGCTGTCGCTGGCCCTGCGCGCCGCCGTGCACTGAGGGACCTCGGCGCGCCGGCGACAGCATGCCGTGCGCTGGGCGGCGGCCCTGAAAGCAAAACAGCCGCTGATCAGCGGCTGTTTTTGCATGCCCCGTGAGAGGCTGAGTGAATTCCTGGTCGGGGTGAGAGGATTCGAACCTCCGGCCTCTACGTCCCGAACGCTTAGCCCTTGTCCCGTTTTTGCTGGTGCTCTAAGCTGTTCTCTGATTATTTGGGCCATTCTTGGGCCATTGGGCCATCAGGGAGACGTATGGGGCAGATCACGAAGCGTGGGGAGTACCAGTGGCGGGCCAAGGTCAGGCGCAAGGGCTTCCCGGAGCAGTCGCGCACCTTCACCTACCGGGAGGACGCGGAGAAGTGGGTTCGCATGGTCGAGAGCGAACTGGAGACCACGGGCTTCATCGACAGGCGAGAAGCAGACAAAACCACACTTGCGGCAGTCCTTCAGCGCTATCAACGCGAGGTCACCCCCTCTAAAAAGTCGGCAGCCATCGAGTCCGTGAAGATCGATGTGCTCCTGCGCGACCAAGCGCTGGTCGGCCTGAAGATGACCGCCGTCACAAGCGCGGAGGTCGCCAAATGGCGGGACCGCCGACTCAAGGATGTGACCGGGGGGACCGTCAACCGTGAAATCGACGTGCTCTCGACTGTATTCAACCATGCTCGGCGTGAGTGGGACATCCACGTCGAAAACCCGATCCAGTCCATCAAGCGTCCCGAAAAGGCGCGCGCGCGGGATCGCCGCTTTTCGTCTGAGGAAGAGTCCTACCTGCTGGCCGCGCTGACGGGTGGGGAGCGCCTGGTCGATGGAACGTTCAGCAAAGGAGCTCGCAACCCGTGGCTGTTGCCTCTTGTGAAGCTCGCCATTGAAACGGCCATGCGGAGGGGGGAGTTGCTTTCGCTGACTTGGGAGAACGTAGATCTGGAGCGCCAGACCGCTCATTTGCCCGACACCAAAAACGGCGACGCGCGAACGGTTCCGCTCTCGACGCGTGCTGTGGCCATCCTCAAAGCGCTGCCAACACCAGAGGCCGACGAGGATCTTGAGGGCAACACGGAAGTCCAGCGCTCGGGGGCTGTGTTCCCGACAACTGCACTCGCCCTGCGAAAGGGCTTTGCGAGGGCCATTGAGCGCGCGCAGGAGCAGTATCGGGCCGACTGCAAGCAGGCCAAGCGCAGGCCCGCCCCGGGCTTCCTCGAAGATGTTCACTTCCATGACACGCGGCACGAGGCGGCGTCACGGCTGGCTGAGAAGCTTACAAACGTTCTGGAACTGTCGGCGGTCACTGGCCATAAAGACCTGCGCATGCTGAAGCGCTACTACCATCCACGCGCGGAAGACCTTGCCAAGAAGCTGGGTTGACGTGGATAAGCTCGTGGACAGCAAAAGTTGTCCACGTTAGATCGCCCCGGCTCGGCTCGATAGACCGCCCCTGCTGTAGCCCCGGTTCCTCGATAAATCGCCCCAGTCAGGGTCGATAGATCGCCCCTGCTCTATACAGATAGGGGTTCTGATAGCTCTTCAGATACTTCTGCTGGTAGTTGGGCTGCGCGAATCTGTGGAAAACCGCTCGTAGCGCACTTGGTCCATCCCACAGAGCAGTCGGGGACTCAACTCTCAGTCCAAGACCTTGAAGCGCTCCGGATCGACAAGGTCTTTCAGCGGGATCTTCAGGGCGTCAG
>Ga0233424_10001949_pt1 | contig 16041 bp, 12 predicted proteins | sample Watercolumn_Towu_FD_181011 | JGI IMG/M metagenome (GOLD analysis project Ga0233424, IMG submission 181011) | Freshwater microbial communities from Lake Towuti, South Sulawesi, Indonesia - Watercolumn_Towuti2014_125_MG | ecosystem: Environmental > Aquatic > Freshwater > Lake | place: Indonesia...
TTCGGCGCGCCGCAGAAGCTGGAGTCGCCCGGCCGCTGCGCGGTGCTGGCGGCGGCCGAGATGGTGGAGATGGTGGCCCAGTTCAGCGAAGAGCAGCGCACGGCGGGGCGGCCGGAGATCCGCATCGGCGTGGGCATCGCCAGCGGTGACGTGGTGGCGGGCTACACCGGCACCCGGCAGCGCGCCACCTACACCTGCATCGGCGACGCGGTGAACATCGCCGCCCGGCTGGAGGCCCACACCAAGGTCTCCGGGCATGGCGTGCTCTTCGACACCGCCACGCACGCCCAGCTGGGCGACGAGCTGCCCAGCGAGGCGCTCGGGCCGGTGCAGCTCAAGGGCAAGAGCTGCACGGTCGATGTGTTCGGGCTCACGCCGTCATGACCGAGGGCTACCACGACCGCCTGCTCGGCGAGCTGCTGGCCCAGGCCTTCGGCGAGCTGGATGCGGCGACCCTGGTGCTGCTGCGCGAGCAGCTCAGCTGGGTGGAGGTCGCCGGCGGGCAGACCCTGATGCAGCAGGGCGAGCCGGGCGACTCGATGTACCTGTCGGTCAGCGGCCGGCTGCGCGCCTATGTGAGCCAGGACGGCGAGCCGCCGCGCATGGTGCGCGAGATGGGGCGCGGCCAGGTCATCGGCGAGATGAGCCTCTACACCGATGCGCCCCGCTCGGCCACGGTGGTCGCCATCCGCGATTCGCTGCTGGTGCGGCTGGACAAGGCGCAGTTCCTGCAGCTCATCGAGCAGCAGCCCCGCGTGGGCGTGGCGCTCACGCGGCAGATCGTGCACCGCCTGCAGACCGAGCATGCCGCCGCACCCTTCGCGGCGCCGGTCGTGCAGGCCCTGCTGCCGATCACGCCCGGGGTCGACGCGGCTGGCCTCGCCCGGGGCCTGGCCGAGGGCCTGTCGCGCTTTGGCCGGGTGTGCGTGATCGATGCCACCTCGGTGCGCGCGGCCATCCGCGACGGGGCCGACGAGAGCGAGCGCTACCGGCAGTTGTCCCTCTGGCTGGATCAGGTGGAGTCGGCCCATGACTTCGTGCTGCTCGTGGCCGACGAAGGCCCCACGGCCTGGACGCAGCGCTGCTGCCGGCATGCCGATGAGGTGCTGCTGCTGGCCGATGCGCTGGCGCCGCCGGTCGTGCACGCCAGCGAGCGCCAGTGCCTGGTGGAGCGGCCGCCGCTCACCGAGGCCGCCGAGATCCTCGTGCTGCTGCACGCCGCCGACGCGCTGGCGCCGCGTCACACCGCGGCCTGGCTGGCGCGCCGGCCGGTGGCGGATCATTTCCACATCCGCCCGGGGCTGCCCCGCGACCTGGCCCGGCTCGCGCGGCTGCAGGCGCGGCGGGCCGTGGGCCTGGTGCTGGCCGGCGGCGGCGCGCGGGGCTTCTCGCACCTGGGCCTGCTGCAGGCGCTGCAGGAGGCCGGCGTCGAGGTGGACTGCGTGGGCGGCACCAGCATGGGCTCGGTCATGGCGGCCCTCGCGGCGGCCGACCAGCCGCTGCCGCGCGTGATGGACGTGGCCCGGGCGGCCTTCAAGCGCAACCCGACCGGCGACTTCAACCTGCTGCCGCTGATCTCACTGATCCGCGGCCGGCGCCTGCGTGCCGCGCTGGACCGGGCACTGGGCGACCTCATCGGCGCGGACGCCGGCATCGAAGACCTCTGGAAACCCTTCTACTGCGTCGCCACGAACTACTCGCAGGCCTCGGAGACCCTGCTCACCCGCGGCCGCCTGGAGCGCGCGCTGCGGGCGAGCACCGCCATCCCGGGCGCCTTGCCGCCGGTGGTCGTCGACGGCGACCTGCTCTGCGACGGTGGCAGCTTCAACAACTTCCCGGTCGACGTGATGCGGGCGCGGCGCGGCGTGGGCCTGGTCGTCGGTGCCGACCTGAGCCTGCACAAGGCCCGCCAGGTCGAGTTCGACGAGGTGCCCAGCCCCTGGGCCCTGCTGCGCGACCGCTGGCGGCCGCGCAGCCAGCGCCGCTACCGGCTGCCTGCGCTGTCGGCCTATCTGCTCAACGTCACCATCCTCTACAGCAGCTCGCGCCGGCGCGCGGCGCGGGCGGCTTGTGATGTCTACTTCAACCCGCCGCTGGAGCGTGTCGGCCTGCTGGCCTGGCAGCGCTTCGATGCCATCGTCGAGCAGGGCCATGCGCATGCCCTGCAGGTGCTGGCCCAACCCGATGTCCGAGCCTTGCTGAACCCATGACTGCCACCCTCGCCAATGTCCTCGGCTTCATCGGCGCCGCGCTGATGCTCGCCAGCTACCTGATGAAGAGCATGCTGCCGCTGCGCATCGCGGCCCTGACGGCCTGCTGCTTCCTGGTGGCCTACGGTGCCTTGAAGGAAGCCCTGCCCACGCTGCTGCTCTACGGGGCGCTGATCCCGATCAACATCAAGAAGACCCTGCAGATCAGGAAGCTCGTCAAGGCCATCGAGAACGCGCGCGCCGACACGCCGGTGTCGGAATGGCTGCTGCCCCACATGCACCGCCGCACGGTGGCGGCCGGCACCACGCTGTGGCGCCAGGGCGATGCCGCCACCGAGATGCTCTACCTGGACGCCGGCCAGCTGCGCCTGGCCGAGTACGACGAGACCCTGCGACCCGGCAGCCTGGTCGGCGAGATCGGCCTGTTCGCCCCTGACAATCGGCGCACCCTCACGCTCGAGGCGGTGAGCGACTGTGTCGTCTACAGTCTGACCGCCGAAGAAATGGCCTTGCTCTACTACCAGAACCCCAAGCTCGGATTCCACGTGATGCGCCTCATCGTGGCGCGCCTGATGCGGGACGTGCAGCGCCACCGGCCGCCGGCCGCGCCCGCGGCTGCATGAAGGGCCGGCTCAGCCTTCGCAGCCAGCTCAGCCTGGTGCTGGGGGGCCTGGCCCTCGCGATCCTGGGCGGCGTGGGTGGCTACCTGGGCAGCCTGGCGACGCAGGAGCTTTTCACCGCCCAGCATGCGGTGGTGCGCGCCACGGCGCAGTCAGCGGCCGAGCTGCTGGCCTCGCAGCTGCGCGACCGCGAGCGCGAGATCGAGTTGCTGAGCCTCGCGCCGCACCTCGTGCAGGGGCCGCTGGATTCGCTGCAGGTGCGCGACTCGCTCGACCGCCGCGCCGCGCTGCATGACGAGTTCGCCTGGCTCGGCGTGGCCGACCCGGACGGTCAGGTGCTGCAGGCCACCGGCGGCATGCTGCTCGGGCGCTCGGTGGCGCAGCGGGAGTGGTTCGTGGCCGCGCGCGAGCGGGTCTATGTGGGCGATGTGCACGAGGCCAAGCTGCTGTCCACCCTGCTGCCGGCGCAGACCCCCGGGGAACCGACGCGTTTCATCGACTTTGCGGCTCCCATCCGCGACTCCGAGGGGCGCTTGCGCGGCGTGGTCGGCGCCCATGCGCACTGGCGCTGGATCACGGGCCTCGTGGAGGGTGTGACGCGGCGCCAGAGCCCGGGTGGCGGCATCGATGCCCTCATCCTGGACCGGGAGGGTCGGGTGCTCTACCCCGAGGCGCTGAAGGTGGCGCAGTCGCAAGGGCAGGCCGTGCTGCCGACGCAGCTGCCCAACGGGCGCCTGGAGGGCGCGCTGCGCTTCGGCGACGGCATGGACTACCTGACCAGCGAGGCGGCCCTGTTGAGCCGCACCCATGCCGAGCTGGGCTGGCGAATCGTCGCGCGTCAGCCCATGGAGCTGGCGCTGCGCCCGGTGCATGAGCTGCGCCGGGAACTGGTGCTGCTGGGCGTTTTCGTGGCTGCGGCCCTGGTGCTGGCGGCGCTGCTGCTGGCGCGGCGGGTGAGCCGGCCGGTGGAGGAGCTGGCCCGCCTGGCACGCCGGGTGGAGGCCGAGCGCCTGGTGCCGGAGTTCCCGGCCCAGCCCGCCTCACTGGAACTGGCCCACCTGGGTGAGGCCATGCAGTCGATGGCGCAGTCTCTGCTGGACAAGGAGCAGGCGCTTCAGCGCGCCAACGTCACGCTGGAAGCGCAGGTGCAGGAGCGCACGGCCGAGCTGCAGGCGGCCAATGCGGCCCTGGAGCACCTTGCCACGCGCGACCCGCTGACCGGCCTGCACAACCGCCGCAGCCTGGACACGCGGCTGGGCGAAGCCCTCGCCCTGGACCGCCGCTACGGCACGGCGAATGGCCGGGTGCACGGGCTGCTGCTGATCGACGTCGACCACTTCAAGCACATCAACGATGCCCACGGCCACCCGGCGGGCGATGCGGTGCTGCGCCAGCTGGCCCAGCTGCTGCTCGCCACGGTGCGGGCCAGCGATGTCGCGGCCCGTTTTGGTGGCGAGGAATTCGCCGTGCTGCTGCCCGAGCTGGCCGGCCCGCTGGATGCGGTGATGACGGCGGAGAAGATCCGCCAGACCGTGGAGACCACGCAGTTCGGCGAGGTCGGCCGGGTCACGGTCAGCATCGGCGTGAGCCTGGCCACGCCGGAGGAAAGCGATGCCCAGCCCCTGGTGGACCGCGCCGATGCGGCGCTCTACGAGGCCAAACGGGGTGGCCGCAACGCGGTGGTGCTCAAGGCCGCCGAGCCCAAGGCCTGAGGCGGCCGGTCAGATCAGCTGCAGCGGCGCGCGGAACACATAGCCCACGCGCGACTTGCTCTGCAGGGGCACCAGGGTCGGCGTGGCCCGCTCGATGCGCCGGCGCAGCCGGTAGATGGTGGCCGACAGACCGTCATCCGTCTCGCCTTCATTCACCTCACGGCCGAGCTTGTTGAGCAGGGCCTCGCGCGTGACCGGCTCGCCGCCCGCCTGGGCGAAGCACTCCAGCAGCTGCCGGTCGGCTTCGCTGAGCTGGATGCGGGTGCCGTCGGGCACGACAAGTTCGCCACTGGCGCGGTCGAGCTTCCACACGGCATCGGCCGCCGAGGGCTTGGCCACACGGCGCTGCACCGCGGCGATGGCCAGCGCCACCTGCTCGAACTGCACCGGCTTGACGAGGTACATGTCGGCACCGGCGGTGATGACCTCGCGGAACACCTCCGGGCCGAGGCGGCCGGACACGACGACCACGCCGGCATCGGTGCGGCGGCGCAGGATCTTGATCAGCTCCACGCCGTTCACGCCCGGCAGCATCAGGTCGACCAGGTAGAAGTCGAACGTGAAGGCCTCGGGCGCGGCCAGCAGCGCATTGCTGTCATCGAAACGGCTGACGGTGATGCCCTGCTCCTGCAGGAACTGGGCGAGGAATTCGGAGTACTCGGCGTCGTCGTCGATGAGGGCAAGGTTCTTGGGTTGCATGGTGGCGGGGGGCTCCAGGGCAACCGCGAAGTTTGCCGCATGACGGAGGCGTCAGCAGCAGGTAATCGCGCTTCCCGTGCCGATTTGCGCAGACGGGGTGGCGATAAATGATTGACATGCCGTGGCCGGCGTGTGAAATCTGGAAAACGAAGGAGACAAGCGATGGACGACGCCACGGGCCCGGCCGAACACCCCCCGCTGGACTGGCTGCTGCCTGGGCACCGCGCAGCGCCGGCGGAAGCCTTGCCGCGCATCCAGGCCTTGTGCGCCGCGTGGCCTGAACTGCACACCGCCGTGTTCGTCGTGCTGGCGACTCACCAGGGCTTGCCCAAGGACGTGCTGGCCGCCGCGCTCAAGCAGTTTCGGCACGACCTGGATGCCTACACGCGCGAAGACGTGGTCGGCCTGCTGACGGCGGTGTGGAACGGCGGCAAGAGCGGCTTCGATGCCGTGCTGCGCACGCGTGCCAACTCGCCCAAGCGCGGCGCGGCGGGGCTCTCCTGGGTCAAGGAGTAGGCCGCCCGAGCGTCGCTGCAGGCGGCTTGAGCCTTTCAGGCCCTCACCCCTTCAGGCCCAGCTTGCGCCAGCCGTCCAGCCCCAGGCGCGCGAGGGTGTCGAGATTGCTCTCGAAGATGGCAGCCGTGTCGGGCATCGACTCCACGGCGCGCGTGATGCTTTCCTCGCGCAGCAGGTGCAGCGTGGGGTAGGGCGAGCGGTTGCTGTAGTTGCCGATGTCGCCCTCGGGGGTGCCCTCGAACTGGTAGTCAGGGTGGAAGTCGGCGATCTGCAGGATGCCGTCGAGCTTGAGCTCGTCCACCAGCGCGTCAGCGGCGTCGAGGAAGTCGTTGAACTCCAGGAAATCGGTCAGCACGCCGGGGTGGATGAGCAGCGTGGTGTCGACCTCCTCCGGGTCGGCGCGGTTCAGTGCCAGCAGCTCGCGGGCCAGGTCCTTGAGCAGCTGCTCGGGCTCGGTCGCGTCGCTCACCACGTAGCGGATGCGCTCGTTCACGTGCACCGACTTCGCAAACGGGCACAGGTTCAGCCCGATGACGGCCTTGACGACCCAGTCGCGGGTGTCGGAGATGACTTGTTCGTGGTTCATCGCGGGGTGTTCAGCCAGGCCTCGGCCATGCGCACCCACATGGAGCCGCCCAGGGGGATGAGGTCGTCGTTGAAGTCGTAGCTCGGGTTGTGCAGCGTGCACGGCCCCAGGCCGTGGCCGCCGACGCGGTGGGTGCCGTCGCCGTTGCCGATCAGGAAGTAGCAGCCGGGTTTGTCGAGCAGGTAGTAGCTGAAGTCTTCCGCGCCCATCGTGGGCTCGAACTCCTGCACGTTCTCGGCGCCCACCATGTCGGTCAGCACGCGGCGCACGAACTCGGTCTCGGCCGGGTGGTTGATGGTGGGCGGGTAGTTGCGGCGGAACTCGAACTCGGCCGTCAGCTCGAAGGCACCGGCGAGTTGTTCGGTCATGTCCTTCATGCGGCGCTCCAGCAGGTCCAGCAGCTCCAGCGTGAAGGTGCGCACCGTGCCTTCCATGACGACCGAGTCCGGCACCACATTGGTGGCTTCGCCGGCGTGGATCATGGTCACGGAGATGACGCCCGGGTCGATGGGGCGCTTGTTGCGGCTGATGATGGTCTGGAAGGCCGACACCAGCTGGCAGGCGGCGGGCACCGGGTCCACGCCCAGGTGGGGCATGGCCGCGTGGGAGCCCTTGCCCCGCAGGGTGATCTTGAACTCGTTGCTGCTGGCAAACACCGGCCCGGTCTTGAGCGCGAACTGCCCGGCCGCCATGCCCGGCCAGTTGTGGGCGCCAAACATGGCCTCCATCGGGAACTTCTCGAACAGGCCGTCCTTGATCATCTCGCGGGCGCCGCCGCCGCCTTCCTCGGCGGGCTGGAAGACGAGGTAGACCGTGCCGTCGAAGTTGCGGTGCGTGGCCAGGTGCTTGGCGGCGGCCAGCAGCATCGCGGTGTGGCCGTCGTGGCCGCAGGCGTGCATGCGGCCGAGGTAGCTGCTGGCGTGCGGGAACTGGTTGCGCTCGGTCATCGGCAGCGCGTCGATGTCGGCGCGCAGGCCCACGGCGCGGTCGGAGCTGCCGTTCTTGACGATGCCCACGATGCCGGTCTTGCCCAGACCGCGGTGGATGGGAATGCCCCAGTCGGTCAGGGCCTGGGCGATGACGTCGGCCGTGCGCTCCTCGTGGAAGCAGAGTTCGGGGTGCTTGTGCAGGTCGCGGCGGATGGCCGTGATCGCCGGCGCGTCGGCCAGGATGGTGTCGATGAGCTTCATGACAGGGTGACTTCAGGCTCGGGAAGAGGGGGAGTTTAGGATTGCGCCCGTGAACCCTGGTCCTTGGTCAAGAAAGTGGCTGCTCTGGCTGGCCCTGCTGCTCCCGATCGCGCAAGCGATGGCGGGGGCGCATGCCTTGTCCCACGCCACGGCCGAGCGCAGCAGCGACGGCATCGTTCACCTGGCGCAGTGCGACCTGTGCCTGACGGCCGCTGACCTGGGCGCCGGCGCGCCGGTGGCCCTGCCGCCCGCGCTCCTCATCGGTGACGCCGCGCACGCCGCGCCGCTCGCTGCCCGCGGCGGCGCGCCCCGGGCGGTCAGCTTCGGCCTGCCCCCGGCCCGCGCGCCACCCGCTTCCGCCTGAACTCCAAGCCTTCACCCGCGCGCCGTGTCCGGCGCGTGGGCCCTTGCGTTTTCTCGTGGAAGTTTCCTCATGCGTTCCTTTGCCCTGGCGCCGCTCGCGGCCGCCTGCCTGACCCTGGCCGCCACCGCGGCCCATGCTGACGCCGCCCCGGCGGAATCCCTCGACAAGGTCGTCGTCACCGGCAACCCCCTCAAGAGCCAGGTGCTCGCCCAGCCCAGCGATTCGCTGAGTGGCGACCAGCTCGTGCTCACCCGCGCCGCCAACCTCGGCGACACCCTGCAAGGCCTGGCCGGCGTGTCGGCCACCAACTTCGGCCCCAACGCCAGCCGCCCGAGCATCCGCGGCCTGGATGGCGACCGGGTGCGCATCCTCAGCAACTCCGGCGCCTCGGTGGACGCCTCCAACCTGAGCTTCGACCACGGCGTGGCCATCGACCCGCTGGTCATCGACAAGGTCGAGGTGCTGCGCGGTGCGGCGGCCCTGCTGTACGGCGGCAATGCGGTGGGCGGCGTGGTGAACACGCTGGACAACCGCATCCCCCGCGCCCTCATCAACGGCCTGAGCGGCGCGGCCGAGCTGCGGCTGGGCGGTCCGTCGAACGACCGTGGCGGCGCCGTGGTGCTGGACGGCGGCAGCGGCCGGCCGAATGCCGGCTGGGCCTGGCATGCCGACCTGGCCGGCCGCGACGCGGGCGATCAGCGCGCGCCGCGCTTTGCCAGCCCCACCGAGGATGGCAGCGAGAGCCGCACCAGCGTGCGCAACTCGGCCGCGCACAACCACAGCGCGGCGCTGGGCAGCTCGGTCTTCTTCCAGGGCGGCTACGCGGGCGTGTCGGTGGACGACTACCGCACCACCTACGGCACGACTGTGGAAGACGCCGCCAAGATCAAGATGCAGCGCCAGCGCGTGGCCACGGCCGGCGAATGGAACACCGACGAGGGCCCGGTGCGGCGCCTGAGCTGGCAGCTCAGCCGCAACCGCTACGAGCACTCGGAGATCGAGGACGGCCAGGTCGGCACCACCTTCAAGAGCACCGGCACCGACGGGCGCTTCGAGCTGACCCATGCGCCGATCGGCAATCTGCACGGCGTCGTGGGCGTGCAGCTGGAGAGCCTGGACTTTTCGGCGCTCGGCGAGGAGGCCTTCGTGCCGAGCACCCACACCCGCAACACCGGCCTCTTCGTGCTGGAGCAGTACCGCGTGGGCGAGCTGCAGCTGTCGGCCGGCGCGCGGCACGAGCAGGTGCGCGTGCGATCGCAGGGCGACACCGACACCAGCGACGGCCGCTTCGGCGACCCGCAGCAGCGCCGCTTCAGCCCCACCAGCCTGGCCTTCAGCGGCGTCTATCCGCTGGCGGGCGGCTGGAGCGTGAGTGCCAATCTGAACCGCACGCAGCGCGCGCCGGCTTACTACGAGCTCTACGCCAATGGCGTGCACCTGGCCACCGATGCCTTCGAGCGGGGCGACAACACCCTGGGCCTGGAAACCTCGCGCGGCGCCGACTTTGGCCTCAAGTGGGAGGGCGAGCGCAGCCATGTGCACATGAATGTGTACGAGACGAAGTTTTCCAACTACATCGCCTTGCAGGCCAATGGCCAGACCGTGGCGGGGCCGGAGGGCGGCGACCTGCCGGTCTACGTGTTCCAGGGCGTGCCGGCCCGGCTGCGCGGCGTGGAGATCGAGGGCCGCTGGCAGGCCACGGCGGTGTTCGCGCTGCTGGGCCAGTTCGACGCGGTGCGGGGCGAGAACACCGCCTCCGGCGAGCCGCTGCCCCGCCTGGCGCCGCGCCGGGCGATGCTCGGCGTGGAGGCGCAGCAGGGGCCGTGGTCGGCGCGCGTGGAATGGCGCGGGGCGGCCCGGCAGGACCGGGTGGACGCCTTCGACCGCCCGACCGCCGGCTATGGCACCGTCAACGCCAGCCTGGCCCGCCAGCTCAAGCTCGGCGACCTGGACGGCCTGTGGTACCTGCGCCTGACCAACCTGGGCAACAAGCTGGCCTACAACGCCACGGCCGTCCCCACGATTCGGGACCTCAGCCCGCAAGCGGGGCGCTCGGTGATGACGGGCGTCCAGGTGCGTTTCTGACCCGCGTCTGACCCTCGCGGTGCCGGCCCCGGGGCATACCCTGGTGCGCCGGCGCCTGGAGGGCGGGCATGCTGCACCTCATCGGTGCCTGCGCGCACCACGAACCGCCGCCACCGTGGGCGCGGAACTTGCGTCGCAGGCTCTGAAGAGGAGCAACGATGCAGACCGCTTTTGACGAGATGAACGCCGCGGGGCCCACCGGAGGCCTGACCCGCGCGCACTACGAGTCCTACGCCCGCTGGCTGGCCGACCAGCCCGAGAGCCTGATGCGAGAGCGTCGCGAGCAGGCCGAGCTGATCTTCCGGCGGGTGGGCATCACCTTCGCCGTCTACGGCGACAAGGACAGCGGGGAGGGCACCGAGCGGCTCATCCCCTTCGACCTCATCCCGCGGGTCATTCCGGCCGCCGAGTGGACCTCCATGCAGGCGGGCCTGGCTCAGCGCGTGACGGCGCTCAACCGCTTCATCCACGACGTCTACCACGACCAGGAGATCCTGAAGGCCGGCATCGTGCCCGCCGACGAGATCCTGAACAACGCCCAGTTCCGCAAGGAGATGATGGGTGTGGACGTGCCGGGCGGCGTCTACAGCCACATCGCCGGCGTCGACATCGTGCGGGCGGGCCATGCCGACGGCAGCGGCCACTACTACGTGCTCGAAGACAACCTGCGCGTGCCGTCCGGCGTGAGCTACATGCTGGAGAACCGCAAGATGATGATGCGGCTCTTCCCCGAGCTCTTCGTCAACCACCGCATCGCGCCGGTGGCCCACTACCCCGACCTGCTGCTGGACACGCTGCGCAGCGTGGCGCCCTCGGGCGTGGCAGACCCGACGGTCGTGGTGCTGACGCCGGGCATGTACAACTCGGCCTACTTCGAACATGCCTTCCTGGCCCAGCAGATGGGCGTGGAGCTGGTGGAAGGCCAGGACCTGTTCGTGGACGGCGGCTTTGTGTACATGCGCACCACGCGCGGCCCGAAGCGCGTGGACGTCATCTACCGCCGGCTGGACGACGACTTCCTCGACCCCAAGGTCTTCCGCGCCGATTCGCAACTGGGCTGTGCCGGGCTGGTGGATGCCTACAAGGCCGGCAAGGTCACGCTGTCCAACGCCATCGGCACCGGTATCGCGGACGACAAGTCCATCTACCCCTATGTGCCGAAGATGATCGAGTTCTACCTCGGCGAGAAACCCATCCTGCAGAACGTGCCGACCTACGTCTGCCGCGAGAAGGACGACCTGGCCTACACGCTGGCGCACCTGCCGGAGCTGGTGGTCAAGGAAGTGCACGGCGCCGGCGGCTACGGCATGCTCGTGGGCCCAGCCGCCACCAAGGCCGAGATCGAGGCCTTCCGAGCGCAGCTCGTGGCCAACCCGAGCAACTACATCGCCCAGCCGACGCTGTCGCTGAGCACCTGCCCGACCTTTGTGGAGAGCGGCATCGCGCCCCGTCACATTGATCTGCGACCCTTCGTGCTGTCCGGGTCCAGCGTGCGCATGGTGCCGGGCGGCTTGACGCGTGTGGCCTTGAAGGAGGGCTCGCTGGTGGTGAACAGCAGCCAGGGTGGCGGCACCAAGGACACCTGGGTGCTCGAAGACTGAGGGAGACAACGAGATGCTTTCTAGAACCGCCGATCACCTCTTCTGGCTCAGTCGCTACATCGAGCGTGCGGAGAACACCGCGCGCATGCTGGACATTGCCTACCAGACCTCCCTGCAGCCCCAGTCGGTCGAGGAGTCCGAGCAGACCTGGCGCAGCCTCGTGTCCATCTCCGAACTCAATGGTTTGTTCGGGGCCAAGTACAGCGCGATCAATGCGCGCAACGTCATGGAGTTCATGGTGGCCGACGAGAGCAATCTCTCGTCCATCTTCAACTGCCTGCGCGCGGCCCGCGAGAACGCCCGTGCGGTGCGCGGCGCGCTGACGACCGAGGTCTGGGAGACGATGAACCAGACCTGGCTGGAGTTCCGCCGCCTGCTGCGCGAAGGCGCGCTGGCGCGCGACCCGTCGCAGCTCTTCGAGTGGGTCAAGTACCGCAGCCACCTGTCGCGCGGCGTGACCGTGGGCACCATGCTGCAGGACGAGGCCTTCCACTTCATCCGCATCGGCTCCTTCCTGGAGCGCGCCGACAACACCGCGCGGCTGCTGGACGTGAAGTTCTATCGCCAGGAGCAGGCCCAGGGCGAACCCGAGGCGGCGGCCCACGATGCGGCGCGCGATTTCTATTACTGGTCGGCCGTGCTGCGCTCGGTGTCGGGCTTCGAGATCTACCGCAAGGTCTACAGCAACGTCATCCAGCCCGAGAAGGTGGCCGAGCTGCTCATCCTGCGCCCGGACATGCCGCGCTCGCTGTCGCACTGCGTGACGCGCATGCAGGCCAACCTGAAGCGCGTGGCCAACCCGCAGTCGGGTGAGACGCTGCGGCGCGTGGGCCGGCTGGAGGCGGAGCTGGCCTTCGGGCGCATCGACGAGATCCTGGCGGACGGGCTCCATCCCTTCCTGGACGGCTTCCTGGCCGAGGTGGCGGACCTGGGTGTGCGCATCAGCAAGGACTTCCTGGCATGAGCATCCACGTCGCCCTCAAGCACGTTACCCGCTACAAATACGACCGCCCGGTCAACCTGGCGCCGCAGGTCGTGCGCCTGCGCCCTGCGCCCCACTGCCGCACGCCGGTGCTCAGCTACTCGCTGCGCATCGAGCCCGCGCAGCACTTCATCAACTGGCAGCAGGACCCCTTCGCCAACTACCTGGCGCGCCTCGTCTTCCCCGAGAAGACGACCGAGTTCACCGTCACGGTCGATCTCGTCGCCGAGATGGCGGTCTACAACCCCTTCGACTTCTTCCTGGAGCCGCATGCCCAGACCTTCCCCTTCGCCTACGACGAGGCGCAGCAGGTCGAGCTGGCGCCCTATCTGCAGGTCGAGCCGCTGACGCCGCTGCTGTCGGCCTACCTGAAGGACATCCCCCGCACCGAGCGCGCCACCATCGACTTCATCGTCGACCTGAACCAGCGCGTGCAGCAGAGCGTGTCCTACCTGATCCGCCTGGAGCCCGGCGTGCAGACGCCCGAGGAGACGCTGCAGAAGGCCTCCGGTTCCTGCCGCGACTCGGGCTGGCTGCTGGTGCAGATCGCCCGCCACCTGGGCCTGGCCGCGCGCTTCGTGTCGGGCTACCTCATCCAGCTCACGCCGGATGAGAAAGCGCTCGACGGCCCGAGTGGCACCGAGGTCGACTTCACCGACCTGCACGCCTGGTGCGAGGTCTACCTGCCCGGTGCCGGCTGGATCGGCCTGGACCCGACCTCGGGCCTGCTCGCCGGCGAAGGCCACATCCCGCTCGCGGCCACGCCCACGCCGGGCAGCGCGGCGCCGATCAGCGGCGCGGTGGACAAGAGCGAGGTCGAGTTCGACCACGAGATGAGCGTCACGCGCATCTACGAGTCGCCGCGCGTGACCAAGCCCTACACCGACGATCAGTGGGCGGGCATCCTGGCGCTCGGTGAGCAGGTCGACGCCGAACTGCAGGCCGGCGACGTGCGCCTCACGATGGGCGGCGAACCCACCTTCGTCGCCGTGGAAGACCGCGACGCGCCGGAATGGAACACCGACGCCCTCGGCCCCACCAAGCGCATCTACGCGCAGCAGCTCACGCACCGGCTGCGCGACGAGTACGGGCAGGGCGGCTTCCTGCATTTCGGCCAGGGCAAGTGGTACCCGGGCGAGCAACTGCCGCGCTGGGCGCTGTCCATCTACTGGCGTGCCGACGGCCAGCCCTGCTGGCGCAACCCCGACTGGTTCGCCGACGAGCGCGATCGCCACCGCTACTCCAGCGAGGACGCGGAAGTCTTCATGAAGGCGCTCACCCGCCGCCTGGGCCTGCCTGACACCCATGTGCAGCCCGGCTATGAAGACACCTGGTACTACCTGTGGCGCGAGCGCCGCCTGCCGGTCAACGTCGACCCCTTCGACTCGCGGCTGGACGACGAGATGGAGCGCGCGCGCCTGCGCCGCGTGTTCGAGCAGGGGCTCAGCCATGTCGTCGGCTATGTGCTGCCCATCCGCCACAGCGGCGACGCGCCCGCGCTGGCCGGCACGCGCTGGCAGACCGGGCCCTGGTTCTTCCGCGACGAGCGGCTCTACCTCTACCCCGGCGACTCGCCGATGGGCTGGCGCCTGCCGCTGGATTCCCTGCCCTGGGTCAGCCAGGGCGACTACCCCTACCTGATCGAACAGGACCCCTTCGCGCCGCGCGGCATGCTGCCGGCCGCCGCCGCGCTGCGGGCGCAGGTGCAGGGCGTGACGTCGGCCGGGCCGACGCCGGGCCTGCGCGCGGGTGCCGGCGGTGAGGCTGGCGCTGCAGGTCGAGGCTTGGGCAGCGCCGCGGGCCCGGGCGGCCTGGCGGTGCCAGGCCGCTTCGAGAGCGCGCATGCCATCACGCGAACCGCGCTGTGCGTGGAAGCGCGCGACCCGCGCCGCGCCAACGGGCCGGCCGCCGAGGGCAAGGGCCAGGCGAGCGGCGTGCTCTACGTCTTCATGCCGCCGCTGGAGAAGCTGGAGCACTACCTGGAGCTGCTGACGGCGGTGGAGGCGGCCTGCGAGGACACCGGCTACAAGATCGTGCTGGAAGGCTACCCGCCGCCGCGCGACCCGCGCCTGAAGGTGCTGCAGGTCACGCCCGACCCCGGCGTCATCGAGGTCAACATCCACCCGGCCCACCACTGGGGCGAGCTGGTCCAGCACACCGAGTTCCTGTACGAGGCCGCGCGCCTCACGCGGCTGTCGACCGAGAAGTTCATGATCGACGGCCGCCACACCGGCACCGGCGGCGGCAACCACTTCGTGATGGGCGGCGCCACGCCGGCCGATTCACCCTTCCTGCGCAAGCCCTCGCTGCTGGCCTCGCTGCTGGCCTACTGGCACAACCACCCGAGCCTGAGCTACCTCTTCAGCGGCCTCTTCATCGGCCCGACCAGCCAGTCGCCGCGTGTGGACGAAGCCCGCAACGACCAGCTGCGTGAGCTGGAGGTGGCGCTGGGCGAGATCTTCAAGGCCGAGGAACGTTTCGGCGCGGCGATGCCGCCCTGGCTGGTGGACCGCACGCTGCGCAATGTGCTGGTGGACGTGACCGGCAACACCCACCGCAGCGAGTTCTCCATCGACAAGCTCTACTCGCCCGATTCGTCCACCGGGCGGCTGGGCCTGCTGGAGCTGCGTGCCTTCGAGATGCCGCCGCATGCGCGCATGAGCGTGGTCCAGCAGCTGCTGCTGCGCGCCTTCATCGCGCGCTTCTGGAAAGCGCCCTACAAGACGCCGCTGGTGCGCTGGGGCACCGAGCTGCACGACCGCTGGCTGCTGCCGCATTTCATCCGCGAGGATTTCGCCGACGTCATCGAGGACATGGCCGAAGCCGGCTATGCCTTCGATGCGGCCTGGTTCGCGCCGCATGTCGAGTTCCGCTTCCCCAAGTACGGCGAGTTCGCCGCACGCGGCGTGCACGTCACGCTGCGCGGTGCGCTGGAGCCCTGGCATGTGATGGGCGAGGAAGGGTCGGCCGGCGGCACGGTGCGCTACGTGGACTCCTCGCTGGAGCGGCTGGAGGTGCATGTCAGCGGCCTGATCGACCCGCGCCACCGCATCACCGTCAACGGCCATCCGCTGCCGCTGCAGCCCACCGGCCGCGTCGGCGAGTACGTGGCCGGCGTGCGCTACCGCGCCTGGCTGCCGCCCTCGGCCCTGCACCCGACCATCGGCATCCATGCGCCGCTGACGGTGGACCTGGTGGACACCTGGCAGCAGAAGTCGCTCGGCGGCTGCCGCTACTTCGTCGCCCACCCCGGCGGGCGCAACTACGCCACGCTGCCGGTCAATGCCTACGAGGCCGAGAGCCGGCGCCTGGCGCGCTTCACATCGCACGGCCACACGCCGGGCCGTGTCGAGGTGGGCGAGCCGCAGCGCAGCCTGGAGTTCCCGTTCACGCTGGACCTGCGCAAGCTGGGGTGATGTAGCACAATTGCGCTACACCCCCGGAGCCAGCCATGCCCACGACCACGATCCGCCTCG
>Ga0233424_10001951_pt1 | contig 16016 bp, 16 predicted proteins | sample Watercolumn_Towu_FD_181011 | JGI IMG/M metagenome (GOLD analysis project Ga0233424, IMG submission 181011) | Freshwater microbial communities from Lake Towuti, South Sulawesi, Indonesia - Watercolumn_Towuti2014_125_MG | ecosystem: Environmental > Aquatic > Freshwater > Lake | place: Indonesia...
TTCTGTGTAGCGGATGCTGACGTATTGCGACCCCCTGTCGGAGTGGCAGATCAGACCGTCCTGTGCGCCGGGCTGTCGGGCATACAGGGCCTGTTCCAGCGCGTCCAGCACGAAGTCCGGGCGCATCTCAGACTGCTTCACCCATTCCAGCAGTGTCTGCGCCACGCAGCCAATCTTCGGCGCGATCGACTCGACCGCAGCCCACAGCTACGGGTACTCCCCGCGCGCCTCCTGCACCATGCGCACCGCGCGCTCGCGCACCTCAGGTGAGAACTTGTTCGACTTCTTCATGGCTCCATCTTCTCAGGGGTTGGAGCCTCCACAAATCCCGGGGCGGTTCACCCCAGCATTTTCCGTCGTCGTTCGACCGCGAACACACCAGCCGGATCTTTTTTATACTAACAGGTATTTGGCGCTTATTGAGAGAGAGCTGTTTAACTGACTGGACGGAAACAGGCGCGAGTCGCTAAAAACTCCGACGCGGCAGTGTGACAGTCACTGGGATCGCTCCCCGTCACGCAGTTTCTAGATGGATGGGCGCACCTCATCTCATGCCGGCCTGGCCAATACAGGCTTCGTCGGTGCAAAGCCTAGGCAGCAAAGCCATCGCAGGCGATCCGTCGCAACGCAAAGTTGGCAATGTGGCCAGCGTACGGCGTACAGACCCGCGCCGCCAAAGTCGTGCCTCCACCGGCCAAGCCGCGCCGATAGCTACGTCCTACCGGTCGACGAGCAGGATGCCCCCGTCAGCGCCGCCTAGGCGCAAACGACAGCTGGCCGACGGAGGCACAACCAAATCGTCTCCTGAGCTCGGGCGTCTGGCAGAATGACTCGCAAGCCGATGGGACTTGCGGAACGATCAAGAAGATGCCTAAGACTGAGGACGGCGTGAACGGGCGTAGCACGCCAACGGGGCAGAGCCGCGCTGCCCTGGTAGTTCAGAACATTCTTGTTGATCGCATCCGTCCCGAACAGGGACTCGACCGGAAGCGCGACCGCGAGGGCCACAGGGACCTGCAACGATCCATCGAGCAGTTCGGGGTCCTCACCCCGATTACGGTTCGGAAGGCTCCCGACCGGTCCGGTGACTACCTGCTGATTAAGGGGCAAGGTCGCACGTTAGCGTGCCGTCTTCTGGGCATCAAGACCATTCCAGCAATCGTCCTTGACAAGAGGTACGCGGAGAGCGAAAAGGTCCAACAGTTTCTCGTTGAAAACGTAGCCCGGCTAAAAATGCGACCCGTCGACCGGGCGCTTCTTGTCTACAGAGCAAGGCAGTCGGGCGAGGAGACGGCTGAAATATCCAGGCGCTTTGGACTTTCTGCTGTCACGGTTAGGCGGCTACTGGCCCAGTTGGACGGCGCCACCACTTCAGAGGTGGCTGCGCTGAGGACCGGCAAAGTCAGCCTCGCCGTCCACTCTGCGGTCGCGCGCCATGTCAATCCACCAGACCGCAACAGAGCCCTAGAGATCGCTGCGCAAAGTGCCCTCAAAGCAAAGGACCTCGAAGCGCTCTTCGTTGCATTGGGATGGAGCGCGCTGGAGGATCTCGGATGGAGACACAGGACCCAGCGCCTTCGTTTGCTGGAGTGGGCGTGCAACACGCTGGGACAATCGCCGCCAGGGCCGATCAGGGACAGGCTGCACCAGTTGGCTCTTGCCCTTCCGACGGAACTCGATCAGCGGACGACGCTGCTAGCGCAAATGGCACCATGAAGCTTGTTCACGTAAATCAAGCTGATCTGCGGCTCAGCTCGGAATTGAGCCGGTCGGGAAGCGTTAAGTCGTTCGAGGATAGACTGCGGTCTTCAATAGAAGAGATAGGTCTCGTGGAACCTTTGAAGGTTGCCCAGCAAGCCGATGGGGGCTTCTTGGTTATCGACGGGAACCTGCGCCTGCGCGCTATCAGGGCAATACGGGAAAAGGAGTCGTCTCGATTCGAGACGATCCCGGCTTATGTACTTGATTACGACAAGCGGTTCGAAATTCGATTTCAGTCAGACATCTACCAAGATCTTTTGCCTAGTCAACTAGCCACTTTGGTCGAACACCTGCATGCTTCGGAAAACGTACTAAAAGCGGACATCGCGCGATACATCGGTGTCTCGCCTGCGACTCTACGGAACTACACTGGACTCTGGCGGCTGATGGAGCGTGGAGGACTCTTTGCTCAGGTCGTAGACCTTATGGACGTGGGCGTCTTTCCGGCCTCAAATCCTTATGCTTGGCTTCGCTTGACGGACGAGGGACTTAGTCGAGTCTTGGCGGAGAAGATTGCCAAAACGGAGCACGTGTACTCCTGGATCCAGGATACGGTCAAGGCGGCCCGGCTCGGCCAAACCCAGCGGTATCCGCTTAAATTCATTGAACTTGTCACTGCGGCTCTCCCCGCAAACTGCTACCGGCACGCCGAAGACGTTCGGGCAGTTAAGCGCGACCTTGGCCTACGGCGTGCAATGGCAATCGCGAGCAAGAAGAGGCATGCGGACCATGGTCCGGCGCTAGAGCACTTGAGCAAGGTGGTTCGGCAGTCCAACGATGCAGTACTCCGCGCTGCTGCTGGCTCATTGCAGGCATACCTGAAATGAAGTCTTCTGCTTGGTTCGCTGACCCGTTCTTCGATTCGCCCGAACGAGGGTCGGTTGACGGAGGCACCACTTCGGCTGGAGACCTTTGGCATAGCGTGAGCGCCCGATGGGGGCACTCCATGCATACCATGTGCTCTTACCATGGCATGTTCCCGGCAAAGGTCGCTCACTATTTCATCGCGCGCTACTCTAAGCCTGGGGACCTTGTGGTCGACCCATTCAGTGGCCGGGGAACCACTGCTCTCCAAGCCCGAATCGACGGTAGGCGGGCAATCTGCAACGACTTGAGCCCTCTCGCCTATGTCCTATCGCGAGCAAAGGTCGACCCGCCTTCTTGGGAGTCAGTAAATGAGTTTGTTGATGGCCTAGAGAGAACATACCGCACAAAGCCGACTCGCATGCCCGAAGTGTCTGAGGACATTGAAATGCTGTATCACGACAACACGCTTCGGCAGCTGTGTTTCGTCCGCAGCCAACTGCTCAGCAAGCCGATACAGAGCTGGGACAGAGACGAGCTGATGATTGCTGGCTCTTTGTGCGGAATCATGCATGGCGCCTGGCGCCGCGACGACACGTCGCAGTACTTGAGCATCAGCATGCCGAATACGTTCAGCATGTCGCCAACATATGTTCGCAAATTCATCGAGGAGAACGGACTCAAGAAGCTCGACCAAGATGTCTTTGACTGCCTTCGAACCAAGCTTGCCCGCCTGTATCTAGACGATCTCTCGGGCTTGACAGGCAAAGCCTATCATCTAGACGCGTCGACTCTGCTTAGTGGCACATCACTCAAGCCACGTTCGGCCGATCTCGTATTGACGTCGCCGCCCTACCTGCGCGTGGTCAACTACGGGACCTCGAATTGGATTCGGTTGTGGCTCCTTGGCATCGATGAAGTTGGACGAGAGCGAGGGAAGGGACGCAAGAAGCTTGATGAGGCGCTGGATCATCAGCACACATACGACTCATACTGCGACTTCATGCTTCGCATCCTCCTCGGCGTCGAGCGCGTTCTGAAGGAGGACGGCGTAGCAGTGATCGTAATTGGCGATGTCAAGGACCCAGACAAAGAGGAGGCGATACCGCTGGCCGCGAAAGTCTGGAATGACATCAAGCAGCGAACCTCTCTGCGGTTGATCGAAATCATCGAAGACGATCTACCCGTGCAGAACAAGGTGAGCCGTATCTGGGGTGAAACCAAGGGCCAAGCAACCAGCCGCGATTGCGCACTCGTACTGACCCACAAGAACGGCCGCCCAACCCTCAATTCATCTGAGGTTGACTGGGAGGAGCTCTATAAAGATAGTGGACCAGATGCTGCACATTCTAGACTCCTTGCCGCCTCCCGCTCAGATCAAGCGTAACTGGGTAGACGCAATCCAAGCCTACCGTCAAAGTTCCGAATGAACTGCACCCAGGCCAGGTGCGGTATCAGTGAGATGCCGTCCCGTTTGGCCAACCAGACGGATCCGTTGTCCTCAGTTGCCGTCCAGTCCGTGGGGGTCCCAAACTGATCGTCTATTTGAAGATGGCCCAGCGGAATGGGGATACTCCTTGGCACTTTGATTGCAGCGTGGATGGCCGAGTACTGCGCATAACCCAGATGCTCTTTTCGCACGCTTAGGTTTCCATCCAGCTCGTAAGCGCGCCTTCCATTCTTTCCTTCGTAGATAGAAACCGTAAGCAATTCTACATCAAGGCCTCGTAGGGCGCTCACCCAGGCAGCGTCCTTGATATTGGAAACGCAAACAGTTGCGCGGGGGATGTTTTCTAGAATTTGTTTTGCCTGATGCGCGCTCATCTTTAGGTCGTTGAACGCGTTCTGAAGGCTCGCGACACAGGTGGCGTCAGGTTCGCCGAACCTAAAACACCTTAACTGCGGCAGGACATGGGCATCGAGTGAATGGCCCACTAGTTCAACTTCTGCGACAAACCAGTGAGATAGCGTCCGATGCACCATCGCGATAACGGGCTTGCGCTGAATCCCTTCGTGGTTAAAGGCGCCAGAAAAAACTCTGCAGTCGTACTCGGGCATCAGGCATTGGAGCGCCCGGTGGACTTCCGCCTCAAACTCTCCTTCAGAGAACTTTGTCGGATCGACAAGAGAGAATATGTTTTGCGGATTGCAGTCCCCCGATACCAGTGTCTTCATGCTCGGCTCCAAGTTACATCGGCTACGCCTTCCAATTGCTCTTCCTCGGCCTTGAGTCGCTCCACCTCGGGCGACGTGGCCACTAGGGTGTAGATTACCGCGCTAGACTTTCCTGGAGCAGGTCGAACGATCCGTCCGAGCCTTTGTATACGTTGGCGGCTTGTTGCGGTACTCGCGGCTATGACTCCTAGCTCTGTCTCGGGGACGTTAAAGCCTTCATCGAGCGCACGACAACTGACAAGAACATCAATGTCGCCCTTACGAAACTGCGCGATCATTGAAACGCGAGCCCGCGTCGTCATCTTCGAGTGGTAAACGCCGCATTTGACCCCGTTGGACTGCAGAATCGAATGGATCAAGTCGCATGCTTCAACGTCCTCGTGAAATACGAGGGTCCGCTTGCCGCGGTTGCCGGCCACAAGCTTTAGCGCAAGCCTTATCCGATTTAGGCTGAGGTTCAGTACTCGAGCACGTTTTAGGAACAGCGCGACCGTTTCGTCAGCTTCCATTCCGTTTTTTGCGATAGACCGGGCAATTGACTTTGTGAGCTTGTCATACTCTGCCTGGCGGTCCTCCTCAAGTTCGAATATTACATTTCGCAGCTCGAAGGGAACGATTACCTTGTCGCGCAAGGCGTCGCGGTAGTCATAGTTAAAAATTACGGGGCCTAAGGCGGGGATCAACACCTCATCGAGGCCATCATCGTACTGTCGTTTAGGTGTTGCCGATAAGCCCAGGGTCGCAATCGATGGGAGAGTCAGAACGGCGCGGAACAAGTCTGAGGCTGCTTTGTGGCACTCATCGACGATCAAAAACGGCCGCGTGCTAGTCGGCTTCTCTACAAGCTTTGCAGCAGTATTCAGAACAACTATGTTGATCGTGCCAGCCTTCAATCGCCCATTGCCGGCGATGATGTGCACGTCATCCAGAGCAAGATCGAAGTAGCTTGTTGCCTCCTCCCACCACTGCTCGAGGAGCGCAGTTGTCGGAACAACGATTAGCGAGGTTTCTGGTTTGAGTCGGTCGATACACGAAAGCGCAAAGACCGTTTTGCCGCCGCCAGTTACCACGCTGACTATGCCACGATGATTGTGGCTTTCCCACTCGCTGATGGCAGCAACTTGCCAGTCGCGAGGCTTTAGCCTAGGCACCTCGCCCCTCAGCCGTTGTCGCCACTCAGGTCGGCCCTAGCGCGCTCTATCTCGTCAGCTTCCCTGTTGTCGACGCCCGTGACAATTGCACGAAGCAAACTGTCCTTCAAGTTACGAATGCTGTTGGGATTTGTCTTACCAAGCATCTTGCTTACTTTGAACTCCGCGATGGCGTCAAAAACGTACTGGTGGACGCATTCGTCAACAGCTGCATCAGATGCCAGTGTGGCGTAGTAGGGATGGAGAAGATTGATGACGACCGACATGCTTTGGCCGTCCGCACTGGGCCAGTAGGTCACATACGGCTCGTACTCGCTCGTGTCCTTCTTGGAAATAATAAGTTCTAGATCATTCAGGATCTGAAAGCGATCCAAAATGTCGTCTTCGGAAACAGACTCAGCCTGCTTCTTGGCGTTTCCCTCGATGATGGCCGCGGGTGGTATGGTCGCATTGCCCAACGCGTCCTTCAGCTCAGGCGCGGTGAACTCATCGCGCATGTTGTTGATGAAGTCCCTCAGCTTCTCTTTGGACCATTTGACGCCGCCGCCGGGCCCGCCACGGCGACGGCGAGCGTAGTCGCAATAGTCCTTTGTCACGTTGACAAGCATCTCTTCAAGGCGCTCTTCTTCATTGCCCTCGAAAAGAATGCGGTCCTTTGTGTGCGAGATCTCGAATCCGTCCAACATTAGCACGCCGGTGAGACGTTGAGCAACGAGGTTATTCGCGCCTTCATCGTCAATGCCCCCGAAAATGCTCTTCGGCTTCCACCCGTCAGGAAACCCTTGAATCTGACGCTTGTTCTGGTACAGCGAGAAGCCACCGAACTTTCTTCCGCCTTTCTTTAGGACGCCAAACCATCCTGAAACCTTCTTTCCGTCAATGTCGAACTCTTTAATGTCCTGGCGCATCGGCTTTCCGGTAGGGTCTACATCCCAGACCATTTCGTCAGGCGGACGGATCTCCTCTCCACCGAACATCAGCTTCAGTTTGACCTTGCCATCTTCGTCGGACTTCAAGTCGAATAGGTACATCGCGCCCAAGTAAGCCTGTATCACAGGCTCGGTACGTCCTTGAATGCGGCGCCTGAGGTCACTGACAATGATCTTGGTTCCGTGCTGCGACTTGTCCACATCGCGGACGGTGATCGGCACGCGCGCTCCATTCTTGGAAATGTCCTCCACGTCGATGGTGGCTGTGTACTCGAGCCCGCTCCCCCACTCCGTCGTGATGATCTGCCAGCGCTTGCCCAGCCAGCAGGCCGCAGTCTTCATGCCCATTCCATACTTGGACCGACCTACGCTGTTTTTCGTCGGCGCTGCGATCTTGAGTGAAGCTACAAGCGTCTCGTAGTTCATCCCAATCGAATTATCCTCAATGGAGATCGTCTTCTCGGTCTTGTTGTGGACAATTTGCACGACCAGCGGTTGACCCTCTTGTTCAAGCACATCGTCGATGATGCCCCCGTAGTTCAGGCGCGACTGAGTCGAGTTGTCAATGAACTCTGCGAGCGCGAACCACATCGTGTATGACAACCTGGCGTATGCGTCGATTGCACTCGCGCCGATGGTCAACTCTGCAGAAAGGGCGTCATCGCTCATGTGTGTCGATTCCTAGTGAACAAACGTTGGGCTGGCCGGGTTCCGCCGAGCCAACTCGGAGATTTACGGGGACTGATCCACGCCTTCCGCGACCTGCCTGCGCGTCGCCGAGGCTCCACCCACACAAAGTGTAGCCTTCCTGGCATGGCGCACTTTGGACTGGGTACCAGCTCTCACTCCACAAGTGCCCGCCCGGTTGAGTGGGGACTACTTGCAGGCCGAGCCGCGCTCCGTAGTGTTTGTACCGACTGTCCCCGATCCTGCAGATGTCGGCGGCAAGCCCTTCCTGCGGCCGATGCCCTTGTCCGTCTCGCAATACTCACATCGTCGTCAGCACCTTGACTCGCTGCCCTCTTGTCAACATCAAGACGCCGCTCCATTGGGGCGACTTGACCGACATATTGGCAGACGGACGGCATGCATCCCAGCGCGCGAAGGATAACGGCAAGATCCCGCGCGACCGGTGCGTCGCTGGCTTCGTTGGGTGCGTACGCGAGCCGCGCGTTCTCGAAGAACAGTGCTGGCTCTCATCCGCAAATCTAGGGGCAGGGATGTCGCCATTGCGCAAACAGCGGCCAGCAACGCATCAACGCGGGCGTCGCGGGGTGTGTTCATGATGGCTTCTCCCCGCGCTGCCCATCGCCGGTTGATCGAATCGTGTCCTTCATACCTCACGCGGCCAAGGACCGGGAAGGGTAGGATGACGGGTGCACTCCGTTGGGGGCCTACTCGGGCGTCGACGGCTTGGCGGCGTCGACGTGTTTCGAACCATAGTGGGGCGTGGGTGGACCCGAGGACCGCATAGTTCTACGACTGACATGCTGACGATCTGGGGATGCTCTGCACAACGAGCCGACAAGCGAGGCAGCGCTGCTTGATTTGATGGTGAGGCCGGGGCTTTCGCGCCATAGGGCGCCAGGCGAGCCGATTCCGGGTCTTTCAAACTCACCACCGCGTCCAAGCCGGCCGTTTCGGGGGCACTTATGCGCCGACTTCCGCCAGCCGCCTGCGTGCCATCCACAGATTGGCCAGCGCGAACAGCGTATGCAAATGCGACGCGCTCTTCGCCAGGCCCCGTACCTACTGTTTCGCCGCTCGTATGGCAGCGATTGCTTGCAAGCATGGCACGCAACATCCGCACGGCCTGTTCAGGGCGGCTGTGCACGACCAAGACAGGTCTAGTGGTGCTCCTATAGCGTAAGCTGCCCTAGAAAGCTCGGACTTTGAATGCATGCGATACGGCATGTGGAGTTGCACTGGCTCTGAGGAGTGCATTCGCAATAGACGTTGGACCGTCGACAAATAGTACTGGCCAGCCTCTGGCTCTCCACAGATTTCCCAGTCCTCGCGTATTGTCGCCATGACAACGTCACGCAAGGAGAGCGTTCTGGCGGCATGCTCAGCTATTGAGGTGAGTAGGAGAGCGGAAGGTCGGGCCGACAGGTCGCGCAGACAACCGAAGTCGACCTGAACGACGAGCCTTGGTAGTTCAAAGTGCGCGGCTATTGCTGCCGCGGCAGCCTTCTCACCTTCTGGTCGCCCCGGATGCTCGACCTCGATTAGCGTGACTTCGTAACCGTCAGATCGCAACAACGCCAAAGCAGCGGTAGAGTCCAAGCCCCCGCTAAAGAGCAGCCCTATGCGGGATGGACGAAGAGAGCTCTCTGTGCGCAGCTGCATGCGTGATTCCATGTTAAAGAAGCGCAAAAGCTTCCCGAAGCGCCATTCGCACGGAGTTCTCTCGATACGCCTGCCCGACGGGCACTCCTAACCCAGGAGTCATGTTGAACTCGTATACCTGAACTCGACCTTCAAGAAGCCCATAATCGATACGAGCAAAGTCAACCCCGCATATTCTGGCCGCTTCGCACAGCTGCTCGTGGTGGGGATTCTGCGCCAAGAAGTCCGATTCCTCCGCTAGAGCCTCTGTGGTGGCTACCCTGTTCCTGCCGCGAATTAGCCAGTGCTTCCCGAGGTGCAAATGGGCAGGAATGCTGCGTGTTCCAACGACAAAGCACGAGTACTTCCTGTACAGCCCGTCCCTGCCTTGCTGCGCGCAGAGTTCAACGCCAAAGACTTCCTCGATATCGCATTGCAGCCGTCCGCAGGCCTGACGCAGTCCTTCTAGAGACGCAATGGCTGGCGAGAGCGCGTCGCCCGTAACGATGTGGCGCAGCACAAGAGGGAATGCGCGCGCCGTCAACACCTGAGCACCCAACCACACTTGATATTGGTTGAATCCTGCCTCGTGCAGTGCGCGCAGGTGAGTGAAGCGCCTCGGAGCTCCAGGCGGCCGGTTGAAGACCCGTCTGATGGCGCAAGACTCTCGAACCAAACGACACAGTGCTTGCTGCTCGTCAGCTGACATCGTGTCCACGCCAGAGAGCAATACACTCCCGTCCAAGTCAAGCTTGCGATCTATGACGTCAGCGTGAACTGCGAACCGTAGGGGACCTTCACGCGGGTCGTCTCCATAGAGGAGCTTGGCTATGGGAAGGTGTGCGGGTTCAACGACGAGGAGCGTCATGCCTAGTGTTCCAATGACTGGTCGCTTGATCGTCCTCTATGGACCACCTGCCTCAGGGAAATCCACCATTGCACGGATACTGGCGCATCGACGGGGCTCTGTACTTTTCACCAACACTGCCACGAAGGCCTTCGTCTCTGACATCTTTCCTGCGGAAAGCTCTCAACGCGTGCGCGCGATCGACTCCATCCGGCACATCGTAATCGACGCCCTTATTGCCGAAGCTGTGGAGGTGATCTTTACCTTTGTCTACAGCGGATCTGCTGGAGATCAGACGTTCTTGAGCACGCTTGAGGATCGACTAAGAGCGAAGCCGGCGGACGTGCGTTTCGTGCGCCTAGTGTGCGCACCGGAGACCCTGCTAGAACGGGTTGAGAATCTTTCGAGGAAAGTAAAAGGGAAGCTTTCCAATCGGTCGATTCTGAACGAACACCTTTCCAGGGTTGACTACTACGCCAGGTACCCGTCGCCACGAACTATTGTGATCAACACGGACAACCATGATGCGGACGCCGCTGCGCGCCGGATCGATTCAGCCTTGCCATCACGGGCCTAGAGGCATGGTAACTCCTACCAAGATTTACCGCAGCAGACTCGCGAATCTCCTCGGGCTGCAGGTCGCTCGGATCATCGTCGCTCGCAGTTTGCTGTTGACTCGCCGACTATTTTTTCAGCACGAGGCGGACCAAGACACAGCGACTCTTATGCGCGATGGAATAGTGGTGATTCCAAACTTCCTGAATCAGGAGGACTTTCTACAGGTGCAGCGAGAGTTCAAGGCAGCAACAACTCAAGACGTGTTTATCACTAAGCGCGTACTCGATACGGCTGGCCTGATGCGCATCTCCTGCACCATATCTTCTGAGAAGCGGCGAGCTTTCTCCCGTACGGTGCGTTGCTTCTTAGGATCTGATCGCATTGAGCGCATTCTTTCGACCTACGACGCAAGGCCTTCACTCCACTCCGTCGGTTCGACTTTTCAATTGTCATTTTGGAGGACCGAGCGATGCGCTGTCGATGCCACCAGCCTTGAAGCGGCCGACCACACAAACACAGAACTGCACAGCGACTCATTCCAAAGTGTAGTCAAATTCTTTTACTACATTGATGATGTTGAAGAAGAGGATGGACCGCATGCCTATATTCCGGGCAGCCACCGTCTAACGCTTTGGCGACTGCTGTTTGAATACGTGAATAGCATCCTTAGCATGAGGGAATCACCAAGGCTTCCAAAAGCAGGATTGTGGTCGTATGGAAGGGCTCCCGTAAAGCAGCGTTATCCTGCAAACACACTGCTCGTGGCCGATACGTTTGGCTTCCACCAAGCGGTGCTTCCAGAGTCCGGGAGAGGACGAAGCATTGTCTATCTTCAGTATCGAAGTCCGCCGTTCCGTTGATGCGCGCGACAGTTGTCACAAGAGATAATTCGCAGTGTCTTCTCACGACACTGCGTGGTCTCGTTTCATGCGGCGTCAACGAAAGCAACATCTTGGTTGTTGACGACTCCTCTGCGGAATCATCAATCAAAGAGACCAAGGATGCTCTTGAAACGACGTTCGAGCGTCCGCCAAAGCACTTGTCCTGGCACGATCAAGGAGAAGTTCTTCATTGGATTCCGATGGAGTATCGGAAGAGCGTCGCAAGCCATTTCCGGCTAGCAAAAGCTGGTTGGAACACGTATGCAGCAAGAAACGTCGGTCTTCTGTGGTCTGCACGCCTCGGCAAATGCCGTCGCGTACTTTGGGTGGATGATGATGTCGACGTTTCCGTTAGTGTAGTCGGATCAGCAAGTAGAACTCCGCCAGACTGCATTTCTGCATTTGCGCTGGTCGGACTACCCGACTTCAGCCGCACGAAGTGGTTGGAAATGTACTTGTCGTGCATCGAGCCATCGGCAGATTTCATGGGCACCGCCTCGCATGCCGCTTTGCTTCATGCCTTTACGGACCTTTATGTCCCGCTTCCCGAGGCGCAACCGTCGTCCAGATCATTTCCACTGCCATGGAACTCGGCGCACGGTGCTGCCTACGCGACGAACATTGCCCTTGGCCACGCGCCGCTCTTTCCAGCGTTCCAAGGCGAGGACTACTTCTGGCATCGGCGACTGATTGACCTCGGCAAGAGGCGAATTCGCTGCCGCGCTCCTGTTTGCCACCGTGGGCGCAGGCGACAACTTCTGGACGCCGAACTGTTTGTTGCGGAAGAGTTGGGGGCCATTCAAGCTACGTGCTTGAGATTTGTTCTGTCCAATTCAAATCTGAGTGTACGCAGAACAATCAGCACTTTAGCTGCCAGTCGGCGTCGTGATCTTAATCTCCTTGCCGGAAGAGCCTCCCGCATACACGCAAACAGGATCAGTCAAGCACCGATTCTCTCTTCAATCGCGGAACTACTCGAACAGGTAGGTGCAAGTCTGGCAAATGTCTGCACGCTTGAGAGCGCTGTCGAAACAGTGTCGCAATCACTCGCGGCCTGTGCGGTTTGGTCGCGCGTAGGGCCACAGATATCGCAGAAGATTGCATGAATCTCGACACGATCGTAGTAGCGCCGCATTCAGATGACGCAGCATTAAGTCTAGGGGGGGCGATAACGGCGTCACGCCTGGGTCGAGCCGCTGTTATTGTCGTCTTTTCCACGACAAACTTCCGAGTGGGTGGATTAGGTGCTCCGGAATTAGTGTCAGCGCTCAGGCGCAGGGAAGACAAGAATGCATTGCTGCCTTGGATCAACAGTCTAGTATTTCTCGATCAGGCAGATCACAGCCTAAAGACGAGAGGTCCTGGCGATGCGCAGATTGTTATAGAGAAACTAGAATCGGCACTGCAAAATCTGTGCTGGGGGCCGGATACGTTGTTCTTGTTCCCATTAGGACTCGGAGATCATCCCGACCATCTGCTGCTACACCAGATCGGCCAGCAATTCTCATTGCCATGCCGGAAGGGATACTATGAAGATCTGCCCTATGCCGCAACGGAATCGAAGGAGTCATGTAAATTTGGAAGCAAGGACAAACTGACAAGGGTTGCCATAGCTAGCAACTTCGACGCAAAGGCGAGGCTGTTGCGCTTCTATCGATCGCAAGGGCTTTCAATATACATGCCCGCACTTGAGCGCTACCACTCGGAGTCTAGTGGCGAGGTTATTTACCTTGATTAGTCCTGCTCTTTCACAATTAGAGATGATTAAACGACTCCGAACTGTAGTCGCAAACCACGACGCCTACCTGCGGTGCCATTATTCACAGACTTCTGAGGAGACGCTAGTAAACTTTCGAAGTGGCGATCGACTTATATTGCGACCCAGAGGAGGAATGGCTGTTTCTGATTCTGACATCTTCGAAGAGGTGGTACTTCGCAACAGCTATGACCTTGAATCCAAGGACGTGAGAGATCTTGCCGTCCTTGACATCGGGGCGCATACCGGGATCTTCGCGATGACTGCGCTTAGGCTGGGGGCGAAACGACTTGTGGCCGTTGAACCAGAGGGTTCGAACTTTGAACTACTCGAGAGAAACTTCGAACTCAACAAGCACTACCGTGCGAAGACCTATCGTGCTGCTGTTGCAGTAGGACAGGGACAGCTCTGCCGATCGCTGTCCAATACAGGTGGACACCGCTATGTTCTAATCAATGGCGTTTCGCGCGAAGCGGCGGCACCAGAATATGTTCTCTGCCCCTCGGACATAGATGAACTCATTCGTTCCCACGGAGTACGGGTGCTGAAGGTTGACTGTGAAGGCTGCGAAGAGTGCATATTCCGTGACTGCCAGAGTCTTCACAATCTTTGCCTCGTCCTCGCAGAGACCCACGACGCTTCCGGTCAGTGGCGACGGCGGCTGCTCATTCAGGGCCGGCTTCTTGCGATGGGCTTTCATGTAACAACTGCTCAAGAAAGCTGTCTTGCAGAAGGAAACTTTGCGATTCTGAAAGCAACGCGCGCACTGGCTATCTGAACGGCGGTCCTAGCATCCAGAGGACAATACTTGTCCGGATTCCGGATTCGACTTTCGTTATGTGATGGAAAACGTGCGATGGAAAGACTGTTAGGCTTCCGATCGATCGAAGCAACGCGCTCCGATAAACTACGCCGGACGCGTCACGAAACTCAAGATTCGCGCCTGAGTAATCACTCGATGCACTCGGCAGCAAGATTGCCGTCAATTTCCGAACTTCACTTCTCTGTGCAGTTCGAGGCAAGTCGATTTCTGAGTCGTGATGCCATTCAAAGTGATCATCCTTCTCATATACTCAGAACTGTGCGGCTTGGCATCGTGTAAGGTCAAACCGCCACAGGGATTGGTTCGCCTCAATCGCGTGGCTGATCGCTGCAACCACAAGCGGGTTTCCCAAATCCACCCGTGCAACGCGGCAACTCCGCATCCGAGGGTCTTCGGCGCTTGGCGCCATCGGCGCAGAAACCCGCCCGGGTTTCAGTACCGATTGGAGCAATTCGGCCCGAGCTTTTTAGCATTGCTCGGACTCGATGCTCCTTGCAATGACTTGAAGAGCGGCCGACAGTGCACGATCCAACCAAGCGGTATTCAAGCCCGAGGATGTTGCGGGCCTCGGCCGATCACGTCCTTGCCCCCGTCGTCGGGATTGGTACGCGGCTTGTAGACGTAGTCAATCTCTTTCATCATGCTCCCTGAACCGATAATCCGTATTCCCTTTGTGCCGACTGGAAAGTCGAGAGGCAAGATGATTTCGTATGGGGTGACTGACGGCAGCGCAAGCCTGCTTAGTGTTCCAACCACTTCAATAGCCCAATACTCTGGCCGCTTCACGTACATCCGCGGTAGCAATTCAACCCGAATGTTCGCGTATGGCATGAGCCCAGACACGATTAGGTAGGGGCTGAAGTCTGCCGAGATTTCGTCGACACGTGCATCTTGGAACTCCAGCAGGCGACAAGTCGACAGAACGTGCGCTTGATTCGACATGCTTCAATCTCCTCCAGAAGACGGGGTCGTAGAGTACACCACCTCCTAGCATGCGCGAAAGTTAGCGGCTGCGTGGTGGGTGCGCTCGGCCGGCGATGATGGTCGGCAGGAAGCCGCGCCGACTTACGGCTATGACCGAGGAAGTACCGTAAGTCGTGGCCGGAGGGCCTTCTTGACGAGACCGCGGTCCCGTCAGATCTCCAGGACGTGCCGTAGTAACCCGAAGGCCACGCGCCAAGTCGGCCGTCGCAGGGTTGGATGGTGGCGGTACGTTGGTTGATACGCACGATGAACCGCCCCGGGATTTGTGGAGGCTCCAACCCCTGAGAAGATGGAGCCATGAAGAAGTCGAACAAGTTCTCACCTGAGGTGCGCGAGCGCGCGGTGCGCATGGTGCAGGAGGCGCGCGGGGAGTACCCGTAGCTGTGGGCTGCGGTCGAGTCGATCGCGCCGAAGATTGGCTGCGTGGCGCAGACACTGCTGGAATGGGTGAAGCAGTCTGAGGTGGATGCTGGCACGCGCTCGGGCACGACGACGGCCGATGCGCAGCGTGTGAAGGAGCTGCGCCGGGCGAGCACCGGGGCGTCCACGGGGTCGAGCCGATCTGCAGGGTGCTGCAGATTGCCCCGTCGGGATACCGCCGCCACGCGGCCGTGCAGCGCGATGCCTCACTGCGCTGCGAGCGGGCCAAGCGCGATGATTCCTTGAAGCCGGAGATCAAACGGGTGTGGCAAGCCAACCAACAGGTCTACGGCGCCGACAAGGTGTGGCGCCAGCTCAGTCGCGAGGGTGTACCCACGGCCCGGTGCACCGTGGAGCGGCTGATGCGTCAACTGGGCGTTCACGGCGTGATGCGCGGCAAGGCAGTCGTCTACGTGGCCTTCGTCGTCGATGTTTTCGCTCGGCGCATCGTGGGCTGGCGAGTCAGTCATTCGATGCGCCCGGACTTCGTGCTGGACGCGCTGGAACAGGCCCTGTATGCCCGACAGCCCGGCGCACAGGACGGTCTGATCTGCCACTCCGACAGGGGGTCGCAATACGTCAGCATCCGCTACACAGAA
>Ga0233424_10001953_pt1 | contig 16013 bp, 17 predicted proteins | sample Watercolumn_Towu_FD_181011 | JGI IMG/M metagenome (GOLD analysis project Ga0233424, IMG submission 181011) | Freshwater microbial communities from Lake Towuti, South Sulawesi, Indonesia - Watercolumn_Towuti2014_125_MG | ecosystem: Environmental > Aquatic > Freshwater > Lake | place: Indonesia...
AAAATTGAAAGAAAATTGTTTTGCTTTGCTCGCCGAAATTCGGCGGGCGGAAACGCTGGGGCGGGATTAAAAGTCAAAATCGGGATTTTCGTCAAAAAAGGTTCGGATTTTGTCCAAAGGGTACCGCAGATTGAAACTTCCTCGTTTGAGGGGGTTGCTCCGCGCGGCCGCGCTCCGCAAAAACCCTCGTCGCTTCGCGGCGAAAATGAAGGGGGTGGAAAAAGAAAAACGGGCGGATTTGTCACGAACCAGAGGGCTCGTTCTGATTTTTTGGACTAATTACCCAATATATAGGTATTGTTATTTGTGGATACTGGAGACGCACTAAAGACACAACACCCCGTTTCTTGAGGCGGGGTGTTGTACGGGTAGTGCGTCGTAATTTTGAAGACAGGGGTTGGAAATCAGGAAATTATCTGGGCGTTCCTCCTGCGGGCGCGGTATTGTCTCCGCCCACGCCCGCGCCTGCGCGCGGCGCAAAAGCGCCTGTGCGCAATTGTATCGTCTCGGCGGTCATACTGCCGTCGGGGTTTGCCGTGCCGGTGATGGTAACCTGTTTGCCCGTCGCCAGATCCGCGGGGGAGCCGTCTACGGACTTCATGATTTTGGTGGCGCCGGAGAAGAAGACGATTTTACTGCCGCCGTTCATAGTCTGCACGGTGACGCTTTTATCGTCCATGGAAATGATCGGGCCTCCGGTGAAATTGCCGACCCCGCCGCCGTCACGCTGGCGGCCCTGGAAATTGCCGCGTCCGCCCGCGCCGACCCCGGCGGACGCAGGGGACTGACTCTTGTCATATCGGAGGCCCCCGTAAAACGCCGCACCCGCGACGGCGGTGATCAGAAGAGACAATGATATGATTTTTTTCATGGGAGATGTGATATTGAAAAGACGTTGTGTCCGCGGGCGCGGTGTGCGCTCCGCATGATATGGTACGCCAGACTCCCGGTTTTGCAAAACCGGGAGTCTGGCAGGCGCAGATGCGCCCTTATGAAGCCTATCTGCCGAAGCCGAAGAATCCTTTGTGGGACCCTGTGCGCCCGGCGTTTTTGGCGCTCATACTCTGCATAAACTGCAGTCGCTGGTCGGCCTGCGCCCGGGTGACGACACCATTGTCCACCAGGGTCTGCATCCGCGTCTTCATATCCTGGAGGCGCTTGTCCTGCATTTTCTGCCGGAGCTGATCGGAGGTGATATTGCGCTCTTGCGCCAACTGGGACATACTCTTGCCCTGCGCCCAGGCGTTTTTGACTTCGTCTAGGCTGATGCCCAGCAGGTCGGCTTCCTGCTGGAAGGATGCCTGCTGTTTCTCCACGGCCTGGTCGGGTGTCATGGCGGGTCCAAATCCGCCGCCAAAGCCCATGCCGTGGGCCGAGGCGACGGTGGCGCCCAGCATGACGATGCCCACTATCGGCGCTGTCGCCGCATAGGCGAGTATTTTCTTGTGTGCCATACAAAGTTTGTTATCGGATAATAATCGGCCTTTGCCCGCTCGCGTAGCGCTCCGGATGCGTCGCGCGGCGGACGACGCACATTACTACCCCGCGCCGTCCGTTTTCTTTCAGAAACCGTCTAAAAACTCTTCTTCGTCGCGAGATTGTGAGGGATTTTTAGGCGGTTTTCACCGCGGCGCGAAGGGGAGGAAAGGATGCGTGCGCCGCATATATCGGCGGGGCGCGGGTATGTCGTGCATGTTGCGTGCGGCGGTGATGCCGATGGCGCGGATCGTGTGGTCCTCGCGACTGCCGAATACGACGATCGTATCGTCGTCTCCGAAATCCGCGCCATGCGGGAAATTTGTCTCTGGTGAGAGGATGACATGCAGGATCTCGTCACGGCGGTCCCGCATGATAAAGCCGTCGTCGGCGTCCTCTACGATGACGCCGCGGTGCACGCGCTCCAGCCGTCCCGACCCGAATGCGCGGTACATCTGTCCCGCGACGGGGAGTTTGCGTTCGCGGGCGGAGCGGAACATAGCATCGTGAAGAGGAGTTTGGGCCACGAGCAGGCCGCCCGCGACCAGCGCTATGGTAAGGCCAATGAGCGACGGCAGGACGGTACGACGCCACCCGAACGCGAAGTGCCGGACAAGAATCTCCAGGATCGCCACGAAAAGCAGGGAGCAGGCGATGAGAAGCCACGGCAGGCGGGCAAAAAATTCGTACCAGCCGCGGGATCCGAAAACGGGTACGAACCACACGCCGGTCTGATGGAGAATAAATACCGCAAAACTGATCAGGTACAGGACGCCACCGACCAGCAGGGTGGCACCCATGACCCCTAGGGCCGTGCGCAGGGCAAAGTGCCATCGCGGGCGCATGGCGATTTTGCCCCGCGCGATGTCCGCCAGCACGTTTTCTTTTATCGGACCATGTTTATCCATAGAGTATCGTTTTATCGGCGCCCACGACTTTGGAAAGCATGGCTTTGCCGCGGGCAAGCCGGACGCCCACGGTGGATAGGGGTAAGCGCATAATATCCGCGATCTCGCGGTAGTTCATTTCTTCAAAATAATGCAGGACGAGCGGCTCGCGGTATTTGGCGTCCAGGCTTGAGAGCGCTGTGTCCAGGATGCGGCGCATGTCGGCCGTATCGGCATCCTGGTCGGCGCGCCGGGGGGCTGTTGCGTGCGGCATCAGGGCATCCAGATCAAAGGAGAAAATCCGCAGGGGCGACTTTTTCCTCATGTGATTGATGAACGCGTTGTGAGCGATGCGGTACAGCCACGGAGAAAATCTCCTCTCCGCGTCAAAACTCCGGATGTTGACGTACGCTTTTATAAAAATCTCCTGCGTGAGGTCTTTGATATCCTCGGTATCGGAGAGGAATTTCCTGCCATACCGGAGTATCCTGGGCTCATAGCGATCCATGAGTACGCCAAAGGCATCGCGCGCGCCCTGCTGGACGCGGCCGGCGAGGTCTTCATCACTTGTGTCGGGCGCGGTCATAGTACGGTCTCTACTGATACACGGCGGCACAGAGCGTTCTTTCGTCGTATTTTACCGGGAGGATGCGCGCCGTCCGCGCCTGGCCACCGCGGTCTGTATGCCGATGACGATAAACCCGATGCTATAGACGATCGCAATGGCGCCGACCAGGAATCCGGTGCTGTCGGATGCTCCCATCCCGAAAAAATATCCGGCCATGCCGAACACCAGAACGTAGCATATTTCCCCCGCCACGGCGAAGAATACAAACACGGCGGGAGGCACGGCGGCCAGGCCCGACAGGACATTGACGAGGGGGCCGATCTCGGTCAGAAAACGGGTGAAGAATATCAGCGACGATGAAAAATCGGAAATGTAATCGGCCACGCGCCGGTAGTGGTGCCATTGGAACAGACGGCGAAAACCGACCGCGGTCAGGATGGCGGCTCCGTAATGACGGGCCAGGAAAAATCCGGCTATGTCGCCCGCGATATTGGCGGCAAAAGCCACGACAATCACCGCGCCGAGATTGAAATAGCCCTGCGATGCCAGGGCGCCGGCCACAAACAGCGCCATGCTTCCTGGCACGGGCAGGGCAAAAGCGGCGGTAAAACTGATAAGAAAAAGCGCCTCGTATTTGTAGAGGAGAAGAAACGCGAAAAAATTTGCGGTGAGGGCGTCCATAATTGCGGGCTGAAACCCTCGCGCGGTCGCCGCCGTCACAGCGGAGCAGTCCCCGGTGGCGGCTCTGCGAGTGTTGCGGCTACTCGGTGACGGTCAGGGTGCCTTTCATACCCATCTGCCGGTGACTTCCGATAGAGCAGTAAAACTCAAATGACCCCGTCTTGTCCGCGACAAAGGTGATCGTGTCTTCTTCGCCTGTTTTGATCCGGCGCGTCGCCGCCGCGAATTCGTCAATCCGCAGATCGTGTACGCCGTCGGCGTTTTTGAACACGATTTTTACCATATCTCCTTTTTTGACCGCGAGCGCCGACGGCGCAAACGAATAATTCTGTCCCATGACGACAAACTCTTTGACGGCGGAGGCGGACGAGGGCGCCGCGGCCGCAGGCTGGCCTGTCGGCTGGTCCGCGGGACTTGGCGAGGTTTCACCGGCGGGGGACGGCGACGCCATGTCTTGAGTGTGCGAATAACCGGACGGCACGATATCGTCGGATTGTGAGTAATCCCTGCGCATCAGCGCCCACGCTCCGGCGGCTATGACACCTATCCCGATGAAACCTATGATGATTTTTCTGCCCATAAACTGACGTATTAACTGATTAACTCTACTTATTAAACCAATACACCGCGCGTGGGTCAAATGCTACAGGGATCCATCGGATCAGCTTCGTATGTCGGAGCCGCGATTGATTTGACAATGCTTCTGTTTTGATGTATGGATAAACTCTATGTGCCGCATGGCGCGGCATCTGTGGTCTTTGAGAAAAGGGGGAGACATACCGGGGAAATCTATACTGATTGTTGAGTCTTATGACGCGGTTCTTGAGACACTGGCACGCTTCTTTGAGGGTGGGGGATATGGCGTCCTCGGATCTCGCTCCGCAGAAGACGCGATGAGTTTTATTGCGAAGAATCCGGTTGATGTCGTTTTATCGGCAGTCATGGGACTGCCTGGGATGAAAGGCGTAGAGCTCGCGGAGAAAATCCGCGAGCAGTATCCGCAAATCGCAGTCTTTCTCATGAGCGGCGGCATGCCGCCGCTCATGAGAGTCCGGGCGGATGCTGTCGCCCGGAAAGTTTTTGACAAACCATTTGATCTGTCTGATCTTCTAGCGACCATTGCACAGGCCGTATCCTCGGTGTCATGAGATTATGCGCATAGGAGCGGGATGACATGTTTATCCCGCTCTCTTTTATTTACCGCCGTTATCGGTATATGATGAGCGCATATGGCAGGCTCACCCGTGGAGGAAATCAAAGCGCGTCTGGATATCGTGGAATTCATCCAGTCGTACGTGCGGCTGGAAAAAGCGGGCATCAATTTCAAGGCGCCCTGTCCTTTTCATACGGAGAAGACGCCGTCTTTTTTCGTCTCGCCATCCCGGCAGACATGGCATTGTTTTGGGGGATGCGGCGAGGGCGGCGATATTTTCAAATTCGTGATGAAGATGGAGGGCATGGATTTCCCCGAGGCTCTGCGCGTCCTGGGGGCGCGGGCGGGGGTGGCCGTGGCGCGCGAGAACCCGGCGCTCCGCTCCGAGCGCAACCGCCTGTATGACGTGTGCGAGGCGGCGGCGCGGATTTTTGAGCGGCGTCTCCTGCTGACGCCCGAGCCAAAAGAATATCTCAAATCCCGCGGCATGACCGGGGAGACAGCGCGGGCGTTTCGCATAGGATTTGCTCCCGCCTCGTGGGATTTTCTGCTCCGCGCGCTTGCGGCCAAGGGCTTCAAGCCGGACGAGGCGGAGCGCGCCGGACTTGCCATACGCTCGGAGAGAGACGGATCGCGCTACGATCGCTTCCGCTCGCGGATCATTTTCCCCATTGTCGATGCCAGCGCGCGGGTGATCGGATTCGGCGGGCGGATATTTGAGGCGGACGGCCGCGGGCAATCCCCGGACAGGGTGGAGGCCAAATATATCAATTCGCCGCAGACGCTCATCTACGACAAATCGCGGGCGCTCTACGGACTGGACAAAGCCAAACAGGAGATTCGCGCCCGCAACAGCGTCGTCATCGTGGAAGGATACATGGACTGCGTGATGTCGCACCAGGCAGGCGTCAAAAACACCATCGCCGTCTCCGGCACCGCGCTCACTCCTCACCAGCTCAAAATCCTGCGCCGCCTGTGCGATACGATGATATGCTCGTTTGACGCGGATGCGGCAGGGGAGTCGGCTACGCGCCGTTCCCTGGCGCTTGCCGCACAGCACGATTTTACCCGCCTGATAGCGGCGATTCCATCGGGCAAGGACCCCGCGGATACCGTGCGCGACAGCCCGGAGGCGTGGGCGGCCGCCGTAGCGGCCGCCCGTCCCGTCGTCGCTTTTTATTTTAAAAAATCATTTCACGAGCAAAACCCCGCCACTGCGGATGGCAAGAAAGCCATCGCCGCCTCCATCCTGCCTTTTGTCGCCGAACTGGCCGATGAAATTGAAAAAGCCCACTGGATATCGGAGCTGGCGCGGGGACTTACGGTGCCGGAGGAGGCGATACGCGCGGATATCCGCCGCCTCGGAGCCCTGAGCCGCGGCGTATCATCTCCGGCCGGCGATTCTGCCGCCGAGGCGCCGGCCTCGCCGCCGACGCGGCGCGAACTGCTGGAGGACCGCCTTATCGTGCTTATGGCATCGGCGCGCGAGAGTAGCGGCGCGATCGCAGCGCCGCGCGGAGAAATCGTCTTTGTCTCCGATCTCCGCGCCCGGGCGTTTGCTCTCCTGATCTCCGATACGTCCGGCCAGGTCCCCGCCGATCTGGAGCAGTATCTGGCGGACGCGCGCTTCCGCGGCGAGATGGTGCGCGAGCGTATCGCCGACGTGGGAGAAGAGATATCACTCTGCGCGCGCGAGCTGGAAAAGATCTCTCTCAAAGACAAGCTGGCGCAGATCACTCGCGAAATAGAAGCGCGCGAAAAAGAAAAGGACGATATGTCCGTCGCCACACTTCTGGAGGATCACCGCCTGCTTTCGGATCGTCTTCGCGCACTTGCATAAATCGCCCTAAAGAGTAGGGTGGAGAAGTCAGAATAAGTCCCTCTATGCCAAAAACCGAATCCAAAAACAAGAAAAAACGCTCCGGATCCGCGTCCGCCGGTCGGTCTTCAAAACCATCCTCTCCGCGCGGCGCGCGGCCCGCGCGGCGCGCGGCACCCGCCCGCTCCGCCGGCGCGGGCAGACAGGCCGCCAAAAAAGACGCGGCGCGCGAGACCGAGGAGAAAATATCGTCCCTCCTGACGCGCGGGCGCGACAGGGGATTTGTCACCTATTCCGAAATACTCTATCACTTCCCGGCGATTGAGGACGACGTGCTTCTCCTGGAGGACCTCTACGAGCGTTTTGAGCGCGATCACATAGAAGTCCTGGAGACCAAAGAATTCATCGGTGACGATAAGCAGGCCCCGGCCAGGAAAAAAACCGCGGGGCGGAGGACACGGGAGGAGGCGCTGGATTTTGACCAGCTGGCGCAGGACTCGGTGCAGATGTATCTGCGCGAGATAGGCAAGATATCGCTGATTTCCGCCGATGAGGAAAAGGAGCTTGCGCGCAGGATTGAAAAGGGGGACGATGAGGCTCGCAAGCGGCTCACGCAGGCCAACCTGCGTCTGGTCGTATCCATCGCCAAGCGCTACGTGGGGCGGTCTCCGCACCTCACGCTTCTGGATCTCATACAGGAAGGCAACATCGGCCTTTTCAAGGCCGTGGAAAAATTTGATTACCGGCGCGGGTACAAGTTTTCCACGTACGCCACGTGGTGGATACGCCAGGCGATCACGCGCGCGCTGGCCGATCAGGCCCGCACCATCCGGATACCCGTGCACATGGTGGAGACGATATCCAAATACCAGCAAATCAAGCGCCGCCTCCTCCAGGACCTGGGGCGCGAGCCGCTGACCGAAGAAGTCGCGGCGGAGATGAACATGGAGCTGAACAAGGTCCGGCACATAGAAAAGATCGCGCAGGATACGGTATCGCTGGAGTCGCCCGTGGGCGAGGACGACGAGGACTCCGTTCTGGGCGAGTTTATCGTGGACGAGAAAACCATCTCGCCGCTCCAGCACGCGAGCCGCCGTCTCCTGCGCGACCAGCTCATGTCGGTGATCAAAGAACTCACGCCCCGTGAGCAGAAGATTCTGGCCATGAGATTTGGCCTGGAAGACGGTATCACGCACACCCTGGAGGAAGTGGGCAGGGAGTTCGGGGTCACGCGCGAGCGCATACGCCAGATTGAGGCCAAGGCCCTGGAGCGCATACGCACCCACAAAATCGCCAAAAAGTTTGAAGAGTACTAACGAGCAATTGGTCGTATCCGGATGCGTCCGAAACCCTTGACTTCCTCCGGGCGTTGGATTATCATTGGTTGGCAGTCGTGATGCCAGAGTGCTAAACGCATACTATTTATATAATCACAATCGTATGAACATACAGCCGTTGGGGGACCGGGTCGTCGTGGAGCCGCGCAAAAACGAGGGCGGCAAGCTCAAATCGGGGCTATATCTCCCCGAGACCGCCAGCAAAGAACGCCCCGAGCAGGGTACGGTGGTGGCGGTGGGTCCGGGCAAGATGACCGATGCGGGCAAGCGCCTGCCGATGAACGTGAAAAAAGGCGATGTCGTCCTCTTTTCCACATATCGCGAGCCGGTCAAGTTTGACGACCGCGAGTATTTCGTCCTGAGCGAGGACGATATCCAGGGCATCATTGGAAAATAATCATTTATAGTATGGCAAAACAAATTTTGTTCGGAGAGAAGGCGCGCCACGCGATGAAGCGGGGCGTGGATACGCTGGCGGGTGCGGTCAAACTTACCCTCGGCCCCCAGGGGCGCAACGTCGTTTTTGACAAGAGTTTCGGCGCGCCGCAGATCACCAACGACGGCGTTACCATCGCCAAAGAAATGGAGCTGGAGGACAAGTTTGAAAATATGGGCGCCGCGCTGGTCAAAGAAGTCGCGTCCAAGACCAATGACGCGGTGGGAGACGGCACGACGACGGCAGTAGTTCTGGCACAGGCGCTGGTGAGTGAAGGCCTCAAATACGCCACGTCCGGCGTCAACGCCGTAGGCCTGCGCAGAGCGCTGGAGGAGGCGCGCGAGGAGATCGTCAAAGAATTGCAGAAAGCGGCCAAGCCCGTCAAAGACAAAGAAGAGATCGTGCAGGTGGCGACCATCTCCGCGGAGTCGCGGGAACTGGGCGAGATCATTGCCGAGGCCATAGAGAAAGTCGGCAAGGACGGCGCGGTTACCGTGGAGGAGTCGCAGGGCGTGGGCATTGAAAAAGAAGTCGTGGAGGGTATGCAGTTTGACCGCGGGTACGTATCGCCCTACATGATCACCAATGCCGAGCGCATGGAGGCGGTCATGGAAGATCCGTCCATACTCATCACCGACAAGAAAATTTCTTCCATACAGACCATCCTGCCCCTGCTGGAAAAACTGGCCCGCGCGGGCAAGAAAGAGCTGGTCATCATCGCCGAGGACGTGGACGGCGACGCGCTGGCGACGCTCGTGGTCAACCGCCTGCGGGGCGCTTTCAATGCGCTGGCGGTCAAGGCGCCGGGGTTCGGCGACCGGCGCAAAGAGATGCTGGAAGATATTGCGGTGCTCACGGGTGCCAAAGTCATCAGTGAGGAGGTGGGTCTCAAACTGGAAAACACCGAGGTGGAGATGCTGGGGCACGCGCGCCGCGTGGTAACCGACAAAGACAATACAACCATTGTCGGCGGCAAGGGTAAAAAGTCCGATCTGGACAAGCGCATCGCGCAGATCCGTGCGCAGGCTGAGCGGGCGACGTCCGACTACGACAAAGAAAAACTCCAGGAGCGTCTGGCCAAGCTGTCGGGCGGGGTCGCCGTGATCCGCGTGGGCGCGGCTACCGAGACGGAGATGAAGTACATCAAACTGAAAATTGAAGACGCAGTATCCGCGACCAAAGCGGCGCTCGCCGAGGGCATCGTCTCCGGTGGCGGCACTGCGCTGTTTAAGACCGCGACAATCCTGCGCGACCGTTGGATGCGCCGGGGAGAAGGGGATTCGGACCGCGCCAATCCCGAGCACCGCGCGGCGTACGCCATTCTGCTCAATGCGCTGGAGGAGCCGTTGGCACAGATCGCGGTCAATGCGGGCAGGCGCGTAGGCGAGATCACGATCAAGGTCAAAGAGAAAATCCTGGCCGATGCCAAATCAAACGCGGGCTATGACGCGCTCGCGGATCGCATCGTAACCGATATGCTCAAAGAAGGCATCGTAGATCCGGTCAAGGTGACGCGCTCCGCGCTGGAAAACGCGGTATCCGTTGCCGCCATGTTCCTCACGACCGAGGTGGCCATCGCCGATCTGCCCAAAAAAGAAGACAAAGCCATGCCCCCGATGCCCCACGAAGATTACTGATCTCGCGGCGGCGCGAGAGAGGCGAGGGACGGACAAAACCCCGCGCGTCGCGCGGGGTTTTGTTGTTGGGGATAACGCTCCGCGCCGGATTTGTTATAATAAATCCTATGCCATCCCTGCCTTTGTCTCTGATAGGATCATCCACCGTCTCATCACTCGCACCCTCTCTCGCGGGAGCGGGAGCCGCCGCGTTGTCGCATCCCACGGCTGATCTGGGCGTCGTATTCGCTCTGCTTGCGGGTGGATTGTTTTGGGCGTTTGTCGCGGGGCGGCGCAAAGTCATCTCCACGATCATGGTGACATATATTGCGCTTGCGATCTTCCCCGCGCTTCCTCTGGATCGCATAATGGGAGCCGTCGGACAGCGCGGATCGTCCTTTTCCCTCGTCGGCGCGTTTCTGCTTTTCTTCTTTCTGCTCGCCTTTCTCCTGGGCGCCCGCCGCGGCAGGGCTTTCGGTATCACGGGCCCGTGGTGGCAGACGCTGGTACTTAGTTTTCTCCAGATGGGACTTCTCATCCACATAGGCCTCTCTCTCCTGCCGGACGATCGCAAAGACGTGCTCTCCGGCATCATACGCCGCATCTTCACGGCTCCCGGAGCGCATCTCTGGTGGCTTCTGGCACCCGTTGCGTTTCTCGTCATCATACGCCGCCTCTCCATGCGCGAGGACTGACCCGCCTCCCGCGTATCTCACGGATATTCTAAACTTTGCGCGAAACCATTTTGAAGGAAACTAGCTCGCCTCCGCTCACCGGAACGCTTGGGCGCGGCGGAATTCCTCCCTTCCGCCGTGCCCTCGCTTGGGCTTTCAAATTTTTGGCGGCGACAAGTGAAATTAGTATACAAATTTCTTCATAAAAAAGACAGAGCCCCGAGCAGATTTTTAGTCCGCAAGGGGCTCGAGTTCGATTGGTCTTCGAGAGGATCATTAGTCCCTCCACGACGACGCGCTCCAGACTCCGCCTAACAAGATACCGGCGCCGAATACAAAACCAAAGTTATACCAGCCGCCGTTGTTGTGAACCTCGTAGAGGTTCACGTTGTCCGAGAAGAGCGAGATGATGACGGTCACCGGCGCCACCATCCCGTGCCACAGCCCGAGCCAGAAGCCGGCGAGGCTTCCGTCCGCGGCGGGAATGTGCGCGGCGGTGTTGGGACCGGCGGCACAGCCCGTCAGGAACAGCCCGCCAAGGAATACCAGGCACAGCAGGTACGTTTTCTTCATCGTCTTTTCTCCTTCAAGGTGCAAGCTCTCTACGACGAAATATCGCAGAGGTTATCAGTTTCTTGCGATTCTGATAATCGCCTTTATAATAGTATATTACGCCATAAATGTCAAGGGTGCGCAACCGTCGTTAGGTTCGCGTATTTTGTAAACAATACTGCAGGAAAACCATGACAATGTTCATCATAAGTAACGCGTCTGGAACGGAAGCGTCTTTTGTTGAGTTTGAAAAAATCAGAACCCATTTTGCGGAAAACCCTGATTGACCGCCTCCCGCGTACCTCACGGATATTCTCCCAAACAAAAACCGCCCCGCACCGTGTGGGGCTGTTTTTATTTTTGGTGGACAAATACTCACCTTTGCTCGAAATTATTTTAGCAAACAACAGCAATGATGAGAATAGGAAGCCCCGCGCTTTCGGGGAAAGCGCGGGGCTCTTATCATAATCAAACACAATATCTCCGCATGCGCCTGACGGCGCACCCCAAAACAGAAAAATGTTCTTACGATTTTGTATTTTTCGCGCGCGCCACCCCCCAAATTCAAAAAGGAAAGAACATTTTTCTGTTTTGGGATTTCTGCTTCGCAGAAATGCGGAGATGGATACGTGGTGGGGGTGGAAAGAGGTGGGGGTACGGCGGTTATTTATCTTGATACCGTGTTAACTCCTCCGTATCTTTTAATAAATGCTTCCTTCGATACCCAGCCTCCTCCAATCTCTGGCATCTTGCCGCGTTCCAAATAGGCGCGCAGTAATCTCGGGGAAACTACGAGGCCCGTCTTTTCCGCCTCCTCATATCCTTTAGGATTCTCATGTTTTATTTCCGCCAATTCCTCCGCCGTGTATCTGTGCCACACAAGCTTCGATCCTTCGTTCTGTGACTGTCGGTCAAAATATCTTCCACCAAGTAACCAAGAGAGTCCTTGAATCCTCTCTATTTTTTCAAACCTTTTGTCTGTTTGGAGGCGCTCCGCCAAAAGTCTGTATGACTCATTTACCTGTCTGTCGGTTTCTTTGGGATCGTCTGATATCCGAGACAGGTGGGGTGAGAGAATCGTGCCGTCTTCGCTAAGTTCCATCCCTAGTTTTCCTATCACCTCCCAGTCGCGTTGACGCGCCTCGCGTTCTATGTTCATCATGGCTAATGCCTCGTCGAGATTCCCGTCTGCCTGCGCTCGCTGAAGCCGTCCGATTGCTTCCGGATACTGCCGTATCTCTTCCAGAACATGATCCACGAAGTCGTCATCCGTGACCGGACGACCGGAGTCCACGATTTTTTTATACAGCGCATCGTCGCCGAAGACCGCATCGGCGCGTCGTTGTATCAGCTCCTTTTGCGCTTCATCAGGAGCGGTGAAATAAAGATCGGAGAAGATAACATATTTTGCCAGCGCTTTTCGTACGATCGGGCGCTCAACAATATGCCGCGCAAGTTCTCGTTGCGCTTCTCCAGGATCGTTTTCTTTCGTATTGAATGTCTCCTGCATGCTTTCAGTATACATCTTTTCCCCGCGCACGAAAACTTGACATCTTACTGCCAATATGCTATCTTCTAGACAGATGGATGAAGGGTGTCCTTCATCTGCTTTGAAAACCGAATAGGAGGAAGCTATGAGATTACCACGATTGTGGTCAGAGTTTTTCTGGACGAGTTGGGGGTATCGGACGATCCGAACTTTCGTATTGGTTTTGCTGGTCAGTTTTTGCTTCTCTGGATTGAGTGGACTTATTGGGTTCGGTCGGAAGGAAATTTTATGACCGATAAAGAAAAAAGGAATGACATCGGTCGTTTCTGGGGGCTCGTCTATGAAGAGCCGGTCGAGTTTTATAGGTGTCGGCGGCAACGCAGACGTCAGAAAGCTGAGGAGATAGTAAAGAAGCTCCGAGAGGAATTGCCTAAATGGCAATACTTTATGGACTTGTACGCTGAGACGCGTGCAGGTACGCAGGAAAATTCAGAGGCATTGCAATTGTGTTTAGGATTGCTCATAGATGCATTTTTTTTGTATGGTGAGCAGGAGGGGCGTAGCAATAAAAAATAAAGGAGGGGAGCAGTGATTACTCGGTGATTGTTGTGGGTTCCGTCACACCGAATAAAAACTGAAACCCTCAAGCGTCTGTTGATCAAAGGGGGAGAAGACATGGAAAAATATGCGAGGCACTCAATCGGGGTAATGACCGTGAGAAGATTCAGACTATGGGTGCTTAGAGCCTTTGGGATCTTTGAGAAACCTGTAACTGAATACCCACTTCTCTCAGTAGTGGTAACGATAGCAACCGCAGGCATTCCTTTGCTGATCGTTTTGTTTCTGGCGATCGCCATGCTTATGGTCGTGCTCCTTGAAGGCGCAGTCTTCCAGATTACGAAGGAGATCCGTCGCCTTAGGAGATTAGAGATCGAGGAATGGGAAGACGATTGGTTTGTATGGCGATGCTAAAATAGTTCTTTCATGCGCTGACAAGCGCACGTCCTTTCAATCGAAAGATTGATTGTTGTGAGTTCACGGACGTAAAACATAGAACTCTCAAGTTTTTTCCCGCATAGGGTGGGAAAGGACAAATCCTCACACTCAAGTTTCTTGAGCGTGAGTAGAAAAATGAAGAATGATTTTATACAGTCCTCATTTTTCTGCTCATGAAATGAACTCAACAAAACCTCGATTTCTTATCGAGGTTTTGTTGTTTGGCGCAATGCGAATGGGCTCCCCACCTCTTTCCACCCCCACCACGTATCCATCTCCGCATTTCTGCGAAGCAGAAATCCCAAAACAGAAAAATGTTCTTTCCTTTTTGAATTTGGGGGGTGGCGCGCGCGAAAAATACAAAATCGTAAGAACATTTTTCTGTTTTGGGGTGCGCCGTCAGGCGCATGCGGAGATATTGTGTTTGATTATGATAAGAGCCCCGCGCTTTCCCCGAAAGCGCGGGGCTTCCTATTCTCATCATTGCTGTTGTTTGCTAAAATAATTTCGAGCAAAGGTGAGTATTTGTCCACATAATGAAACTTCGGCTGGCGACAGGACGGATTGACGCGGCGGCTCTGCCGCCGCGTTGGGCAAAAAACCACGCCGCGAAGCGGCGAATTGAAACGGCGGCGGTACGCCAAAATGCGCGGATTTGTCTCTTGTCTCAAATCCAAAACACTATGAGCAAACCAAAATACTTTCTCTACGCGCGGAAAAGCACGGAAGAGGATGACAAACAGATTATGAGCATTGAGGCACAGTTGTTTGAGTTGCGCGAGTTTGCGCGTAGAGAAAATCTTGAAATTCTTGAGGAATTTCAAGAGTCAAAAAGCGCAAAGACGCCGGGGAGAGAAAGGTTCAACGAGATGATTGCGAAGATTGAGAAACTGGATGGCGTCGGTATTCTTTCGTGGCATCCGGATCGTCTTGCGCGTAATTCTGTTGACGGCGGTAAAATTATCTATCTCGTTGACCAAAAGAAAATCGCGTCTTTGCGCTTTCCGACATTTTGGTTTGAACCCACTCCGCAGGGGCTTTTTATGCTTCAAGTGGCGTTCGGCCAAAGTAAGTATTACTCGGACAATCTCATCGAAAACATTACCCGTGGCATCCGCCAAAAAGTGCGCCGCGGAGAATGGCTCACACGCGCACCATTCGGGTATGTGAACAATCCGCGTACTCGGAACATTGAGCCACATCCAACGAATGCTCGCATCATTGTGCGTGCGTTTGAGGAATACGCGAAAGGGATATACACCTATGATTCCCTCGCGCACTTTTTGGCGGAACTCGGGATTGTCTCCAGACACCGAACGCCACTTGGCAAAGCTTCCATCAGACGAATGCTTACCAACAGAGCATATCTTGGCCTCACCAAACATCACAGCGAATGGTTCGAGGGGAGCTTTGCGCCAATTCTTTCTTCCGAATTGTTTGAAGCCGTGCAGAAAGTGCTCAAGGAGAAGGAGCGGCCACAGGGGAGAAAACGCGCGAGGCACGACTTTCCTTTCACCGGACTATTTCGCTGTGCTGAGTGCGGCTCCATGTTCACCGCGCAGTGGACTACTGGCAAGTGCGGCGGGAAGTACCGATACTATCGTTGCACCAAGAAACACGGCAGATGTTCGCAAGGATATGTGCAGGAAGCCGCACTTGCCTCCCAAATTCAGACACAGCTTCAAACAATCTCACTTTGCGACCAATACACTGACTGGATGCTCAACAAAGTAAAAGAATGGGAGCGCGAAGAAACTACCGCGTCGCAAAGTGAGATTCAACATCTTTCAGTACAAATCAAAGCGAGTGAGGTGCGCATGGAAAAACTGGTCTCCGCCTATCTTGACGGCGACATCCCCAAAGAGATTTATCTCCAGCAAAAAGACGCCATCATGCGCTCCTCACTCGTATCCAAAGAAAAACTGAAAGATATTGAACGCGGAAGAAAGAATTGGGTCGAACCCCTGCGGGAGTGGGTTTTTGATTTGAGACAAGCCAATTCTTTGGCAAACTCTTCTGATTTTTCTCAAATGAAGTCGTTTGTCCAAAAAATTGGAACGAACCCTATCATCCGTGACAAATCCGCGCGCTTTGGCATGCCCCCGCCGTTTGCTTTCGCCGCTTCGCGGCGTGGTTTTTTGCCCAACGCGGCGGCAGAGCCGCCGCGTCAATCCGTCCTGTCGCCAGCCGAAGTTTCATTATGTGGGATATTCTAAACTTTGCGCGAAACCATTTTGAAGGGAACTAGCCCGCCTCCGCTTCGCTCCGGCGGGACGCTCGGGCGCGGCGGAATTCCCCCCACACCCCCCTTCCGCCGCGCCCTCGCTTG
>Ga0233424_10001954_pt1 | contig 16006 bp, 15 predicted proteins | sample Watercolumn_Towu_FD_181011 | JGI IMG/M metagenome (GOLD analysis project Ga0233424, IMG submission 181011) | Freshwater microbial communities from Lake Towuti, South Sulawesi, Indonesia - Watercolumn_Towuti2014_125_MG | ecosystem: Environmental > Aquatic > Freshwater > Lake | place: Indonesia...
CGTGGCATCGAACATACAACCATCGCGGACCTCGCGACGGGATTGGATTTGTTTCACACCCGCCTGTTACGAGGTCTGCGTTTTTGCGCCAACACCAATCCCAAATCAAAAACCGCTCAGTTTGAGCTGTTAGAGATTTCGTCCGCACGGCCAGCAAGCTGGGAATTCGGTTTCTGTTTCGCCCGGCTACAGCGCTTGCGGCCCCTACGGCTGTCGGCGACGCGAGCCGGTGCGCGGCGAGTCCCGGAGTCCTGATGCGGACTCTCGATGCACGAGTGCTGCTTGGGCTGCGGCGACTTGCCCGACGCCGTGGTGTCACCGTGAACGACCTGCTCATCCGCGAGATGTTCTTCGTTCTGCGAGACTGGAATCGCCGCCACGCGCCGCTCGCGACGGCAGGGCGGCTTTCGCAAATGATCCCCTTGAACATGCGCAACTTGCACCATGACCGGGTCCCGGCGACGAATGTCATGGCTGCTTGGTACTGCAACCGCGACGTGGCCGACCTGGAAGATCCCGAAGTCCTGCTGCAGTCGATTCACGACGAAGGAGTCTTCGTCAGGCGTTCCGGGCTGCCTGCGCTGCCACTCATCGTGCTGGGTCTGCTTCGCTGGATTCCGGGGCTCTTGCAATTGCTGAGCAGGAGTCCATCCAATTTTTCCACCGTGGTGCTATCAAATATGGGAGATCCGTGGCGGGTGGCCTGCGGCGATTTCCCTACGACGCCTGCTGGAGAGCCGATTTTCGGGAATATCGTGTTGCGAGAAGCAGTTTCTTCGGCGCCGCTGCCTGCCGGAAACCGGGCCGCATTCACCGTGTGGCATGCCGACGACAGGATGCGAATCGCCGTGCGTTGCGATCGCCAATTCTTCTCACGAGAAGACGCCGAGTCGCTGCTGGACATGTTTACTCGACGCATCGCTGCTGTGGTCGAACAGAGGATTGAAGAACGCCCCGCCAGGCCGGCTGCGTGATTTGAAGCGGTGGCCTTGGCAATTTCATACCGCTGACTCCCAGGTTGCTCCGGTTGCCGCATCAGCCGCTCCACGGTCGATTTCGGATTTACCCGGCGGCCAAATCGCTATGCCGATCGCCGTCGGACCGATGCGGTCGTGTCGACGTTCAGGATGCGCTGTGCCAGGACCATTGCCCGTGCGATGGCCTGGTCCATGTCGTAGTACTTGTACTCGCCCAAGCGTCCGCAGACGAGCAGCTTGGGATTGGCGTCGGCCCGACGGCGATATCGGGCATACAATTCGGCGTTCGCGTGGTCGGTGAACGGGTATTCGTAGTCGTTCGGAGGAGCAGGATCGATGGTAGTCTCCTGCGTGAGAACCATGCCGCGGATTCTCCGGACCGAGTCGGCCGGCATCATGTGTTTCCATTCCAACTGTCGGATATGCGTGCCACTGGTCGGATCGGGAAAATTCACCTGGCCGCACGGCTGAACGAACTCGACGTCGGAACGGTATGTATGCTCGCGGTTCTGGCCCCGATATCGCAGCCGGCCCAGGTCGAACCCATAGAACTCGTCGATCGGTCCCGTGAAGATCAGGCTGCGTCGGAAGGGCAATGCGCCCCGGTGCTGCAGATAATCACAGTCGAGGACGACCGGAATTCCGTCCAGCATGTTCCGCATCAGGCCGGCGTATCCCAGGGCGGGAATCCCTTGGTAGCGATGTCGGCACAGCCGCGGTTCGTCGTCTTCCCGCACGTCAAAGCGCCTGGCTAGCTCGGCCGAAAGTTCTCGCGCGGGAACGCCCCACTGCTTCTCACTGCAACCCTTGACGAACTTCTCATAAACGAGGCGCGGCATCACGGCCAGAGAGGCCTCCTCGGAATTCGAGGGCGTTCCTTGAAAGTCGGGCCGCCAACCGACACCGACCGCCCGGCGGATGTAACTGGCGGCGATCGGCCAGTTCTCGTGCTGCGCGTCGACGAGCGACTTGATGCAGACTTCGTACGGGTCAAATGGTGAAAATCGTGTGACAAAACTCCAGATGTCGTCGCAATTCGTCCGAAAGTAGTGCGGCCCGTAGGCATGGATGAGGATGCCGCTGGCATGCATGTGGTCATGTACGTTGCCACCCCGATGGTTGCGGCGGTCAACTACGACAACGCTGCGTCCCGCGTCCGTTAACAGGCGCGCGATGACGGCTCCGGTCAGCCCGGAACCGACGATGACATGGTCGGCGTTCATCTGTCGGCACGACTCCACTAAAAAAAAGAGGCCGCTACTTCGGACTGGCGTTCGCCGGTTTCGGCGAATTCACAGCGAAACACGAGCATCATGCTGTGCGAAATGCGGCCGGTATGTGTGATACTCCATGAGGTGGACCTTTCGCGGTCCTGCCAGGCGGTATCTGATTCCCCGCCATTCAATCTCACTGGCACGAATCGCCATAAAAACGGCGATCAGGTAGACATAATGGGGCAGCAACGCCGCCGCTCCCAATTTCCATGACAGATGATTTTTGTGCAGCCGGACAAGTCGGTCGACTCGCGGTTGATCATGGTTGCTTCCGGGACGAATTGCAGCCTGCGTCGCAGTGAATGCACCTCGTTGGCGGTGAATGTGTCTTCGAACATGATCCGCGACCATTTGTCGAGGATGTTGCCGTCGCGCAACAGGCTCGTGCGCACTGCGAGCGACCCGCCCCAGCCGATCCCGAACGCACGCATCTGCGCCACCGCAGCCGCGTTCCAGACGTGGCGGACGAGCGTCCCGGCGTTCGACCCTTCGGGCATGAACCATCGTATACCGGTGGTCGCCCCGATCATTGGATCGGCCATGGGGCTCACGAGGTCGCGCAGCCAGCCCGGATACGTCACGACGTCGGCGTCCACGATGGCCACAACGCCGTACGACGCATCCAGGCCGTTGACCGCCTGAATCAGCGAGCTCATCCGCAGACTGCATGTCGAGCGACGCTCGGCCAGTTCTTCGACCCGCACGTTCCGGCAGCCGCGTTCCCTGATGATCCGATGCACGAGCTCCCAAGCTGGGTCTTCTTTGTGATCGACGACAATCCGGACGTCGTATTGTGGATAGTCGAGTTGCGTCAGTCCCTGCAAAGTGCGGTCCAGAAATGGATCGGCTCCGCGCAGGGTCATGATGACGGCCGCTTTGGGAAGCTGGGCGTCAGGGACAGCTCTCGCTCGTCGACCTCGAAACATGCCTAGAATCCCAATGCCCCAGTAGGCTTGAAACCCGCCGGCTGCCGCGAGCAGCACGATCGACACGACTACCATCGCATTGAACATGTCATTCCTCCCAATGTTACGAGGCAATCCTCGCCTTCTAACATTCGGCAAAAATCGCATGACAATTGAGGTTACTCCAGGCACCCAATTCCGGACTGGCGGCCCTCGTGTGTGATGTCCTGTTGTTGCCGGCTCGGCTGCACCTGACTCATCGCCGTGCGAAACGGAAGAACGCGTTGACGTTCGGCGGCGCATAAGGCAAAGCGCTGCGCGGAATCGTTTCGCCGTGTCTGACGGATGACAGAGGACCCGACTTGGAGTCGGAAGTAATCTTCCAGCCGCGTGAAACCGCGGACTGTGACCGTTTCTGCCGGTCTCGTGCAGGCTCTCCGAGTCTCTCCACAAGCGGCTGGATTCACACTGCTGATACAACACGTCAGTTGGGCAGTCCCGTGAAGCGAGGCCAGTCCAGTGCCGGAGAAGCTCCTGGAGTCGATTCACCAAGAGTCGCTGCTCATCCAGCGCCGCTCATACGCCGCCATTTTTTTACGAGCATCCTGAGATTATGGGGTCGCGTCCTCCGCGCACTGGGCTTACAGCCGCGTCACGCGCAGTTGGTCGAGCGTCCGTGCTCTCCTACGTTGGGAATCCGACGCGGTTGATCACGGCGAGGTTTCCGATCAACCAAAATGGCCACGCGTACTCGGCAACCTGACCCTCACTGGAATCAACGCCGCGCCGCCAGTTCGACCGTGAACACTCGTGTCGCTCTCTGTCTGGCACTTCAACAACGAGCGGCGCGGGAGTGTCCACTGGGACCGACATGCCTTCACTTCGACTCACGCGCAGAACTTATTGGACGAGTACGTGGCACGAATCGAAGCATGCGCAGGCCAGACGTTCGTGCAGCCGGTGGAAGTGCCCGCTGCGACTTGAAGGTCCAATGCGATTCAAAGCAGGGAAAACGCCCCGTCCGTGCAGAGTTCGACGAGGGCCATTTCCGGCGTGAGCAAAAAACCGCACTCCGTGCCGCCGAAGGCTTCGGATTCAAACAGAGACAGTCGTCGAAAACCATTCGCCTCCAGATGTGCGATGGTTAATCGAACGTCGCGCGTGCTGTAGCACAAGTGGTAATAGTATTGCCGGCGATTGAGAAAGCTGGCCACAGGCGAATCATCCGCCAGACCATGAACGAGTTCGACAAACACACCAGGTGCCGTTTCGACAAAACAAACGCGGACTTTTTGGGCGCGAATCTCGACGATTTTGGAGACTCGCGAGAATTCCATCGCTTGCACATAGGGCCTCAGACCCACTTCGATCGACGGCACGGCGCAGCCAACGTGATGCAGTTTGAATTGAGGCATCTTTCAGGTTCGTGAATCTGCGACAGACCGTAGTCTACCAACTCGAATCGAAAATGGAACGCTGTCGAAACTCGACGACCGCGGAGCGATCCCCGCCGGTCTCGCATGGCAATCGCGGCACAGCTCATCAACCGCTCGCCGCTGTGCTGTGTCGATTCCGAACCGGCATTTCCTGCCGCCCGGCCGCACCGTTCGTCTCGGACAAGATTGTGCGCGGCGCCATCACAGCTTCAGGAGAACATTTGATCGGGACTCTCAGGGGCGGCTTGGTGCGAATCGTCACGGGATGGTTCGATCGCTGAATTTCGAATTCCACACGGACGATAATCTCAGCGGTCGCCCCATCACGCTTGAGCGACCAAGTATTTGGATTGGCCCGGCGTGAGCGGAGGGTCGGCGCGGGGAGGCAACCAAACATGGGACAAGTTTTTCGTCACAGCCTGATCGACACGGCTTTGGCCGTCGCCGGCCTGATCTACTTGTGCGGGACCCCGATCTGGGCATCGATCTCTCTTGCCTCCATCCTCCATGCCACCGTTGTTGAGCTGGACTTGGGTCAGCGGCTGGACTGGGTCGGTTGGGGCATGGCCGCACCCCTCATCTACGTTTCTTGGTTAAACGCATTCCTGATCGGCTGTGCCATTGACTGCCAAGTCTGGTGAATCGTGTTCGGTTACGAAAAGCCACGGCGTGTCGAGACGTCCGAGGGGATCCGATCGCGACTGCTGTTCTTGCTGACCGCCGCCCTGTACATGCGAACGCTTTTCGTTTTGTCGCTGCCGATGGTCCGCGCCTACCAGATGATCCCCGTTCTAAGAACCCTGGTGTTTCTGGCGGCAGCGCCCGGCACGCGACTGGGCCGACACAGCCGCGTTCTGGGAACCGTCTACGATCCCGACCTGACCGAAATCGGCGAACGAGCCGTCATCGGTGCCGGCTGCAGTCTCACTGCCCACAGCTTCACCACTAACCCCAACGGCTAATTCACACTGGTGACGGCCCCGATCGTGATCGGTCTGCGAGCCGTCGTCGGCGGCGAATCGCGCATTGGCCTGGGCGTGAAAATCGGCCAAGACGCCGTTGTCTAACCGGGCAGCATCGTCGCGCCGTTCACGATCATCGGCGATTGCGAAGTCTGGTGCGGCAACCCGGCACGGTTCGTCCGTCACCGATTTGACACGGGCGCCGCGGACGGCGTGGCAACGGGCGCTTCATCAGCGTCAGTTTCGAAACCACAAATGGGTGCCACTGGCAGCTTGCTAACAGTGCGATCGCCGACCGGATTTGCACGAGCGGACAAGCCAACCGTGGCACTCGAACCGGATTTTGAATTGCCCCCTATCAGTGCCTTGGATGACAACTCGCTGCGCCGCGTCGTTGCAACCGCGCTTGATCTCCCGCTGGAAGCCGTTCACGAAGGTCTCGCAGCCGACCAGTGTGCCGCGTGGGATTCGCTGGGCCAACTCGGCATCGCGGCCGGTCTCCACAGCCGGTTTGGAATCGTGCTCTCGGCCGACGAAAGTTTTCGTTTGCGGTCGATGGCCGATCTTCGCGAGATCGTGCGGGCGACGCGATCGAACTCTCGGAGCGACGCGGATGCGTCGAACGTGACCGCTGCGAGCCGCCGCGAGGAGATGATCGCCCCCCCCCCCCGATCCCGAATTGCTGCCGCTGCTCGATCACGAAGCCGTGACGCGCGCACTCGCCGCGCGAGGCACAACAACAAACTGCGACGCCGCACCGCGCGAGCCGCTGCCCGTCGCGATTGCCGCCACGTTTACGGCCGAACCGGTCGCGACGTCGCTCAAACTTTGGAGCCAGGCGTTCGGCATTCCGGTTCGCGTGACGATCGCGGGTTACAACCAAGTGCAACAGGAATTGCTGGGCGCGGACCGCCTGTTCCATCGCATCGTCACCGGCCTCAACGTCGTGTTGGCACGTCCCGAAGATTTGCTGAGCGACGCGGGTGTGGACAGCACCGGCGCGGCCGATTCACTGCTGGACGCGACCGAACGCTTCGCCCGCGATGCGAACGGTTCGCTTGTCGTCGCCACGTTGCCGCCCGCCGTGTCGCAGGTCACCACCGCCGACCGATCCGCCGTCGAATCGCTGCGCGCCCGCTGGCGTCAGCGGTTGACCGAGATCGACGGCGTCGAAGTTGTCGATTTCGCGGCCGTTTTCGAACAGATCGGCCTCGCCGCCGCCGGTCGATCCGACCTCGAAATCGTCGCCCGCTCGCCGTACTCCCCGCAGGTGTTTCAGGAACTCGGGATCGAACTGGCTCGGCTGGTGCGTCGCCGCCGTGTGGCTCTGGCCAAGGTCCTCGCGCTCGATGCCGACGGCGTGCTGTGGGGTGGTGTGCTCGCCGAAGACGGCCGCGACGGGATTCAGATCGGTCCCGATCACCCGGGAAGAAGCTTCCAACTTTTCCAGCGACAGATTCTGCAACTCAAGCAGCGTGGCGTGCTGCTGGTGCTCGTGAGTCGCAACGAGCCGGAGGACGTCTTCCGCGTGCTGGACGAACACCCCGGCATGCTGATCCGCCGCGAAGACATCACCGCCGCTCGCATCAACAGGCGTCCGAAGTCGGAAAGCCTCCGCGAACTGGCGACGGAACTCGGGCTGGGCCTCGACAGCTTCGTGTTCGTCGATGACGACGCTGCCAACCGCCTCGAAGTCGCCCGGCACGCACCACAGGTCACCGTGCTGCCGCTGCCGACCGACCCGGCACTTTACTGCCGGACGCTGTCGCGACTCTGGCGGTTCGACACTCCGCGCGTCACCGACGAAGACCGACTCCGCTCGACGATGGTACGGCAGGAACAACAGCGGCAGCACGAGCGCGAAACGGCCGGCGACCTCGAATCGTATCTCCAATCGCTGCAGCTTCGCGTGCGGATGCGTGTCGCCGGCGCAGCCGATTTGCCCCGCTTGGCGCAACTCACACAGAAGACGAACCAGTTCAACACGTCGCTCCGCCGCCGAGACCTCGCAGAAATCAAGTCACTGGGGCCGCAGACCACGATCTACGTCGTCGAAGCCTCGGACAAGTTTGGCGACTACGGGCTGGTCGGTGTCGCGATCCTGCGGTCGAACGGCGAGCACTTTGAGCTCGACACGCTGTTGATGAGCTTGCCGGGCGCTGGGACGCGGGGTCGAAGAAGCCACGCTGCACGGTCTGATTCAGGCGGTAACGCCTCGAGGCGGTCGTTTGCTCACGGCACCGTTCGTGTCCGGCCCGCGCAACCAACCGGCCCGGACGTTTCTCCAAGGCTCTGGCTGGTCGGAACAGCCGGGCGGCGCCTTCACGATCGACACAACGCGACCGGCTCCCTTGCCGTCGCACGTGAATTGGATGGGCCCCGAAACCGGCGTCGTTCGCAAGGCGGGTTGAGCGCTTCGCCCGATCGGTTACGGCTTGCGATCCAGTCGCGCTCGAGCACGCGGATGATCCGGATTCAATTCCAGACACCGCCGAAACGCGGCGGCCGCTTCGCCGGGATGACCCAGCAGCCGTTCCGTTTCGCCGACGTGGAACCACATCTCGGGCAGCGACTCATCGATGGCCAACGCCTGTCGCAGCGTGCGGTGCGCTTCGGCAATCTTGTTGGCTCTGAAGAGTTCGATCCCGGCCAACTGCCCCGCGAGTGCGTAGTGACGCCGTTCGTTGATGGCATCGCCGGCCAGGCGGTCGAGGCTCGCCAGTCGCAAATGCACGTCGCTGGTCGGTCGCATGCGGAGCGCATGCTCCCAGGCGTCTCTGGCTTGTGACACGTTGCCCGCGGCGAATTCGATTTCGCCGCGCGACTCCCAAGCCTTGGGCGTGGGACAACGCTGCTCGAGGAACAGCCGATCGACCAGTGGTTTGGCGGCCGCTACGTTTTGCGATTCGAGTTGCAACGCAGCGGCGTCCTGCAGCAGCCACGGATAGCGGTTGGTCCAACCGGTGCCGTCGCGGATCAGCTCGATCATTCGTGCCGCCGCCGCGGCGTGCTTGCCATTCTGACGGTCGCGATTGACCTGCGCGACATCGCGAGCCAGCCCGAACCGGTCGCGCACCGCCGAGAGGAATCCGGGGGCGTCGTCGAGCTTCAACCCGGGCATCGCTCGCTCCAAGGCGGCGTGGTCCTCGGCGTCGATCTCGCGGCCGAGCGCCCGGTTGGCCTGTTCGCGAAGCTGCATCACATGCAGTTCGTTCGGGACCTGCGACGCCAGCCGATCGAGCAGCGGCAGCGCTTCGTCCGCGCGGCCCGATCGCACGAGGAGTTTGGCTCGCTGGTAGACGCTGGGCGAATGCGACTCGCCAGCCCGCTCGAACGCCGCCGCCGCTTCGTCTGCCTGTTCGAGGCGCAGCAGATTGCGCCCGACATGGTACCACGCTTCGTCGGCCAGCCGTGCCGAACCTCGCTCAGCCGCGCGGCGCAACAGCGTGATCGCCTCGTCAATCTGTCCCAGCCGCTCCAGGCAAAACCCGTGAGCGAACGCCGTTTCCGCGTTCGATGGCTCGAACTCCGCCGCCCGCCGCAGACACGCATCCGCCTTCGAAAAATATCCGAACGCCAGGTAGACCTGGCCCAGCGATCGAAACTTCGCGGCGCTGTCGAACAGAAACTGATCCGGCAGCGAGGCGATTTCGCGGCCGGTCGCGGAATCGCTGTACTGCTCAACGAGCGGCGTATTGACACACGTCGCGTTCAGCCGCAACCCGAACAGCACCGCCGCGACGGCGATTTCGACGCCGACGAGGAGCCTCAACAGCCGAGCGCGAGGGTTCACGGTGTCGACCTCCCGCTGGCGTTGAACCACGCCGTCAGCCGTCCCAGCCGGTCGAACGGGCCGACAAGGTGCATGCCGCCGGTCAGAATGTCGTCGCGGCCGTCGCCGTCGAGGTCGCCAAGCGCGACCGTCACGCGATGCGTTGGCCGCGTGTCGATCTGCCACGTTTTGAACTGGCACCGGCCGTCGTTTTCGAGCCACACCACGCTCGCGTTCCGCGGTTCGTCCCAGTTGTTGAACATCGACACGAGCACGACATCGCGATCGCCGTCGCCATCGAGATCGCCGACTGCCGCCGCGTACGTCCCGCCGAGATCGCCAATCCGATGCTGAGTGAATTTCCAATTCCCTTCGTTCTCGAACCACAGGCAGCCGTGATACGGCTGCGGGTAGCTGTGGGTGACTTCGAGGTTGTCGCCGACCGGCAGAATCAGATCGACGTCGCCATCGCCATCGAGGTCGTCCGCCAGCAGACCCGCGCTTCCCAGATCGTGGTTGACCGTGAACCACAGCCGACGCGGCTTGAATTCGCCGCCGCCAAGATTTTCGAAGCCCCACAATTCCTCCTCGTCCTGCGAGACGACCGTGGCAATGTCGAGGTCGCCGTCGCCGTCGAAGTCGGCCAGCGGGACGTGAATCGTCCCCGGCGCGGACAGCAGTTCGTGCGGGATGAACCGCTGGTCCCCTTTGTTTTCCAGCCACAAGACTTGTCCGCGCGCGTAGCCGAACACGGCGACCGCCAGATCAATGTCGCCGTCGCCATCGAGGTCTCCGGCCTGACAGTCGGCGACGCGGCGCACGTCGTCGAGAATGACGTGCCGCTCGAAGCCGGTCGGCGTGTTTTCGAGCCAGATCAGTCGGCCGATCACGCCGTCGTTCGGCAGGATGTCGCCGAGCACCGACACCAGGAGATCGTTGTCGCCGTCGCGATCGAGATCGACGACCGTGACGTGCGCCGGCGTGTCGATGTCGTCGGCCAGGATTTCTTCATGCCACTCCCCGTTCGCGTCGCGACGGCACAGCACGATGCACTGGCCTCGGATATCGCAAGCCAACACGTCCTGACGCCCATCGCCGTCGAAATCGACAATCTGCACGTTCGCGATCAACGGCCGCCGCGATTCAAACGGCGCGCCAATTTCCCGGCGATCGAATTCCAGTGGCGAGGCCGGATAGCGCGACCCGCCCGAGGCCGCCGGTTCGGCCAGCGTCCGCAGCGGCGGTGCCAGCGGCAACCCGAACCACGTCGCAGCCGGGATCGCCACCGCGAAAATGACCCACAGCAGGTTGGACTTCGGCATGAGTTGGCCCGCCGTCAGGATTCCAACGCCTGCCGCAAGTCGGCGATCAGGTCGTCCGGGTGCTCGATCCCCACCGACACGCGGATCGTGCCGTCGCCGATGCCGGCGGCGCGGCGGGCTTCGGGGGGCATCATCGCGTGGGTCATCATCGGCGGGTATTCAATCAACGATTCGACTCCGCCGAGCGACACGGCGATGGCGAACAGTTTGGTGCGGTTCAGCGCCCGTTCGGCCTGCTCGCGGCCTCCCTTGATGTCGAAGCTCAGCATCCCGCCGAAACCCGACATTTGCCGCTTGGCCAGTTCGTGGTGGGGATGACTCGGCAGGCCCGGGTAGTAGACGCGCTCGACGGCGGGATGTTTCTCCAGCATCCGCGCCACGGCGAGAGCACCGCGCTGATGCGCTTCCATGCGCGGGCCGAGTGTCTTGACGCCACGCAGCACCAGCCACGCATCGAACGGCGAGCAGGCCAGACCGAGCGCGTTCACGAGGAACCCGATCCGCTCCGCGTGCTCGGGATGCCGCGTGATGACCGCTCCGCCGCAGACATCCGAGTGCCCGTTAAGGTACTTCGTTGTCGAGTGGACGATCACATCCACGCCGTGTTCGAACGGCCGCTGGAAGTAGGGTGACATGAACGTGTTGTCGCAGACGGTGATCGCGCCCGCGTCGCGAGCCAACTTCGCCGCGCCGGCGAGGTCCGTCAGATTGAGCAACGGGTTGGAGGGGGTTTCGAGCCAGAGGCATTTCGTCCGCGGAGTCATCGCGCGGCGGACGGCGTCGAGGTCCCGCATGTCGACGAACGAGAATTCCAGCCCGAGGTTGGCGAACACTTTCGTGAAGACCCGGTACGTCCCGCCGTACACTTCCGTCCCCGAGACGATGTGGTCGCCGGGTTGGAACAGATGCAGCACGGCCGCGATCGCCGCCATGCCGGTGGCCGTCGCGCGGCAGTCGATCCCCCCCTCGAGCGCCGCCAGATTTTTTTCGAGAGCCGTTCGCGTCGGGTTCCCGCTGCGGGTGTAGTCCGGACCCTTCGGGCCGCCCGCGAGCGTTTCCCAGCGAAACGTGGACGTCTGGTAAATCGGTGTGATGCAGCTTCCGAACGCGGCGTCCTGGTCCACGCCGGTGTGGACGCAGCGGGTTTCAAAGCGGAGTTGGGCAGGATCGGGAGCGGACGGCATGGTGAATCGTGGACGGTTGATGTTGGACGGAGGTTCGCGATCGGTGGTGATTTTAGGATTTGGATTGCCGGATTGCGATTCGGTTCACAGAATGGAAATCGTTTCCCCTCGCCCCACGAAAGGGGAGAGGGGAGGGGTCGGGGGTGAGCGGCGGGTCGCCTCACGCCGGCACTTGCCGATGACTTCCCGAGACGCTCGGCCCCCTCACCCCAACCCTCTCCCCCAAAGGCGAGAGGGAGTAAGATTATCCAAGGTTCAACCATGTCCGGAATTCAACAGCACTCCATCGACGATGCACTGTCCGCGCTGCGGGCCGGGAATCTGGTGATCGTGGTGGACGCGTCCGACCGCGAAAACGAAGGGGACTTCGTCTGCGCGGCCGAGCACGTCACGCCCGAGATGGTCAGCTTTATGCTGGAGTACGGCCGCGGCGTGTTGTGCGCGCCGGTGTCGGGGGAGGTCGCCGAGCATCTGCAACTGGGACCGATGCTGCCGGCCGATCAAAACACGGCTCCGATGCAAACTCCGTTTCTGATTCCCATCGACCACCGCGATGCCGGCACCGGCGTCAGTTCGGACAGTCGCGCTCGCACGCTGCGGGCCATCGCCGAGACAAAATCGAAGGCGCAGGATTTTGTCCGCCCCGGACACATTTTGCCGCTGCTGGCCAAGCCGGGCGGGGTGCTGCGGCGGGCCGGTCACACCGAGGCGACCGTGGACCTGCTGCGGATGGCCGGACTTCGCCCCGCCGGCGTGCTGATCGAAATCCTCAGCCGGCGCGGATCGGGCATGGCGGACGCGGCCGAACTGCAGGCGCTGGCCGAGGAATTCCACATCCCGATCATCTCGATCGAGGAGTTGATCAAGCATCGGCGTCTGCGCGAGAGGCTGGTCCGGCGCGAAGTCGAAGCGAACGTGCCAACCGAATTTGGCCTGACGCGGGTCATCGCGTATCACGTCGAACACGATGACCAGGTTCCGCTGGCGATCGTGATGGGCGACCTGACCTCGAAACCGGCCCCGCTCGTGCGCATGCACTCGTCCTGTTTCACCGGCGATCTGATCGCGTCGCTCCGCTGCGATTGCGGCGACCAGTTGCGTCTGGCGCTGAGCATGATCGCCGACGAAGGGGTCGGGGCCGTTGTGTACCTGCCGCAGGAGGGTCGCGGGATCGGACTGGTGCCGAAGCTCAAGGCGTACGTGCTTCAGGACGAAGGCTACGACACCGTCGAAGCCAATCACAAACTGGGGTTCAAGGCCGACGAGCGGGACTACATGGTCGGGTTGCAGATTCTGAAGGACCTCGGCTTGAGCCAGGTCCGCCTGCTGACGAACAACCCGAAAAAAACGGATGCCTTCGTCTACGCCGGTGTTGATCTGAAGGTGGTCGAACAGGTCCCAATCATCGCCCCGCCGGAGAAACACCGCGAGAGCTACCTCGCCGCCAAGCGCGACAAATTGGGCCACAAGTTGCCGCCGAGTCAGTGACCGCTCAGCGCACGCCCGAACCGTCGTCCCACAGCAACCGCCACCGGAACCGGGCGAGTAAACCCCGCCAACCGCCGACTGAATGACCGGTGGGGTGTTCCTTGAGAAATTGCTCCAGCGCCGCCAGCATTTCGCCCGCGGACTGGAATCGTTCGGGCGGTTCCCGCGCCATGGCCTTCACGATGATCCGTTCAAGCTCTCTCGGAATCCGCCGGTTGATCGAGCGCGGAGGTGCCGGCGGTGTCGATCGCACTTGATTCAGAAGTTGCATCCGGCTGGACGACTCGAACGTCGGGCGCAGCGTACACAGTTCGTACAGCGTCGCGCCGAGCGAGTAGACATCGCTGCGCTCATCGACCTGGCCGTCGATCTGTTCTGGGGCGAGATACGCCAGCGTGCCGCCGAAATGTCCGCCCGAGTTCCGCAGCAGTTCGTCCTTCCGCGACGCGATTCCGAAATCGGCCAGCCACACCACACCCTGCCGGTCGAGCAGCAGGTTGGCCGGCTTGACGTCGCGGTGCAGGGTGCCCAAGCCGTGGGCATACCGCAGCGCCCCGGCGGCCTGAGCGCCGATGAGCGCGATCTGCCGCCAATCGTCGCGGCGCAGGACGCCGGTCGTCCGCTCCGTCGGCTCCGGCCGCTTCATCGCGATCACCACCGAGCCAACTTCCGGTTCGTCGAGATGACAAACGTCGGCCGATCCGGTCGCGAACAGGCTCAAAATGTCCGCCCCGTTCACCGCGCCGGTCGGTTCGCGCAGGAGCCGGATGATCCGGTCGAGCGACAACCCCTCGACCAACCGCATCACGTAGTAACACCACCCCTCCTGTTCGCCAAATTCGTGCACGCTGACGATGTTGGGATGCCGCAGCCGCGCGGTCATTCGCGCTTCGGCGAGGAATTGTTCTCGCCAGTGATTCGCACCCGGAAATCGCGACGGCAAGAATTTGATGGCCACGCGACGGCCGGTCGGTTCGTGCACAGCTTCGTACACGACCCCCATCCCGCCGCGTCCGATCTCGCGAATCATCCGGTAATCGCCAAGGCGCTGGAGGCCCATCGTGGGCGGAAGCGACTTGCCGGCGGTGGGCGCTTCGCGGTTGGCCTTCCACAGTTCCATCGACGCCACGAGCGGCAGGACCTCGCGGATTTCGTCCGCGTGTTCCGGGTGACGTTGAGCAAATTCCTCGACCGAAGGATGCCCGCCGCCGCGCAGCCGGTCGAGAAATTCCGACGCCGCCAGTTCGACCACGTCGCGACACGCATCCGTTTCGGCGGCGTCGCGAGCCGGCAGGCCGCTGATCTCCGCACTCGTCTCGGCCCCGCGATCCGAATCGTTCTGCGGTGTGCTCACGTCAAACGACTCTCAACGAAACCGGGAATGGCCCTCAAAATGTGCTGCAACCGTTTCAACGCTCTGACATACCGCACGCTCGCTGCCTGTTCGGTCAGTTTGAGCACGCGGGCGGTCTCGAGGTTGGTCAACTCTTCGAAGTGCCGCAGCATGAGCACTTCGCGATCGAGTTCGCTCATCGATGCGAGTGCCGACTCGAGCTGCTCCGTCAGCTCCTTCCGCAGCATTGCCTGGCTGGGAGAGGTCAGGTGTCCGAACAGCCAGGAGAACATCATCGCGGACGACGACGAATCGCGCACGGCGGGCGATCGCTCGCGACAGGCGTCGCGCGATTGCGTTTGCAGATGCCGGCGGTGGACATCGGCCAGCGTCTGACCCACGATCAGGCGCAGCCAGACGAACAGGCCGCCGTTCGATTCGCGCAGCACGTGCTCCAGCCGGTCCTGCGCGTTGACGTACGATTCCTGCAGCACGTCCTCGACGTCGATCCGCGCCGCAAGCCGCGCGTTCAGCCGGAACCGAATGATTCGCCGCAACCGATCGCGGTACATTTCGAAGACCTGCGCGAGTGCCCAGCGGTCGCCATGAATCACCCGATCGACGAGTTCATCGGAGGGATGCTGTTCCTGCGGGCGACTGCTCATGTCGGACTTTCACGCATTCGACGATGCGGATCGACGGGGCCTGTCGTTTGACTGGCGCCATCTTATCCACGTCGGCAGGCACCGAACAGCCGGAGACAAACCGGGTAGTGGTACATTTCGTCGCCTTTCGCTCCGCGAAAGGGCGTTCTTTCGCCGAGCGGAAGACGACAGTCAGTTCAAACTGTACCACGACCACAAACCGGGACCGGCGTCCCATCGGACGCGTGGGGAAGTTGGAAGATGTTGAAAAATCGCGTCGTTACCCTGTTGAGCCGCGAGCGGGTCCGCGTTCCTTGTCCCTAGGTGGCTGATTGATCACGACGGACGAGACCGAAAGTCACGGGTTCTCGATTCGGCCGCGCGGGCGTTCGGTTTCGGTTTGCGAGGCACCGTCAAGCGTCGCCAAGTTTCGCACTCAACCGGTTTCAAAGCAGGAGGTTGGCCATGTCGTTGGTCACGGCAGGATCGCAAACTCGACCAGCAGTCATCTGGACCGTCCTGGTGATGGCGAGCGCGCTCGCCGCTGCCACGCCCAGCCCAGCTCAGGCCCAAGGCTGCGGGGGCGGGGGCGGGCGCGGTGGCGGGGGAGGTGGCGGCGGGGGATTCGGGGGTAACGGAATGGGTGGAGCTGGAATGCTCGGTGGCATGGGTGGCGGTGGTGGTGGGATGGGTGGAATGATGAGCGGAA
>Ga0233424_10001956_pt1 | contig 15999 bp, 15 predicted proteins | sample Watercolumn_Towu_FD_181011 | JGI IMG/M metagenome (GOLD analysis project Ga0233424, IMG submission 181011) | Freshwater microbial communities from Lake Towuti, South Sulawesi, Indonesia - Watercolumn_Towuti2014_125_MG | ecosystem: Environmental > Aquatic > Freshwater > Lake | place: Indonesia...
ATCCGCGGCCGCTTCAGCGCGACGCCATCCGGGCCTTGCTGCACCGGGCCTGGCGCGGCGATCCCGCCGCCTGAGGTCCCCCCGCAACCGCTTCCGACCGAACAGGCGCCGAAAGGCTCGCCTGTCGGGCGAAGCCTTGTCCGAAGAGAAGACTCAACGGAGTTCTCATGCGAACGCATTTCACCGAAGAACATTCCGATGCCATCGTCAATGCCCGCGTGGGCCCGGCCGTCGCGCCGCGCCTGCGCACGGTGATGAGCGCCCTGGTCCGCCATCTGCATGGGTTCGCCAAGGACGTGCGCCTGACCGAGGCCGAATGGGCCTTCGCCATCGATTTCCTCACCCGCGTCGGAGCGCACTGCGGCCCGGAGCGTCAGGAGTTCATCCTGCTGAGCGATGCGCTGGGGCTGTCGATGCTGGTCGACGCCCTGAACCATCGTCGCCCTGCGGGGGCCACCGACAGCACCGTGTTCGGGCCGTTCCATGTCGACGGATCGCCCGAACGCCCGACGGGCGCCGACATCTGTCTGGACGGCAAAGGGGAACGGTGCCGATTCGAAGGGCGGGTCCTCGACCTCCAGGGCAGGCCGGTGGCCGGGGCGAGGATCGATGTCTGGTCCGACAACGGTGATGGCTACTACGACGTGCAGCAGCCCGGCCTGCAGCCCCGCTGGAACAACCGCGGGGTGTTCACGACCGGGGAAGACGGCGGCTATGCCTTCTTCGGCATCAAGCCGGTCTCCTATCCGATTCCCCACGACGGCCCGGTCGGCCAGATGCTCTCGGCGCTCGGGAGGCATCCGTGGCGACCGGCCCACATGCACTTCCTCGTCTGCGCCGAAGGTTTCGAGCGGCTGGTGACCCACACGTTCGTGGGCGACGACAGGTTCCTGGATTCGGATGCGGTCTTCGGCGTCAAGGCGACGCTGATCGCGCCGTTCGAACGTGTGGACGACGGATCGACCGTCTGGCGTTCGCGCTTCGACTTCGTGCTCAGCCGGAGCATCGAAGTCGCCTTCTAGCCGGTTTCGGCTGCAGACCTTGTCTTCAACCACGGGATGATGATGACAACTGTTTCTCCATGGCGCCTGGTCCAGGCTGCGGGCCTCCTCCTCGCGTCCAGCGCAGCTTTCGGGCAATCCGCCGTCACCCTCTATGGCATCGTCGATGCCGGCGTGACGCGCGTGTCGAACGTGGCCGGTCGATCGCAGGTGCTCGTCGACACCGGCGTCATGCAGGCCAGCCGGCTCGGCTATCGAGGTCGAGAGGACCTGGGCGGCGGCAGGGCGGCGATCTTCACGCTGGAGCAGGGCTTCGTGCTCGATACCGGCGTGCTGGGCCAAGGCGGCTTGGTGTTCGGCCGGCAGGCCTGGGTCGGGCTGCAGGACGACCGGCTCGGGACCGTGACCCTGGGCCGTCAATACGACTTCATGTTCGATTCGCTGGTGGCCCACATCAATTCGACGCACGACGGCGGCGGCTATGCCAACAATCCGCTGGACAACGACAGGATGAGCGGTCAGCGGGTGAACAACGCTGTGAAGTACATGACGCCGACGGTCGGCGGGTTCGCGGCAGGCGCCATGTTCGCGCCCTCCGAGGCCAGCGGCAGCGTCCGGGGTGCCGGGTACTCCCGCAGTTTTGGCCTGAGCTACAAGCGCGGCACCTGGAGCGTCGGTGCCGCTTACACGTACCTCGACGCGGCCACCCTCGAGGTGAAGCCGATCACCGGCGGCACCGCGAGCCGGGTGGTCGGCGGCGTGTCGAATCGACTGGTCGGATTCGGGGCCACCTATCAGCCTTCAGCGCAGTGGGCGCTGCACGCCGTGGTCAACGAGTCGCGGTTCGACGGCACGACGGCGCTGGCGAGTGGGCGGTTCCGGAACTATCAGGCCGGCGCCGTCTATCGGTTCTCCGAGCAGTGGAGACTGGCGGTCTCAGGGGATGTCACGAAGTTCGACGACAACCGCTACCGGCAGATCAACCTGTCGGCCGACCATCTCTTCTCGAAGCGCACCGACGGCTACGTGCAGGCCATCTTCCAGCGGGCGTCCGGCGCTTCGGCGACGGCCGCGATCTTCCTGCTGCCCAATGCGTCCGGACCCGACCAGAATGCGTTGCGCATCGGCCTGAGGCATCGGTTCTGAACGACATGGGGCTCGGGCCGCCATGCGGCCTGAGCGCCGCCGTCGCGAGCTCAAACCCCCGGCATCTCCAGGAAGCCGGGCAGGTGCTTGATCCGCCCGATCCAGGCCTGGAGGTGCGTGTAAGGCGCCAGCGCCACACCGCCTTCGTGGGCGAGGGCCACGTACGGGAACACGGCGCAGTCGGCAATGGTGGGATGACCGGCGGCCAGCCAGTCGTGGCGGCGCAGGTGCGCCTCCAGCAGGGGCAGGATGCGGGCGCTGCGGCGCAGCGTGTCGGCCTTGTCGAGCGGGTAGCCGAACTTGTCGATCAGACGGGCCGAGGCGGGCCCGTTCTGCACCTCGTTGGCGGCGGTGGACAGCCACTGCGCGACCTCGGCCATGCCGGCCGCGTCGCGCGGCAGCCAGGCGGCATCGGCGTATTGCTGCGCCAGGTAGACCAGGATGGCCTGCGAGTCGCGCAGCACCACCTCGCCATCGACGAGGATCGGGAGCTCGCCCCAGGGATTGAGATCGATCAGCGGCGAGCGCTTGTGCTCGCCACCGAGGAAATCGACCGGGACGATCTCGACCGGGATGCCGGCGAGCGCGGCGAAGAGGCGCACCTTGTAGCAGTTGCCCGAGAGCACGAGGTCGTAGAGCTTCATCTTGGTTTCCTGAGGGGGGTGGGGAAGGGAGGCGCGGGGAACGGGTGCCGTCAGGGGCGGGCCGGCAGGCTCACGCCCAGGGCCGCGAGCTCCTGCTCGCTCCAGCGCGGGGTGATGTGCTGGCTGCAGTTCCAGTCGAAGGCGGCGATGCGCATCAGCAGCACCCGTTCGGCGCGCGGCGTGTGGGCCAGTGCCTGCAGCGCCGGCAGGAAGGCGGCCGGCACGTCGGGGGGCAGCGCGCCGCGCGCCACCGCCGGCGCTTCGAGCACCCGCATGTGGCCGAGGATCTTCAGGCGACGCCGATGGGCCGCATCCAGCAGCATCAACGCAGCGCGGTCGTTGTCGTGCAGGTTGCCCACGCTGACGAACTGGCGGTTGCCGCCCAGGTCTGCAAAGGCCAGCGTGTAGGCATCGAGCACGCGCAGAAAGCCGGGCGGTCCGCCGCGGTGTTGCACATGCGGCCAGCCGTCGGCGTTGACGGTGCCGAGGAACGCCGTGTCCCGCTCGGCGATGAAGGTGGCTTCGCGCGGGCCCAGGCGAGGGTCCGGGCTGCCGTGGCCCTGCGACAGGTCTTCCCCGTGGCGCGCCACCTGCTCGGCGCGCACGGAAGGGGTGTAGGCGATGTCGGCGAAGTGGCGGGACATGGGGTGACGTGAATGGAGCGGTCAGCGATGGACGCATGGTGGCAGCGCAGCGGCTTGAAATAAACGCTGCCGGTCGCACTGCATTGCTGCGTCATCCGGTTTAATCAGCGCATGGACAAACTCAAGGCCATGGAGACCTTCGTGCGCATCGCCGAGGCCGGCAGCCTGTCGGCGGCGGCGGCGCGGATGGGCACCTCGCTGACGGCGGTGGTGCGCAGCCTCGCTTCCCTCGAACAGGCGCTCGGCGTGCGCCTGCTCAACCGCACCACGCGCCGCATCGCCCTCACCGAGGAAGGGCGCGAGTACCTGGAGCGCTGTCGCCGCATCCTGGCGGAGGTGGACGAGGCCGACGCGGCCCTCACCGAGCGGCGCCTGCGCCCGACGGGGCGCTTGTCGGTGACGGCGCCGGTGATGTTCGGCCGCCTGCACGTGGCGCCGGTGCTCACGGACTTTCTCGCCACCCACCCGGACATGCGCGCCGACCTGCTGCTGGTGGACCGCGTGATCGATCTGCTGGAGGAAGGGCTGGACCTGGCGGTGCGCATCGGCGCCTTGCCGGACTCCTCGCTCGTGGCCCGGCCGCTGGGGACCTGCCGGCGCGTGCTGTGCGCCAGTCCCGACTTCGCGGCCTCACAGGCCGCGGCGCTGACGCATCCGTTCGGCCTGGCCGACCTCCGGTCGATCCGCTTTGCCGGGCTGGACAGCGGGCCGGACTGGCAGTTCGAGCGCGCCGGTGCACGGCCCGTGCGGGCGCGTCCGGCCGAGGTGTTTTCCACCAACCTCGTGGACGCCGCACTCGAAGCCTGCCGCAAGGGCCTTGGCTGCGGCCGCTTCCTGAGCTACCAGGTGCACGACGACTTGGCGGCCGGGCGGCTGGTGCGGCTGCTGCCGGAATGGGAGCCCGAGGCCGTGCCCGTGCAACTGGTCTTCCCGCACTCGCGCCTGTTGTCGGTGCGCGTGCGGGCCTTCGTGGATTGGGCCGGTCCGCGCCTGGCAGAGCGGCTCGGGTCGCCCATGATCCTGTGATGCAGGGCGTCCGCCCCCGCCTTGCCGGGTGGACACCCGCCCCAACCCATTGAAGCTTCAGGACGTGGGACGGTCAGGCGGCGGCGCGGCCTGCCGCTCGTGCAGCTCGCCGAGGCTCATGTACCACGGCCCCCCGAGCCTCGCGATCGGACGAAGCGCAGCCGAGTTGACACGCGACCCATCGTAGACGCGGCTTGCCAGGTGGAAGGCCACCACCTGTCCGATGTAGAGGGTGTTCGATCCGTTGCCCAGCGCGATCGACTGGTCCAGTCGGCATTCCATCTGGATCGCGGTCGACGCGAGCCGTGGCACGGCGATGTGCTTGCTGGCGATCAGCGGCAGATCGAGCACATCCGTCTCGCTGACCTCGGCCGGATACGAGGCCGCGCTGCCATGCAGCAGCTCCAGGGCACTCTCGTCGGCCACGTTCACGACGAACTGCCCGTTCGCCTGGATGTTGCGTGCCGTGTCTTTCAGCGCACCCGTCTCCGGACTGCGCTCGATGCTGATGGCGACCATGGGCGGGTCCGTGGAGACGTACGAGTAGGCACTGAAGGGCGCCGCATTCACCAACCCGTCATCGCTGCGCGTGGTGACCCATGCGATCGGTCGGGGCACCACGCACCCGGAGAGCAGGCGGTAGCTGGTGGCGCGGTCCAACGCCGCGCCGTCGACGCATGCAAAGGAATCGCTCATGCCGTGGTGCCTTCGGATGCTGGCTGCAGGCGCGACGCGAGCCGGTGGTAATGGCGATCGAAGTAGATCAGGCTTTCAGGCTGCGGGCTCAACTCGATGGCGCGGACCTCGCAGAACAGCACGCTGTGCGTGCCGACGGTCTTCACGTCGACGATCGCGCAGTCGATGTTGGCCACGGCATCCGCCAACGCCGGACTGCCGGTGTCCAGCGTCTTCCAATCGGTGCCTTCGAACTTGCTCGCCACCTCCATCCCGCGCGTGCCGAAGCGGTTCGACAGCGGTTCATGCCGCCCGGCGAGGATGTTGATGCACAGGACGCGGTTGCCCGTCAGGCAGTCGTGCGCACTGGATTGGCGATTGACGCACACCAGGACGGTGGGTGGCGTATCGGAGACGCTGCAGACCGCCGAGGCCGTCAGGCCGTGCCGTCCGCACGGCCCGTCGGTGGTGACGATATTGACCGCTGCACCGAGCCGGCTCAGGGCCTCACGAAAGGTCCTCGTGTCATGTGTCGGGTGTCCCATCGGGGCGCTCCATCGAGGGTTGAAAGTGAACGGGCCATTGGACGATTCGATCCATTCTTGGGGTCTGTCGTGCAGCGGTCAAATGATCGTTCTGCATCCGCTCCATGCGCTGGACGAATCGAACGCGACGGCATGTGCCCGGCTGCTGTTTCTCTTGACGTTCACACGCGGGTTGGGCGAGCATCGTTCGTCCGAGCCCGCCATTCGCCGGTGTGTTTGCAACCCTTTGATCGACAACCGTGGCCTCCTCCCTTTCGACATTCCGATCGCAACCTTCCGCGTGCGAGATTCAAACGCGGTTCCATCGGCACGAGACCTCCGCAGAGGCGGTCGTCGAGGAGGCGCTCGGCCGCATCGCCGACCTCGAGCCCTCGCTCCACGCCTGGAAGTTCCTCGATCCCCAGCTCGCGCTCGCCAACGCCCGGGCCGTCGATCGGCGACGGGCCGAAGGTGGGGTGGTCGGGGCGCTCGCCGCGGTGCCGCTGGCGGTCAAGGACATCTTCGACACCGAGGACCAGCCCACGGCGTACGGATCGAGCCTGTACGAGGGACACCGGCCGGTGAGAGACGCCGCCGTCGTGGCCGCTGCCAAAGGCGCAGGGGCCGTCGTCATGGGCAAGACGGTGACCACCGAGTTTGCCTACTTCACTCCCGGGCCGACCGCGAATCCGTGGAACCCTGCGCACACCCCGGGGGGCTCGTCCAGCGGATCGGCGGCGGCCGTGGCGGCCGGCATGGTGCCGCTGGCATTGGGCTCGCAGACCGCCGGCTCGTTGATCCGGCCGGCTTCGTACTGCGGGGTGTTCGCCCTCAAGCCCAGCCACGGCGTGTGGCCCACGACCGGCGTGAAACCCTTCTCCGAATCGTTGGACACCGTCGGCTGGCTGGCCAACAGCGCCGACGACCTCGAACTGATGCGTTCGGCTCTGGCGGGCGTGGCCTTCGAGCCGCTCGCTGCGCTGGAACGTCCGCGCATCGTCCGTTGCGAGACCCACGAGGTCGCCCATCTCGATGCCTCCGGCGAGGCTGTTTGGGCCACCGCCCAGCGCCTGTTGTCGAACGGTGCAGACGTGAAGGAGCTCGTGCTGCCGAACGAGCTGCGGGGGCTGCTGGACGCGCAGAAGACCATCATGGCGTACGAGGCGGCGCGCTCGCTGGCCGTCGAGACGCGGGAGCAGGCCGAGCGCGTCAGCGCCCATGTCCATCAGTTGGTCGGCATCGGGCTTCGCACGACGCATGAAGACTATCAGGCCGCGCTCGCGCTGGCAGCGCGTGGAAGGCAGTCGATCGCGGCCTTGATGGAGGGCGCCGACGCCATCCTGGCGCCGTCGGCGCCCGGGGAAGCGCCGGCCGGTCTGGCGGCCACCGGCGACCCGGTGTTCAGTCGCGTCTGGACCCTGCTGGGGTGGCCCTGCGTCAACGTGCCGGGCCTCCTGGGCCCCCAGGGCCTGCCGGTCGGACTGCAACTGATCGGTCGCATCGGCGAGGAGCGTCGGCTGCTCGCGGCCGCGGCGGCCGTGCACCGCATCTTCGCCAGGGCTTGAAGCGAGGCGCGCGCACCTCGCGGTTCAGCTGCGACCCGGCGCCGCGCGCGGCCGACCTTCTTTCGCCATGTAGAGCGCCGCGAGGACGCCGAGCACGGCCACCGTGCGCAGCGAAGGCCGAGGCAACCACCTCATCGTGTCCAGCACCAGGGGCGGGGGGGCATCGCGCTGGGGTGACGAGCCGTCCGCAGACGGCAAGCGCTCTGCGGTCTGTGCTTGTCCCGAGAAGAAGGGCAACAAGGCGCGGACGAACGGCACCATGTCCTGCGGCCCGCGGCTCGTCAGCCAGTTGCCGTCCTGCACCACGGCCTGGTCCATCCACGTCGCCCCGGCGTTGACCATGTCGTCGCGCACGCCGGGCCAGGATGTCATCCGGCGCCCGGCGGTCAGGCCGGCCGAGGCCAGCAGCCAGGGACCGTGGCACAGCGTCGCGATCGGCTTGCCCGAGGCGTCGAATTGCCGAACGAACTGCCGCGCCTCGGCCGATTGGCGAAGGAGGTCCGGATTGATGAAGCCGCCGGGGATGAGCAGCGCATCGTAGTCGTCCTGCGAAATCTCGGAGAGCAGGCGGTCCACCCGGACGCGGCTCGCCGGCTCGTGCAGGTTCACACCGCGGATGCGTCCGCGACGCAAGGAGACGGTGTCGACCGCCGCGCCTGCCGCACGCAGCGCCGCGACGGGGATCGTCAGTTCGACCTTTTCGAAACCGTCCGCGGCCAGCACCGCGACCCGTCTTCCATTCAACCGTTGCGCGACTTCCATGGGAGGCTCCATTCAGGTGTGCGCGGCACCGTGGCCGCGGTCGGCGGCCCGTGGCGGGATGGCGCGCGGGGCTGTGGGGCGGCAATACCGGTGCCTGCGGCATCGCGGCACAGGGCGGGAGAAGACGTAAGAACTGCGCCCGGAACTGCCGATTCCAGGTTTGCCGCGACCCCCTGTCGTTGGCCAGACCGTCCCGAGTGCTTGGGCCGGCGCCGGGCCGCGACAGGTTCGGCGCTTGCCCGCCACGCGTTTCCTGTTCACAAGGAGTCGCCATGAGTGCCACCCTGTTTTATGAAGACGCGGTCGATCTGCTGGATGCCGACCACAAGCTGGTTCAAAGGATGTTCCTGGAGTTCCAGGGGTTGTGCGACGACGGCGGCCCCGCCGAAGCCAAAGGGCAGTTGGCCACGAAGATCTGCGACGACCTGACGGTGCATGCGCAAATCGAAGAGGAGATCTTCTACCCCAGCGTGCGCGATGCCATCGACGACGACGCGCTGATGGACGAGGCGCTGCAGGAGCATGCGCAGGCCAAGGAGACGATCGAGGAGATTCGGAGCATGGCGCCCACCGACGACGGCTACGACGCCGCGGTGCTGCAACTCTTCACCACCGTGATGGACCACGTGATGGACGAACGCGAGCAGGTGTTCCTGAAGGCGCGCTACGCCAGCGTGGACCTGCGCGGCATGGTGCCCGAGCTCTACGCACGCAAGAAGGAACTGCAGGCGCAATTGCAGCCGGCGATCACGCCCGCTGAAGAGGAAGAGGTGGCGTCATGAAGGCACTCGTCTACAACGGGCCGCGCGATGTCCAGGTCCAGAACATGCCCGACGCCAAGGTCGAGCGCCCGACCGATGCGGTGGTGCGCATCACCCGCACCAACATCTGCGGCTCGGACCTGCACATGTACGAAGGCCGAACCGACATGAGGCCGGGCCGCATCCTCGGCCACGAGAACGTCGGCGAGGTGATCGAGGTCGGGCCGGCGGTGGACCGCGTGAAGGTCGGCGACATGGTCTCCATGCCCTTCAATATCGGCTGCGGCTTCTGCGAGAACTGCGAGCGCGGCCTGAGCAACTACTGCCTCACCGCGAATCCGGGCCTGGCCGGCGCCGCCTATGGCTTCGCCGACATGGGGCCGTACCACGGCGGCCAGGCCGAACTGCTGCGCGTTCCTTACGCCGATTACAACTGCCTGATCCTCCCGCGCGATGCGCAGGAGAAGCAGAACGACTACGTGATGTTGTCGGACATCTTTCCGACCGGCTACCACGCCACCGAGATGGCGCAATTGCGGCCCGGCCAGTCCGTCGTGATCTACGGTGCCGGACCGGTGGGGCTGATGGCGGCGCTGTCCGCCACCGTCAGGGGCGCCAGCCTCGTGATGGTGGTCGACACCCACAAGGACCGGCTGGCGCTGGCCGAGGAGATCGGGGCCGTGGCGATCGACGACACCGAAGGCGGCGGCGTCGAGCGAGTGATGGAATTGACCGGCGGGCGCGGCGCGGACTGTGGCTGCGAATGTGTGGGTTACCAATGCTGCAACCAGCACCAGCAGGAAGTGCCGAACCTCACCCTCAACAACCTCGTCCATGCCGTCAAGTTCACCGGCCACATCGGCACGGTCGGCGTCTTCGTGCCGATGGACCCGAACGCGGAGGACACGCTGCAGCGACGCGGACAGATTGCCTTCGACTTCGGCATGTTCTGGTTCAAGGGCCAGAAGATGGGGACCGGCCAGTGCCCGGTGAAAGCCTACAACCGCCTGCTCAGCCGCCTGATCGAACAGGACAAGGTGAAGCCGTCATGGATCGTCTCGCATGAACTGCCGCTGGAGGAGGCCCCCGATGCCTACAAGAACTTCGATGAGCGCGCAGAGGGCTGGACCAAAGTGACCTTGAAGCCCAACGGTTGAAGCGAGAGGGGCTGGCGACAAAGACGAATCCGTCGCTTTGCAAGACGAATGCGCAACGCGGGTGCGGGAGATCTGCCGAACATCCGGCCTTGACCGCCGGTACGTCGCCGGCGCTTCCTCTCCCCGCCATGGCGCCTTCCTTCCTGCCCCGCCGCCGGCCTGCCGGCATCGCATTCGACACGTCCGATGCCGTGATCGACCGCTTCGTCCGCTCGCTGCGCGCTTCTGGGCCGCGGCCGCTTGCGGTCGCCTCGCCCACCACCGAGGCCCAGGTGGACCGGCTGGTCGAGTGGGCCAATGACCATGACGTACCGCTGGTGCCGGTCAGCTCGCCGCAGGGGCCGCGGCTGCGCGGTGACACCCAGCCGACGCGGCCCGCCGTGGTGGTCGACCTGTCGGCCATGCGGCGGGTGCTGCACATCGACGGGCGCGACCGCATCGCGGTGATCGAGCCGGGGGTCACCTTCGACGCGCTGGATGACGCGCTGCGTCCGCACGGTCTGCGGTCGTTCCGGCCGCTGCGGCCGCGGCAGGGCAAGTCGGTGCTGGGGGCCTACCTCGAACGCGAGCCGACCACGTCGCCCAACGAGCACTGGGACACCACCGACCCGCTGGCATCGTTGAGCATCACCTTCGGCAGCGGCGAGCACTTCCGCACCGGCGGCGGCGCGTTGCCGGGCACGCTGGAGGAGAACCTGCGACGAGGCAACCGCCAGATGATGGCTTCCGGGCCGATGGTGACCGACTACAGCCGTGTGCTGCTCGGCGCGCAGGGCACCCTGGGCATCGTCAGCTGGGCATCGCTCTACTGCGAGCCGATCCCGGCAAGCGAGGCACCGTGCCTGTTTGGCGCCGACGACTACCGCGCGGTGGCCGAACTCGCGCGCCGGTTGCTGCTGCGGCAACTCGGAGCGCAATGCTTCTTGCTGGACCGCGTCCAGTTCGCCGCGCTGCTGGCGGACGACGCCGCGTCGTTCGAGCGTCTGCACGCTGGCGCGGCGGGACCGCGCTGGCTGCTGTACGTCAACCTGAGCGCCGCCGACTACCTGCCCGACCAGCGCATGGCCTGGCAGCGCCGCGATGCCGAAGCGCTCGCGCGGCAGGCCGGTGCGGTGCCGCAGGCCGAGACCTACGCGCTGTCGGCCGAGGCGCTGGCGCGGCGGCTGCGCCGGTCGTCGCCGTCGCCGTACCAGGACACGCCGCGCGGCATGCACCGCGAAGTGTTCTGTCTGACGCAGCTGGACCGCGTACCGGCCCTGCTGGACCGGATCGGGCCCCTGCTCGCGGGGCTCGGGCCGGTGCTGCACGGTGTCTACGTGCAACCCACCGTGCAAGGGGCGAGCTGCCACCTGTGCGTGACGCTGTTCCACGGCCCTGCTCAAGGTGCGGCGGTCGCCGCCATCGAGGCACGCCTGGTGACCACGCTGGCCGAGGGGGGCGGCTTTTTCAGCCGGCCGTACGGCCCGTGGGCCGAAGTGGCCTATGCGCGCGACAGCGCCATCGTGCCGCACCTGCGCAAGGTCAAGCAGCTGTTCGACCCGAAGGGCCTGCTCAACCCCGGCCGCCTCTGTTTCTGAAGCCTCCCTCCGACTGCCTTTGCCATGTCCATCGAAGACCTGCGTGTCCACCAGGAAGTCTGCACCCGCTGTTCGCAGTGCAAGTTCGTGCCGATGCCCGAGAGCCCGGCGTTCGCCACGCTGTGCCCGAGCGTCGACCACGGCCAGTTCCACGCCTTCAGTGGCAGCGGCAAGCTGATCACGGCCTATGCACTGTCGCAGGGTCGCGCGACGGTCAACGAGCGGTTGATCGAGAGCGTGTACGCCTGCACGATGTGCGGCGCCTGTGACACCGCCTGCAAGACCAACATGGGCGATCTGGTCGAGCCGCTCGACACGCTGTACGAACTGCGCGCGACGCTCGCGTCCGACGGCCACGTGCCGCCCGCGGTGACGCACGCGATGCAGCGCATCCGCCAGGAAGGCTCGCGCTTCGGTCCCCGGGTGGACCGCAGCCGCTGGGCGGAAAACCTGGCGCTGCCCGATGCAACCCGGCAGCGTGTCGAAGTGCTGCTGCACGTCGGCGACGACAATGCGCACGATCAGGCCGCATGGCCGCAGCTGCACACCGTGGTGCGGCTGCTGCGCCAGGCCGGCGTGGACTTCGGCACCGCACACGACGCCGAGAGCGACGCCGGTGGGTACGCACATGACACCGGCTTCCGGACCGATGCACGGCGGCTCGCCGAGGCCCAGGCCGAGCTGCTGCGCCGAGCTGGTGCGAAGGTGCTGCTCACGGCCAGTGCCGAGGCGTACGCGGCGTTCCGCAACGTCTACCCGCGCCTGGGCGTGGACTTGTCGTTCGTGCGCGTGGTGCACGCCACCGATTTTCTGCTCGAGCTCGTCGAGACCGGCCGGCTGGCCGTCAGGGCGGCGCGCGACACCACGGTCACCTACCACGACCCTTGCCGCCTCGGCCGGCTCAGCGAGCCGTACCAGCCGTGGCACGGGCAGTGGATCACGGTGATGAACACACTCAGCGTGCCCGATTCACCGCGGCCGGTGCGGTTCGGCAACGGGGGCAACCACGAGGCGCCGCGACGGCTGCTGCGCCGCATCGATGGTTTGCGGCTGGTCGAGATGCCGCGCAATCGTCTGTTCGCGTACTGCTGCGGTGCGGGGGGTGGCGCCGCGGAGGCGTATCCCGAGATGGCGCAGGCGGCCGCGCTGCAGCGTCTGCAGGAGGCCCGGTCCACCGGCGCGCACACGCTGGTCACCGCCTGCAGCGGCTGCCAGCGGCACTTGGCCGACGTGGCGCGAGCGCACGGCGTCGACATCGAGGTGCAGGGCGTGTTCGACCTGCTCGCGCCCGCGTCCGCCCCGGTGGGCGCTGCCACCGTGAAAGGCTGCTGATGTCCACGCACCACCGTCTGCCGCGCGCGGTCCATGCCGCGCTCGAAGCCATCGTCGGCGCCGCCCATGTCAGCGAGGACGAGCACGTGCTCGCCAGCCACGACTGGTTCGGTCTCGGCGCCGAGCCGTCGTCGCGCACGCTGATCGGCAAGCCGCCGGGCGCTGTGGTGCTGCCTGCCAGCACGGAAGAGGTGGCCGCCATCGTCAAGCTGTGCAACCGCCACGGCGTGCGCTTCAAGGCCCACAGCACGGGCTACGGCAACACCAGCGGGGTGGCCACGGCCGGTGCGGTGTCGATCGACCTGCGGCGCATGAACCGGCTGGAGATCGACGCACCGAACCGCATGGCCGTGATCGAACCGTACGTGACGGCGGGCCAGCTGACGAGCGCGGCGATGCAGCATCACCTGATGTGCCACATCATCGGGGCGGGTCCGCTGCATTCGCCGTTGGCCTCGGCCACCTCGATGGCGGGGGTGGGCGTGCCCGGCAACCACACCGGCAACAACGCGCGCAACCTGCTGTCGCTCGAGTGGGTCAGTCCGGAAGGCGAGATCGTCCGCATCGGCAGCGCTGGCAGCGGCGCCGGATGGTTCACCGGCGAAGGACCCGGACCGGGCTTTCGCGGCATGCTGCGCGGCCTGCTCGGCACGCAGGGCGGACTCGGCGTGTTCACGCGCATCGGCTACAAGCTCTATCCGTGGGCCGGGCCGCCCCGGCTCGAATGGACCGGCGAACATCCACAGCGCGGTGTGCGGCGGCCCGAGCGGTTTGCGTTCCATCACGTGGTCTTCGACACGTGGGAACACATGGCCGAGGCCACCCATCACCTGCACGCCGGCAAGGTGGCCACGTTCTTCGCCCGCACCCCGCCCGCCGGCCTTGCGGCGATGTGCACGGCCACCACCCGGGCGCACTACGAGGCGTATGCCGCGGGCCGTCTGCCGGAGATGGCCACGGCACGTCACGAGAAGAACTGGTCGGTGGTGCTGATGGCCTGGTCGGACGAGGAGCTGCAGTGGAAGGAGGCGGTGTTCCAGTCGATCCTCGACCGCACCGGCGCGCGCAAGCTGCCGCTGCCGCCCGAGATCGAAGGGCCGCAGCTGGCGAACCTGCTGACCTCGGTGTACGTGGCCCGCTTCATGCGAATGGGCTCGAACGCCACCATCAGCCTGGGCGTGCTCGACTCCTCCGCGCTGCTGCCCAAGACCCTCGAGGTGAGCCGCCAGGCGCTGGACGACCAGCTGCGCCCCGGCGGCAAGTTGCTCGAATCCGACAGTGACCACAATTGGATGTGGGCCTCCGAGGGCCGGCACTTCTGGAGCGAGAACAACCCGCCGGGCAACCGCTTCGATGCAAAGAGCACCGGTGCTGCGGTCGAGTTCATCCTGCGTTCCTTCCTGATCGGCGAGAAGAACCCGGTGGGCCTCTCAGGTTTCCTGCAGGGGCCGGCGGCCGACCTGTTCGGGCCGCGGCTCGGCCACGCCAACCTGTGGATGCGCCGCGTGAAGAACGCCTGGGATCCGAAGAACCTCTCCGACTCGAGGTCGTTCATCTCACCGCAGCCGGACGGACTGGCCAAGGTCTGGCCGGTGCTGAAGCACACGCTGTTCCGGCCGCGCCTGCGCCCGTTCGTGCGGACGCTGATGGCCCGACAGTTCGACAAGTGAGCTGACGCGGCGGCCAGGCCCGGGATCAGGGCTTGGCCGCACGCTGGAACGCATGCGGTGCCTGTCCCAGGGTGCGCCGGAACGCGGCGCGGAAGGCCGCTTCGGACTGGTAACCCAACTCGCCTGCCAGCGCCTTGAGGCTGCGACCGTCGGCAAGCGCTTCGCGCGCGAGCTGCATGCGCCAGCGGCACAGGTAACGCGCGGGACTTTCGCCGGTGCATTCGATGAAGCGCTTCGCGAAGGCCGCTCGCGACATGCAGGCCACTTCGGCGAGCCGCTCCAGCGTCCAACGCTGCTGCGGCGCGCGGTGCACCGCAGTCAATGCCCGCGCGATGCGCGGGTCCGACCAGCCGCCCAGCCAGCCGTTGCCGTGCTCGGCATGCCGCAGCAGGAACGTGCGCACCAGGTACATCAGCAGCAGCTGCGCGGTCATCGTGACCAGCGCCGGCGCGCCGGGCTGGCCGTCGTCGTGGTCGAATGGATAGGCCAGCAGCGAGCCCAGGAAGGTCAGGTCGACATCGGCTTGCCGCACCACCATCTGTTCCGGCAGTGCCTCGATCAGGGGCTGGAGGCGCACGTCCTGGAAGCCGAAGGCCAGCGAGACGACCCGCGTGACCTCCGCTCCCAACCCGCCCCAGCGGATGCGGCGTGGCCGGATGGCGCGCTGCGACGGATCGAACGCGGGCAGCTCGCTCTGTCGCCAGAAATCCTCGACGGGAAACGGCGTGGCTTCGGGCGACGACAGGAACAGGCAGGCCCCGCTCGCCGTGCCGCGCGGCAGGATCACGCTGTCGCCGGCCGCCAGGCACAGCGGCGGGTGGCCTGGCGCGACCAGCCAAGCACGGCCTTCCAGCACGCTCCAGCAGAAGGGCTGGCGGAAGTCGGCGCTGAAGCCCCAGGGGTCGGTGAACTCGAAGAGGATCGTTGCCGACGAGTCGACCTTCAGCGAGTCGACCGCCTCGGTCAGCAGGTCCGGTGTGGTCTCCACGATCGAGGGTCTCCTGCGCTAAGCCTTGGCGGTGCGGACGACTGTAATGCGTCCACGTGCCGTGCGGGTGTTTGCCTGTAGGTTGGACAGCTGTCCATGTTTTGGACAAGGCCAGCTGCCACACGTGCGGTCTCCAAGGGGAGCGACGTCGTGGCACACCCCTTGCGATCGGTCTCGGCGTTCAGTCCAAGCTTTGCATGCACCGCGCAGGAGGAGACAGTCCATGAAACAGAGCCCGTACGTCCTGTCGATCGAGGGCCGCCGCGTCGCGGCCGACGAGACGGCCCAGGCGATCAACCCGGCCACCGAGCAGCCGATCTGCGACTACCCGCTGGCCTCGCGTGAGCAGCTGGAGGACGCGGTGGCAGCAGCGTCGCGCGCCTTCCCGGCCTGGGCGGCCACGCCGATCGGCGAGCGCCAGCAGATGGTCTCCAAACTCGCCGACCTGATCGAGCAGCGCTACGAGGCCTTCGTGCGACTGCTGACCACCGAACAAGGCAAGGGCCGCGCCGGTGCCGAGTGGGAGA